>Ga0308175_100000493_pt1 | contig 27536 bp, 16 predicted proteins | sample PhyCR1_3_FD_203893 | JGI IMG/M metagenome (GOLD analysis project Ga0308175, IMG submission 203893) | Soil microbial communities from UC Gill Tract Community Farm, Albany, California, United States - DLSLS.C.R1 | ecosystem: Environmental > Terrestrial > Soil > Agricultural land | place: USA...
TCAACCGCGTCACGCTGTCGAATCACTACGGCCCGACCTCGGTGCCAGCGACGCCGGATCGCCAGTGCTTCTTGACCTCGGTCCGCTCCTACGGCAACTCGTGGTCGGAGAACCTGGCGTCGGGCTCGCCGCCGGGCGTCTCGCTGGCGATCGTCAACGGCAACTGGATCCTGAACGAGACCGTGGTCATGAACGATAATCCCAACGGCGTGATCTATGGCGGCCACAGCGAGGCGGTGTGCGTGGACATCCCGGCGATCGGCCTCTACGGCTGGGATTACCGCGCCGGCAGCGCGACGCTCGTCGAGACGATCGTGCCGGCCCCCGCGAACGGCTGGGGCTGCGGCTTGACGGGGCTGCACGGCGTCTTCCTCGACACCTGGGACAAGCCGGGCGTCGAGGCTGCGCCGGTCTCGGCGTCGAGCAGCTGGACCCTGACGCTCGCCGCCGGGAAGCAAGGCCAGGTTCGCTGCGTGGACTGACGGGCAAGCGAGCGGGACGAGATGCCCTAACGTCGCCGCGCTGGCGTCGCGGTGGACCGTGGAGCGCGTCGGCTCCTGGACGCTAGCGTCTCAACGCGTGCCGCGATCGCCGAGCCACTTCGCTTCAAGCGCGTGCGCATCGCCGGGCGGTGCGCAAGAGTAGATCCGGAGCCCCGTCGCGCACCTCGACATCGAGTGCCATCGCGCACCAGGAAGATGCCGGCGAAGAGCGTAGGCATCGGGGCAGCACGTTCATCGCGTGAGATCGTGCGTTCGCCGAGCTGGCCGCGGAGCCGCGGAGCTGGGGGCGCTCGCCGAGCTGCCCCCGGCGCCCTGGTGCCGAGCACGTCACCCGCGCCCCGGTTCGACCCGGCGCCCTGGTGGTAGTCGCTGAGCTCGCCGCGGAGCTGGGCGCCGCGCCGCTCGGCCTCGATTCGCCAGCGCGGCGCTGATGATCGCGGCGGTCCTGTGGGCGGCCACGCGCGGCGAAAAAAACCAGAATTGAGGGCGAGGGGGTGTCGATTCGACCCATCGCCGCTCGTCGTCCCAATCAGAGGCGGGAGGGTCTCGCCTCGCAACCAGGAGAGATCATATGCGTTTCATCATCACTTCGACGACTGCCCCCGAGTCCCGCCCCGACGCCCCCATGACGGACGAGCTGTTCAAGGCGTACATGAAGTTCAACGAGGACCTGCACGTCGCGGGCGTCCTCGTGGCGGCTGAGGGGCTAATGCCGGGCACGCCGGGCGCCCGCGTCGTCTCCTCGGGCAACAAGCGCAAGGTGGTCGACGGACCGTTCGCCGAGTCGAAGGAGCTCGTGGGCGGGTTCTACGTCATCGAGGTGCCGTCGCTCGAGGAAGCCAAGGCCTGGGCGCTGCGTTGTCCCGTCGGCATGGCCTCGGCCGACGTGCTCGAGATCCGTCAGCTCACCGGCACGGACGACATCCCGCAGCCCTACCGCGACCTGGCCGCGTCGGTGGCGCCGAAGTGGATGGCGTCGGTCACCAAGAAGAACTAGGAAGGTCAAGAAGCAACACCCCGGGCTGGATTTCACCTGCGCCGATGCCGTGCCCTCACTGCTCACCCGCGCGCTCGACCAGATTGAGGGATCGAGCGCGCCGGCGAAGCGCGGCGGGCGGTAGCGCGGCGCGGTCGCTGCGGCGAAGCGCTGCGGCAGGGCGCTGCTCGCTGCTCGCCTGGCGACGGCAGGTAGGCGGCCCCGCACGCCGCGAGCCCTGGACGTTGCCTAGGCTAGGCGCTGCAATGGCTCGATCAGGGAGGCGCAGAATCGGCACCCCGAAATCGCCCACAGCGCTACCAAGGGAGGCCGAAATCCAACAGCTGAACCTTGACGCTCGCCGCCGGAAAGCAAGGCCAGGTTCGCTGCGTGGACTGACGCCGCCAACGGGACGAGTTGCCCAGTCACCGCCGCGCTGGCATCCCGGTGAATCGTGGAGCGCGTCAGTCCCTGGAGGCGAACGTCTCAACGCGTGCCGCGATCGCCCAGCCACTTTGCCTCGAGCGCGTGCGCATCGCCCCGCGCAGTGCGCAAGAGTAGATCCGGATCCCCGGCGCGCACCTCGACGTCGATTGCCATTGCGCACCAGGAAGATGCCGGCGAAGAGCGTAGGCATCGCGGCAGCACGTTCATCGCATGAGATCGTGCAGAGCAGGCGCCCAGCGCCGTGCCCGGCTCCCCGCGGGTCGGTTTCCGGCGCGTTCGCGGTGTTCTCGCAGTCGGCGATCCGCACCTCGCAGGGCGCTCAGGTCGTCCAGTTCGGCGGCTTCAGCAACTGAGCGCCGGAGGTCGTTGGATCAGTCGAGGCGCTGTTGCGGAGGAACAGTGACGACGACGACCGTGGTATCGGGACCGATCTGCTCGCATTGGAGGGTGAGCTGAAGGATGTGGGCCCGCAGGCGGCGGAGGTACTCCGGGTCGGATAGATCGCCGGGTATATCGATCGCACAGACGGTGAGATCATCCAGGCTAGCATTTTCGAAGTGCGCGACGAGATCGCCGGCGCGGATCTTGTTCGCCATCGCCTTGGGAACGTTCTTGCCGATGATGGGCTTTGCGAAGGAACTCTGCACGGCTGCAGTCTTCTGGACCCGAAGGAGGTCGCCGGTATTGCGGATTTGCTGTTTGCCCGTCAGCAAGATGATCTGGGCATTGTTGAGTGGAATGTCGAACGTGCTCCGCACGAAGACATCGACGATCCGGGTCGATGAGGGAATAGCGAGCCGAAGGTTCGTGATGGGTGCTGGCGAGGCGGGGTAAGTTTGGTACTTGATGTGCCCGTCATCTCGGACCCATGCACTGATCCGGACGGCGCCCACGGGGGCGCCCGCAATGATGAACGAGCCGTCAGCTGCGACCGGCGCGATGTTCGGGAACCAGCCGATCGGATCGTCCGCGGCTTCGCACCTAACGGCCACGCGTGTGTGTGGGGTGCCACCGAATTCGACCGTGCCGCTCAAGCTGCGGGTCGGCTCAACTACGAGCCGCACGTGCGTTGCGATCGGCGCAGGTCGTGAACGGCGGTCAGCGAACTGCGCTGCGATAGCACCCGCCCGGGGGGCGTCGCTGAAGTCACTGATTACGAAATGTCCGTTGTTGTCGGTCGTCGTGAATCGCAGGCTGTCTTCGAAGCCGGATAGCGGCACGCCGATGCCGACCGAATCGGCGCCGAGCTGTCTTGCCGCTGCCACGCTGGCGCCCGCGACGGGACGGCCGTGCACGTCGACGACTTCACCGTGGATCTCTCGCGTTTTTCCGGTCCGCTCCGTTCGTGGGAGGGCTTGCCATACCCGCAACAGCTCGGCGTGTGCGGTCGGTACATCCCCCAACCAGAGCCGCGCAGAGGCGGCCTGCGCATCGAGCAGGGTCGAGAAATCGAGCTTGTGGCTTGCCGTGGCGAGAGGCCGCCATGTGGCGGAGTCTGTGGTGACGGCCACGAGGTCGTCCGGATCGGCACGCTGGAGCCGCAACCTGTTGCGTGTGATCACCCCGCGCAGTTGCTGCAGCTGCAGCCCGCGCGCGCCATAGCCTGCGATCTCAATTTCGACCAGCCGGAACGCTTCGTCCCAGTGTTTGTTCTGCTGCGCGATGTCGATGCGCTGCGAGGCGAGCGCTGCCTCGATATCGGGCTGCATCACGCGCTGCGCGGCCGTCTCCGCCTGCCTGATCGCGGACTCGCCTTTGGGCCCGATCATCGGTCGCTCCCTTTGATATGGCGCCGCCTGGATCAGCAAATCCGCCCGCAGGCGTTCGTCGCCGCACTGATCGACGGTGCTCACGGCGTCGTTCATGAGCGAGCGCGCGCGGGGCACGTCCTTGGACGCGATGTCGAACGCGAGGGTCGCGATCACGCGCGCGCATGGGTCGGCGCTCGGCTTGCTGCTGAGCGCCGCCAACTCGGCATCGCTCGGCGGGTGCTCGGTGTCGCTCCGGCCGTAGAGCTCGTACGCCGCGATTACGTCGGGTGTCGGCAAGAGCGTGAGGCGCGGCACGTCCACGACCGCCGGCTTACGGCAAATTTCAGGATCGATCAGCTGGCCCTGGAGACATTGGGCGGAAGCAGATGGTACGTGCACGTATGCTTGGCGCAACGCAGCGAACCGGCTGAGTACACCGTCAAGGCACTGTAACTGGGCTTGTTTGACCTGAGGCGGTGCGCTGCACGCGTTCGCACGCGTCGCTCGCCAGGCGCGGTGCGCGGTTTCGAGCACAGCGACGTGCGCCTCCGACGTCTCCGCGCGCATTTCGGCAGCGATCGCCGGCGACCACACGGTGCTGACATCGCGCGCCGGGGACTCGCATGCTGGAGCAGGAGCGTCGTTGGGATCCAGCGCGACGAACACACCAGCCGCGGCGATCAGTGCACCGCCCGCGAGCGCGATCCGCGGCCTGCGCTTAGCGCGCACGAGCTGTACCAGCACTGCATTCATGCTTGGCCAGCGTCGTGCTGGATCGGGATCCAAGCCGCGTCGTAACAGGCTGCGCAGCCGGCGCGGGATGCGCGATACATCGAGCGCTGCAGGGCCGCGCGCGACCTGCTTCCGGAGCTCCTCGCGGCTCGATCCGCGATACGGCCGCTCGCCGGCTAGCGCCTCCCACAGGGCGATGCAGTACGCAAACTGATCGGTCGCAGGTGTGATCTTGCCGCCCGTCCATTGCTCGGGCGCCATGTAGGCCGGCGTGCCGAGCAGTGCTCCGGTGACCGTAAACTTCGCCAGTGAGGTTGGCGGGGTGGTGCTCACGCCCACCGGCAAGGTGGTCTCGAGCTCAGCCGGAATCCCGTGTTCGGCCTCGCGGGCGAGCCCGAAGTCGGTGACGACGATCCGGCCGTCGCGACCGCGCAGCACGTTGTGCGGCTTGAAGTCGCGATGTACGATACCTGCGGCATGCGCAGCCGCGAGCCCGCGCCCCGCGGCGAGAAAGGCGTCGATGATCGCCGTGGTTGGCCGCTTGTTAGAGCGCAGCCACTCGGCGAGCGTCTCGCCAAGGATCAACTCCATCGCGACGAAGTCGCGGCCGCCGATAGTGCCGACCTCGTGCACGGTGACCACGTTGGGGTGCGTGAGTCGCGCCATCGCGCGGGCCTCGCGCATCAACCGGTCCTTGGCTTCGGGAGTCGCGGCCGTGTCCCTCAGCACCTTGAGTGCGATCCGGCGCTCGAGATCGGGATCGAACGCGGCGTGGACGACCCCCATCGCACCGGCACCGAGTTCGCACTCGAGCCGATAGCGCCCCAGCATGGCGCCGGCTGCTGCCCCCGCAACCATCTTTGTCTTCGTCTTCGCACTAGCCGTTGCCGTGGCGGTCCGGGCCGGATCCTGCTCACGATGACTCTCCATCATACAACGATAGCGCACCCTCGCGATCTGGGAAGTCCGGCGCGATTCGCCGAATCATCCACCGATTTTCGCGCAGGTTTCGCGCAAGGGCATCTGCTGGCAAGGAGATCGATCCATGCGGCGGACTCGACGGCGTCGCGGTCGATGCGCTTGGGCGATGACCAATCGAAGTCGGCGAGCCGCTTGAAGCGCCCGAGCTTGCTGCAGCCGATGCGGCGATCGAGGACCGGCTGGACAGGCTCGAACTGCTCGGCCTGGGGTGCTCGAGGATCCGGGTCACATTGCAGGCAGTTTTGTAGCTGTAATGGTTCGGCGTGAACGAGACGGCGTTGGCCAATGCACATTATGCCGTAACGCTGGCGGTGTCGGCCTGTGGTCCCGCGCGGCGGCTCTTCACGGCGGATCATCAGCTGGCCTCCTGACTGGCCTTTGTGCAGCCCGGCGTCGGGGGCCACAGAAATCGCCGCGGCTGTTCGAGCGAGACATAGGCGTCTGGCCCGGTACCTTGTGCGCCTGCGGATCAAAGGGGCGTAGTAAGGCATCGCAAGATGTAACCGAACGGGTTTGCGCATAGCATAGAACGGACGGAGAAAACGAGCGTCTGCGCACAGGTAAAAGACTGGGTGAGCGTCTGCGCACAGAGAAGGGGACGAAAGCAAGCGTCTTTATACGGAATAACGAATGGCAACAAACGGCATCCATATAATTGGACTTGCCTGTCAATGTTCGTAAGAGCACTCTGGAATATGTGCACAATCCATTTGGGTACACGAGTCATAGCGACACCGAAGGCCATTGCTCGTATTTGCTACTATTTGCTTTAATAGTTGAATGCGATCATCCCAAAAGGAGAGAACTATGAAGATTGCGATTCTGGCATTTGCGTTTATGATGACGATCTCGATATTTCGGCACGACGCCGAGGCAGACTCGTGGAACTACATGATCGTCGCCTCGCACGAGACTCCCTTTCTCGGTCAGGGCTGGTGGACCGTGCGGCACACGTGGAGCGACGCCTGGAGTTCGCAGGACAATCAAGATGCGACACAGAGCTGGATGTCTGGGGTAGGGCGGTGCTGGACCTGGGGCACCTCTGGCTGTGCGAAGGTGTACCGGAGCTGGTCGTACAGCCACAGCGCCTGGTACTCGACGACAGGCTCGAAGCTCAACTGGTACCTGGATCGCCACAACTGGGACAAGGCCGTCGGCGGCATGATCTACCTGGTCAATGGCGTGTGCCACACCGCGACGAACCGAGCGTCGCGTCAGAGCGGACTCAAGCGTGTCGCGGACTACGGGGTGCTCGGCTCACGGGCGAGCCAGAGCGCGTTTGGTACCTGCGGAAAGTACTCGCCGTGGGGCTACGGCCTTTCATGCCCGTGATGGAGGAGCCCACTATGCACGCGAACCATCCGACTCGACGACCATGTGCCACAACTTCTCCAGCCGCAAGTACCGCACACCCCGCTGCGGCCCGCACTGGGCTCCTGCTGCTGCTGCTGCCCGCCTGCTTCGGCACCGGCTGGCTGACCGCGCCCGCTCACGACCATGACCACGCGCCCGCGTCGCCGGGACCCGTGGCGGTGGCGACCGGCCTGCGCGGACTAACGCAGCCCGCGCGGGCGAAGCCGAACTACCTCCCCGCGAACTTCGTGCCCGGAAAGTACGACCAGGAGCTGCTGCGCTTCGACGACGCGAAGTTCGCGGACTTCGTCCAGCACGGCCTCCGCGACGAGGTGTTCGAGAGCTGCCATACGAAGTTGCCGACCGCGAACGACGAGACCTGCCAGAAGGTCTACGAGGCCACGGCTCGGGTCAGCCCCAAGTTCGTGGACACGCGGCGGCGCCTGCTGCGCGGCGAGATCGACAGCGCCACGTTCCAGGCGCTGTGGCACCAGCATTTCCTTGAGCGCCAGATTGCGCTCGAGCAGTTCATGACCTGGGACGACCAGCTTTCTCTTGATGGCGTCCCGCCTGGCAACGATATGTTCCTGACCTTGAGCCGGTGGGGCATCGATCAGCCTGAGGGATTCAAGCTCGGGCTCGAGGGGCCGCAGGAACTCGCCGTCACCACGCAACCGGAGGTGAAGTGACATGCGGAAGCTCGCCATCATTATCGCCGCGTGCGCGGTGTTTTGGGCCGGGCACGTTCTAGGTGCCTCGAAGCGCGAACGGTCTGCCGCGGCAACCCCGGCGTGGCTCGCCCCTGCCGGGACAGCCGCCGCCAGCGCGAACGCCGGTCGCGACCTCGCGGCGCTCGGCAGCGCGCTCGGCGCTGCCGTTGAAGAAGTGCGGCGCAATGCTGGATCGCCGGGCGGGGCCGAGGTACGCGAAACCATCCAAGAACAAGCCGCACAGCGCGAGGCTCGGCACAGGTACCTCATCCACGAGGCGATGCGGCTCTACCCGACGCTTGCACCTGGCAAATGCGACCAGCTCGTCGAGCTCGCCGATCGCAATGAGGATCAGTTCCGGGCAGAGCGCGCGGCGTTCATGCTCGGCGACGTGACCGAGGACGACTATGTTGCCGCACTGAAGCAAATGATCCGGGGCGGCGTCGAGGAGACCAAGCAGTTCCTCACACGCGACGAATTCATCGCGCTCGAGGGCAACCCCGACTACGACCCGTTCGACCCGCGGGCGCACGAGGTATCAGGTCAGGCGCCATATGTCTCGCCCGAGGAGGCCGCAGCGATGTTCGTCGATCCCGGCTCGGGGCCCACAAGGGCAGCTAGTTCCTCGTCGTCGCAGAGATTTTGATGGGATCGGCTCGCGGTTGCCGCGTCACGAGGAAGGCCAAGTTCGCTGCGTGGACTGACGCCCAGCGAGGGCAGGCATGGCCGACCTCGCCGAGTTCACGGACGACGTGAGGCTACGGTCGAGAGGGCTGTGTAGAAGCGCTGCTGGTGCTCGGCATAGTCGGTCAGCGCCGGCTTGCAAGCCTCGAGCACCACCCGCTGGGCGGCGTCGATCGTGACGGGGGTGGGAGCCAGAACGACGCGAGCCATCGCGTCGATCGCGTCGATGTCACCCGGGCCCAGCCCGATCTGGGTCTTGAGCATCGAGAGTTCCTCGACCTGCCGATTCGTCATCTCGTTGGCATCGATGGTGCCAGCCAGGCCTGAAGCCGCAGTCTGGTCGTACCAGGCCGACAAGGCGCGCGTGAACGCGACCACCTTCTCCGAGGTGACGCTGCGATCCCGTGCACAGCCGCCCAGGAGGACCGCGACGAATAGCAGCGGGGCAGTGCGCATCAAGATGACTCCACCAGCAGATATTGTCATGATCGCACCGGTCGCATCCTGCAACGGGATCGCCCGCAGCGCCGCCGAGGTCGGAGGTGGCACGAATAGCGTCGCTTACAGGTCTGAGCTACGCTGGAGCCACCAGGCTACCGAGCACGCGCGTCACCGTCGGCTACGCGCCTGGGCGTACGCACCAAGGGGTCAACGTGGAGAATACCGGCAAGAAATCACGGACCTCGGAGCTTGGCTCCGCACCTGACCTCGCGTCCCCCAAGGCAATGGGGACGCCCGGTAAGACCACGCTCACCGGCGCGTTGCCCGTCGGTGATAGCGTCCAGCGCAAGGCGGACGGCCCGGCCGCGCAGCGGTTCGATGACGGTGCCGTCCACGATGCGGCGGCGGCGGGGGGCAGCGGCAGCGGCGGCGCGCTCCCGCACCTCGACCAGATCCAGACCGCGTTTGGCCCCGAGCATGATGTGTCGGGCGTTCGCGCCCACGTGGGCGGCCCGGCGGCGACCGCGTCCGAGCAGATCGGGGCGCGCGCCTACGCGACGGGTTCCAACGTCGCCTTCCGCGACTCCCCCGATCTCCACACGGCGGCGCACGAGGCCGCGCACGTCGTGCAGCAACGGGGCGGTGTCCAGCTCAAGGGCGGCGTCGGCGCGGAGGGCGATCCGCATGAACGCCACGCCGATGCCGTCGCCGATCGCGTCGTTCGCGGTGAGCCGGCAGGAGATCTGCTGTCGTCGTACGGCCCAGGCGGGGCGTCCACGACCGCCGTCCAGCGCGATGGCGAGGCGCGCGAGCTGGCCGCCAACGAGCGCGTGCTCTCGAAGGATCCCACGTACGCCGCGGACGCGTACCTCCCGTGGTTCCGCGATCAGGTCAAGCCGAAGCTGACAGGATGGGGGCTGGCGTTCGACCCGGCCTCGATCAAGCTCGCGACGCTCAAGCTCGATGGTGCGACCGTCAAGGCGGTGGTGATCACGTGGGACCTGGCCTGGGGCACGCTGCCGGCGACGCGCGATTTTCCGCTCACCATGGGCCCGGTCGACGCGCAGGCCGCGGTCAAGGCCGCCCGCGCGCTGGCAGGCTGGAGCAAGGTCGACGCCGGCGATCAGGGCATCATCGCGAACCTGCTCGGCGGCGAGCAGAACCAGCTGTCGACCGCCGCGCGCGATCACCTGCGGCCGACGTACGCGGCGCTGAAGAGCAAGACCGATACCGAGCAGGCGAGCGCGCTCAAGGCCACGCTCAATGTCAAGGACGCGATGCCGAGCTGGTCTCCAGAGAGCATGGAGAAGGCCATCGCGACCGTGACGCTCGCGGGCCCTACCGAGAAGAAGGACTTCGAGTTCTCCGGCAAGAAGGCCGACGGAGAGGAGTGGGTCGCGACGTACAGCGACAGCGTCACCGTGAAGATCATCGCGCCGAAGGCGCCTACGCCCGGCTATCACAACCATACGGTGCAGGAGGTCGCCAACGCCGCCGGCTACATGCCAAAGTCGGCACGGTCGGTGATCACGCTGATCATGCTGAACCCGGTCGTGAATCCGGACGACGCTTACTGGGCCACCGAGTACCACCAGCCCGATTTCCATTCGTACATGACTGCAGGGGCCGCGGGCGTGGTAACCATTTATCCCGACAAGGCCACCAACGCGTTGCCTGGCAATGATGGCCGGCGTAGCGCGATGGTCCACGAGACCGGCCACACCTGGTCGTACAAGACCTGGGGCGAAGACACCACGAAGGGCAAGTGGGTCGACTGGAAGAAGGCCATGGACGACGACAAGGTCGCGGTCTCGGGGTACGCCACCAACGCGATCGCCGAGGACGTTGCGGAGACCATTCGCGTCTACGTCAGCACCAAGGACACGCCGCGATACGCGGAGTATGCGACGATCGTGCCGCACCGCTTCGCGCTGGTGAAAAGCGAGTACGACAAATGAACCACACGCTGGCTGCCTGGATCTCGATCGGCCTTGCCGGCACTGTCGCGTGTGCAGCAGGAGGCAATCCTCGCCAGGAGCCGCCCGCCAACACGAAAAGAGAGGACGCACCCATGAGTGGAGCCGTATCCCCCGCAGGTGACAAGCATCCCGGGCAGATCGTGTACGAAGATCGCGTCGAGAACCGGACCTGGACCCGCGGGGCCACCGAGGTGCCTCCCACCATCGCCTGGGTCAAGGTCCAGGACCACTGGAAGCCAGTGGTGCGGATCGAGATCACCGGCGCGGGCGAGCAACGCGAGATCACGAAGTTCGGGCCGAACCATCAGTTTCTCGAGACCACGACGGCACGGCTGTCCGCGCCGCCGCCCGCACCGTCCGAGCCGAGGCCGACCCCGACCCCGATACCGACCCCGAAGTAAGGCCGCTGACCGCGCCGAGGGTGCCGTCGCCTGTGCGACAGTAGGCTTCCGATGCGTGGGTGGACCACGCCGAAGGAGTCTCAGATGCAGGGCATGGTCGCTTCGAGTCAGCGGGCCGCAACGAACGCCGGGGTGGGGATCTTGCGCGCCGGTGGCAACGCGGCCGATGCGGCGGTGGCGGTGGCCGCGGCGCTGAACGTCACCGAGCCGGTGTCGACCGGGATCGGCGGCGATTGCTTCGCGCTGTACTACGACGCGGCGACGCGCGCGGTGACGGCGCTCAACGGCTCGGGCCGGGCGCCCGCGCGGCTCACGCTCGAGCTCTTGCGAGATCAGCAGATCACCGCCATGCAGCCGTATCACGCCCACACGGTCACGGTCCCCGGCGCGTGCGCCGGCTGGTTCGATCTGATCGCGCGCCATGGCACGCTGCCGATGGCGACCCTCCTGGCGCCGGCGATCGAGCTCGCGGAGGCCGGGTTTGCCGTCGGGCAGGTGGCGGCGTTCTTCTGGGAACAGGGGCTCGTCGCCCAGAAGGGCGCGGCAAACCTCGACGAGCTCTCGATCGACGGCCGGGCGCCGCGCGCGGGCGAGCAGTTTCGCAACCCGGGCCTCGCGCGTACCCTGCGTGCCATCGCCACCGGCGGACCCGACGCGTTCTATCGCGGCGAGATCGGGGCGGCGATCGTCGGCGTGATCGAGGCGTCCGGCGGCGTCATGGCGGCGTCCGATCTGGCGGCGCACACGTCGACCTGGGACGAGCCGATCTCGACGACGTACCGTGGGATGCGGGTCTGGGAGTGCCCGCCGAACGGCCAGGGCATCACCGCGCTCCTCGCGCTCAACCTCCTCGAGGGCTTCGAGCTCGCGGGGCAAGATCCGCTCGGCGCCGACCGCGCGCACCTGCTCGTCGAGGCGCTGCGGGTCGCGTTCGCCGATACCCGCTGGTACGTCGCCGATCCGCGCGTGTCGAAGGTGCCGGTCGCCGAGCTTTTGTCCAAGGACTACGCGGCCCGGCGGCGGGCGCTGATCGATCCGAAGCGCACAGCCAGGAACCTTACCCACGGCGCGCCGGTGGCGGGCTCGGACACGGTCTACTTCTGCGTCGTCGACGGGCGCGGCAACGCGTGCTCGTTCATCAACAGCAACTACATGGGGTTCGGGACCGGGATCGTCCCGAAGGGCTGGGGGTTCACGCTGCAGAACCGCGGCTATGGCTTCTCGCTCGACCCGCGTCACCCCAACGCGCTCGCGCCGGGCAAGCGCCCGTATCACACGATCATCCCCGGCATGATGACGCGCGACGACGGCTCGCTGTACGCGCCGTTCGGGGTGATGGGCGCCTTCATGCAGCCGCAGGGGCACGTCCAGGTCGCCGTGGGGCTGCTCGACGACGGCGCGCTGCCGCAGGCCGCGCTCGACCGGCCACGGTTCTGCATCGAGCCGGTCGACGGCGCGGGCATGGTGATGCTCGAGGAGGGGCTGCCGGCGGCCACCGTGGCCGAGCTCCAGGCCCGCGGGCATAACGTCGTCGCCAACGTCGGCGGCTTCGCTCGCTCGCTGTTCGGCCGCGGCCAGGTCATCCGGCGCGAGCGCGATGGCAGCCTCGTGGGGGGCAGCGACCCCCGCGCCGACGGCTGCGCCGTAGGCACCTGACGACCGCGCGTTCGCCGCGCCGATCGCGACGCTCGCCGCCCAGGCCGCGGCGTCGATCGGAACTGGCAGCCAGCTCACATCACGCTGTCCGATGGCCGGCCGGATCTCGGACGACTTCCGACGAGCTTGAAACTACTTCGAGATCTACTGGTTCCGATACGTTACCTGTTTCGAGGCGCATCCAGGCGTTTCACGGCGCCACGGAAAAGTACGGGACCGAAGTAGGGACAGCTCGCGAAAGAAACCCGGTAGGGACCCATTGCTGCTCGCCAACTCACGGCCGCCAGCGGGCGCTGCGGCGAGCACCGACAGATCGGCGACTTGGTGCTCGATCTCGACCGCGGTGGCGAACGGCGACGTGAAGCGCAGCAGCTTGCGATCGTACATCGCGCCATGATCGGATCCGATTGGCCGCCCAGCGCCGATCGGCCGTTCCCGCTGTTCCCGCGGCGCGCCTTCTTCGCCGGCGGTGGGCTCCGGTGTCGCCGTCCATCGCCACCCCGAGGACGTGTCGCGGCGGTTCCTCGCCCGCGTCGCCAAGAACTTGGGCGGGGACTTCGGTTTCCCTGAGGGGGACTCGTGCGATAACCCCAGTCGCGAGGGCGATGCATGGTGGACCACGACGACGGACGACGAAATCCGGCGAGGGCCTCCCGGTGAGCGGCCGGGCGGAGCGCGGAGACCAGCCAGGGGGCGGCAAGCAGTCGCTGGTCGAGAAGGAGTTCGGCGCGCCCGTGGGCCCTGGGCCGTGGGTACAGCGGCGCGTGGACAACGCAGCCGGCTTGCCCGGCAAGCAGTCGCTGGTCGAGCAGACGTTCGGCGCGGCCCCGCGGCCCGGCGCTCCCGTCCAACAGCGCGCCGCCGGCGGCGCGGCTTCCGCCGCACGCGCCGGCACCCCAGCGAGCGTCGATGCCGCGGTCGCGCAGGGCGTCGCCGCCCCCGCGTCGTCGGCTTGGCACCCGATCCCCATCCACGAGCTGTTCGGCCGCCGCGACGACGTCTCGAACGTCCAGGCGCGCACCGGCCCCGAGGCGGCTCCCGCTGGCGCTGGCGCCGGCGAGCCAGAGAGCGTCCATGCCGCGGCTGCCCAGGGCGTCGCCACTCCCGCGTCGCCGCTGCCGCACCGGGCCACCATCCAGGAGCTGTTCGGCCCTCGCCATGACGTCTCGACCGTCCAGGCGCACTCGGGACCCCAGGCGGCCGCGTCAGCGCGCGCGATGGGCGCCCAAGCGTACGCGACCGGGAACCACGTCGTTCTGGGCGGCCAGACCGACTTGCACATCGTCGCCCACGAGGCCGCACACGTGGTTCAGCAGCGCGGCGGCGTCCAGCTCAAGGGCGGCGTCGGTGCCGCTGGCGACGCCTACGAGCAAAACGCCGACGCCGTGGCAGATCGGGTGGTCGCTGGCGAGTCGGCAGCCTCTCTGCTCGATCAGATGTCTGGCGGTGGTCACACGAGCGGAGCCGTGCAGCGTGCACCGGCGATGCCAGGGTCGTCGGAGGGGGCAGCTCCGGGCACGTCACAAAGTGATCCTGCTGCGCTCTCTCGACTGCAGGCGCTACTCACGCATGCGGGTCTCTCGGTGGATCAGCAACAGCTTCCGACAGCGACGCTGACGCCCGCTGATGCCACCCGCATTCTGAATCGTCTGTTGCAGTCGAACCCACCCTTGGTGGGTATCGGTCCCCGAATGGTTGCGGTCCGCTTGATGCAGGACGTGGTCGCTGGCGGGGCACCTGAGAGCGTCGCAGCGGTGGTCCAGAGGCTCGGCGCATTCGCGCCCATCATCATCCTGCGCCCCGACGGGTATGTCGCTCGCGCCGTTACCGGGGAGGCGATCCAGCGTGCCGGAAAAGCTGAATTCGTCGATGGAGAGCTGCATGCCGGCCGGCTGGTGACTGGCACGTTCTACTATTCGAACGGTGGCGTCTTCTACCGCGCCAGCGAGAGCTTGGGACAGATGGGGCCTCCCATCGGCGAGCTCGGCCTTGAACATGACGCCGTGAACAGTGCGCTCGATGGGGCTGCCGACGCGCTCGCCGGTGTGGCCGCGGGCCTGTATCACCTGCTTCGTCACCCGATCGACAGCATCTCGGCGCTGCGCCAGTTGCCTGGCGCGATCGCACAGCTCATCGAGAACTGCCCAGAGTACTGGGAGCTCTTCCGCGCGAAGCCCCTGAATGACCAGATCCGTGACGTATCGCAGCTTGCAACCACACTGGCTACGCTCTATGGGGGTGCCGCCGGAACAACCACTCGGATTGCCGCGGCAGCCAGTGACCTCGGGAACGTGACCATTCGGGCGCTTACCCTTTCCGGGAGTGGAGAACTGGCCTGGGCCACGGTAACGGTGCCGGTGGGAACGGTCGCTACTGCCCTCGCTGGTGGCCCCGGCGCCGTATACGTCCTGCATATGGCCAACTCGTCACTCGACAAGAGCGGCGGCAGCGGTGCGAATGAAGGCGGTGCGAAGCCGGCCGATCCGGCGAAAGAACTCGAGGATATCAAGAAGGAGCTGGACGATCCCGGCAAGCTCTCTGGAAAAGAGAAGAAGGCTCTCAGAGCGCGCAAGAAAGAGCTACAGGATCATCTCGGCCGTTCGATAGAAGATGCTCCAAGCCCGGAGCAAACATCGTCCGATGATATAGCTGACAATGCTCGCGGATCAGGCATTGAACACCCCGAGAAGGTCACGGGAAAAGGATCTAAAGTTGATCTTGATGTCGTTCGCAACCGACCCGCTCATGAGCTTATCAGTGGAAGCTTGAAGAAATCGCCATCGTATGCGACAGAGCTCGCCGACCACACCGTTGGAGAGCTGGTTGAGCTTCAGCAGGCCGGCGGAACAACGGGCGTCAAAGCTGGGAAGATGCTAAAATTGATCAAAGATGCCGAACGCCTCCGCGGAAAGGCCAAATGATGAGCGCAACACCTTATCACAACATGCTTGCTGCGATGCGAGCCAAGCTTGCAGATAAAAGATATGAAGAAGCATTGGAGATCGGTCAGAATGAGATTGAGCGCGGCTGTGGCTCTTCTGATCTGCTTCTCCTGATGGCTACCGCGGGTCAACTCTCAGACGGCGTCAGTTGCTCACTCGAGGACATACGCGCGTGGTTGGAGCAAGCATCGCAGAGCAGTCCTGATAATCCTGAAGCGTGGTTGGAGCTCGGACATTTTCTAGATGCCGTGGCTGACCAACCGCAACTCGCAGCATCAGCCTTTCAGAAAGCGCTTGAGAGGTCCGTTGCTGCGCTGGAGGCTGCTCTCGAGGGCCTTGACTCGACCTCATCGACGCACGACGAGGCAAGGCAGGCTCACATCGACGATCTCCGCAGACGTGCTCAAGCTCTGTTGAAAGTTTAATGCAACGTATTCGGTGCGCAGACCCACATTGAGGCCGACCCTGCCCGCGGTGAAGATGCCAACGTGCCGGAGCCTGCCGCCTCCGGGTCACGCCGTCAGCGCCGCCGCGCGGCCGGCCCGGCGCAAGCGTTCGCCGGCCGCGTCGGTCGCACTGGCAGTCCGAGGCGGGGACCCGGCCGGTCGGCACGACCAGGTCACCATGCTCACGCTGTCGGACAGGTGGTTGACCACCCAGACCTCGGTGGTGCTGCGGGCGGCGACGGCCACCGGCTCGAGGCCCACGGGGACCCGGGCGGAGAACGTGAGCCCGCTCGTGGTGATGTTGAAGATCTCCAGCGTCCCGTTGGGGGTGTTCACGGCAAACAGCTGGGTGCCGTCGGGCGACATCGCGATCGGCCGCACGTGGCCGCTCTCGAACTCGAGGAACGATGGCGACGTGACCGAACCGGTCTGCGTCTGTAGCTGGGCCGGATCGGCGCCACACGCAAAGAGGATCCCACACACGACAGACTGCATGCGAGGGAGCATGTTGGACCTCCGCAAGGGTTTTCGAACGCCGGACTCGCGCGGTACCTATCGCAACGAACCAAGCGGCCAACAACCACGATCCACTCTTATGCGCCAGATTTCAATCTCAGACAGTTGGTGAACGATTCATGCATACCGCGCAGAGCTCACTCCACACACCTTCGTGAGCTCGGTCACACACGCGCGTGTGCTGGTGTGCGGTGACGGCGATTCTTTGCGGTAGGCGCTGGTGTCATCCGGGTCCTTAGCATTGCCGGTCTCTGCGGCTAGTGCGTGGCGGCGAGGCGCGGCCCCGATCCGGGCGGGGCGCAGGTGAACGTTACCTCTTGACCGGCTGCCTCGGCGAGCGCCCGCAGCTCGGCGTCGGAGAGCGTGGCGCCGCCGCCGGACGGAACGAAGCTGCCGCTGGCCGGATCGAACAGGAAGCCCCGAGAAAGGCCCACCTCGACGACCCTGGCCACCAGCTCGCACTCCTTGACCGTGCCGCCGAGCGCCTTCGAGGTGAACGGGGCCTTCGCGCGCTGCTCGAACAGGTCGATGCGCGGGCCGGCGGCGGCGGCGTTCTCGCGGGTCAGCGTCACCTGCTGGCCGACGATGGGCGCCAGATCGGAATCGAACGCGAGCACGTACTGCTCGACATCGCGCCGGGTCTGATCGGGATTGACGACCGGAAAGCCGCTGGTCGGCAACGGGTGGAACACCAGGGCGCTGAAGAACCGGAACATGGTGTCGACCGAGCCGTCGTTGGTGAACCCGAAGCCGCGGATCTGGTTGCCCGTGTTGCCGCTGTCGGGCGCATCGAACGTCTCGACCCTGGGGTCGCCGAACATGCCGACCTTCGTGTACATGTTGCGCAGGTGGGGGATCTTGAAGATCTGCCCGATGATGCCCTCGAACGAGCCGCGCTTGCTGGTGCCGAACTCGCCGTCGGCTGGATCGAGCTCGTGGCACCCGTTGCAGGTGAAGCCCTCGAACGTGGTGATGAGCCCGCCGAGCAGCGGGACATTGAGGCCATCGGCCGTGCGGGGGCCGAAGTAGAAGCTTCTGCCGCGGGCCTGGGCCGCCGTCAGCGAGTTGTCCAGGCTGCGCACCGGGTTGGGGGGCATCGTCACCTGGAGCTGAAAGTCGGTGAAGCTCTGCATCTGCGCCGCCGGTGGCTGATCGACACTGCCGATCAGGCCCGGGAACGCCACGATGAAGTTGTCGAAGGAGAGATCGGGATCGAACGCATCGACGCCGAACACGCCGTTGGCACGATCGCCGCGCCAGTGCATCGCGCCGGAGTTCGAAAGGCCGCGCAGGGTCTGGGTCGTCATCGGCCCCTTCATCGGGTGGAAGTCGTTGGGCCGGCCGGTGCCGTTGATCGGGCCGCGGAACCCGAACAGCAGCTTGCCGGCGGTGATCGACAGTGAATCACCCAGGTTGGCCGGGATCGGGTTGGTCTTGACGACGTCGTCGGGGTTGCCGAGATCCCACGCCAGATCGTCCTCGTCCCCGAAGATGTGGCAGCTGGCGCACGACGCCTCGCCGTTGCCGGAGAAGTGCGTGGCGTCGTACAGCATCGGCCGGCCGTTCACCACCGACGCCGGCTCGGGGTTGGGCAACGCCAGCGCGGCGATCTCGCTGCGAGCGGCGAGGTCGACCACCTTGACCGCGTTGTCGAACCGGGTCATCACGTACATCCGGCCGCGCGCCTCATCGAGCAAAAGGCCGCTCGGGCCGCCGCCGCTGACCGGAATATAATTCGCGCTGATGAGCCGCGGATCAAAGGTATTGTTCCTGAGCTGGGTGGTATCGAACACCCCGATCTTGCTCGAGCCGAACGCCGCCAGGTAGAGCGTCTGGCCGTCGCCGGTGATCGCCATGTCGAGCGGGACGGCCAGGCTGTGGTCCTTGGCCGTCGGATCGAAGCCGGGCTGACCGGCGAGCTTGGTGTAGTCGAGGTGCTTGTTGAGGTGGATCGGCTGGACCGTCCCGCCCGAGATGATCGAGAGGTGGGTCTCGGCGAGGTGGCCCTGCACGGTGTGGCCGCCGAACTGCCCGGGGCCCTCGAAGCGGACCTCGTTGTGCGCGTCGGTGTTGGAGACATAGAGCTCACCGGTGACGGGGTTGGTGGCCATGTTGAACAGGGTCGTGCCGACGTGCGCGAACGCGGCGGTCTGGGTCAGGGCGTTGGCGTCGATGGCGAACACATCGGTATCGGGGAGCTGGAACCGCACGGCGTGATCCCAGACGCGGTGCAGTTCGTCTTCCCAGTGCCCGGTGGCATTGTTGAACTTGACGATCAGGGACACTTCGGGCGCCGGCTTGCCTTCGATGTTGGTCGCCGGCCCCGGGTTGCCGCCGGGCGAGATCGAGCCATTGGCGTTGAGGCAGGGCGTGTGCGGCTGAAAGCCCGAACAGATCATCGGATCGAGCAGGGCCGTCGTCTGATTGCCGGTCTTGAACCCGGCCACGTAGACCGTATTATGGTCCGGACTCACCGCCAGGGCGCGGGGCGTATCGGTGAAGAAGCTCATGATCTTGACCGGCGTGCCGCCCAGCGTCGCGCCGAGCTGCGATGGATCGAACACCCAGACGTCGGCGCGCGGCACCGACGGCGTCGTCAGCTGCGGGTCGCCTGCGCCGGGCACCCCGGCGAGGGACGGATCGGTGCGCTGCTGGCCGCGGTGGGCCGTGGTGATGAAGGCGAGGCCTGCGGCGCCGCCGAACACGATGTCGCGCGGCTCGTCGCCGACCAGTAACGTGCGCGTCACGTGTGGCGTACCGGTCAGCGTCACCACGCTCACGCTGTCGGAGACGTGGTTCACGACCCAGACCTCGTCGTTGGTCCGGGCGGCGACCGCGACCGGCTCGAGCCCGACCGGCACGCGGGTCGAAAACGTCAGCCCACTCGCCGTGATGCTGAAGATCTCCAGCGTACCGTTGGGGGTATTCACGGCAAACAGCCGGCTGCCGTCGGGCGACATCGCGAGCGGGCGGACCTGGCCGGTCTCGAACTCGAGGAACGACGGCGAGCCCACTGCCGCGGGTTGCGCCTGGCGCTCGATCGGAGCGTGATCGCCAGTCTGGCAGGACGAGATGAACAAGATCGCGCTAACAACAAACCGCGCACGTGGATACATGGTGGGACCTCTCGCAACCTGGTCGGGCGCTGTGCGCCACCAGTTGCGGTTCCCACACTGCCAGTTGACGCGCCGGCCGCCGGGCAGCTAACGCGTTGTTAACGGCAGTCGGGCGACGAGGGCGCCGCCCGCTGAAGCCGGCTCGTAGCCTGGTCTACAACGTGGCGGCGATCCGCGAGCCCGAGCCGGTCGGGACGCAGGTAAACGTCACCTCTTGCCCGGCGGTCGCGGCGAGCGCGCGCAACGCGCTGTCCGACAGGCTCGTGCCGCCGCCGGCGGGGACAAACAGGCTGGTGCTCGGATTGAACAGGAAGCCCTTGATCGTGCCGCCCTGGGCGACCCTGGCGACCAGCTCGCACTCCTTGACGGTGCCGCCGAGCAGCTTCGAGGTGAACGAGGCATTCGCGCGCTGCTCGAACAGCGTGATGCGTGGCCCGACCGCGGCGCTGTTGCTGCTGGTCAGCGTCACCTGCTGGCCGACGATGGGCGCCAGATCGGTATCGAACGCGAGCACGTACTGCTCGACGTTGCGCCGCGTCGCGTCCGGGTTGCTCTGCGGGAACCCGACGGTGAGCTGCGGATGGAACACCAGGGCGTTGAAGAACCGGAACATGGTATCGACCGAGCCGTCGTTGGTGAACCCGAAGCCGCGGATCTGATTGCCCGTATTGCCGCTGTCGGCCGCATCGAAGGTATCGATCTTGGGATTCCCGAACATGCCGACCTTCGTGTACATGTTGCGCAGGTGGGGGATCTTGAAGATCTGCCCGATGATGCCTTCGAACGATCCGTGCTTGCTGGTGCCGAACTCGCCCTCGGCCGGATCGAGCTCGTGGCACCCGTTGCAGGAGAACGCGGTGAGGCCGGTGATGAGGTTGACGCCGTCGGACGGCCGCGACCCGCCGAAGAAGTTCTTGCCGGCGGTCTGCGCCGCGTTCAGCGAGTTGTCGAGCGCGCGCACCGGGTTGGGCGGCTCCGCCACCTGGAGCTGGAAGTTGGTGAACGTCTGCATCTGCGCCGTCGATGGCATATCGGCGCTCCCGATCAGGGCCTGGAACGCGACGATGAAGTTGTTGAACGACAGGTTGGAGTCGGTCGCGTTCTCGCCGAAGAACCCGTTGGAGCGATCACCGCGCCAGTGCATCGCGCCGGAGTTCGACAGTCCGCGCAAGGTCTGGGTCGTCATCGGGCCCTTCATCGGGTGGAACACGTTCGCGTTGCCGGTACCGTTGATATCGCCCTTGAACTTGAACAGGCTCTTGCCGACGCTGATCGACAGCGAATCGCCGAGGTTGATCGTGAGCGGGTCGCCCTTGACGGCGTCGTCGGGGTTACCCAGATCCCACGCGAGCTCATCGTTGTCGTCGAAGATGTGGCAGCTGGCGCACGCGGCCTCGCCGTTGCCGGAGAAGTGCGTCGCGTCGTACAGCATCGGCCGGCCGCTCACCACCGACGCAGGCTCGGGGTTGGGCAGCGCCAGCGCCGCGGTCTGGGTCTTGCTCGCGAGGTCGATCACCTTGACCGCGTTGTCGAACCGGGTCATCACGTACATCCGGCCGCGCGCCTCGTCGAGCGCCAGGCCGCTCGGGCCGCCGCCGCTGACCGGGATGTAGTTCGCGCTGGCCTGCCGCGGATCGAAGGTGTTGTTGCGGAGCTGCGCGGTGTCGAACACGCCGATCTTGCTCGAGCCGAACGCCGCCACGAACAGCGTCGCGCCGTTGGCGGTGACCGCCATGTCGACCGGCGTCGCCAGGCTGTGGTCCTTGGCCGTCGCGTCGAAGCCGGGCTGACCGGCGAGCTTGGTGTAGTCGATGTGCTTGTTGAGGTGGACCGGCGTCACCGTCGATCCGGAGATGATCGTGACGTGGCTCTCCGCGAGGTGGCCCTGCACGGTGTGACCGCCGAACTTGCCGGGGCCCTCGAACCGCACGTCGTTGAACGCGTCGGTGTTCGAGACGTAGAGCTCGCCGGTCGCCGGGTTGGTGACCATGTTGAACAGCGTCGTACCGACGTGCGCGAACGACGCCGTCTGGGCCAGCGTGTTGGCGTTGACCGAGAACACGTCGGTGTCGGGCAGCTGGAACCGCACGGCGCCGTCCCAGTTGCGGTGCAGCTCGTCCTCCCAGTGCCCGCTGGCCCGGTTGAACTTGACGATCAGCGAGACCTCGGGCGCCTTCTCGCCGCTGGCGTCGGTCCCAGGGCCGGGGTTACCGCCGGGCGACGTCGTGCCGGCGGCGTTGGTGCACGGCGTGTTCTGGAAGCCGGTGCACACCATGCCCTCGAGGACCGTCGTCGTCTGGTTGCCGGTCTTGAACCCGGCGACGTAGACGGTGCTGCGGTCGGGGCTCACCGCCAGCGCGCGGGGCGTGTCGGTGAAGAAGCTCATGATCTTGACCGGCGTGCCGCCGATCGTGGCGCCGAGCTGCGCCGGGTCGAACACCCAGACGTCGGCGCGCGGCACCGACGCGGTCGTGAACTGCGGGTCACCGGCACCGGGCACACCGGCGATCGACGGATCGGTGCGCTGCTGGCCGCGGTGGGCGGTGGTGATGAACGCCAGGTTCGACGAGCCGGCGAACACGATGTCGCGGGGCTCGTCGCCGACGAGCAGCGTGCGCGTGACGTGCGGCGTGCCGGCGAGCGTCACCACGCTCACGCTGTCGGACAGGTGGTTCACCACCCAGACCTCGGCGTTATTGCGGGCGGCGACGGCCACCGGCTCGAGGCCCACGGGCACCCGGGCGGAGAACGTGAGCCCGCTCGACGTGATGGTGAAGATCTCCAGGGTCCCGTTGGGCGTGTTCACGGCAAACAGCTGGGTGCCGTCGGGCGACATCGCGATCGGCCGCACGTGGCCGCTCTCGAACTCGAGGAACGACGGCGACGTGACCGCGTTGGTCTGCGCCTGGTACCCGCCCGGATCGGCGGCCTGGCAGGACGACGCGCACAGCGCGGCGCCGCAGGTAGAGAGGATCCCAATCACGACAGACTGCACTCGATGGGACATGTTGGACCTCCGCAAAAGGTTCGAACGCTTGGCAGCGCGCCCTACATATCGCGGCGTGCAAACCGCGCCAACGCGAGAGGTCCATCCCCACGTGCCAGTTTTCAATCCCAGACTGCCAGCGGGTGATCGATGCGCGATCGATGCGCACCGTCGACCGCATCGCCCCCGATGCAGCGTGAGCGCGATCACGAACGGGCGTGACGAGCCCACACCTAGCGCCGTGACGCCTGCGTCTCTTCGCGGTACTGCGCGGGGGTCATGCGCGTCCACCGCTTGAACGCCTTGTGAAAGGCGTTCGGGTGGCCAAAGCCGAGCAGGAACGCGATCTCGCCGATCGAGAACCGGTTGCCGGCGAGGTGCAGGATCGCCTGCTCGCGGCGGACCTCGTCGACCAGCTCGCCGTGGGACGTCCCCTCCTCGGCGAGCCGGCGATGCAGCGTGCGCAACGACACCGCGAGCCGGCGGGCGACCTGATCCGCGCCGGAATGCCCGGCCAGCAAGGTCTCGCCGATCACCTCGCGCGCGCGCTCCGCGAACCCCGGCGGGCGCGACAGCTGGCGGAGCAGCCCATCGGCGTGGTTGGTGAGGATCTGGAGCAGCGAGCGATCCGGCGCGCGGTGCGGCAGCTCGAGCGCCGCCGTGGTGAGCCACATCGCGTTGGCCTCGCAGCCGAACCGGACCTCGCGGAAGGTCTCCTCGTAGATCCGCGTGTCGGCGGGCCCGGCGTGGGCGAACTCGACGCGCAGCGGCCGGGTCGGGTGCCCGATCGACCGTGACCCGTACGCGAGCAGCGACGCGAACAGAAACTCGATCGCCGCCGGATCATGCGCGAGGCCCCCGAGCGTCCGCACGCGCAGCGCCGCCAGCGGCGGGACCACGTCGAGCTCCATGGAGATGCCGTCGTGCATGAGCGCGATGAACCGCGCCGCGAGCTGGAGCGCCTCGCCGACCGACGCGCAGTTGGCCGCCGCGTACTCCATGACGTCGAAGTCGCCGGGCTCGTCGCAGCGCGCCGCATAGATTCCGATCGCCGCGTCGCCGCTCATCGCCATCGCCTCGTGCAGCATCGCCATCGCCAGGGTATGCGGGACGCGCAGATCGCGCTCCTGCAGCGCGGCCATCGTGAGCCCATGCCGGCCCAGCCACGCCTCGCAGTCGTGGCCGCTGCGCGCGAGGTACCTCGCGAATGGCTGGATCACCCGGACCGAGCAGGTTGCCGCCGCGGTCCAGCGAGACGTCTTGAGGTCACCTGCCCGCGCACCTGCCTCCGACCTCCGCGATCGAGGCGGAACGAGCGAGTCCTGCATGGCGCTTTGTGTACGAACTGTAAGTCATTGGAAACCCGCCAGCAACCTCCAGAAACTCGGGTCACCCATGCGGTCCAAGGCCCTGGCCGATCACGGCCGGGCGCGATCACTTGCCTACCTTCGCATACATGCTGGATCGCAACCCCGACGCCCACGTGGGCCTGGTGCCGGAAATCCGAAGCGCAGGTGAGGGAAGCGCAGGTGATTGAAGGCCCCACGGATCAGCAACAAACGAACGACCACGGCAGTTACTGTATTGATGGTGCGAGCGTGCGGGGCTTCGAGTAAAGAATTCTTATGTTTACTGCCGATTTCTCTTGACGCGAAATTAGTGCCCGTTGCAGGAGGAGTTGCGAACAGCGCATTGATCCTCATGAAACGCGTTGGCTTGCGTTGTGCGGGCGAAATCGTCGGTGACCTGTGATTTCGATGGCGACCACGAATCGTCGTGCAGCGCGCAAACCATGGCGTCGAGAACTCATGTGGTAGAAGCGATGCGCGACAACGTGCAGGAGAGTGGCTATGCTGCAAGATACAAAGGAGGACTCGGGGGTAGTCGTTGATCCCGCGCCCACGTGGGCGTCCGAGAATCGTCACAATGCCGAGCCGCGGGGGCGGACCGTGGACCGCGCGCTGCACGACATCTCAGTTCGCCGCGCCGCGCTCGATGCCGACGAGGCGCGCTGGCTACGTGAGGCCGAGGCGTTGCAGATCTGGCGTCCGCTCGGCATGGTGTCCACCCTGGACTACCTCGAACGCGTGCTCGGTTACGCGCCGCGCACTGCCCAGGACCGGCTGCGAGTCGCACGTGCGCTCGGCGCGTTGCCACAGCTCACCGCTGCACTTGCCGGCGGCGAGCTTCCGTTCTCCGCCGTGCGTGAGCTGACGCGTGTGGCAACGCCCACGACCGAGGCGCCCTGGATCGCGGCCGCGACCGGCAAGAACCTACGCCAGATCGAGGAGCTCGTTGCCGACCATCGCCCCGGTGATCGCCCCGACGATCCACCGAACCCCGAGGCGCGCACGCATGCGGTTTGGTTCGAGCTCTCGGCCGAGACCTTCGCGCTCCTGCGGCGTGGCCAACGTGGTGACCTGCGTCACTGGCGCGGCCTCGACGTGGGCGACCAGCGAGATGACTCCGATCGCAAACGTACGCGTCCACGTGCATCACCAACGTGGCCGCAGCAAGCACAGCAGCCGCGGTGTCGCCTTGAATCCCGCTCGTAGCAGCGCTGGATCTTCGGGCGCGCGCCCAGTATGGTCTCGAGGCACACCGAACCTGCCGCGAACCTTCCACGTCGCCAGCGCCCCCGTCATGATGCCAACATGAACCTCGCAATACTGTTGGTCGTCCTCCTCGCATCATGTGGGCGGATCGGTTTCAACCAGAACGGCGAAGGCGACGCTGGTGCTCCTGATAGTTTGCGTTGCTCGCGGCTTGGGTTTTCTTCGGCACCGGCTGCACCGAACACGGGTTCAAACCCGGAGTTTATCGTGATCGCCGACGTGAGCGGGGATGGCAAGCCCGACCTCGTGGTGGCCAACGAAGGTAGCAATGCGATAAGCGTGCTGCTGGGGAACGGCGATGGGACGTTTCAAGCCAAGGTCGACTATCCGGCCGGTGGTGGGGGGCCGCAGTGGGTCGCGGTGGCGGACATGAATGGGGACGGCAAACTCGACCTTGCAGTTACGACGGGCAACGACACCAACACGGTAAGAGTACTGGTGGGGAACGGCGATGGCACGTTCCAAACCGCGGTCAGTTATCCGACCGGTGCCGGGCCGCGCTCGGTCGCGGCGGCGGACGTGAATGGTGATGGCACGCCCGACCTGGTGGTGGCCAACGTTGTCGCCGGCACGGCGAGCGTGCTGCCAGGCAACGGCAATGGGACGTTTCAATCCAAGGTCGACTACCCTTCCGGTGTGGGACCGAATTCGCTCGCGTTGGGGGACGTGAACGGGGACGGCAAGCCTGACCTCGTCCTGGCGAACCTGAACGCGAGCACGGTGAGCGTGCTGCTGGGGAACGGCAATGGGACGTTTCAAGCCAAGGTCGACTATCCGACCGGCGCAGATCCTTTTTCTGTCGCGGTCACGGACCTCAGCGGGGATGGCAAACCAGATCTCGTGGTCGCCAGCGGAATCGCCGGCACGGTGAGCGTGCTGCTGGGGAACGGCAATGGCACGTTTCAAACCAAGGTCGACTATCCTACCGGTGCGAGGCCAGCTTCGGTTGCGGCGATGGACGTGAGTGGAGACGGTAAGCCCGACCTCGTCGTGGCGAACGAGGGCACCAACGCGGTAAACGTGCTGCTGGGCAACGGCGATGGCACGTTCCAAACCAAGGTCGACTATCCTACCGGTGCGGGACCGGATTGGGTCGCGGTAGGAGATGTCGATGGTGATGGCCGGCCCGACCTCGTGGTCGCCAATACAGGCGTCAACACGGTGAGCGTGCTCATCGCTACATGTCTCCCGTGAACCCGGGTTCACCAGCTGCGCTAGCTGCGGGCGAGCGGCAGCGAGGGCCGGCGCGCCGGAGCGCCGAGGTGCGCGACGGCGTCCGGATCGGCCGGGACCGACTCGCCCGATGCCAGCTCGAGCTCGAAGCCGGCGTCGCGGATCATCTGGTGATCGTCGTGCGGCGTGGCGCCGGCGGTCGTCAGGTAGCCCTGCGTGAAGATCGAGTTCGCGGGGTACAGCGCCATCACCTGGAGCGCACGCAGCGTGATCTCGCGGCCGCCGGCGACTCGCAGATCGGTGCGCGGGTGGACGAAGCGGAACATGCACAGGGCGCGCAGCGCGAAGCCGGGGGCGACGAGCGGATAGCCCGCGAGCGGGGTGCCCGGCCGGGCGTCGAGGAAATTGACCGGCACCGAGTCGACGTCGAGCTCGCGCAAGGCGAACGCCAGGTCGAGCAGATCGTCCTCGGACTCGCCGAGCCCGACGATCCCGCCGCAGCAGGTGTCCATCCCGGCGCGCTTGGCGATCTGGACGGTCGCGACGCGGTCTTGCCAGGTGTGCGTCGAGACGATCTGGCCGTAGTGGCGCTCGCTGGTCTCGAGGTTGTGGTTGAACCGATCGACGCCCGAGCTCGCGAGCCGCTCCGCCTTGGCCTCGGTGAGCAGGCCCAGCGAGGCGCACAGCTCGATGTCCATCTCGGCCTTGATCTGCGTCGCCGCTGCGCAGATCGTGTCCAGATCGCGCTGCGACGGGCCGCGGGTCGCGGTGACCATGCAGTAGCGCTTCGCGCGCGCCGCATAGGCTCGGCGGGCCCCGGCGACCAGCTCGTCGACGCTCTTGATCGGCGCCTCGCCGCTCGGTGATGAGCGAAGCGAGTCCCTGGGGGGGCGGAACCCTGCCGGCTCGGCCGGTAGGGCGGGGGGCAAAGCCCCCCGTGGAATCGACGCGTGCTTCTGCGACTGCGAGCAGAACCCGCAGTCCTCCGGGCACGCGCCCAGCTTGGCGTTCTCGAGCACGTGCAGCGAGACCCGGCGGCCCCAGTGCGCGCGACGGACCCGGAAGGCCGCGTCGAGGAGCGCGAGCGTCTCGTCGGCCGAAGCGTGCAGCACGGCCGACGAGACGCTC
>Ga0308175_100000494_pt1 | contig 27465 bp, 26 predicted proteins | sample PhyCR1_3_FD_203893 | JGI IMG/M metagenome (GOLD analysis project Ga0308175, IMG submission 203893) | Soil microbial communities from UC Gill Tract Community Farm, Albany, California, United States - DLSLS.C.R1 | ecosystem: Environmental > Terrestrial > Soil > Agricultural land | place: USA...
GCCTGCCGGGACACACGGACAAGGGCGGTTGCTCATGGCGGCTCGTACCACTGACGACGCAGCGCCGGGAGAGGCCTTTCGGCCCGACGCTCCTGGCGCACCCGCCACCGGCGACGAAGGTGGGGCCGTCGAGCACCCCGACCTCAACAAGCTGGGCCAGGCCCTCGATCGCGTAGAGGTGCGCTCCATCGCCATCACCGGCCTTCTGGTGCTGGCGGTCCTCTACACGCTCTACTTCGCCAAGGCCTTCCTGCTCCCGATCGTACTCGCGGTCCTGCTGGATTTCCTGCTGAGCCCGTTGGTGCGCACGCTCAAGCGGGCCAGGATTCCCGAACCGGCCGGCGCCGCCCTGGTCCTGCTGGCGCTCCTCGGTGCTTTTGGCTTTGCCGGGTACAGCCTGACCGGTCCGGCGCGGGACTGGGTGACCAAGGCCCCGGAGAGCCTGGCCAAGGTGCAGAACCGGTTGCGCGACCTGCGCAAACCGGTAGAGCAGGTCACCAAGACAGCGGACAAGGTGGAAGAGGCCACGGAGGTGGCCAAGTCGGGTCCGCAGGAGGTGGTCCTGCGGGGCCCCCGCCTCAGCGAGCGGCTCTTCGGTACGACGCAGTCGCTCCTGACCGGCGCGCTCGAGACCCTGATCCTGCTCTACTTCCTGCTCGCGGCCGGCGACCTGTTCCTGCAGAAGCTCATCAAGGTCCTGCCGCTGCTCCGTGACAAGAAGAAGGCGGTGGCCATCGCCCGCGAGACCGAGGCCTCGATTTCGACCTACCTCTTCACCGTGGCCGTAGTCAACGTGATCCTCGGGCTGGTGATTGCCCTGGTCATGACCCTCATCGGCATGCCCAGTGCATGGCTGTGGGGCACGCTGGCGGGTTTGGCGGAGTTCATTCCCTACATCGGGGCCACGGCCCTGCTCGCGACGCTCACCATGGCGGGGCTGACGACCTTCGACTCGCTCGGGCACGCGCTGCTGGTACCCGGCGCCTATCTCGCCGTAAACCTCATTCAATCGCAGTTCATATCACCGCTGATTCTCGGGCGGCGGCTCACCCTCAATCCGGTGGCCATCCTGGTGGGTCTGGTGTTCTGGTGGTGGCTGTGGGGCGTAGGTGGCGCCTTCATCGCCGTGCCGCTGCTCGCGACGTTCAAGATCTTCTGCGACCATATCGAGTCGCTCGCACCGATCGGCGAGTTCCTGGGCAAGTGACCGGTCCGACCGCGGAGGAGCTCCGTCGGCTCGGCGCTCTGCCCGCGCAGGTCGACTGCGCCCGGGTGCGGCTGCACCGGGAGCCGAGCCGCGTGCGCCGGCTGGTGCTCTGGGCCAGCCGAGGGCGCGCCGTCACCCTCGGCAACCACGTGTTCCTGCCCGACCGGTGCGCCGGCGATCTGGCCGTGCTGGCTCACGAGCTGACCCACTGCGGCCAGTTTCAGCGCTGGGGCGCGCCGCGCTACTTCGTCCGAGGGGGGGTGGCGCAGCTGCGTGAGCTGCTGTTTCGCGGGCTCGGCGTAGGTCGAAGCCCGTATGCCTATCGGTTGGAGGTAGGGAAGCCGTTCGATGCGTACGGCATGGAGCAGCAGGGTCAGATCGTCGAGGATTCGTTTCGCGGTGATGCCCGGGCCCTGGCTGTTTCGCCCTACCAGCCGGGCACCGATCAGGAAACGCCGTCCGCCTGATCCATGTGTGCGTGCGCGTCCGGATGTTCGGCGGTCTCGGGCAGCTGATCCTCCCACAGCGCAACGACGTTGCCGTCGGGGTCGGCCACCATGGCCATGATGCCCCACGATTGCTGGGTCGGTTCCGCGACGAAGTGGACGCCGCGCTCGTGCAGCTCACCGCAATAGTGCAACAATCCGGGGATGAACAGCGTGATCCCCGTATGGCGCCCCACCAGCGCGCGGGCGTCCTGGTGCACGGCCGGGTGCACGCCGACGCGGGTGCCGTGGGTAAAGAACTCGGCGCCGAAGGAGCCCTGCTTGGCGAGCGGCAGACCCAGGCGGTCGCGATAGAACTCCACCGCCCGAGCGATGTCGGTCACGAAGATCGCGATGCTGTAGAGCGTGGGCTCGCGGGTGTCGGTCAATGGAAGAATCCGAACAGGAGGTGCACGAGCAGCACCCCGAAGGCTACGGCGCCGGCGGAGAGGAGCACCAGGCCAACCACGATCAGGGCGGCGAATCGCCGGCTCGTCCGGCGCACCTCCACCGGGCGCTCGAGGTAGCCGTCCAGGAGCGCCAGGTTCCGGATGTTCGCCTTGAAGGCGATGTCGAACAGGTCGCCCAGGATCGGCACCTCTCCGACCAGGGTGTCGACCGCGACGTTCCAGCCCATCCGCGCGAGCAACCCCCGTGGAACCCCGATCCGGGCGGCCTCGACGATGATATAGAGGGAAAACACTCCGCCGAGCAGGTCGCCCAGGCCGGGAACGAGGCCCACCAGCTGGTCGATGCCCAGGGTATAGCGGGTGCCGGGGACCGGGATCGAGCTGTCCAGCAGCCACCCGATGCGCCGCAGCCGCGCCAGGCGGCGCGGGTCGAAGCTGACGACTTCGGGGACCTGTGACGTGGCCACGTCAGTGCGCTGCATGCGCTGCAAGCTACACTGGCCGGCGGTGAGGCGGGACGAGACGGGCACGGGAAGACGGACCCCCAATGCGTTGCGGGCCGCGCACCGCATCAGAGGCCCCCGACCGCCGAGCCGCGCGGCCGGTGACGGGCTCCCACTCCCGCCAATCTTCTCCAACGTGAACCTTGGTGCACGTCGTCCCCTTGTGCGGCCCTGCGGGTCCGCCGTGCGCACAGGAGACGGCGCCGGGCCCAATGGCTGCACTACCCGGTGCAGACCGAAACGGCAGCTAGAACAGCCGGCGCAGAAGGTAAAGCAGGAGGCTGAGCGCGACCGAGACCAGCAGCATCGACGCCAGCGGCACGTAGACGTGGACCGATTCCCGCTCGATCCGTACGTCCCCCGGAAGGCGCCCGAACCAGGACAGCGCGCCCGACCAGACCAGCAGCCCGAGCACGACCAGCGCGATGCCGAGGCCGACGAGCAGCGGCCCGGGCGACGTTGGGCCGGTCACGGGGCCGACGCTGACGCCGGCGCGATGGATCGGCTCATCCCACCGCCGGAGGTGAGGGCGGCGATGCGGTCATTCGATGAGCCCGGAACGAACCGCGTGGATGAAATCGGTGTATGCCGGCGTGCCGTCAGCCTCGCGGACCGCCGACGCGATCTGCCCCCGGTGGTACGATGCATGGAGCACGACGTGGCTCAGGATATCCGCTACCGTGCTGGTCCAGAACTCACCCTTGCTGTTGCGGTAGGCCACCCCGTCGTACAGGCTCTCCTCATCGAGGTCCTCGACGCAGCGCATCCACTCCCCCTGCAGCTCCGTGAGCTCGGCGGCGCACCGTTCGAGGTCGAAATCGGGCCAGATAGGCATGCTGGGCGGCTCCTGCCGGATCCGCGCGATCCACAGGCGCTCCGCTCCGATGATGTGACTCAGCCACGCCACCGCCTTGGGCGGGGCCGGCCCCGCTTGCAGCGAGACTAGGGCCGCGACGTTGGCCCAGCCATCGTGCTCCAGTAGCCGGCGAAAGCGGAGCAGCTCCGGGCCCATCATCGGCGCTCCTGACTGTCCATCGAGGCGATCGCCGCGCGCACGTTCCGGCGCATGCCGCTCAGCCCTGGCCGCTCGAAGGGCGTCGCCGTATACCGTCGTTCGAACTCAGCGTCGTCCATCGTGTCGAAGTGGTGCTCGTCCACGCCGGCCAGCGCGTGCAGCGGGCGGAACTCCGGCACCGTGGTCGGCTGGGCAAACCGCTCGTTCCACGGGCACACGTCGTTGCAGATGTCGCAGCCGAAGGCGTAGCCCGCCAGGCCGTGCACCAGCGGCTCGGGGATCGGCCCGCGCTGCTCGATGGTGAGATAGGAGATGCAGCGTGTCGCATCGAGCAGGTGCGGCTCGACGATCGCGCCGGTGGGGCAGGCGTCGAGGCAGCGGGTACAGCTCCCGCAATGATCGGCGGTGAACGGCGGGTCGGGCTCGAGCGCCAGGTCGGTGAAGATGGTGCCGATGAAGAAGAACGACCCGACGCCCGGCCGGATCAGCATGGTGTTCTTGCCGATCCACCCCAGTCCGGCGCGCTGGGCCAGCTCCCGCTCGGGAACCGGGCCGGCATCCACATACGGGCGCGCCACGGCCGCGCCGTGCTCCCGGAGCCACTCCGCCAGACGGTTGAGCCGATCGAGCGTCACCTGGTGATAGTCCTGCCCTCGAGCATACTTGGCGACTCTGGGCGGCTCCAGGTCGGCGGCGGCGTCCGGCCAGTAGTAGTTCTCCAGCAGCACCACCACCGCCAGGGATTCCGGCACGGTAAGGCGCGGGTCCTTCCGGCGCAGGGCCTGGCGGTGAAGGTACCGCATGGTGCCCGCGTACCCTCTGGCCAGCCAGGCATCGAGCCGATCGGCGTGGGGAGGAGGGCTCGGATCGGTGATGCCGCACGCCAGGAATCCGAGGTCCGCCGCGCGTGCCTTGAGCGCTCCGGCGAGGCTCACGGGGAAGGGGCCGTCACGCGAACCGGCGGAGCCGCGGCCGCTCCGGACGTCGGAGCGGGCGGCAGTCCGGCCGGTCGGGGTGGCGGCGCGTACTTGCCCTCTCCGGTGATGAGCCGCGCACCTCGACTGAAGGTGAGATACGACCAGGCCCACTCGAGCAGGACCATCACGCGGTTGCGGAACCCGATCAGGAAGAAGATGTGCACGAAGATCCAGGCCAGCCACGCGATGAAGCCGCCGAAGTGAAGCTTCCAGATGTCCGCCACGGCCTGGCCTCGCCCGATGACGGCGAGCTGCCCCTTGTCCCAGTAGTGGAACGGCCGGCGGGGCCGCCCGGTCAGGTCGCCGCGGATGGTGCGGGCGGCGTACTTCCCCTCCTGAATGGCCACCGGGCAGAGGCCGGGCAGCGTGCCGCCGGCCTGGTGGTTGTACGCCGCGGCGTCTCCCAGCACGAACACTTCGGGGTGAGCCGGGATCGAGCAGTCGGGCTCGACGATCACCCGGCCGACCCGGTCGAGCGGCGCGTGCAGCGTCTTGAGCAGCGGGCTCGCCATGTTGCCGGCGGCCCAGATGACGGTCTGCGTGGGGATGACCCAGCCCGCCGCCGCCACGGCGCCGGGGCGCACGTCCGTGACGAACGTGTCGGTGCGGACTTCGACGCCGAGGCGACGAAGCTCGCGCTTGGCCTCATTGCTCAGGCTCGGCGGGTAGGTCGGTAACAGCCGCGGCCCGCCCTCGAGCAGCAGCACGGTGGCTTCGGTCGGATCGATGTGCCGGAAGTCGCGCTTGAGCGCGTAGCGCCGGATCTCGGCCACAGCGCCGGCCATCTCGACGCCGGTCGGGCCGCCGCCCACCACGACGAACGTCAGCAGGGCGTGGCGGCGGATAGTGTCGGTTTCCCGCTCGGCGCGCTCGAACGCGAGCAGCACCCGCCGGCGGATCTCGAGCGCGTCCTCCAGGCTCTTGAGGCCGGGCGCCAGGGGCTCCCACTCATCGTGCCCGAAATAGGAGTGATGGGCGCCGGTGCCGACGATCAGATAGTCGTACGATGCGGAAGTGCCGTCGGCGAAATGAACCGTATGCGCCGCCACGTCCACGTCCGTCGCCTCCGCCAGCAGCACTTCGGTGTTCTTCGAACCGCGCAGGATGGAGCGGATCGGCGAGGCGATGTCACTGGGATTGAGGCCGGCGGTGGCCACCTGATACAGCATGGGCTGAAACAGGTGGTGATTGCGCCGATCCACCACGGTGACCCGCACCGGCGCACGGCGAAGCGCCTTCGCCGCGTACAGGCCGGCGAAGCCGGCGCCCAGGATGAGCACATGGGGCCGCTCTGGGGCGATCTTGTCGGTCATCAGACCCCCATCGTCTCACGCCGCCAGCGGGCAAAGCGCACCACGTCCTCGGCCGGCGGCACGGCCGCCTCGTCGGCATAGGCCGTGTACATCCGCCAGCGGAGATACTCGCGGTCGGGTAGCGGCAGGAACGGAGCCCGGGCCCACCACCGGCGGCGACGGAAGGCCCACGCGGTCCGAAGCAGGTCCAACGCCAAGCGCGGATTGAGGATGCCGCGCCAGACCAGACCAGCAGTCAGGGAGGTCCACGTTTCGGCCATGGCCGAATAATAGACCTGTGACTTCCTGACGCGAGGCGTCCCGCGAGCCTCTATATTGTCCACCATGCCAACGAGCGCGCCGGCGCCGCCCCGGGATTATCGCGCGGAGTTCCCGATCTTTCGCCGCTCGGCCTACCTGAACAGCTGCTCGCTCGGCGCCCTCTCGACCCGGTCGCGGGCCAGGATCGACCAGTGCCTGGACCTGTGGGACGGCCTGGGCGCCGCTGCGTGGTACGAGATTTGGTGGGGCGCGCTGGCCGAGCTCCGTGCGCGCTACGCGCGGTGGATCGGCGCGCCCGAGGGCTCGGTAGCGCTCCACCCCAACATCTCGGCTGGGCTCACGTCGGTTGCCGAGTCGCTCGACTACCGGCGGCGACCCAAAGTGGTGGTGACCGGCCTCGACTTCCCCACCGTGGCCTACCAGTGGCTCGCGCGGGCCGGCGAGGGCGTCGAGGTGACGATCGTCGAGAGCCCCGACGGGATCGGCGTTCCGCTCGAGGCGCTGGAGCGCGCGGTGGATGAGCGGACCGCGCTGGTGGCCACCAGCCACGTGTTCTTCACCAGCGGCGCGATTCAGGACGTGCGCGCCGTGGCCGAGCTGGCGCATGCCCGGGGGGCGCTGCTACTGGTGGATGGATATCATGCCGCCGGACAGCTCCCGGTGGATGTTCGGGCGCTCGACGTGGATTTCTACTGCAGCGGCGGGCTCAAGTGGCTGCTGGGGGGTACCGGCATCGCGTTCATGTACGTGCGTCCGGCGCTGTGGCCGTCGCTCGCGCCGCGGGCCACCGGCTGGTTTGCCCACCGCGACCAGTTCCGGTTCGACCCGGCCTCGCTGGAGCTGCACGACGATGCCCGCCGGCTGGAGAGCGGCACCCCGGCCGTGACATCGATCTACGCCCAGCTCGGCGGGCTCGATGTGCTCGAGGAGCTCGGGGCGGTGGAGATCCGTCGGCAAACGGCGGCGCTGGCCGAGGATCTCATCGAGCGGGCGCGCGCCGCGGGCCTCCGGCCCAAGGTGGCCGCTCGGCCCGAGGAGCGGACCGCCATCGTCATGTTGCCGCGCCCGGATCCCGCGGCCGACGTGCGGCGTCTGGCGCACGCCGGCATCATTACCGACAGCCGACCGGGACACGTCCGCGTGTCCCCCTACTTCTACAACGTCCCGGACGACCACCGGGCCGCCATCGAGTGTCTGACCCGTGACTAACGATCCGTACCGCCACGTGACCGATAACAAGCTGCCCACGGAAGACGAGCAGCTGCTGGAGAGCCCCACCCCGCTCAGGCCCGAGCAGCTCTTCATGAAGTCGGACTCGTGGCGCGTGCTCCGCATCCTGGGTGAGTTCGTGTGGGGTTTCGACCACCTGGCCGATGTGAGCGACGGCGTCACCATCTTCGGCTCCGCCCGCACCCCGGAGACCGACCCGTACTATGCCAAGGCGGTGCAGACGGCCAGGCTGCTGGCGGAGGCCGGCATTCCCGTCATTACCGGGGGCGGCCCGGGCATCATGGAGGCGGCCAATCGCGGCGCCACGGAAGGCTGTGGGCTCTCGATTGGCTGCAACATCGAGCTGCCGTTCGAGCAAGGCTCGAACGCGTACCTGAGCCGGAGCCTCAACTTCAAGTTCTTTTTCGTACGAAAGACGATGTTCGTGAAGTATGCCACCGCGTTCATCGTCTTCCCCGGCGGCTACGGCACGCTGGACGAGCTGTTCGAGGCGCTCACGCTGATCCAGACCGGAAAGGTGAAGCACTTCCCGGTGATATTATTCGGCAGCGCATACTGGGCCGGCCTGGTCGACTGGCTCACCCGTACCGTCGCCGAGGAGCGGAAGATCAATCCGACCGACCTGCTGCTGTTCCGCGTCACCGACGATCCCGCCGAGGCCGCCCGCATCGTGATCGAAGCCCGGGCCGAAAAGCCGGTCGACGAGGTAGCGCGCATGACGGCGGAGCACATCCGCACCGTACCGACCCGGGACGTGCCATGACCAGACCATCCGCCGCCTACCTGCGGGGCCAGCGCATCGAGCCGAAGGCCATCTCCGGCCGTGAGACGGTATCCGAGCTGATCGACAACGCGTTCCTGGCCTACAACGCGGGCCGGCTGCGCGAGAGCTGCCACCTGTTCACCCAGCGGATGCTCGAGGCGGACACCACCGTCGGCATGACGCTCACGGGCGCCATGACCCCCGCCGGCATCGGCATGAGCTGCCTCATTCCGCTCATGGAAGCCGGCTTCGTGGACTGGGTCATCTCCACCGGCGCCAATCTCTATCACGACGCGCATTTCGCGCTCGGCCTCGCGATGCACCGCGGCACCCCCAATGCTGACGACGTGGAGCTCCGCGACAAGGGCGTGGTGCGGATCTACGACATCTTTTTCGATTACAACGTCCTGCTCTCGACCGACAAGTTCGTCCGCGAGGTCTCCGCCCGGCCGGAATTTCAGCGCTCCATGAGCACCGCCGAGTACCACTATCTCCTCGGCGGCTACGTGCGGGAGCGGGAGAAGGCGCTGGGCCTGAGCCGCCGCTCGGTGCTCGCCGCCGCGCACGAGTTCGAGGTGCCGCTCTACACCAGCTCGCCGGGCGACAGCTCCATCGGCATGAACGTCGCCGAGCAGGCCCTGGCCGGAAGCCAGCTCAGGTTCGACGTGAGTGCCGACGTGAACGAGACCGCGTCCATCGTGCTCGAGGCCAAGCGCACGGGCGGCAAGAGCGGCGTGCTCATCGTGGGCGGCGGAAGCCCCAAGAACTTCATGCTGCAGACCGAGCCGCAGATCCAGGAAGTTCTGGGCATCGACGAACGCGGGCACGACTACTTCCTGCAGATGACCGATGCCCGACCCGACACGGGCGGCCTCTCCGGCGCCACGCCCGCCGAGGCGGTGAGCTGGGGCAAGATCGATCCCGATCAGCTGCCCGGCACCGTCGTCGTGTACGGCGACAACTCCATCGCGCTGCCGCTGCTCACCGCCTACGCCCTGGCCGCGCGCCAGCCCCGCGGGCTCAAGCGGCTGTACGGCAAGCGGCAGGCGATGATGGATCGCCTGGTGGAGGAATACCGCTCCGCCCTCACCTTCCGCGACGAGCGGGCCGAAGAGTCGCTCTCCCATCTGCACCCGGGTGCCGGGGGGGCCGAGACGGCGGCGCGCCGGTGATCGACGCGCCGTCACGGACCTATAGCTGGTACGCGCTCGGCCTGCTCGCGTTTCTCAATCTCCTCAGCTTCGTCAATCGCAACATCATCTTCGCGCTGTTCGAGCCGATCAAGCGCGACCTTCGCCTGACGGACGCCCAGCTAGGCTGGCTGGCGTCGAGCTATGTGCTGGTATTCGCGCTCGCGGCGCTGCCGTTCGGCCTGCTGGGCGATCTGCGCTCCCGCCGCGGGGTCATCGCCGGGGGCGTGGTGCTGTGGAGCGCGTGCACTCTGGCGAGCGGCTTCGCCACCGGCTTTGGCGAGCTGCTGGTGACCCGCGCGCTCGTGGGCGCGGGCGGCGCCGCCTTCGGCGCCGCGGCCCAGTCGCTGGCGGCGGACTACTTCCCGTCTCGTGGGCGGGCGGTGGCCCTGGGCATCCTGGCCACCGGAATCACGCTGGGCGGCGTGCTGGGCATCTGGCTCGGCGGCCGGCTCGAGGCGGCCTACGGGTGGCGGATGGCCGTGGTCTCGGTAAGCCTGCCCGGATTCCTGCTGGCGGGGCCCGCCGCGCGCTTGAGGGACCCCGTGCGTCCCCCGCGATTCATCTCGATTGCCGCGGCCTGGAACGAGCTCGGTATCGGACTGACCGCGCTGTCGCGCCAGTTCTATCCTCTGCTCATCGGTCTTGGCCTGGGCGGTGTGCTCGCCTTCCAGCTCGACCGCGTCTACGGGGCGGACTCGACCATCGATGTGGCGGCCTTCGGCGCGGCGGTGGCGTTCGGGCTCGCGTTCAACATCCGCATCTGGGTCCGCCGGGTTGCCGCCGCGCCGAGCGCCGGCCCGAGCGCCCTGGCCCGCGCCTTCGGCGAGCTGGCCGCGTCGCTCACGCTGGTGCTCCGCACCCGCACGCTGGTGTACGTGTTCCTGGGCGGCGCCTTCATCTCATTCGGGGTCAACGGGCTGGTGGGGTGGGCGCCGACCTTCATGGCGCGCGAGCTGGGCCTGTCGGTGGCCCAGGCCGCCGCGCTGCTCGGAACGTGGGGACTGGTCGCGGCCATCAGCGGCACGGTGTGCGGCGGTCTGGTGGCCGACAGTCTCCGCCGCCGCACCCAAACCGGCCGGGTCCTCACGGTCGCGCTCGGGCTCCTGATCGGTGGGCCGCTTACCGTATGGCTCCTGACCGTGCGCGACCTGTCGCTGTTCGTGCCGCTCTTCTTTGGCGCCTTCTTTTTCATTTCCTGGTACAGCGGGCCCATCGCCGCGGTGATCTTCGACGTCGTCCCGGCCCGGATCAGCGCGACCGTGGCCGGCGCCTATCTGCTGTTCATCCACCTGGTGGGCGACACCGTCGCGTTCCCTCTGGTGGGAGCGCTGTCGGATCGGTTCGGGATCGACCGAGCCGTGCTGGTGCTCCCCTCGGTGGCCATCGTCGGTGGGCTCGTCATCCTGGCGGCGACCCGGACGGTGGCCCGCGACATGGCCCGGGCCGAGGCCGAGAGCGGGCTGCCGGGCGCTATCGCGAGCTCTTGAACACCAGGTCCACCAGCTCTTCGTACATCGCATCCGCGCGGCTGGCATCGTCCGACCGGATGGCCTCCGTGGCGCAATGCTTGAGATGGTTGTGGAGCAGCGAGCGGCTCACGCCGCGGAGCGCCTCCTGCACCGAGGAAACCTGCGTCAGCACGTCGGCGCAGTAGCGCTCCTCCTCCACCATCTTCTGAAGTCCGCGGATCTGCCCCTCGATCCGCCGCAGGCGGGTCTGCACCGCCCGCTTGATCTCGGGATCCACCGCGACAGCGTGGGCGCCGTCGTCGGGACGGGCGCAGGCGCAGGGTACGAGCGGCTGGGTCATGCACGACCTCGGGGCACGAAGCGGCGGAGCCGCAGGCTGTTGGAGATGACGCTCACCGAGCTCACGGCCATGGCGGCCGCGGCGAACGCGGGGGTGAGACGAAGGCCGAACGCGGGGTACAGCACACCGGCGGCCACCGGGATGCCGATGACGTTGTAGACGAAGGCCCAGAACAGATTCTGCCGGATGATCCGCATGCTCCGGCGGGCAAGCTCGATCGCGCTGACCACGCCGAGCGGATCGCCGCGCATGAGCGTCACCGCGCCGGCCTCCACGGCCACGTCGGTCCCGGTGCCCATGGCGATGCCGACATCGGCCTGGGCCAGCGCCGGCGCGTCGTTGAGGCCGTCGCCCACCATGGCGACGACCCGACCCTGCTCCTGCAGCCGGCGGATCTCGCCCAGCTTCCGGTCGGGCGGCACCTCGGCCAGCACCCGCGTGATGCCGACGCTGCGGGCCACGCTCTCGGCCGTGCGCGGGTTGTCGCCGGTGAGCATGATGGTCTCGAGCCCCAGCCGGCTCAGCCGCGCGACCGCGTCCGCGCTGGCCGGTTTGATGGGGTCCGCGACGGCAATCAGGCCCGCGGGCCGCTGCTCGAGCGCCACGTACATCGGGGTCTGCGCCGCCGCCGCCGCCGCCTCTGCCCGGGCGGCCAGCGAGCCCGCATCGATGCCCAGCTCCCGCATGAGCGCGAGATTCCCGACTGCCACTCGGCGTCCCTCGATCACACCCACGACGCCCACCCCGGTGTGGCTCTCGAACCCCGATACCGCCCGCTCGGGCAGTCCGCGGCGGGCCGCCTCCGCGACGATCGCCTCTGCCAGCGGATGCTCGCTCAGCCGCTCGACCGCCGCGGCGAGCGCCAGCAGCTCGCCCTCATCCCTCAGCGGCCCATCGGCCGCGAGCTCGACCTTCTGAACGGCCGGCCGGCCCTCGGTGATGGTTCCCGTCTTGTCGAACACCACGGTGTCCAGTGCCTGGCTCCGCTCGAGCGGCTCGCCGCCCTTGATCAGCACGCCCAGCTCGGCTCCGCGCCCGGTGGCCACCATGACGGCGGTGGGCACCGCCAGACCCATGGCGCACGGGCACGCGATGATCAGCACGGTGACCGCCGAGACCAGGGCGTGCAGATACGCCGGCTCCGGGCCCAGGTCGAACCACACCACGAACGTGACCACGGCGATCGCGATCACCACGGGCACGAACACCGCCGAGATCCGATCGGCCAGACGCTGGATCGGCGCCTTGCTTCCCTGCGCCTGCTGCACCAGGCGGATGATGCGGGAGAGCACGGTCGCGCTCCCCACCGCTCCGACCCGGAACCGAAACGCGCCGTTACGGTTGAGCGTGGCGCCGATGACCTTGTCGCCCACCCGCTTGGGCACCGGAATCGGCTCGCCCGTGAGCATCGATTCGTCCACGTTGCTGGTGCCGTCGAGGATGACCCCGTCGGCAGGCACGGTCTCACCCGGGCGCACCACGACCTCGTCCCCCGGCTCGAGTGCTGCGAGCGCGACCTCCTCCTCCCGGCCGTTCCGCACTACGCGCGCCGTCTGCGGCCTGAGCGCGATCAGCCTTCGGATGGCGCCCGTAGTCTGGCTCTTGGCTCGCGCCTCGAGCAGGTTCCCGAGCAGCACCAGCGTGATGATCCAGACGACTGGCTCATAGTACTCGAACGGTTGAATGCCCCGCGCCGCGAACCAGTCATCGAACACGGTCACGGCCGCGCTGTAGAGAAAGGCCGCACCGGTGCCCACCGCCATCAGGGTGTTCATGTCGGCCGCGTGATGCCGGAAGGCGGTCCAGGCCCGGGAGTAGAAGTGGCGACCGGCCCACCCCACCACCGGAAGAGTCAGCAGCAGCATCGCGTACCGGCCGGTGTCGGTCATGCCGCGCAGGGACACCATCGTGACCAGGACGGTGGCCAGCCCGCTTACGGCCAGCTTCCGACGAAGCTCGCGCAGCTCGGCCGCGCGGGCCGCGTCCTGCGCCTCGAGCAGCGGCTCGCTCGACTCCTCCGGGAGCGGCAGCTCCGCGCCATAGCCGGTGTCGCGGATGGTCTCCACCAGCCGCTCCGGCGAGGTGACTGCCGGGTCGTACTCGACCGTCGCACCGCCCGTCATCAGGTTCACGTTGGCGGCGCTCACGCCCTGGGCCCTCTCGAGCGTGCGCTCCACCCGGCTGCTGCAGGCGGCGCAGGTCATGCCCGTCACCGGGATGGTGCACGACTCGTGGGCCGCGGTCATGGTCTCGGTCACGCTCGGCCGTCCTTCTCCGCGATGAGGGTTCCGTGAACCATGCCCATCCCGCAGGCGAACTCGTAGCGGCCTTCGGCGGGCGTCAGGCTCACGGCGGTGGTCCGATGAGCCGGCAGGAAAGTGCGAATCCCGAAGTCCGGCAGCACCACCTCTTCGGTGCAGGGGTTGGTCTCGTCCCGGTGGAACTCGAGCCGGACCGGCAAGCCCGCGCGCACCCGGATGACCGCGGGGTCGTATCCGCCCTTCACCTCGATCCGGATCCGCTGGGCGCCCGTACCATCCGCACTCGCCACCGCGGTCGCTCGCGTGGCGGCGAAGAAGTACCAGTAAATCCACCCGATGGCCGCCGCGCCGAGCAGGGTGACTGCGATCTGGGCGGTGGTCATGTGCCGCTGGCCCGGTAGCCGGCATCAGCCACTGCGGCCTCGATGCGCGACGGGTTCAGCTGCTGCTCGTCGTACCGGAGGTCGGCCCGGCCCATCCGGATCGACTCGACCTCGACGCCGGGCAGCTCGCTGAGGGCTCGGCTCACCGCGTTGAGGCAGTGGCCGCAGCTCATGCCTTCGATGTGCAGGGTAAGATGTTGCACGGCTTGCTCCCTAGGTGAAGACCCAGGGAGAGTAAATAGGGGAGGGGGGTATGTCAAGATTCGTTGTTGCATGAGTTTCCACGTCTGAGCCCGAGGGCAGCAGCCTGCAACGGAGGCGGGCAGGACGCCACGAACGCGGTGCTCACCCGCGCCACAGCGCCCCGAGCCATCACGCAACTCGTTGTCCTCTCATAGCATGAGGCGGCCCCTTCGGCGGCATACGTCGTGCCCCGGGGGCAGGCATGTCCGCCAACCAGCCGGAGCTTCCCCCGCGCGACTCGCCTTCCCCAGGTGAGCCGCTCGTCCCGCTGCTCCGGGCCGAGCAGGGACTGGAAGATCCCGATGCCCTGGCGACCTGGCACGCGGCGCTGTCGAACGCCCTCTCCGCCGACCTGCCTCACGATCTGCTCGGTCTCTGGCTCTATCCCTGGCACGGCGGTGTGGTTCTGCTCGGGCCCGAAGCGCTGGCGCAGGACGAGCTCGCGGTGCCGATGCCGTCACCGCAGCTGGACCCAGGGCAGGTCGAGCTGCTCGAGGACATCGTGCGCGACGCCGGCTACGGCTCGGTGGCGTGCCTTCCGGTGCGGTCGGGCCGGCGCGATGTGGGCCTTGTGCTCGCCGCCGACCTTCAGGCCAACCGCTACGGCGAAGCGGAACGGCTCACGCTCGGCGTCGTGGCGCAGCGGCTTGCCCCGATGCTGGGGCGCCTGGCCAGGCAATGGGCCGGCCCCGCGCATCCGGCGCGCGAGGTCGAGCGGCTGGCGCGGCTGGTCGACGCGGTGGGAGCCGCCGGCGAGCGCGCCGGCTCCCCGCCGGTCTACCTGGCCGAGCTCGGCCGCGCGCTCGAGCCCATTCTCCCGCACGACACGCTCGAGCTGCTCCTGGCGGACCCGGAGAGCACCCAGGCGTATCGTCTGGGGGAGCATACGGCGGGGCCGTTGTGGAGCGACCCGTCGCTGGTGATCGCGGGGGAGCACCTCGACCTTCCCGCGCTCTTCGGCCAGCGCGACACGATTCTGATCGCCGACACCTACCGGGACTCGCGCTGGCCTCGGGGCTATTTCACGGTCGAAGAGCCCACCGGCGCCGAGCTGCGGGCGGTCGTGGGTACGCGCATCCGTCTGCCTCGAAGCGGCACGGCGTATCTCCTGGCCGGCGGGGTAGGTGCCGACCTGTACACCGACGCCGATGCCGAGCTGCTCAGGCGCGTGGGGGCGCTGATCGGATCACAGGTGGCCGTCGTGGTTTCGGCCGCCGCGCAGGGTGCCCAGGCGACCGCGGACTCCGAGCCTCGGCCCAGCCTGCTCGAGGCCGCCGAGCTGCTCGCCACGGGCTCCGAGTTCGCCGAGACCACACGGCGCGTGGCCGATCTGGCCAGCCGAGTCCTGCCGTTCGACGACATCAGGTTCGCGATCCGCCTGAGCGAGGGCGATCGCGTGGTGCTGCTCGAGCCTGGCGAGCGCCGCCCGCTGCCGGACCTCCCGCTCATTCCGGTGGCGGGCACCACGCTGGCCTCGGTGCTCCAGGGTGAGATCCCGAGCTCGTTTCAGCTGGTCGAGGGGGAGGCCCGGCTCCTGGTGCCGCTCCGGGTGGCCGGCCGGGTGCACGGCGCGCTGGTGCTTACCGCCCGTCCACCGGCCATCCTTCGCGAGCTGCACATCCATCCGGCGCAGCAGCTGGCCGACGTCGTCGCGGCGCACCTGGAGCTGCTGCGCCGCACGGCGCTTCTGCCGGCGCCGTATGCGCCGGGGTGGAAGAAGGTGCGCTGACCCGCCTCACACCTCGAGACGGTCGCCCTCGCGGGCGACGTAGGCGTAGAGCACCGGCATCAGGAACACGCTGATCAGCAGCCGCGAGAACAACCCTCCTACGATGACCAGCGCGAACGGTCGCTGCGAATCCGAGCCCACTCCGGTGGACACGGCCGCCGGCAGCAGCCCCAGCGCGGCCACCAGGGCCGCCATCATGATCGGCCGCAGACGGTTGAGCGCCGCCTCGTGCGCCGCCACCGCAATGGGCACACCTCCCTGCCGCAGCTCGTTGGCGTGAGAGATGTACACCACCGCCGTCTGCACCGACACACCGAACAGCGCCAGGAAGCCGATGCCGGACGAGACCGAGAACGGCGTCCCGGTCAAGGCAAGCGCCACCAGTCCACCCACCGGCGCCGACAGCACCACTCCGATCACGGTGATGAGCGGAAAGCTGAAGTTCCGGTAAAGCGCGAACAGCAGCACGAAGATGAGCACGATCGTGAGCGGCAGCACGACCGCAAGCTGGGTGCGGGACGCGGTGTACTCCTCGTATTCCCCGCCCCAGGCGACCTGGTACCCGGGCGGCAGCGGCACGGCCGCGCGCACCTCGCGCTGCGCCTCCTGTACCGTGCCCGCGAGATCCCGCCCCTCCACCGCGAACTGCACGCCGATATAGCGCGAGTTGTTCTCGCGATAGATGAACGAGGCGCCGCTGTTGACGCTGATGGTCGCAAGCTGGCTGAGCGGGATCTGCTGGCCGTCCGGTGCCGCGACCAGGATCTGACCGATCTGCTCGGGCGTCTCCCGGAACCGCGGCTCGAGCCGGACCACCAGGTCGAACGACTTCTCGCCCTGCACCACGGAGGTGGCCGCGACGCCGCCGACCGCCGCTTCGATCAGCCCGTTCACGTCGGCCACGCTGATGCCGTAGCGGGCGATCCGGTCCCGGTCGATCGCGAGCGTGAGGCTCGGCTGGCCCAGCTCCTCCACCACCGTGATCCGGCTCATGCCGGGCACCCCGTGCAGCACCCGCTCGATGGCCCGGCCCTTCGCTTCGAGAACCTGCAGGTCCGGACCGAACACCTTGACGGCCAGCGCGCTCTTGAGCCCGGTCTCGGCTTCGTCGACCGCGTCCTCCGCCGGCTGTGTGTAGTTGAAGCTCACGCCGGGAAAGACCGACAGCTTCCGGTTCATGGCGTCGATCAGCGCGGGCTTGCTGTGATACGGGCCCTTCCAGTCGCCGTAGGGTTTGAGCCCGACATAGAACTCCGCGTTGAAGAACCCGGTGGGATTGGTGCCGTCATCCGGGCGCCCATGCTCCGAGGCTACCACGGTTACTTCGGGGAAGCTCCGGAGGATGCGCCGGAACTGCGGCACCAGCTTGGACGATTCCTCGAGCGAGATGGTGGCCGGCATGGTCGCCCGGACCCACAGCGCCCCCTCGTCGAGGTGGGGCATGAACTCCGCGCCGATCCCCGCGGTGAGCAGCAGCGACAGGGCGAACAGGCCGACTGACGCCACCACCGTCGAGCGCGGGTACGAGAGGCAGAGGTCGAGGATGCGCGCATACGTCCTGCGGACCCCCTCGAACACCGGGTTTACCCGCTCGCGCACCCCGCGCCGGAAGAACACCGCGCAGAGGACCGGGATCAGGGTCAGCGTCATGATCGTGGCGCCGGCCAGCGCGAAGATGGTCGTGTCCGCCATGGGCCGGAACAGCCGGCCCGATGGCCCCGACAGCGTGTAGATCGGCAGGAACCCGGCGACGATGATCGCTACCGCGTACACCACCGGCCGGTCTACCTCCGCCGCCGCTTCCGTCAGCACCTCCCGAATCGAGTACTCGGTTCCGTACCGGCGGGCCAGGCTCCGATACATGTTCTCGACCATCACGACGGCGCCGTGCACCAGGATGCCGAAATCGATGGCGCCGATGGAGAGCAGGTTGGCCGGAACGTTCCGCAGATCGAGACAGATGAATGCGATCAGCAGCGCCAGCGGGATGGTCACCGACACGATGAGACCCGCCCGGACATCGAACAGGAAGAAGATCAGGACGGCCACCACCAGCAGGATCCCGCGGAGCAGATTGCCCTCGACCGTCCGCGTCGTGAGCCGGATCAGGTCGCTCCGGTCGTAGAACGGAACTACCCGCACGTCCTTGGGCAGCACCGTCGAGTTGAGCCTGGCCGTCTCGGCCTGGACGCCCTTGAGCACGGTCTGCGCCTGCTCGCCGGTGCGCATCAACACCACGCCTTCCACGGCATCCGGCTGCTCATCGAACCCGAACTGCCCCAGCCGGGGCGCGTAGCCGATGACCACCTGGCCGACGTCCCGCACCAGGATCGGCGTCCCGTTCTTCACCGCGAGGACGACCTTGCCGATGTCCTCGGGTATCTGCAGCCGGCCGAGCCCGCGTACATAGTAGAATTGCCCGCCCTCGGAGTAGAACCCGCCGCCTGCGTTGCCGTTGTTCGCGCCCAGCGCCTCGGCCACTGCCGGAACCGACAAGCCCGCCCCGGCGAGCCGGTTCGGGTCGAGGATCACCTGATACTGCATGGTCTGCCCGCCGAACCCCGAGAGGTCGGCCACGCCTGGCACCGCCTTGTAGGCCTTCGACAGCACCCAGTCCTGCATCGTCTTGAGCTCCATGGGCGACCGGTCGGGGCTCTGCAGCACGTAGCGGTACACCAGGCCGGAGGGAGAGAACAGCGGGGCGACGTCCGGACTCACGCCGTCGGGCACGTCGACGTCGCGCAGCTTCTCGAACACCCGCTCGCGCGCGAAATAGTTGTCGGTCCCGTCCTTGAACACGAGCCGCACGTCGGAAAGGCCGTACAGCGAGATCGAGCGCACCACGTCCAGCCCCGGCAGGCCGTTCATCTCGGTCTCGATCGGCACCGTGAGCAGCCGTTCCACCTCCTCGGCGGCATGCCCGGGCCACTGGGTAGTGATCTCGACCGTCGGCGACGAGAGGTCGGGATAGGCGTCGATCGGAAGCCGCGAGAATGACCACACGCCGGCGGCCGCCACGGCGACGGCCCCGGCGATCACCATGATCGGCTGCGCCAGGGCGAGTGCCACGATCCGGTGGATGAACGACCGCCGCGTCGTGCTGGACGGAGCGGGCACGTCCGGTTCGGTGCTCACTGGGTTGCCGCGCCTTCCAGGAACAGTGCCCCGTCGGTCACCACCGATTCACCCGGCGTGAGTCCCGAGGCGATCTCGTACCGGTCGTCCACCCGGCCGCCCAGATTCACCCGCCGTCGAGCGAACCCGCCCGGCGCCGCCACGTAGACGTAGGGCAGGTTCTCGTCGTCACGGAGCACCGCCGCTACCGGCACCAGCAGGCCGGTGCTCGGCGTAAGCGCCCGGATGGTCACCCGGACCAGCATGTCCCGCCGCAGCACCCGGCGCGTGTTCGGCACGACCACGCGGACCGCCGTGGCCTTGGTGGCCGGATCCACCAGATCGGCGACGTAGTCCACCCGCCCGGTCAGCGTGTCGGGGCCGGCGTTGGTGGTGATCACCGCCGTCTCCCCGCGCCGGACTGCGCCGACGTCGCTCTCGAACACGTTGGCCATGACCCACACGGTCGAGAGGTCGGCGATGGTGAAGCACGGCGTAGTCCCGGCCTGAAGTAGCTGGCCCGGCGTAATCAGCTTTTCGACCACCGTCCCCGCGATCGGTGCCCGGATCGCGCTCTCGGCGGTGGGCACCGGCTTGCCGTCGCGGATGGCGTCGATGGCCCCGTCGTTGAGGCCGAGGGAGCGGAGCTGCGACACGGCCGCATCCCGATCCGCGGTGGCGGCCGCGAGGTCCGTCCGTGCCTGGTCGAGATCGCTCCGCGACAGCGCGTCGTTGGTGAAGAGCTGCTCGTCGAGCGTGGCGATCCGCGAGGCGTTGCGCCACGCGCCCTCCGCCTTTCGGTAGCCGGCCACCGCCTCGGCGAAGTCGGGCGACGACACCACCGCGAGCGGCTGGCCGCGCGTCACCTTGGCCCCGGGCGACACCAGGAGCCGGGCGACGGGTCCCGAGATCGGCGCGACCACCTGGGTCGAGCGGTCGCCGTTGAACGCCACCGTTCCGGTCGTGGTGACGCTCGCCTGGTAGGTCTCGGGCGCCACCTTCGCCACGTGAATCCGCGAGCGCTGGGCGGTGTCGAGCTCCACGGTGCCGACCTGGCCCGCCGAGCTGGTGACGCTGTCGCCGGTGTCGGCCCGGTGGCCGCCACCGCCGCACGCGGCCACGGTGGCCGCGGCCAGCAGACAGGCCGCGCCGAGTGCTGGCTTAGTGATCATGGGTCTCTCCGGTCTCGAGCGAATCCAGCGGAGTGGCGGCCGCGCGCTCCAGCTCCGCGCGGGTGTCGTTGGCGGCGGCCAGCGCATCGGTGTACTGGCTCTCGGCGTCGAGCAGGTCGCGCCGGGCGTCGAGCAGCTCCAGCGCGGACAAGCCGCCGAGGCCATAGCTGACGGAGGCGATGTGGTACGCCTGGCGGGCGAGCGGCAGCAGCTGATCGCGGATGTACACCGCCTGCCGCAGCGCGGTGGTGGCGGCCGCGTGCGAAGCCCTGAGGTCCTGGCCCACTTGGGCTTCGAGGTCGCGATACGACGCGGCCAGCTCCAGCTCGCGGTGGCGCGCCTCGCCGATCTCACCGTGCGTGTGCTGCCAGTAGAGCAGCGGAATCGGCAGCGAGACCCCCGTGAACAGCACGCCGGGGCCAGGGTCGGCGTAGTCGCGGGTAACTCCGATGGTGAAGTCGGGAAGCCACGACTCGCGCGCGAGGCCGGTGGCCGCGTGCGCGCCCTCCTGCTGGCTCTTGAGGTCGGCCAGCTCGGGCCGGGACGCGAGGGCCGCGGCCAGCAGGCGGTCGAGATCGGGCGGTGTCGGCGGCACCTCGAGGGAATCGGCGGCCGCGATCGGCGCGCCGAGCGGACGGCCGACCAGCCGGTTGAGCGCGGCCCGCGCGTTGGTCACGTCCCGCTCGTTGGCGATGAGGTCGTTCTCGGCCCGCGCCAGCTCGGTCTGGGCCCGCACCAGGTCGAGCTTCGGCGTGGTCCCGGCGTTGAAGCGTGCCTGCGCCCGGCGCACGAAGTCCTGCGCCAGCGCCCTGGCCTCGCGGAGATCACGCTGGCGGCGGAGCGAGGCCAGCAGCGAGTCGTAGGTCTCGCTGGTCTGCGCCGTGATCTGTTGCCTGGCCAGCGCGGCCGCGGCCCCCGCCGAGCGCACGTCCGCCGTCCCCACTCGGCCCTGCAGCCGGAACTTGTCGATGAACGGGATCGTGACGGTCGCCGTGACACTCCGCTCGGTGCCGCCGCCGGCGCCGAACAGGCCGGGCGACTGCACGAACGCGGCCTCGAACTGGGGGTCGGGAATGGCGGTGGCCTGGGTCTTCCGGGCCCGCGCCTGCGCCACCTGTTCCGCGGCCACCTGGAGCTGCGGATTCCGAGCCAGGGCCTGAGCGACGGCCTGGCGGCGGGTGAGGCAGAGCGGAGCCTGATCCGCCGCGGCGGAACTGGCCGAGCCGGAATGGTCCGTGGTGGTGTCGGCGGTGGGGCGGTCGCAGTCGGGCGCCAGCGCGAGGTCGAGCGAGTCGGCCGCACTGAGTCCGCGCGCCGCCGAATCGGCGGCGCCGCGAGGAACCTGGGCTCTCGCGACGGTGGCTTCCGCTAGCCAGATGGCCAGCAGGACGGCCGTCCGGATACGGACGGGCATGTTGGCTCCGATGTCGAGGAGTCACGCGCCCGGAATGGGCGCGCGAGCGTCACGCGAGTCGGAGCGGGGGCGGACCTCGAGAGCTGGCTGGGCGGTGAGAAGTGGAATGCGGGGTGGCGGCCTGCGGCGCCGGGCGCTCGAGACGAATGAGCGCCGTGGACTCGATCGAGATGTTGGTAGGCTGCGGCGCGCAGGGAGAAAAGACGGCCGCCTGGCAGAACGCGCAGGTGGCCTCGTCATGGACCGGGGGCGGGAGCGACTCCCGCGGGGCGCTGATGCTCCAGCCGGTCTCGGGCGACAGGGCCACCGGCGGCTCCGCGCCTGCGGCCACGCCCAGAGCAAGGGGCAGGGCCAGAAGGAGCAGCCGGAACACGCGACCAGGTCGCATCGTGGGAAAGGTGAACCGGTGGCGTCGCCGGTTCAAGTCCGGGGCGCTCCGGCCGTGCCCGTTTGCCGCCCCTCGACCACGGCCGAGCGGCGCACCGGCCCCTCGGTCGGCAGGATGAACCAGAACGTCGATCCCTTGCCCGGAATGGACTCCGCCCCGATCCGCCCCCCATGCATCTCCACGAACTTCTTCGACAAGGCGAGCCCCAGCCCGGTGCCCTGCGCCTGCCGGCTCGCCGAGGTCTCCACCTGGCTGAACTCCTGGAACAGCTTGCTCATATCCTCGGGCGCGATGCCGATCCCCGAGTCGGCCACCGCGATCCAGATGACGTCCTGGGTCACCGCCCGCCGCTCGTCGCCGGCCCGCTCGGACGGCATCGCAAGCGGAGCGCGGGTCCGCACCGCCGTGAGCTCGATGCGCCCACCCTCGGGCGTGAACTTGGACGCATTGGACAGCAGGTTGAACAGGATCTGGCACACCCGCACGCCGTCCGCCAGCACCGCGAGCGGGCCCTCGTCCAGCTCGACGCCGCACTCCTGGCGCTTGGACCCGCGGAGGCTCGCCGTGTCGGAGACGGCGCCGGTGATCGCCTCGCGCAGGTCGGTCGGCGCCAGCGTGAGCGTCATCCGGCCGGCCTCGATCTTCGACAGGTCGAGCACGCTGTTGATCAGCGCCAGCAGGTGGCGGCCGTTCCGGAGCACCGACTCGAGGAAGTCGCGCTGCTGCTCGGCCAGCTCGCCGGCGCCGCCCTCGAGCATCAGGTCGGAGAACCCGATGATCGCGTTGAGCGGCGTCCGGAGCTCGTGCGACATGTTGGCGAGGAACTCGCTCTTGAGCCGCGTGGCGCGCTCGAGCTCCACGTTCTTGGCGGCCAGCGCCCGCTCGTTGCGCCGGCTCTGCTCCAGCACCGCCGCGCGGTCCAGCCCGACCACCACCTGATCGCCCAGGGTCTGGAGCAGCTGGAGGTCGTGGTCGCTGAACGGGCGGCCGTTGCGGCGGTTGTACACGCTGACCGTACCGATCACGACCCCGGCCGAGCGGAGCGGGATCGTGGCCGCGGTGCGGAGCGTGACGGGCAGGTCGGGCGGGGAGTAGAAGCGGACGTCCGCGGACAGGTCGTCGCTGACCACCGCGGCGTCGTTGCTGACCACCCAGCCCACCACCGAATGGTCCACCGGCACCAGCGATCCGACCGCCGCCGCGAGCGGCCCGGTGGCGGCGGCCACCCGCAGAAACCTGCCCTCCTCCACCAGCAGCGTGACGCCGCCGCTCTCGGCCTCGAGCAGATCGGCCGCGGCGCTCGCGACCTCTTCGATCAGCCGGGGCGTCTCGCTGCCGGCCAGCAGGGTCGCCGCGATGTGGCGCAGCCGCTCGAGCTCGCGGTTCCGTACCGCCGTGGCCTCGAGCGCGCGCCGAAGCTCGGCGCTCCGCTCGCTCCCCATCCGCGCTCCCCGGCGCACCGCCATCCAGGTGAGCGCCGTGGTCACCAGCGGCAGCGCCACCCCGAGCCAGCTGGAGCGAAAGGCGAAGTACACCCCGGCCCAGCCCACGATCACCGCGATGGCCGAGAGGCCGGTGGGGCCGAGCCGCCGGCTCATCGGTCCGGCCCCTCCTGCAGGATCTCGTGGAACTCGGTCTCCCCGGTGGCCAGCATGCGGCGGAGATAGGGACGGCACAGCCCGCAGCCGGCGCCGCACCCGGTGGCCCGCGCGATGTCCTCGAGATCCCAGCCGCCGGCCCGCGCCAGCGGCAGCACCCGTGCGAACGGCATCTGCCGGCAGACGCACATGGTGATGAGCACGCCGGCCACGCTCAGGGATTGGTGGGGCGTACGTCGATCTCGCTCACCATGGCGCGTGCCGGCAGCCGCACCGCCGCCAGGATCGCCTCGGCCACGTCTTCCGGGCGGAGGATCCGCAGGGGATCGCTCTTGAGCATCGGCTGGTCTCGCAGCATGCCGGTGTCTACCGAGCCGGGACAGATCGTGATGACCCGGATGTTCTCCTTCCGCACCTCCAGCATGAGCGAGCGCGCGAAGCCCAGCACCGCGTGCTTGGACGCGGTGTACGCCGTGCCTCCCGCGAAGCCGTTCCGGCCGGCCAGGCTCGCGACGTTGACCACCGTCCCCTCCCGTCGCCGCCGCATGCCCGGCAGCACCGCCCGGGTCACGAGGTACAGGCTGCGCAGGTTGGTCCCCATGGTCGTGTCCCAGTCCTCCAGCGTCAGCTCCGCGAACGGACGCGCGATGAGCACGCCGGCATTGTTCACCAGGACCCGGATATCGCCCAGCGCGGCCGTCACCTGCGCGACGGCACGCTCGACCGGCTCCGCCTGGCTTACGTCGGCCGCGGCCCCCGCCGCGGCAATGCCGGCCGCCTTGAGCTCCGCCACCAGCGCGTCGACGTTGACGGCCGTCCGGGCGCACACCCCGACGGCATAGCCCGCGCGCCCCAGCGCGAACGCGGTGGCGCGACCGATACCGTGCGTCGCGCCGGTGATAAAAGCAGTGGACGCGTGGGGCGTAGTGGAGGATTCGGGAGGCATGGCGGAAGTCTCGGGAGGCATGGCGGAATCTATTGAGTCGCCCCGAGCGACGCGAACCGCCTTGGGATGGCGCCGGCTCGACTCGGCCCCCGGCCACGCGGCCCGCTCGCACAGGGCCGGACCCCCACGCGCATCAGAGCCGAGTGCCGCGCCAGAGCCGCCGGCCCCGCCTGGCTAGCGCCGCAACGCCGCCACCTGCACGCTGAGCGCGTCCAGCCTCTGAATGACCTGCTCGTAGTAGCTCGTATCCGACATCTCCGGCTTCCCCTTGAAGTAGATGGTCCCGTTGGGGTAGAGCACCGCCGTGTGCACCTCGTCCAGGCTGTCGAACCCCCGCTCGTGCGCCTTGGCCGTGAGCTCCCCCGCGTTGATGCGGAGCCGCCGCATCTCGTCCGCCTGCAGTCGGCCACGGTCGATGAGGCAGATGTCGCGGTCTGCCTTGGACAGGTGCTGAATGTCCGGGCCGCGGTAGTAGATCCGCACCAGGATCGCGTTCACCGTGAGCAGTGCCACCGCTCCCAGGGCCCCGCCCGTGAGCGAGGTGTCGTTCCCGATGATGGCGTTCTGTACCGTGTTCGAGAGCGTGAGCAGCACCACGAAATCGAACGGGTTGAGCTGCGCCAGGATCCGCTTGCCGCCGCCCCGGAGCAGGAAGACCAGTAGCAGGTAGACCACGACCGGCCTGACCACCTTCTCCACCCACGACACCGGGTGCGCGGCGGTGTCCGGGGCGCCGAAGTGGACCAGGTTGGACCACAGCGCGCGCCAGTCGAGATGAACGAAGGTGGACCACAGGGCCTGCCAATCGATGTGGAACATCGGGGCCTCTCCGGCGGTTAGCTTCCTCAGCATGAGTCTGCCACTGCAGCATCCAATCGTACGGCCCAACCGCCCGAGTCGTAAGCCTGACGCGCCGCGCCCCGGGTGGCGCGAGCGCATCCAGGCGCTCAAGCACGTGCCTCGGCTGCTCCGCCTGGTGTGGCGCACCGAGCCGCGCTACGTGGCGGGCATTCTGATCCTCCGAGTGCTGCGGTCGCTGGTGCCGCTGGTGGTGCTGTGGATCGGCAAGCTGATCGTGGACGAGGTGGTGCACGCGATCACGGTCGCCGGCCACGGCGGGGTCGACTGGATGCGCCTGGCCGAGCTGCTGGCGTTCGAGCTCGCCGTGGCGCTGGCGGGCGAGGGGTTGGCCCGGGTGTCGGCCCTGCTCGAGAGTCTCCTCGGCGACCTGTTCGCCAACCAGACCAGCGTCGAGCTGATGCGCCACGCCGCCGACCTCGATCTGGAGCAGTTCGAAGACGCGGAGCTGTACGACAAGCTGGAGCGGGCCCGCCGCCAGACCGTGGGGCGCATCGGCCTGTTCACGCTGCTGCTCAGCTCGGTGCAGGACGCGATCACCCTGGTGACCCTTGCCGCGGCCCTCGCGGTCTACGTGCCGTGGCTGCTGGTGCTCCTGGTGGTGGCCGTGCTGCCCTCGCTCCTGGGCGAAACCCACTTCGCCTCGCTGGGCTACTCGCTGCTCTACTCCTGGACCCCCGAGCGCCGCCAGCTCGACTACCTCCGCTACATCGGCGCCAGCGACATCTCGGCCAAGGAGCTCAAGCTGTTCGGGCTGTCCGACTTCCTGGTGGACCGCTACGATCGGCTGAGCCAGGAGTTCTACGAGGCCAACAAGCGTCTGGCGGTGCGGCGGAGCTTCGTCTCGACCCTGCTGGCCGCGCTGGGCACGCTGGGCTACTACGGCGCCTACGCGGTCATCATCTATCTCACCGTCATCGGCTACCGCTCGCCGGCCGGGCTGTTCACCATCGGCGTGCTCACCTTCCTGTCGGGCTCGTTCCGCCAGAGCCGCGACCTGATCCAGCGCGTGCTGCTGTCGCTGTCGCAGGTGTTCGAGCAGGCCCTCTACCTGGACGACCTGTTCTCGTTCCTCGAGATCGAGCCCCACATCCGGCGCAACCCCGAAGGCCGTCAGGTGCCGGTGCCCATCCGCACCGGCATCGTGTTCGAGAACGTCGGGTTCCGCTACCCCGCGGCCGAAGGCTGGGCGGTGCGCGGGCTCAACTTCGTGCTCGCGCCCGGCGAGCGCATCGCGCTGGTGGGCGAGAACGGCGCCGGCAAGACCACCCTGGTCAAGCTGCTGGCCCGGCTCTACGATCCCACCGAGGGCCGCATCCTGCTCGACGGCGTGGACCTCCGCGAGTACGACGTGGACAGCCTGCGCCGGAACGTCGGCGTCATCTTTCAGGACTTCGTACGCTACGACTTCTTGCTCAAGGAGAACATCGCGGTCGGGAACATCGCCGCCCGTGAGGACCAGCCCCGCATCCAGACCGCGGCCCAGCGGAGCCTGGCCGACAGCGTCGCCTCCCGGCTGGCCGGCCGCTACGACCAGATGCTGGGGCGTCGGTTCGAGAACGGGGTGGATCTGTCCGGCGGCGAGTGGCAGAAGGTGGCCCTGGCCCGGGCCTACATGCGGGACGCCCAGCTCCTGATCCTCGACGAGCCCACCGCCGCGCTCGACGCCCGCGCCGAATACGAGGTGTTCCTGCGCTTCTCTGAGCTCACGGCGGGCCGCATGGCGGTGCTCATCTCGCACCGCTTCAGCACGGTCCGCATGGCCGACCGGATCCTCGTGCTCAAGGGCGGCGAGCTGATCGAGCAGGGCACCCACGAGGCGCTCGTGGAGCAGGGCGGATTGTACGCCGAGCTGTTCCAGCTCCAGGCGGCCGGCTATCGCTGAGCCCATGCTGGGTACTCCAGGGTCCACGGGAAGGAGGCGCGCAGACCCCTGTCCTTTCAGCGCTTGACGTCGGCTTGAGGCTCACGGCCCATGGTTCACGACGTCGCAACCCGAGCCGGGGCGCGGCGAAGTGGGATAGACCCGAGTCTCTGGCCCGATGCTGGGAGGATGAGATGAAACCGCTGGCTGCCACAACCTTCACCATCCTGGGACTCGGATCGCTGGTCCTCTACGCCTGCCAGGACACCTCGGACGTCACCGAGCCCTCGGCCTCCCTCGCCACCGCCACCAGCAGCGCCGCCGCCACC
>Ga0308175_100000495_pt1 | contig 27345 bp, 18 predicted proteins | sample PhyCR1_3_FD_203893 | JGI IMG/M metagenome (GOLD analysis project Ga0308175, IMG submission 203893) | Soil microbial communities from UC Gill Tract Community Farm, Albany, California, United States - DLSLS.C.R1 | ecosystem: Environmental > Terrestrial > Soil > Agricultural land | place: USA...
GCCGACCCCTGCCTTCCCCCCGGCCCCGCCGTACGACCTGCAGGCCTCGCACTCGGTCGTCAGCATCGAGGCCGACCCGAGCCGGCCGACCGGGCGGATGGTGTTCCTGGACGGCCACGAGAGCTCTTACGTCGACCTGGCCGACCCGACCCACCTCGAGTTCTCCTACATGCGGCGGATCGGCGACGTGATCGACCTGATCCGGCCGGCGCGGCAGCCGCTGGACGTGCTGCACGTGGGCGGCGGCGGCTTCACCCTCCCCCGGTACGTGGCGGCGACCCGGCCCCGGTCCCGCCAGGTGGTCTTCGAGTACGACGCGGGGCTGGTCCGGATCGCCCGCGAGCACATCGGCCTCGCCCCCTCGCCGGGGCTGCGGGTGCGGGTCGGCGACGCCCGGGCACGGCTGGCCGAGCGGCCCGACGCGTCCGCGGACCTGGTGATCGGGGACGCGTTCAGCGGGGTGGTCGTGCCGGCGCACCTGGCCACGCTGGAGTTCGCCCGGGAGGTACGCCGGGTGCTGCGCCCGGACGGCGTCTACCTGCTCAACGTCATCGACTGCCCGCCGCTGCGGGTGTCCCGGGCCGAGGCCGCCACGCTGCTGGCCGCGTTCGGCGAGATCGGACTGGTCGCTGACCGGGACCTGCTGCGCGAACGGGACGCCGGCAACGTCGTGTTCATGGCCGCGGGCGTGCCGCTGCCGCTGGACGGTGTGCGGCGGGCGGCGGCGCGGGGCGCCCACCCGGACGACGTGCTCGACCGCTCCGAGGTGGTGCGGTTCGCCGGCTCGGCCCCGGCGGCGACCGACGCGACGCTCGAGCGGTGGGCCCGGATCGCGCCGCCGGCCGACCTGCCGGTCCCGCTGTACGGCGAGTGACCCCGCTGGGTAAGCCGCCGGGGGTGGATCTCTCGCAGCGGGCCGCCGAGGCCGGCGTCGCCACCTCCTACCGCGACTGGGCCCGGCGCCGGGTGGACGTCCCGCCGGCCGCGGTCGGGGCCACGCTGGAGCTGGTCGGATCGCCGCCGCGGCATGCGCTGGTGACCGCCGGGCCGTCGCCGGTCGCCGGCCGGCTGACCCTGGAGTCCGGGGTCACCGTCCTCACCGAGGTCGGCGAGCCGCTGCCGGCCGGGGTGCACCAGCTCGCCGACGGGACACCGGTCGTGGTCGGTCCGCCGGCCCTGCCGCCGGTCGAGCGGCGGGTCTGGGGGTGGCAGGTGCAGCTCTACCAGCTGCGCTCGGCCCGGTCCTGGGGCATCGGTGACTACGCCGACCTGCGCACGCTGGCCCGGGAGCTCGGCGCCCGCGGCGCGGACGTGCTGCTGGTCAACCCCGTGCACGCGGTCACGCCGGTGCTGCCGATCCAGCCCTCGCCATACTTCCCGTCCTCGCGGCGGTTCGCCGACCAGCTGGGGGTGGCGGTCGACGCGCTGCCTGAGTATGAGGCGGCGCCGGCCGGGGTGCGCGGCCGGGTGGACGCGCTGCGGCCGCCGTCCGGTCCGCTGATCGACCGGGACGCGGTCTGGACGGCCAAGCGGGCCGCGTTCGCGCTGCTGCGGCCGCCGGGCGAGCCGCTCCCGGCGGAGGTGGACTGGACCGGGGTCGACGGGTTCGCGGTGTTCTGCGCGCTGGCCGAGCAGCACGGCGCAGACTGGCGCGCGTGGCCGGGCTCGGTGCGGCAGCCCGGTCCGGCGGCGGTCGCGGCGGCCGACCCTGACCGGGTCCGGCTGCACCGGTGGATCCAGCGGCGCGCGGTCGAGCAGCTGGACGCGGCACAGCAGGAGGCCGGCGACGCCGGGATGGCGGTGGGGATCGTGCACGACCTGGCCGTCGGCGTCGACCCGGCCGGTGCGGACGCCTGGCTGCTGCCCGGCGACCTGGCCACCGGCGCCACCGTCGGGGCGCCGCCGGACCCGTTCAGCCAGCTCGGCCAGGACTGGGGGTTCCCGCCGTTCCGGCCAGGGCGGCTGGCCGAGACCGCCTACCGGCCGTTCCGCCAGGTCGTGCGGGCAGCGCTGGAGCACGGCGGCGGGCTGCGGGTCGACCACGTGATGGGGCTGTTCCGGCTCTGGTGGGTGCCGGCCGGGCTCGGCGCGGTCAACGGGACGTACGTCTCGTACGACCACGCGGCGATGCTGCGGGTGCTGGTGCTGGAGGCGGCCCGGGCCGGGGCGATGGTCGTCGGCGAGGACCTCGGCACGGTCGAGCCGGAGGTGCGGCTGGCGCTGGACGAGGCCGGGGTGCTGGGGTCGTCGGTGCTCTGGTTCACCCGGGAGGAGGACGAGGTCACGCCGCTGCCGCCGCAGCGGTGGCGGGCGCGGGCGGTGGCGAGCCTGTCCACGCACGACCTGCCGACCGCGTACGGGTTCCTCGCCGACGAGCAGGTGCGGGTGCGGGCCGAGCTCGACCAGCTCGACCGGCCGGTCGAGGAGGAGCGGGCCAGGGTGCGGGCGGAGCGGGAACGCCTGCTGGCGATGATGCGCGCCGAGGGGCTGGCCCGGCCGGGTGCGCCGGACTCCGAGCTGGTGCTGGACATGTACCGGCTGCTGGCCCGGACACCCAGCCGGGTCGTGCTGGCCATGCCGGCCGACGCGGTCGGCGACCTGCGCCAGCCCAACCTCCCCGGCACGCTCGACCAGTATCCCAACTGGCGTCTCCCGCTCGCCGACCGCGCCGGCGCCGAGGTCACCCTCGAGACCTTCCTCAGCTCTCCCGCCACCGCCACCCTCACCACCCTTCTCAACGAGGCCGTCCACACTGACCGCTGACCGACGGCGTGGTGATCGTCCGGCGTACCCGCTTGCCGCCGTTCGGCACGAGCACGGTCGCCGCCCCGCTGGTCCGGTTGATCGCCGGGGCCGGCGCCGGCAGCAGCGCGGGTTCAGTGTCCTCGGTACGAACCGATTAGGGCGGGATGTCGGTCACGACAACGCAGAGTGCGCATTTGGCCGAGCTTTGTTCAGTCGTTAGGAGGACGAGCGCGACGGGGTCGGGGCTTTAGCGTCCCTCATCCGCACACCCAGGATGGAGGGGATCCGAGTGCGCAGATCCTCGATCGCCGCGGCGGCCGTCGGAGCCGTCGTCCTGTCCCTCGCCGTCGGCTTCGGGCCCGCGGGCGCTGCCCCGGCGCCCGGCGCGACACCCGGCTCCGCGGCGTCCACACCGGACGCCGCCGCGGCCAAGGTGCCGTCGCTGGTCCACCAGCTGGCGGCGAAGCTCCGCACCGAGCAGAGCCGGAGCGGCGGGGCGACGCCGAACGCCAAGGCCCGGCATGATCGCGGCGGCGATCTCGTCGGCGTCGACGCCGGCGGCGCGCTCGACCTCCAGCTGCACGCCACCGCGGCCGTCGGGTCGACCCAGCTGGCGCAGCTGCGTGGGCTCGGCGTGACGGTGGAGTCCTCCTCGGCGCAGTTCGCCGCGGTGCCCGGCGCCGCGCTGCCGCAGGCCGGCCTGGTGCACGCGGCCGTACCGGTCGACAAGCTCGACGCGGTCGCGGCGCTGCCCTGGGTGGCCGCGGTCCGGCCGGTGAGCCGGCCGCAGGTGGACGCGGGCCCGATCACCAGCGAGGGCGTCGCCCTGCACCGTGCGGGCGTCGCCCATCGGATCGGCCTGACCGGCCGCGGTCAGCGGGTCGGCGCGATGTCGGACGGCCTCACGCACCTGGCCGACTCGGTGGCCAAGGGCGAGCTGCCGCCGGGCGTCAAGGTCATCGACGCCGGCGAGGGCGACGAGGGCACCGGCATGCTGGAGATCGTCCACGACATGGCACCGGGCGCGAAGCTGCTGTTCACCGGCACCGGCGAGACGCTCGCGGACCACGTCGGCGGCCTGCGCAAGCTCGCCGCGGCCGGCGCGAACCTCATCACCGAGGATCTGGCGTTCGACGACGAGCCGGCGTTCCAGCAGGGCCTGGCCGCCTCCACCGCCGAGGCGCTGGCGCGCTCCGGTGTCTGGGTGAGCTCCTCCTCCGGCAACCTCGGCGCCCGGCACACGCCGCGGGTGCGGGCAGTCGGCACCGGCCGCAGCCCGGACGACATCAGCGACGCGACGTTCGGCACCGGCTGCGGGGCGACGGCGCCGGCACCGCACAACGCGGTGGCGGTCGCCGGCGGCACCGACAACTCCTTCGACATCCTGCTCGGGCAGGACGGCGTGCTCCTGGCGACGCTGCAGTGGAGCGAGCCGCGGGCGATCTTCCCGACGCCGGGGCGCGGCGGGTTCACCAACCTCAACCTCTACCTGCTCGACCAGACCGGCCGCTGCCTCGCGGCCAGCAACGCCGTCCAGGCCAACGGGGTCGGCGACACGATCGAGCAGGTCCTGTTCGACAGCGCCCCGCTCGGCGTGGGAAACCACCCGCTCAAGCTCGTCGTCGACGTGGCCGGCACGTCCTCGGCGGTGGCCCCGCCGGTGCTCGACCTGCGCTGGCGTACCGGGGTGAACGGGTCGCTGGCGCTCGACACGCCGAGCCGCGCCGGCTCGCTCAACCCCGACTCGAACTACCTGGGCCTAGCCACGAGCGCCGGCGCGGCCAACGCGAGCCAGTCCACCGACCCGAAGACCGTGCCGCTGGAGAGCTTCAGCGCCGGGGGCCCGGTGCAGATCGGCTCGACCACGCAGTGCCGACACGGCGGCGTCGGTCCCTGCAAGGGCGTGGCAGGGTCGCGGTTCAAGACGGCGATCGCGCCGACCTGGACGGCCGCTGACGGCGTCTCGGTCAGCGGGTCCGGCGGCTTCCCGGACCCGGACGTGTGCCCGGCGACGGCCAACGGGGTCTGCCTGTTCTTCGGCACCTCGGCGGCGGCGCCGTCGGCGGCCGGGGTCGCGGCCGTGGTACGGCAGGAGCTCGGCGGTCGGCTCCCGCCGCGACTGCTGAACCGGGCGCTGGCCAAGCTGGCCGTCGACCGCGGCGACCCCGGTCGGGACAACCTCTGGGGCGCCGGGGTCCTGCGAGTGTTGCCGGTGTGAGTTGACCGGCGTGCGTCCCGCTCGCCGCTGCGGGACGCACGCCGGCGTCAGCCGACCGGGGTCGGTTCCCGGTCCCGGGTGGACGTCAGGCTGAGCACGGTGACCACGGCGAGGATGCCCACGATGAGCCCGAGCGAGAGCAGCGTCGGGATGGTCGGCACCGCCGGCCAGACCGTGTGCGCCCAGTGCAGGACGAGCTTCGCGCCGATCAGGCCGAGGATCGCGGCCAGGCCGTAGCCGAGGTAGACCAGCCGGGACAGCGCCCCGGCCAGCAGGAAGTAGAGCGCGCGCAGGCCGAGCAGGGCGAAGGCGTTGGTCGCGAAGACGAGGTACGGGTCGTCGGTGATCCCGTACACGGCTGGTACGGAGTCGACCGCGAAGACCACGTCGGTGGCGAAGACGGCGACCACCACGACGGCGAGCGGGGTCAGGGCTCGCCGGCCGGCCTCGCGCACGGTCAGTCGCGGGCCGGCGTAGTCGTGGGTGATCGGGAAGAACCGGCGCAGCAGGCGGACCGAGCGCATGTGCCCGACGTCGACCTCCTTGTCGTGGCCGGAGCGGGCGTCCCGGAACACCTTGACCGCGGTGGCGACCAGGATCGCGCCGAAGATGAGGAACGTGGCGGTGAACGCGTCCAGCGCGGCGGCGCCGACGGCGATGAACACGCCCCGCAGGACCAGGGCGCCGACGATCCCGTAGAGCAGCACCCGCTGCTGCAGCGCCGCCGGCACCGTGAACGCGCCCAGCAGCAGCATGAACACGAACAGGTTGTCGACCGACAGCGACTTCTCGACCAGGTAGCCGGCGAGGAACTCGGTGCCACGCTCCTGGCCGTACCGCGACCAGACCCAGCCGGCGAAGCCGAGCGGCAGCGCGAGGTAGAACGACGACCACAGCGCCGCCTCGCGCAGGGACACCTCGTGCGGGCGGCGGGTGAGCAGGAAATCGACGGCGACCAGGCCGAGCACGGCGGCCAGGGTGATCGCCCACAACGTCGGCGTTCCTACGGTCATCGGACGGGTCCTCCTCGGTCAGGTCACGCTGGCCCTGGCCGAGGTCTTCTCCACCACGGTCCGGTGCGGACCGGGCCGCCGCCCGGGGACCTTGGTCCGTACTGTCCGGGTCGGCGCGCGGGAGTACTCCCCTCGCCGGGAGTACTCTAAAGCAAATCTCAAGACAGGGCAAGGTGGCCTTGACCTGCGCCTCCCGGTGACCGGCTCGCCCCGGCCGTAGCAGACTGGCAGTCGTGTCCCGGCTCCCGCGCGCGCTGCATCCAGGGGCGTGGTGGCTCTGGGCCCTCGGGCTGGCCACGGCGGCCAGCCGGACCACGAACCCGCTGCTGCTCGCGCTGATCATCGCGGTGGCCGGGCTGGTCGTGGCCAGCCGGCGCGGGGACGCGCCGTGGGCCTTCGCGTTCAAGTTCTACCTGTGGGCCGGGCTGATCGTGGCGCTGTCCCGGGTGCTGTTCCGGGTGCTGTTCGGCGGCGGCGACACCGGGCACGTGATCCTCTGGCTGCCGGAGATCCCGCTGCCGGGCAGCTTCGCCGGCATCCACCTGCTCGGCCCGGTCTCGGCCGAGTACCTCCTCGCGGGTCTGTACGACGGGCTGCGGCTGGCCGCGATGCTGATCTGCGTCGGCGCCGCGAACGCGCTGGCCGACCCGAAGCGGATGCTCAAGGCCGTCCCCGGCGCCCTCTACGAGGTGGGCACCGCGGTCGTCGTCGCGCTGTCGGTCGCGCCCCAGCTGGTGGAGAGCGTGCTGCGGGTGCGCCGGGCCCGGCGGCTGCGCGGCGGCCGGCAGCGCGGCCTGCGGACGCTGCGCGGGATCGCGATGCCCGTGCTGGTGGACGCTCTCGACCGGTCGCTGGCGCTGGCCGCGGCGATGGACTCGCGCGGGTACGGCCGCGGCACCGGTGCGACGCGACCGGTCCGGCTGGCCACCGGCACGCTGCTCGTCGCCGGCCTGCTCGGCATCTGCGTGGGCGTCTACGGCCTGCTGGACGGCACCAGCCCGGGCTGGCTCGGGCTGCCGATGCTGCTGCTCGGCCTGCTCGTCGCCGGCTTCGGGCTGCCGCTGGCCGGGCGCCGGGTCCGCCGCAGCGTCTACCGGCCGGATCCGTGGCGGCTGACCGAGACGCTGGTCGCGGCGAGCGGCCTGCTGCCGGCGGCCGCTCTGGTCCTGACCGCGCGGGTCGACCCGGGCAACCTCTATCCCTCGCTCGACCCGCTCGGCTGGCCCGGGCTGCCGCTGGGCGCCACGCTGGCCGTGCTCGTGGCCCTGCTTCCAGCCTGGCTGGCTCCGCCGCCGGTGTCCGTCCTCGGCCCGGCCCGGGCGGTGGCGGCATGACCGGCGGCATGTACGGCGGGGTGATCGGCTTCGAGGCGGTGACCGTCACGTACGAGGACGCCGCGGATCCCGTGCTGCGCGACTTCTCGCTCGCCGTCGAGGAGGGCGAGCTGTGCCTGGTCGCCGGCCGTACCGGGGTCGGCAAGTCCACCGTGCTCGGCGCGATCAACGGGCTGGTGCCGCACTTCACCGGCGGCCGGCTGGCCGGCCGGGTCACCGTGGCGGGTCTGGACACCCGGACCGCGCCGCCGCGGGAGCTGGCCCACGTGGTCGGCGTGGTCGGCCAGGACCCGCTGGCCGGCTTCGTCACCGACACGGTCGAGGACGAGCTCGCGTACACGATGGAGCAGCTCGCGGTGCCGCCGGCCGCGATGCGCAAGCGGGTCGAGGAGACGCTGGACCTGCTCGGCATCGCCGAGCTGCGCCGCCGTCCACTTCGGACCCTTTCCGGCGGCCAGCAGCAGCGGGTGGCGATCGGCGCCGCGCTTACCGCCCATCCGGCGGTGCTGGTGCTCGACGAGCCGACCTCGGCGCTGGACCCGACCGCGGCGGAGGACGTGCTGGCCGCGATCACCCGGCTGGTGCACGACCTGGGTACGACGGTCGTCATAGCCGAGCACCGGCTGGAGCGGGTCGTGCAGTACGCGGACCGGCTGGTGCTGCTGACCGGCTCCGGCACCGCCGTCTCCGGTCCGCCGGCAGAGGTGCTGGTCGACTCGCCGGTGGCGCCGCCGGTCGTCGAGCTGGGCCGGCTCGCCGGCTGGAGCCCGCTTCCGCTGTCGGTACGGGACGCCCGCCGCCGGGCCGCGCCGCTGCGGTCCACGCTGGCGGACGCTGTCCCGCCGGTGCCGGCTCCGGCGCCGTCCGATCCGACGCGCGGGCCGGTGCTCGCGGCCCGCGACGTCGTCGTCCGGTACGGCACGGTGCTCGCGGTGCGGGAGGTCGACCTCGATCTGCCCGCCGGCGAGGTGGTGGCCTTGATGGGCCGCAACGGCTCGGGCAAGTCCTCGTTGCTCTGGGCGCTGCAGGGAACCGGCACCCGGCACTCCGGCTCGGTGTCGGTCGGCGGCGTCGACCCGGCGCAGGTCCCGCCGCACCGGGCCCGCGCGCACGTCGGGCTGGTCCCGCAGACCCCGTCCGACCTGCTCTACCTGGACACCGTCGGCGCCGAGTGCGCGCAGGCCGACATCGAGTCCGAGGCGGCGCCGGGGCACTGCCGCGCGCTGCTCGACCAGCTGGTGCCGGGCATCCCCGACGACCACCATCCGCGCGACCTGTCCGAGGGGCAGCGGCTGGCTCTCGTGCTGGCGATCCAGCTCGCCGCGGCCCCCGCCGTCGTGCTGCTGGACGAGCCCACCCGCGGCCTTGACTACCCGGGCAAGGCACGGCTGCGGCAGCTGGTCCGCGCGCTGGCCGCCGAGGGTCGGGCGGTCGTCCTGGCGACGCACGACGTCGAGTTCGCCGCCGCGGCCGCCGACCGGGTGGTGGTGATGGCCGAGGGCGAGGTGATCGCCGACGGCCGGACCGCCGACGTGCTCGTCGCGTCCCCCGCGTTCGCGCCGCAGGTGGCCAAGGTGCTGGCGCCGCAGCCGTGGCTGACGGTGGATCAGGTGGCGCAGGCGCTCACCGGGGTACGGGCATGATCCCGGCGCTGCCGGTGCGGCTGCGGTCGCGGCTGGTGTTGCTGCTCGCCTCGGTGGCAGGGCTGGCGGTGTTCGTCTGGCCGCTGCTGATCTCGCCCGGCGCCGGCGTCGCCGGGCAGAGCGCCGACGCTCCGCTGGTGTTCCTGTTCACCCTGCCGGTGCTGGTGCTGATCGTGCTGACCGAGCTGGGCTCCGGCGGCATCGACGCGAAGGCGCTGGCGCTGCTCGGCGTGCTGTCCGCCATCAACGCCGCGCTGCGACCGCTCGGTGCCGGCACCGCCGGCATCGAGACAGTGTTCTTCCTGCTCGTGCTGGCCGGCCGGGTGTTCGGACCCGGCTTCGGCTTCGTGCTGGGCGCCACCTCGATGTTCGCCTCGGCACTGCTGACCGCGGGCGTGGGGCCGTGGCTGCCGTTCCAGATGCTGGCGGCCTCCTGGGTCGGCCTCGGCGCCGGACTGCTTCCCCCGGGCGCGCGGGGCAAGCGGGAGATCGCGATGCTGGCCGGCTACGGCGTCCTGGCCGCGTACGCCTACGGCCTGCTGCTGAACCTGTCGTACTGGCCGTATGCGACCGGCCCGGGTACGGATCTGTCCTATGTGGCCGGTGGGCCGGTGCTGGAGAACCTGCAGCGGTTCCTGGTCTTCACCGTGGTGACCTCGACCGCCGGTTGGGACACCGGGCGGGCGCTGACCAACCTCGTCGCGATCGTGCTGCTCGGGCCGGCGGTGCTGGTCGCGCTGCGGCGGGCGGCGCGCCGGGCCGCCTTCGACGCCCCGGTCGAGTTCGACCCGGCGCGGTAGATTGCCCGGGATGGGCGAGTTCGAGGCTGCGTACCAGGCCGTGCTGCAGGCATGGCCACAGGTCGAGGTCGCCGACCTGGCCGGCCCGTACGGGACGACGCGGGTGCTGTCCTCCGGCCCGGCCGACGGGCCGCCGCTGGTGCTGCTGCCCGGCGGTGGCGCGACCGCCACGGCGTGGTTCGCGAACGCGCCGGCCCTCTCCGAACGCGCGCGGGTGCACGCGGTGGACCTGCCCGGCACGGCCGGCGGCACCGCGGTCTCGGTCCGGGACGCGGCCCGGCTGTGCGGGTGGCTTGACTCGGTGCTCGACGCGGTCGCCGGCGGTCCGGTCGACCTGGCCGGCCATTCGTACGGTGGTTGGGTGGCGCTGACCTACGCGCTGCACGCGCCGGGCCGGGTACGCCGGCTCGCGCTGCTCGATCCGACCCAGTGCTTCGCCGGCTTCCGCCCCGGCTACCTGCTGCACGCGCTGCCGGTGCTGCTCCGGCCGAGCCGGCGTACCGCCGCGGCGCTCCGCCGCTGGGAGACCGGCGGCGCCGCGCTCGACCCGGCGTGGACCGCGGTCGCCGACGCGGCCGCCGACGCGCCGAAGACCGGCCGGTTGGTGACCCGACCGAAGCCCAGTCGGGACCGGATGCGCGGGCTCGACCTGCCGACGCTCGTCCTGCTGGCGGGCCGGGGAAAGGCCCAGGACGCCCGCAAGGCGGCCGCCGCTGCCCGGGCCTCCCTGCCGGACGTCAGGGTCGAGGTGCTGCCGACCGCGACGCACCACTCGTTGCCGCTGGATCCCGCCGTCGAGGTGAACCGCGCGCTGCTCGCGTTCTTCGGCTGGTAGCGGCGCCGCGCTACATCGGCGGCTGGGTGCGACGGCGGCGCGCGACCAGGATGCCGGTCACCGCGATCGCGACGATCAGCACGACCGCCAGGGCGGACCCGAGCAGCTTCTTCCACGGGTAGCTGGGCGGTGGCGGCCGCTGGACGGCACCGACCGCGGTCAACCCGGAGTCCGATGTAGACGGTGCGGCGGCCGCGCCGGTCGGGGACGTCGACGTGCCGGCCGTCGCGGTCGGACCGGCCGATGTGGACGGCGCCGGGGTGGTCCGGGCGGGACTCCGGCTCGTGGACCCGGCCGCGCTGCCCGGCGCCGCACCGCGTTCTTCACCGCCGCCCGCAGCCGACCCGCGCGGCGGGGCGGACGCGGGCGGTGGCTGGGCGGACGGCCTCGGGGCAGGCTTGGTCGTCGGCTTCGGCGCCGCCGGGGGTGGTGCCGGGGCGGCCGGCGGCGCGATCCCCGGCCGGCCGCCGGCGCCGAACGCCCAGCCTTCCACCGTGCCCGGCTCGGGGTTGTATCCCCCGGCCCCGACGGTGGCGTAGCTCCACGATCCGCCGCGGGCCGCGTGCCAGTAGGACCAGTACGCCGTGGTGGGCGCCCCGTTGCAGGGGTTGGGCCGGGCGTCGATCTGGCAGACCAGGCCGATCTGCCGCGGCACGAACGTGTAGCCGTGCCCGACGGCGGACAACGCCGCGAGGCCGCTGCCCGGGTCGCCGCCCGCGCAGCCGGTCTGCACGCCGCCGCCGAGCGAGCCGAAGTCGACGACCACGGTGACCCCGGAGGAACCGGAGCAGGCCGCGGCTTCGGCCGCCGGCGCCGCCACGACAAGCCCGGCCGCCGCCACCAGCAGCGCAGCGGAGCCGGCGGCCATCCGCCGCGCGCCTCCCGGCGGGACCGAGCCGCGCCGCCGGGCGCGAGGCGCCCCCGCGGTCACGGCTTGGCCGAGCGCCGGCGACCGAGGAACGCCAGTGCCGCACCGCCGGTGAGCAGGCCGAGGCCGATCCAGACGACGGGGAATGGGCTGGCGCCGGTGTTGGGCAGGGTGCCGCCTAAGGCGGCCGGCGAGGTGCTCGGCGCCGGCACCGGTGCGGCGGACCGGCTGGTCGGTGCGGCCGTCGGCGCGGCCGATCGGGTCGGCGACGGCGTGGCCGGGGCCGAGCTGGCCGGCGGCGCCGCGCACGCCAGCTCCGGCCCGGCCGGCTCGGCGCCGGTGCCGTCGAGCGTCAGCAGCCCGGGCCCGGACAGGCCGAGCAGTGCCTGCGCGGTCGCCCGCGGTGCGATCGTCGCGTCGAACCCCTTGCGGTCGAATGCGATCGCACCGCGCCGCGCCGCCGGGGCCGTGCAGCCGGACTGGAGGCTGCGAAGGTAGGCCGCCGCCCGTCCCGCCGCGGCAGTCGAACCCGCCGTCCGCAGCGCTTGTCCGGCGAGCCCGGTGCTGTTCGCGTTGGGTTCGCCGCTGGCGACGTCGACGAACGAACCGTCCGCCCGCTGGACGCCGACCAGCCACCGGATCCCGGCCTTCGCGGCCGCGCCATCACCCGCGGCCGCCAGCGCCTGCACCGCTACCGCCGTCGTGTCCGCGGCCGACCTGCACGACGCATCGCCGAACGCCTGCGGGAATCCACCGTCCGGGCAGGCGGACCCGGCCAGGAACGACACTGCGGCGGGAGGCACCGAACCCGCCCGCGCCAGCGTCAGCACAGCGTACGACTGGGAGAAGCCGTTGCTGAAGTCGCCGAACGACGACTTGTCGGAGAACCGGCCGGACGGGGTGATCAGGGCTCGCAGCCGGGCCAGTACGTCCACCCGCGCCGACCCGAACGCGGTCGGGTCCAAGCCCTGCACCTGCGCGCTGAGGGAGAGCTTCGCCAGCGATCCGGCGTACGACTCGGTGCTCCCGTTGCCGACGTACGACGCCAGGTTCGCCGGCTCGCCGATCCAGGCCATCGCGGCCTCGGCGGTGTCGCCGGCGACGCCCGCGGCGGCGAAGCCGAACACCGCGTCGAGGGTGAGCCCGTAGTCCGGGAAGACCTGGCCGCTTGAGGTGGTCTCCAGGTGGTTACCGTCCACGAACTGGCGGGACAGCCAGCCGGCGGCGGCCGCGGCCGGGTCGTCGGTGGTCGGCGGCGCGGCCTGGGCGGGGGACGCGACGACGGCGGATGCCGTCAGCAGCGCGAGGAGCGCGGCCGAGGCAGCGGCCAGGACACGCCGCGTCGGACCGGGGACGGACAGGGCCACCAGGGGCCGCCTTTCGGCACCGGGTCCGCGCGACGAGCCGAGGGAAGCCGGGACCGGGAGCCGGGACGTTGCCGACTCGACGACCGCCGACGTCCCGGGGCACCGTCCCGCAGACCTCGACGGGATGGGGGGATGACGGCTCGGCCGTGGGTGTTCGGGCTCGCCGACCTGACGGTCGGCCTACCGTTGCGGGTCAGCGCCGGACTTCGGACCGGACTTCCCCCACGGACGGGCTATTCGATTGTCGGGCGAACTCAGCTTCCTGGTCGGCGCCGAGGCTGTCAAACGTCGACGCTCAGACCCCGAGGACCCCGAGCCGGGCCAGCGGCGACGAGCCGAGCCGGTCCAGCAGGGCCGCCGGGTCGTCGTACACGGCCTCCGCGCCACCGAGCTCGCCGACGCCGATCCCGCCCGAGAGCAGGGCCACGCACGGCAGGTGCGCGGACCGCGCCGACTCGACGTCCCAGACGGTGTCGCCGACCGCCACCGTGCGGCCCCGGTCGAGCCCGTGGTCGCGCAGGGCCACCTCGAGCAGGTCGGGATGGGGCTTGCCCGCCTCGACGTCCGCAGACGTGGTGACGCCGGCCACCACGCCGTCCGGGGCGCCGATCGCCGGCAGCATCCACTCCAGGTCGTCCTTCGTCCCGCTGGTGGCCAGCACGACCGTGAGCCCAAGCTCGGTGCACGCGGCCAGCAGCTCGGCCGCCCGGGGGAACGCCGTGACCTGGTCTCGCAGCGCCGCGTACCGCTGCGAGTGGGCTTGCACGACCTCGCCGTCGGCCGCCCCGAGCAGCCGCTTCACCAGCTCCTCGCTCGCGATGCCGATCGACCGGTGCAGCCGCCACATCGCAATCTGGTGCCCGGTGTCGCGGAAGGCCTGCCACCACGCGAGCACGTGCAGATAGTTCGTGTCGAGCAGGGTGCCGTCGATGTCGAAGACGACCCCTGCGCGGTTGTTCGCCACAAGGCATGGAGTGCCCGGGTAACGGTATCGGCACACCCGCCCGGCGGCGGCGATCCGGCGGTTACGGTGAGCCGGTGGCGGCAGCAGGGGGACGCGGACGCACCCGGCGTCCTGCCACGCTGGCCTCCCTCGCCGCCGAGCTGGGCATTTCCCGCACCACGGTGTCCAACGCCTACAACCGACCGGACCAGCTGTCCCCGCAGCTGCGACGGCGGATCCTGGAGGCGGCCCGGCGGCTCGGCTACCCCGGGCCGGATCCGGTCGCGCGCAGCCTGCGCACCCGCAAGGCCGGCGCGATAGGTCTGATCTTCACGGAGGGTCTGTCCTACGCATTCCGGGATCCGGCGGCGGTCGCGTTCCTGGAGGGCCTCGGGCTGGCCTGCGAGGCCGGCGGAACCGGCCTGCTGATGGTGCCGGCGGCGCCGGGCGACCTGACCGGGGCGCTCGTCTACGCGGCGGCGGTGGACGGGTTCGTCGTCTACTCGATGCCGGCCGGCGACCCGCACGTCGCCGCGGTGCTGGAGCGCCCGGTGCCGAGCGTCGTGGTGGACCAGCCGGTCGGACTGTCCGATGTGGACTTCGTCGGGCTCGACGACCGCGGCGCCGCGGCCGATCTCGGCCGGCACCTCGGCGAGCTCGGGCACCGCCGGGTAGGCGTGGTCGCCAACCGGCTCGGCACCGACCGCAACGACGGGCCGGCCAGTCTCGACCGGCAGGAGCACTGCCCGTACGCGGTGGTCAAGGCGCGGCTGGCCGGCCTCGCCGACGGGCTGGCCGAGCACGGGGTGGACTGGGCCGACGTACGAGTCGAGGAGCGGTTCGACAACTCCTCCGCGGCCGGCGAGGTGGCGGCGAGAGCGCTGCTGGACCGGCATCCTGAGCTCACCGCGGTCGCCTGCACCACCGACGTGTTCGCGCTCGCGACGCTCGCGGTGGCCAGCCGGCGCGGTATGCGGGTGCCGCGGGAGCTGTCGGTGACTGGATTCGACGACGTGCCCGAGGCGTCGGCGGCGTCGTTGACCACTGTGCACCAGCCGATGCTGGAGAAGGGCCGGGTCGCCGGCCAGCTGCTGCTGGACGAGGGCGACCGGCCGGCCGCCCGGCACGTGCTGCTGCCGACGACGCTCGTCGTCCGCAACAGCACCGGCAAGCCGCGGGACTGATCGCCGGTCAGCTCGGCTGGCAGCGGGCCAACACCGTCGTGAGGCTCGACTTGTCCGGCGGGGTGACCGCCAACTTGTAGCGTGTGGACACTCCGATCCACTGCACCGCGTAGGCGCACCGGAACGCCGCGCGCGGCAACCACTCGGCCGGCCCGCGGTCGCTCTTGCTCTGGTTGGCCTCGGCCGAGGTCGCGAGCAGGTTCACCGGGTCGTTGGCGAACCGTTCCCGTTCGGACTGCGGCCAGTCACGGGCACCGCGGGCCCAGGCCGCGCCGAGCGGGACGACGTGATCGATCTGTACCGCCGTCGCGTGCGACTTGGTGAAGGTCACGCTGCGGCCGGTGTACGGGTCGGCGAGCACGCCGGCGATGACCGTGCACCGGCCGCGCAACCGCACCTTCTCCAGGTCGCGGCGCAGGATGTCATCCCGGGTGCCGCAGCCGTTGCGGTCCACGTCGACCGACCAGGCCGGGCCGAACTCCCGGGTCCGCTGGTAGCCGCCCTCGCGCGGGCCGGCCACCGTCAGCCTGGCCAGCTCGGCCCTCGCCCGCGCGACCGAGGCCGCCGGAACCGTGGCCGCCGGCGCGGTCCCGGTCGCCGCCGGCCCGCCCGGCGCTCCGATCGCCCCGTCCGGCAGGTCCAGCTCGGCGCAGCCGGTCACGGCCACCAACGCAGTCGCAAGGATCCCCACGATCCGACGCACGTACGCCCTCCACCACCAGCCCCGTGCACCCTGGTCCATACCCGCACTGAGCCGGTCGCCAAGCCCGGATCCCCGACCGCGTGAACCCGCCGTACCATCGCACCGTCGCCGCCTTAGCTCAGTCGGCAGAGCGGCCGCCTTGTAAGCGGCAGGTCGTCGGTTCGATCCCGACAGGCGGCTCGCCCCTGACCAGCACCAACGCGCATAGCGAGCCGTCACCACGCAGCGGCTGGTCTGGATTGGTCTCAGTTGACCGCCGGCGACCCGCAGCGTCCTTATCCCGATCCGACCGTGCGGAGCTCGGTTCCGGACTGGCGCTTGCCGGGCCGTCCGCGAGGCCTGGTGTCAGCCCATGCCACCGCACCAACTCCCGGCTCTAGTTGGGGTGGCCGATGTCCGTCTGGGCAGCGTTATGGACGGCGGACAGACGCAAGATCATTTGGGCTCTGTCAACCAGGCTGCTCAGCGTCAAGTCAGTGGTGGCGTGTGCGGTCTCTGCTGCAAAGAGCTGCTGCCAGAACGGAGCTACCAGCCCGCCTGCCGGTAGCCACCACCACAATTTGGATCGGGCCGCGCTCCAGCAACGGCAATGGGAACTTGCACCAGCTCGGTCGGACAGTTCAGACGACGGCGCCCGTGGTCTTGACCGCCGCCCACGAGACCGATACATGGAGGGGCGCAATCGCGGCAGGAACCCGGTTCCGCACTCACCCGGCCGCGGCGCCCTTTCCCGTCCGGCGCCGCCTGCGGCGGTGCGGACCTGATCACCCGTGGGCGCGGTCCGGGATGCGGTGCACCGCGTGCGGGCTCGGCCGGATCCAACCCGGGAACGCCCGGGCGAGGTCACGGGGCCCGTCGACGCGGATGCGCTGTTGCCTTACCAGCTCGGCGTAGGTGCGCTCGCGCAGGTGCCATCGGGCCAGCGCGTCGGCGTCGGTGTGCAGGACGAGGTCTTCCGGCGTGCCGGGATAGTGGGTGCACACCTCGGCGGTCGGGCGGCGCAGCACCAGCCAGTAGTGCCCGGCGCTCACGTCGCGCAGCTCCACCCGCACGGTCACCTGGTGCGGCGGGAGCGTGTCCGTGTCGACCAGCCGGGCGGTGGCCCACAGGACGTACGCCGGATCGACGTGCCGGGGCTCGACCTCGAGCCAGCGCATCCCCCAGGCCCCCATCGCGTCGCACAGCGGCTTGAGGTCGCGGCCGGCGTCGGTGAGGTGATAGGTGACCCTGCGGGCGGGACCGAGCCGCCGCTCGACGATGCCGGCCCGGCCGAGGGCGGCCAGCCGATCGCTGAGCACCGCCTTCGGGATGCCTGGCGCGCCCGCCTGCAGCTGGCCGAAGGTGGTCACGCCGCCGAGCAGGTTGCGGATGATGATCGGCGTCCACCGCTCGGCGAACAGCTCCGCCGTCCGCGCGACCGGGCAGTACTGACCGTAGGTCCGCACCAGCGGAGTGTCGCATCCTGCCTCTCCGGCCGTGGTTCGGTTTTCAGGATTGAACGGCCGCCGGCGACGCGGGACGGTGGGCCGATCGACGAAGGGGGGCGGTCACCATGGCCGGGCACTACGTGAGCAGGACATCCGGCGAGACGTACGACCTGGGCGTGATCTCGATGCGGGTACTCGTCGAGGAGGAGGCCGGCGGCGCCTTCGGGCTGGCCGAGTTCCGCGGGGCGAAGGGCCCGTGGACCATCCCACACATCCACCAGCGGACCAGCGAGTCGTTCTTCGTCCTGGACGGCGTGTTCGACTTCGTCTGCGACGGGCAGCCGGTGACCGCGGAGCGCGGGGACTACATCCTCATCCCGGTGGGCAGCTCGCACATGATCACCGCTCGGCCGGGCGGGGGCAGCCTGCTGGCCATCGTCGCGCCGGCCGGCTTGCAGGAGATGTTCAAGGCGATCAGCCGACTGCCTGCCGACAGCCTGCGGGACCCGGCCGCCCGCCGCGAGATCGCCAAGGACTTTGACTCGACGCCCGTCTGACACCGGACAGTTCTATACGACCGACTCCGTCAGGACCGCGAGATGACCTGATTCTGCTCAGATGGATCCTGACGCCGACGCGCTGGACGATGAACGCGAGGATCTGGCTTCCGCAAGGCGATGCCCGACGGCACCGGTTGGGTCACCAGGTGTCTGTCTGGACCGTCAGGCACTATTCCGAGCCGACCGACTGACCCTCAGACGAGCCCCTTTGGAGGTCGCGAGCCGAAGCACTCGTCGCGTCCCTCGGCCAGCCAGGCTCGAAGCGGTCGCGGCGCCTGTCCCGGCCGATCTCCGTGCGCGCACGCATGACGGCGGCCCCGTACGAGGCGGAGGATATCGGCATGCGGTCCGGTCGCGCCGCGGTGGCCGCCGTCGCCGCCCTCGGTGTCGCGGCCTTCGTCGTCGTCTGCGTGGCCGACGGCACCGACCGTCCCGCCGGGTGGGTACTCGCACTGATCGCGCTGGCGGCCGCGATCCCCGTCGTTCTCGGGCTGCTGCTGGCCTGGCGCCGTCCGGATCTGATGGTAGGCGCATTGCTGGCCGCGTTCTCGACTGTGCCGCTCGCGGAGTTCGCGGTGCACGCCTGGGGAGCCACCGAGACGACGGCGCATCCGTGGCCGGGCGCGCACGTGGCCGCCGTGATCGACGTGAGCGGGTGGATGTGGTTCTTCCTGCCGCCCGCGGCGCTCGCCGCCGTGTTCCCGGGCGGCCCGGTGCTGTCTCGACGTAGGCGCTGGCTGCTGTTCGGCTGGCCGGTCGTTCTGGCCGCCTTCGCCTTCGGTGTGGCGCTGGACCCGTCGACGTACCAGGAGGGTGGCGGGACGGTTCCCGGCCGGGCGCCTGCGGGGGTACCCGAGGCGGTCGGGACCGCGATCGGGTTGCTGGCGCTTGCCGGGTTCGCGGCGTTGGTGATCGGCTCCGCGGCCGCGGTCGTGGCGCGCTACCGCCACGGCGACACGCGCCTGCGCCGGCAGATCCGGTGGCTGGCGCTGAGCGCGTTCCTGCTGCCGCTGGCGCTGCTGACGACCTGGTTCTGCTACCTGCTCGGAGCGAGGTCCGCGGCCCAAGCGGTCGTTGTCGCGGGCCTGCTCGTCGCGTACTTCGGCATGCCGGTGGGGACCGCGGTCGCCGTCCTGCGTCACGACCTGTACGACATCGACCGGCTGCTGAGCCGCACGGTCTCCTACACGGTTCTCACCGCCGCCCTGTCCGTCGTGTTCGCGACGGTCGTCTTCACGGCCGGGCTGGTGCTGGGACGAGGTTCGGCGCCGGCGGTGGCGCTCGCAACGCTCTGCTGCGCGGTCGTCTTCGGCCGGATCCGGCGGCGGATCCAGGCCGTGGTGGACCGCCGGTTCGACCGGGCCGGCGGGCAGGCCGTCGCCGAGGTCGCCGGCTTCGTCGACGCGGTGCGCGACGGGCGAGTGGCCCCCGAGCAGATCGAGTCGGCGCTGCGGGCGTCGGTGGGCGATCCGGATCTGCGGGTGGCCTACCCGCTGCCGAACGCCGAAGGCGGCGTGTTCTGGCTCGACGGCGCCGGGGACCGCGTTCCCCCACCGGCGGAGCCGAGCCGGGAGATCCGCTCCGGTGGCCGGATGCTGGCGGTCGTCGGGTCCGGGCGGCGTACGGCGGTCCGGCCGGCGATGCTGGCTGCGGTGCTCCGCGAGGCGCACCTCCCGCTGGAGCTGGCCCGCTCCCGGATCGAGGTGCGGTCCGCCCTCGCCGAGACCGAGGCGTCCCGCGCGCGGCTCGTCCGGGCCGGCTACGAGGAACGCCGGCGGCTGGAGCGGGACCTGCACGACGGCGCGCAGCAGCGGCTGGTGGCAGTCGGCCTGTCGCTACGCCTCGCACAGCGTCAGCTGGCACCGGGCCCGGCGTACGCGATGCTGGGGGATGCGGTCGCGGCGCTGCAGGAGGCGGTGGCGGAGCTGCGGCGGATTTCCCAGGGAGTCCGTCCGAGCGGGCTCGACGACGGCCTGCCGGCCGCGCTGCGGACCCTGGTCCGCGCCAGTCCGGTCCCAATCGAACTGCGGGTGACCACCGATCGAGTGCAGGACGCCGTGGCCACCACGGCCTACTACGTGGCGGCGGAAGCGGTCGCGAACGCGCTGAAGCACGCTGGCTCGCAACGGCTGCTGATCGAGGTGTCTCGCGATGGCCGGACGCTGTCGGTCTCGGTGTCCGACGACGGCTGCGGCGGCGCGAGCATCGTGCCGGGGCGGGGGCTGGGCGGGCTGGCCGACCGGGTGTCCGCGAGCGGCGGAACGCTGCACGTCCTCAGCCAGCCCGGAGCCGGTACGACCGTGAAGGCGCTGCTGCCGTGCGCATCGTGATCGGCGAGGACTCGGCGATCGTCCGCGAGGGGATGGCGAAGCTGCTCGTCGACGCCGGGCACGACATCGTCGCGAAGGCAGGCGATGCGGAGGCGGTCGTCGCCGCAGTGGAGCGCTGGGATCCGGACCTGCTCATCACCGACATTCGCATGCCGCCGACGATGACCGACGACGGTGCGCGAGCCGCTCGTACCCTCCGCGCCCAGCGACCGACGCTGCCGATCGTGCTGCTGTCCCAGCATGTCGAGACCACCCACTCGCTCGAACTGGTCACCACCGGCAGCTTCGGCTACCTGCTCAAGGACCGGGTTCTGGACGTCGAGGACTTTCTGGACGCTCTCACCCGGGTCGCCGCCGGCGGTTCCGCGCTCGACCCGGAGGTGGTCGCGTCCCTCGTAGCGCCGACCCGCGCCACGGATCCGCTGGCATCGCTGACCGAACGCGAGCTCGAAGTCCTGTCCCTGCTAGCCCAGGGTCGATCGAACGCCGCGATCGCCCGACAGCTGTGGACGACGCGGCGCACGATCGAGACCCATGTCCGGCACGTGTTCGCCAAGCTAGGATTGCTCGACTCCGACTCCGACAGCCGTCGCGTGCTGGCCGTGCTCGTCTACCTTCGCAACCGCGGCGGTCGCTGAGCCAGTCGCAGGAGCCTGCCGCCACAGGACCACGCCGGCGGCGGCGAAGCCGGCCGCGAGCAGGACCGAGCCGACCACTTCGATCCAGCGCAGCCCGAGGAACTCCGGGATCTTCAGGACGGACCAGGCCATCACCGCGAACGCCGCCCATGCCGGGATGCTGCGACTGCGGCGCAAGGCCAGGCCGAGCAGGAACGTCCCGACCATGCTGCCCAGCGCGAACAGCAAGAAGTACCAGACGACCGACGCGCCGTTGAGGCTCTGGTCCAGCACCGTCGCGTAGTCGTCGAGGTTGGTGCCTCGCGCAGCCATCGCCAGCTCGAACCGGTCGCCGCTCACCATCGCGAAATAGCAGATGTAGGCGGTGGACACGAGGAGGCCGCCGACCAGGCCGACGCGAGCGGCCCGGCGCTGGGTCAAGCGCATCGCGCCGAGGGCCGCCGGCACCATGAGCAGGGAGCCGATCATCGCCGTGACCATGCTGAAGCGACCGAGGCCGGGATACGCGACGGCCAGCGCCAGCGCCGCCTTGCCGGTCTCGTCGGTCCCGCCGCTGCGGGTCTGCCAGGCACCGGCGCTGTTCGCCAGCACGAAGAACGCGGGTGCGACGAGCATGGCCACGGCCATGCCCCGGCGCCGGAACGTTGCTGTCCGGCTGGAATCAGGCTCGGTCGAGATCGTCATCGGAATCCACTTCCGTTCGTCGAGGCGTCGGATGACACGCCTCGACAATGCCGACGCCGGCCGGCGAAGACGTCAGTGCGAACACCGGGAAATCCCTACGTGCCCACACGCCCGACCATCCGTCGGGTTCGGCTGAGTTGGCCGAGGTGGGGTTCGGGGCTGGGGTGGCGCGAGCCTGGGCGCTGGTCTCAGTCATGGGCTCGTTCGCCGCCGTACACCGGAGTCCGTCCGCCTGCACGCGAGCTGCCTGGCGCCTGCCGGACCGTCCCGTACGACCACGTACGGGCCACCGTGGACCTTGTGGGCGGCAGGTCGTCGGTTCGAATCCGACCGGCGGCTCCACCGCGACCAGCACACGGCACGAACGCGCGTAGCGAGCCTTCGCCACGCGGCTGCTGGTCTCAGTTGGTCTCACTGGACAGCACCCGACGGTGACCCTGTCGGGTCAGGCTTAATGCCTGGCACGTCGAGCGACCACGCCTGCATCACGAGCGCCGCGTCCCACACCTTCGGCTAGATGCTCGATGCAGACTCGCTCGACGCCGACATCTGATCGTCGGTGACCTCGACCAGCAGGCACTACGACACCGCCGCCGCGCTGGACGCGGAGACGATGAACGCGAGGATCTGGCTCGGGCTCCACTTCCGTAACGCGATGACCGACGGCAACCGGCTGGGCACCAGGTGTCCGCCTGGACGATCCGCCACCACTAATGACCCCTCAGACATCCCAGGAGGTTCCCGGGCCGCGGGCACCCTCACCGTCCCTCGGCCGCCGCACCCGCTACCGTCCGGGAAATCGGCGCTACGCCTCCTTGTCCCGGCCGCCACAACCGAACCGCAACAGCCCCATCCCATCCTGCGAGACGAGGGCCGCCGACCGTCGCCCTTCGTCGCCGGAGTAGCCGGTCTCACCATCGAGGAGTGCCATGCGTACCCGCCCGTTCTTCATCCTGTCCGCAGCAGTTGCACTTGCGGCCGGTCCGCTGACCGCCACCGCCGCCGCCGACACGCCGTCGCTTCCAACCGAAACCGGCTGCCCTGCCGGCCAGGCGCTCACGCTGGAGTTCCTCCGCGAGGTGGGCGGGTACCACGTGCCCTTCATCATCGACGCGGAAGGCAACAACGACGGCATCGTTTGCGGCCACGCCGTGTCGCAAGCCCAATACAACGAGCTCTGCCCGGACGGCAGCTGCGGAGTGCCGGTGATCTACAACTTCCGCGAAAACATCCTGCCCGCGAGGATGTGACGCTGGCCTACCCCGGCCAGCCTTCGAGCAGCTTCCCCGGGATCGAGGCCCTACCCGAGGGAAGTGTGCGAAGGTTGGCCGGCTCTCATGCCTCACTGTGGCTCAGGCCAATCGTCGCGGCCACGGCCCACAGTGGACCTTGTACGCGGCAGGTCGTCGGTTCAATCCCGACGCGCGGCTCGGCCCTCACCAACACGAACGGGCGTAGCGAGCGGTCACAACGCAGCTGCTGGTCTCAGTTGGTCTCACTTGACCCGACGGCACCCGACGGCGACCCTGTCGGCTCAGGTTTGATGCCTGACACGTCCGCTGCGGATGAGCGGCGACGATCCGCCCGAGGCTGACAGGGAGGAGGCTCGTGCTGGCACCGGATCAGGATTCGCCGCAGGTCGGGCGGTAGGGCCGGCCGGGCAGATAGACGTTCCACTCAGCTCGGGTCAGGTCGCGCCGGACGATCGAGCACGCGTGGGCCAGCCAGTCAGCCGCCTCGAGCGGGTAGACGACGCCTTCGCGCGTCTGGCCGATGAACCGCCAGCCGGGGAAGAGAGCGAGGCGCCCGTCGGTCACCGGGGCGATCTGCACGTCGCCGGTGCCTGCGTCCGCGAACACCGGGAGGCTGACGCCGCGCTGGACCGCCGCGTCGGTGTCGTAGAGCGCGGCCTGCCCGTCCTCGCCCCCGTAGACGGCGGTGTGCATGCGCGGTAGCCAGCGCACGCTCACGCCCGCTCCAGCGAACGACGGCGCGCCGGCGAGGACCTCCTCGCCGCTGCGCGGGTCCCAGACGTCCAGCCGCCGGCTCCCGCCGACGGCGGCGAGCCGTGCACCATCGTCGGAGAAGGCGACCGCTCGGACGTTGCCGTTGACATGCAGCCGGTGCGTCACCCGGTAAGTGCCCGCGTCGGCGAGATGGACGTCGCCGCTGTCATAGCCAACCGCCAGCACCCGGCCGTCCGGGCTGACCGTGATGGCGGTCGCGTTGCCGGGCGGCAGCACGCGGCTCACCGGCGACCAGGTCGCCGTGTCGATCACGACGACCGCGCCGCGCGGCGCCACTTGGCGGGCGCCTCCCGTGGCCAGAAGCAACGACCGGCCGTCGGGAGTCCACGCGCTCGCTGCGACCGGTTCAGGAACCCCGCGCAGGCTCTCGCCGTCCGATGCGGCGGCCTCCGGCACCGTCGGCAAGATCACCTGGTGGATGACCTGGCGCCGGCCGATGTCGATCACTGCGGTGGAGAACCCCGTCGTGATCGCGACAAGCCGGCCGTCCGGGCTGACGGACGCCGTCTGCCTCGGAAAGCCCACCGGCGCGCGGATGCTGGCCCGGACCCTGGCTGTCGCCTCGCGCGTCTGGGGGTCCACGAAGACCGCGAAGATCGGTCCCTGGCTGCTAAGGGCGCTCCATTGCAGGACCGGGACCACCCATTCGCCGGTCCGGACGGCGAGCTCGGGGTCACCGATGACGATCAGCTCGGTGGGATCGACGCCGGCGATCCGGGGGGTGCGGAGCTGCGCGCCGAACCCCTGCCGGTCAGTGAGGTCCCAGGCGGTCACGGTCCCGTCGTCGCCGGAGGAGTACGCGCGGGTGCCTTCCCGGTTCACCGCCAGAGCGTGGACGGTGCCGGCGCCCGCGGGCAGCACCTCCCGGCGCACCCAGCGGCCTTCGACGAGGTCGCTGACCACGAGCCGCTGGTCGGCGGCAGTGACCAGCATCGACCCGGCCGCGTCCGTGGCCGCGGCCGACACCCAGCTGGTGTGGTCGGCCATCCGCTGCGCCGGCCGGGTCGTCCCCAGGGGGTACCAGTGACTGGTCCCGTCGGGCACCGTCACCAGCCAGCCGCGGCCGGCGGGAAGGAGGTCGGCGCTGTCTACCTCGGCCGGGAGGGTAAGCCTCGTGGTCGTGCCACGGGACAGGTCGTGGGTCACGATCACGTCGGGGTGGCTGTCGCCGAACTCGTCCACGGTCAGCGCGTCAGCGGAGAACCCCCGGCGCCAGTTGCTGGTGTCCTCGCCAGCCATCACCCGCTCGCTGAACACCGGCGGTGCAGGGCGGCCCGTGCGGGTGTCGACGTACCGAGCGCTCCGCATGGGGGCGGGGCCGCCGTACCCGGCGATCACCACCACGCCGAGCAGCTGGCCGTTCGCGGTGAACCGAGCAGTCATCGGCCAGCCGCCGAGGTCGGAGACTCCGCGGTTCCAGCGGACCTGGCCGTCCGGGCCGAACAGGGTGAGAGCGGACCCTGCGGTGGCGGAGACGGGCGGGGTGACGACCGCGACGAGGCCGGCGGTGTCACCCGTCCGCGCCGGCGACGCCGCGACGTCCCGGGGGTCGGCCGCGGAGCTGTGGTAGTCGGTCAAGATCCGAGCCTGGTGTGTCGTTGCGTCCCAGGCGACCACCTGGCTGTCCGTATGCGCGTAGACGGTGCGGCCGTCCGGGCTGGCTGCGAGTCGATGCGCGATGCCGGCGGCCCGGTAGACACCGACGATCTTGCGGTGCTCGACCGCGGCCGACAGCAGGGCCGCCTCCGTCTGCGGGGTGTGCTGGGTCTTGTACGCCTGTGCGGCCAGCAGGAGCGAGAGGTCCGGCGTCCCGACGGTCGACGCCGCGGCGGCGAGCCGATCCGCGTCGGCGCGCAGGGCATTGGCATCCGAGGCCCGCTTCCCTTGCGCGGCGAGCAGACCGCCCGCGAGAGCCACCACCGTCACGAGCGCGAGGACAACGGCGAGCCGCCGGGTCCGGCGCCGGCCAGCCCGCTCGCGAACTACCTGCCGGCGCGCCGCCGCCAGCTCGGCCTCCGCGTGCTCGGACGACTCACGGAGGAACTCCCGCTCGGGCGGTGTCGGGTCCGCGTCGGGTCGGGCGAGCCACTCCAGAGCGGAGTCCAGGCGCGTCCCCCGGTAGAGCCGGTCGGTGGGCCGCCCAGCGGCGGCCCAGTCGGCGGCCTCCGGCGCCAGGTGGGCCCGTACCGCCCGGCCGAGCGCGTCCTCCCCCAGCCAGGTGGCGAGCCGCGGCCACCCGGTCAACAGCGCCTCGTGGGTCACCTCCAGGTGGCCGGCGTCGATGGTCAGCAGGCGCCGCGACACGAACTCCTCGATCACCGCGCGCCGCCGAGCGCCGTCGGCGTCCTCCAGACCCAGCTCGGCGAGCGGGACGCGTCGGCGTACGAGCGTGGGAGCGTCGTCCTCCCCGCCGGAGGCAGCGAGCCGGACGAACATCCGGCGGGCCAGCTCCGTGTCGGCTGTGCCCACGGCCGCCAGGGCCGCCTCGGCGGTGCACGCCAACGCGCCGGTGACGCCGCCGGCCTCGACGTAGCCGGTCAGGGTCAGCATCCGCTCGCGACGCCGCTCCCAGGTGCCCACGAGCGCGCTCGACAGCAGCGGCAGCGCCCCCGCCTGCCCGTGCATGTCGCGGATGACGGCGTCCACAAGGTCCGGATCGACGTCCAGGCCGGCGGCCCGCGCCGGCTCCTCGACCACCTCGCGCAGCTCCGGGTCAGTCATCGGCGGCACCAGCACGAGCCCGTCGGCGGCTCGGCGGGCCAGCTCGGCGTGCTCGGCGAGCCGGCCCAGGTAGTCGCCGCGGACCACCAGCACCGCGCAGCTGAGCAGGCCGTCGTCGAGCATCGCCAGCACGGCGTCGACGAAGGCCGCCCGCTCCCTCGCCTCCGTCCCGGCCGTCCAGAGCTGCTCGAATTGGTCGACGACCAGCGCGACCGGCCGCCGGTCCGAACCGGGCGGGCGATCGGCGGTCTCCGTCTCGCGCAGCAGCGGAGCCAGTTCGTCGACCGGTCGCGGTCCCGGCTTGACGACGACGATCTCGGCGCCGGCGCTGTGTGGGACGGCGCCGCCCACAAGCTCTGGCACCAGGCCGGCGCCGACGATTGAGGACTTGCCCACCCCGGAGGGTCCGGAGACCACGACGAGCCGAGTGGCTCGGAGTCTGGTCGTCAGCGCGCGGACCGCCAGACTCCGGCCATGGAACAGGTCGGCGTCCGCCGGCTCGTACGCGGCCAGGCCTCGGTACGGGCAGGCCGTGGCGGCCGGCCGAGGAGCACGCAGGGCACCGGCCGGGGCGCCGTCGACCGGCCCGGGCAGCGGCGGCAGCAGGTCGTCTGTCTGGTGGAGGATCACCTGCTCGATCCGTGCCAGCGCCGGGCCGGGATCCACGCCGAGCTCCTCCACCAGGCAATTGCGCGCCCGCCTCCCCGCGGCGAGCGCATCCGCCTGCCGGTCGCTGCGGTACAGCGCGAGCATCAGCCGGATCCACCAACCCTCGCGAAGCGGGTCTGCGGCAACCAGCGCCTCTAGCTCCGCCACGAGCTCGCGGTGCCGGAGAAGGTCGAGGTCGACGTCGATCCGGGCCTCGAGAGTCGAGGCCTGCACATCTGCCAGGCGCCGCCGCTCGCCGTCCGCCCAGCCGGCGGTCCGCCAGTCCTCGAAGGCTTCGCCTCGCCAGTACGCCAAGGCAGCCTCGAACCCACGTCGCGCCGTGGGCAGGTCGCCCGCGGCGCGGGCGGCCCGGGCCGTCGACGCAGCCACTGCGGCCGCGCCGACGTCGACCGACTCCGGGCTTACCGCGAGCGCGTAGGCGTCCCCCCGCCGGGCCACGAACTGTCCCGGCGAGCCTGTCGGCCGCTCCGGCTCCAGGCTGGTTCGCAGCCTGACCACGTGTGCCTGCAGCGACCTGCGGGCCGTCGGCGGCGGCCGGCCCGACCAGACATCCTCGACGAGCACGTCCACCGGCACCGCCCGACCCGGCGACACCAGCAACCGGCCCAGCACGGCGCGTTCCTTCGCGCCGGGTAC
>Ga0308175_100000496_pt1 | contig 27296 bp, 26 predicted proteins | sample PhyCR1_3_FD_203893 | JGI IMG/M metagenome (GOLD analysis project Ga0308175, IMG submission 203893) | Soil microbial communities from UC Gill Tract Community Farm, Albany, California, United States - DLSLS.C.R1 | ecosystem: Environmental > Terrestrial > Soil > Agricultural land | place: USA...
TGCAGGTTCCGCAGGCGGCGAGGACCGGCTTGACCTGCGACAGGAACGCGAGGACGACGACCGCGGACAAACTGAGGAGACGGAACGTTTTCATCAGGAGCTCCTTGTCTTGGGGAGGAGCGTCAATGCCCCTCCTATCAAGGAAAGTGCTCAATCGCCGAAAAAAGGAGCCCGCGACCCGGCCCTGTCCCCTCTCCCCTCCTCCGCGCACCCCTCCTCTATGAAAGGAGACCCCTGATGAAAACGACGACCCTCGTCACGAAGCTCTGGAAGCTGGCCCTGCTCTCCGCGCTGTTCCTGATCCCCGCCCTGCACCCGGCGCGGGCCACCTCCACGAACCCCTGCCCGGTGAACGCCTGCAAGTACACCTGGGATCCCGTGGAGCGGTGCTGCAACCCCGACCCGCGGTTCGACTGCTACAGCCTCTGCTTCTAGCGCCGCGAATCAGCCCCGCGGGGGCGGCAGGAGATTTCACCGCAGACGGTTTCCTGCCGCCCCTGACGGGGCTACCAAGTCCCCCCGCCAGCCCGCCAGCCCGCCGCCTCCGGAACCCGTTCGTCGGGAACCGCCCCAGCCCCCGACTTGGCCCCTCCGGCCAAAACGGCTACCCTTTACGGGTGGACTTCGAATGGGACCCGAGGAAGGCCGTCGCCAATCTCCGCAAGCACCGGGTCTCATTCGCCGAGGCAACGACGGTGTTTGGCGATCCCTTGGGTGTCACCATACCCGATCCGGATCATTCCTATGCCGAAGACCGGCGTATCATCGTGGGGCGGTCCATCCGTGGCCGGCTGTTGATCGTGGCCCACACGGACCGAGACGACCGCATCCGTATCATCAGCGCGCGAGAGCTCACGCGCTCAGAGAGAGAAGCCTATGAAGAGACGCTCGGAAGATGAAGAGATGAGCGACGATCTGCGACCCGAGTACGACCTGAAGGCGCTGCTCCAGGGTGGCGAGCGGGGAAAGTACGTGGAGCGCTACAAGGCAGGGACCAACCTGGTCTTGCTCGATCCTGACATCGCCCAAGCCTTTCCCGACGAGAGGGCGGTCAACGAGGCCCTCCGTCTGGTCATCGAGCTGACGAAGCTCCCCACAGCCAAGAAAGGGAGGACCACCAAGGCGTAGTCGCATGAGCCGCATCACGATAGACATCCCTGACGAGAGCCTGCTGGCGCTGAAGCTCTCGGAAGAGCAGGCGGGGGAAGCGCTCCGGATGGCGGCGGCCGTCAAGCTCTTCGAGCTCGGCCGGCTCTCCTTGGGAGCCGCCGCGCGTCCCGCGGGTGGTTTTCCTCTCCCGGCTTGCGGATTATGGAGTAGATAACTTCCGGATGATCGCCGAGGACTTCGAGAAGGAAACGCGCCTTGCCTGAGGTCGGCCTCAAAACCGCCCCAACTCGACGAGGTTCTGCTGGGCGACCCTGAGGATCAAATAGGCGTCCTGAAATTTCCCCTGATCGCATCTCAAGGAAGCACTGCGAATCCCTTCGTCCATCCCCTTCGCCCACCGCCCGGGAGGATCGGGAGGAAGAACCTTCATCTCGGAGACGTAGGTCTCGTATGAGCTGCGGAGCTCCTTGCAAGCTGCCGCCTGGGCTGCTGGGTCTCCGCCAGTGGTCAAGGCTCTCTGGACCGACTCCAAGCTCTTCGCGAGAACCGGCAAAGTCCTTCTGTTCTTCTCCAGCCAGGACCCCAGCTCGTCCTTCTTGTCGTTGAAGGGATGGGCGCGGAGGTCGCGGCTCTGCTGTTCCTTCGCGGCGCGAGCGGCCTCCGCCTGACTGGCGGCAAGCTCCTCCTGACGCCGCTCCTCAGCTTGCCGGGCGGCCTGCGCCGCGGAAGCTTCGCTCTCTCGCCGTCGTGCGTCCGCCTCCGCCGCGGCACGCTCACGGTCCTCACGGTCGACCTGCTCGGGCCATAGGCGCTTCCGGAGGTCGTGGTTCATGCGCGCGACGTCTGCCCGGAGCGTGGCGGCCTCTTGGAAGGGCCCGAGCGCCAGTACATCGCCAACAGAAGAGTCCAGGAAGGCCGTGAGGCCGTCCAGTTCCTTCTGCTCGGCGTCGTACTCCTTACTGATCATCGGCCAAGTACAGGCCACTGTCGAGACCTTCGGAAGTCCCCGGTGCATCTGCTGAAGATCGGCGATGCGGTTCGAAAGGGAGATGCGGGGCGTCTGACGTGCCAGGCCAAGCGACTCGTTCCAACGCGAAACGTGGGCGTTGAAGGCGCTCAGGTCACGGTTCACGGCTGGGACGGTGCACCCGTCGGCCACTACCGGTGTTCGACGTCCGCCCGGCCACACAACGAAGTAAGCCAATACGAAGAGGGCTCCGATCGCCCCACCAGTAAGCCAGAGACGATGCACCCGCTTTGGAGGCTCTGACTCAAGGTCTGGCAGGGGCTCGGTAACCGGCTCAGGCGGGGGACTTGGGAGCTCCGCGACCGATTGAGCCGAGGCCTCAGCGACAGGGAGATCCCTTCCGCAGTTGCGACATGCCGAGACGCCGGCGTTGACGATTCCCCCACAGTGCGGGCACCGGGGGCCGACCAGGAGAACGACTAAGACCCAGCCCAGGGCCAGCAGGAAGAACCCGAGAAGGAAACCTTTCGCCGCCTCTCCCCGGGGCTTCGCAATCGCCGCACCGATTCCCCCCGAGAATAGCGCAACCAGAAGACCCTGCGCCGCCAGGCGGGTATCAGGGCTCGCCAGGCCCAAGACGGCGACGAAGACCGCCAGCAGCAGAGCCGCGACCCACTTCTCATCTTCCTTTTTCATGAGCTTCAATTTTCCTGCCGAATCCATAAGCCGTCCATCCGCCCCACTTCCGCCCTGGTCGTGTTCTAATGGCGCTTCGCCCGCTCCTGGAAGAACTCCAGGCCTTGCGATTCAGGGTATCTCCTCAGACTCGTTCGGCGATTCTGGAACGGGCCGGGAAGACTTGAGAGTGAACTACACTACCCGCACCACTCAACCAACCGTGGGAAGAAGCTACCATGATAAAAACCAACGCCTACGCCGCCTACTCCGCCACCGCCCCCCTGGCCCCCTATAGCTTCGACCGCCGCGATCCCGGCCCGCGCGACGTACAGATCGAGATCCTCTTCTGCGGCGTCTGCCACTCGGACCTCCACACCGTGCGCAGCGAGTGGGAGGGGACCGTCTATCCGATGGTGCCCGGACACGAGATCGTGGGCCGGGTGAGCCGGGTCGGCGCGGAGGTCTCCAAATTCAAGGCAGGGGACCTCGCCGCCGTCGGATGCATCGTGGATTCGTGCCGCCATTGCGCGAGCTGCGCCGAGGGGCTGGAGCAGTATTGCGAGAACGGGATGACCGGCACTTATGGCGGCGTCGAGAAGGAGACCGGCCAGCCCACCCGCGGCGGCTACTCCGAGCGGATCGTGGTCAATGAGGACTACGTCCTGCGCGTCCCCGAGGGGCTCGACCCGGCCGCCGCGGCTCCCCTGCTCTGCGCCGGCATCACGACGTGGTCGCCGCTGCGCCACTGGAAGGTGGGCCCGGGGAGCAAGGTCGGCGTGGTGGGCCTGGGCGGGCTCGGGCACATGGCGGTCAAGCTCGCCCACGCCCTCGGCGCCCACGTGGTGCTCTTCACCACCTCGCCGGACAAGGTGGCGGACGGCCGCCGTCTCGGCGCCGACGAGGTCGTGATTTCCAAGGACGCCGAGGCGGTGGCGAAGCACGCGAGCAGCTTCAACCTCATCATCGACACCGTCTCCGCGCCGCACAATCTGGACAGCTTCCTCACGCTCCTGAAGCGGGACGGCGCGCTGGTCCTGGTCGGCGCGCCGGGCGAGCCGCACCCCTCCCCCGGCATCCTGAACCTGATCCTGGGCCGCCGCAGCCTAGCCGGCTCGCTCATTGGCGGCATCGCGGAGACCCAGGAGGTGCTCGACTTCTGCGGCGAGCATGGGATCGCTTCGGATGTCGAGATCATCCCGATCCAGAAGATCGACGAGGCCTACGAGCGGATGCTGAAGGGGGATGTGAAGTACCGGTTTGTGATCGATCTGGCTTCGCTGAAGGGGTGAGGCCCTCGTTAGTCGCCCGGTCCGCCCGGACATCAATGCCCGGGCGGGCAGTGAAGCATGTACCATCCCCCTATGCGCCCCAGCTACAAAGGCCTCCGCCCGGCCTCGCCCCATGCGACCGCGGCGGCCCGGGGCAGCAGCAGGAAGACGGACACCCGCTGTGAGGTCACGCTCCGGAAGACCCTCTGGGCCGCCGGATGCCGGTACCGGAAGAACGTCCCGGGGCTGCCCGGGCGGCCGGACGTGGTCTTTCCCGGCGCGAAGGTGGCCGTGTTCGTGGACGGAGACTTCTGGCATGGGCGGGATTGGGAGACGCGGCAGGAGAAGCTCAGCCGCGGGACCAATCCTGGGTACTGGGTGGCCAAGATCCAGCGGAACATCGAGCGGGACCGGCAGAACACCGGGCGTCTCCAGGAGATGGGCTGGACGGTGCTGCGGTTCTGGGAGTCCGAGATCCAGTCCGATCCCGGCGCGGTCGCCCGGCGCGTCCAGGAGAAGCTCCGCGAGAGGAAGGCGTGACCATGGGCCGGCGATCCACGAAGCGCAAGGTCCTCAGCCTCTACACGGGGGCGGGCGGGCTCGACCTCGGCTTCGAGGCGGCGGGGTTCGAGACCGCGGCCGCCGTGGAGATCGATCCCGAGGCCGTGGCGACCCTGCGGCACAACCGGGACTGGCCGGTGCTGGACCGCGACGTCCACACGATCTCCTCGCGGGAGCTGCTGGAGACGGCGGGCCTCGCGGAGGGTGAGGCGGACGCGCTGATCGGCGGCCCCCCCTGCCAGCCGTTCTCGAAATCCGGATATTGGGCCTCGGGCGACACGCTCCGCCTGGGCGACCCCCGGGCCGGCACCCTGGGCGCCTATCTGCGCGTGCTCCGCGACGCGCTGCCGAAAACCTTTCTTCTGGAGAACGTCCCGGGCCTCGCCTATCGCGGCAAGACCGAGGGTCTGGCGCTGATCGCGCGGACGATCGAAACGATCAACCGGGATCGCGGCGTGAGCTATACACTGAGCGTCGCCCGGCTCAACGCCGCGGATTTCGGGGTCCCACAGATTCGGGAGCGGGTCTTCGTGATCGGCGCGCGCGATGGAGTGGAATTCGCGTTTCCCGAGCCCACGCACACGCGCCATGCCACCGCCTGGGATGCGATCGGCGATCTGGAGGCGGACGACGATCCGGCGCTCCGGGTGCGGGGCAAGTGGGCGGACCTGCTGCCGTCCATTCCGGAGGGGCAGAACTATCTCTGGCACACCGAGCGCGGGGATGGCCTGCCGCTGTTCGGCTGGCGGCGGCGCTACTGGAGCTTCCTGCTGAAGCTCGCGAAGGCGCTCCCCTCCTGGACGATCCAGGCGCAGCCGGGGCCGGCGATCGGACCCTTTCACTGGAAGAGCCGTCGCCTCTCCGCCCGCGAGCTCTGCCGGCTCCAGACCGTGCCGGACGGCTACACGGTGCTCGGGACTCTGGCCGCGGTGCAGCGCCAGCTCGGCAACGCCGTGCCCTCCGCGCTGGCCGAGGCGCTGGCCCGGGCCCTGCGCCGCCAGCTCCTGGGCGATGAAGTCGCTCTCCGCTCGCGGCTCGCTCCGGCGCCACGAGGGCCGGTGCCGGAGGCGGAGCCGGTGCCGGAGGTGCCGATCCAATATCGGCATCTGGAGGGGGACCACGCGGCGCATCCGGGGACGGGGATGGGGTATGCGGCAAGCGTTCGCGTCCCCGGCCGGTTGGCCCTCATCACCCCGGCCCTCTTCTCCCACCGCACTCCCCCCGACCGGGAGAAGAGGGAGAAGTCAGCTTAGTTTGTCCAAAAGCAGAGTCTTTGAGCCCCTCTCTCCCGGTCGGGGGGAGTGCGGTGGGAGAGAGGGGTTGGGGAGTGAGGGGCCCGAAGGGGCGGCACTTCGGGCCGGAAATGGAGCCGCAGGGATTCGATCATGGAAACCAGACAAAACCTTCCCATCCTCTCCTTCGCCTCCCAGAAAAAATGGGAGGAGTGGCTCGGCGAGCATCATCAAACCTCGAAGGGCCTCTGGCTCAAGATCGCCAAGAAAGGCGCGGAGGCGGACACTGTCCAGTACGCGGAAGCCCTGGAGGTGGCCCTCGCCTATGGCTGGATCGACGGCCAGAAGGGGGCTCTCGACGCGGATTTCTGGCTGCAGAAATTCACGCCGCGGGGCCCGAGGAGCAAGTGGTCGAAGATCAATCGTGAGAAGGCGACGGCGCTGATCGAGAGCGGCCGCATGAAGCCGGCGGGGCTCGCGGAGGTCGAGCGCGCGCGGGCGGACGGCCGCTGGGAGGCCGCGTACGACGCCCAGAGCAAGGCCTCCGTGCCGGAGGATCTCCAGCGGGAGCTCGACGCCAACCCCGACGCCGCGGCTTTTTTCGCCACGCTGGAGAGCTACAACCGCTATGCGATCCTCTACCGGATCCAAGACGCCAAGAGGCCCGAGACCCGCGCCAGGCGGATCGAGAAGTTCATTGGGATGCTGAAGCGGGGGGAGAAGGTGCATCCGTAGGGCCGCCCGGGCATTCATGCCCGGGCGGGCCAGCCTACCGCATCGCCTCCATCGGCGACAGCCGCGCGGCGCGGATGGCGGGATAGAGCCCGAAGCCGACGGCGAGGACGAGGGCGATGCCCCAGGCGGCGGCGAGGCCGTAGGGGTTGACCACCAGGCCCCAGGGGAACTTGTCGGAGATGGCGCGGCAGAGCGCTCCGCCGGCCAGGGTGCCGATCGAGGCGCCGATCGCCGCCAGCACCACGGCTTCGAGCAGGAACTGCACCAGGATCTGGCCGTCGTTGGCGCCGATCGACTTGCGCAGGCCGATCTCGTAGCGCCGGTCGGAGAAGGAGATCAGCATCACCGAGAGCACGCCGACGCCGCCCACCAGGAGCACCGTGCCGGCGAGGCTGTACATCACCACGGCCCAGCCGTGCATCTGATTCTGGAAGTCGGCGGCGCCGCGCGCCAGCTCGGCGTCGAGGTTCTTCACCTCCACGTCCTCGATGCCGTGATGGGCCTGCCGGGCGCGGCCGAGCAGGACGGCGGAGAGCTCGTCGAGGTCCCGCTGGGACTTCAGCTTCACCGTGACCTGCGTGAGCTGGTGATCCTTGTCCATGCGGTCCATATAAGTTTCGAGCGGGATCAGCACGCCGTTGGCGTCCTGGTACATCTCCTCGCTGAACATCTGGCCGGAGGCCAGCACGCCCACGATGCGGTAGGGGGTCCCTTCGATCACCAGGTCCTTGCCCACCGGATCGCTGCCGCCGAAGAGCTTGGAGGCGAGCGTCGCGCCCACCACGGCCACGGCCGAGTGCCGCCGCTGGTCGTCCGCGGTGAGGCCGCGGCCGAGGCCGACGGGGCGGTTCATCAGGAAGGAGTAGTCGGCGGTGGCGCCGTTGACGAAGATGCGCTCGCCGCCCGCGGCCGTCCGCACCACGCTGCGGTGGGTGGCGCGGGGGGAGAAGCCGAGCACCTTGGGATTGGGTGTGGCGATGCGCGCCAGGTCCTCGTAGCGCAGGCCGGTGCTCATCGCGAAGCGCTTCTGCTCTTCGGAGGTCTTCGGCTGCCGCGGGACGAGGTTGAGCGTGCCGTCCCAGCTCATGCCGGCGAAACCGGTGGAAACCTTGTCTTTGACGCCGCCGAGCACCGAGGTCATCACCACCAGGGCGAAGACGCCGAGCATCAGCAGGGTCAGGGTGAGGATCGAGCGCAGCTTGTGCGACCACAGCTCGATCAGACCGCCGGTGATCACTTCCCACACCAGGGCGACGCGGGTGCCGAGGGTGCGGCGCCGGCGAATGGGGCGCGCCAGGGCCGCGGCCGGGTGAAGCATCAATATATCATTCATAGCGCAGCGCCTCCATCGGCGACTGACGGCTGGCCTTGACGGCCGGATAGAGCGCGAACAGGAAGCCGAAGACGAGGGCCATCAGGGTGGCCCAGACGAAGCTCAGCGGCGAGAGCGTCAGCGGCACGCCGATCGATTTCGCGATCACCCAGGAGAAGGCGATGCCGACGGCGTACCCCACGGCGCTGCCGAGCAGGGTGAGCAGCAGCGCCTCGGTCATGAACGATTTGAACACCTCGCCTCCGGAGGCGCCGATCGCCATCTTCACCCCCACCTCGCGGACCCGCTCCTTGAGCGAGGCGAGCTGGATGTTGATGTTGACCATGCCGCCGCCGATCAGCGCCAGCACACCGGAGAGCATGAAGATCATGTTGTAGACGTCCCCCTGGCTCAGTTGCCGCTGCAGGCGCTTGCCCACGTCGTCGAGCCGGAAGTCGTCCTGCAGGCGGTGATTGGTCGAGACCAGCGAGCTCAGCTCCTTGGAGAAATCGGCCATCGCCTTGAGGTCCGGGACGCGGAAGGTGACGCGGTCGACGCGGTGGTAGACGTCGCCGTTCATGCGCGCCGAGACCAGCCCCGAGGGGACCGCGACGATCTTGTTGCGCCAGGCGAAGATGTTGCGCTGACCCTCGCGGAATCGAAAGTTTTTTTCGTGGAAGACGCCGATCACCGTCACCGGCACGTCGCCGACGCGCAGGGGCCTGCCCACGATCTCCCCGGTGGGGAAGAAGACGCTCGCCGCCTCGGAGCCGAGGATGGCGACCGGCGCGCCGGTGGCGAGGTCGTGGGCCGAGAAATCGCGCCCCTGCTCGATCTCGTAGCCGTTGAGGGGGATGTAGTCGGCGCCGATGCCGCTGACGTCGCGGTCCTGGTCGGCGAATTCGGAGCGCACCCGGGCCCGCGCGCTCTTGAGCACGCTGGTGGCGTTGACCGCCTTGGCGGTGGGGATCTTCTCCCCGTCCGTCGCGTCCTCCAGCCGCAGCCCGAGGTTGGCGTTGCGCAGGGCGCTCGGCGTCCCCTGGTAGACGGTATCGGTGGGCAGGACGTTCAGCTTGTCGATGCCGCCGATGCGGGCGAAGATGCGTTCGGTCTGCCGCCGCTGGCTGTCGGAGATCGAGAAGCCTCCCAGCACCGAGGCGACTCCCAGCATCACGCCCAGGGCCTGGAGGAAGGAGCGTCCGGGGTTGCCGCGGAGCTCGGTCCACGCCTCGTGCAGACGCTCGCGGAAGGCGCCGCTGGTGCTCATGCCGCCTTCTCCTCGTAGTCCTGCAGGATGAGGCCGTCGCGCAGCTCGACGCGCCGCCCGGCGCGGGCGGCGATGCCGGGGTCGTGGGTCACCAGCACCACGGTGTTCCCCTGGGAGTGGAGCTCGCGGAAGAGCGCCAGCACCTCTTCGCCGGTCCGGGTGTCGAGGGCGCCGGTGGGCTCGTCGGCGAGCAGCAGGGCCGGCCGGTTGGCGAGCGCGCGGGCGATCGCCACGCGCTGGCGCTGGCCGCCGGAAAGCTGCGCCGGCAGGACGTTGGCCTTGTCGGGAATGCCCACCTTTTCGAGCAATTCGAGGGCGCGCTGCCGGCGCTCGCGGCGGGAGACGCCCGCGTAGAGCATCGGGAGCTCGACGTTGCGCAGGATGGTCGCCTTCGGCAGCAGGTTGTACTGCTGGAAGACGAAGCCGATCTTCTCGTTGCGGATCGCCGCGAGATCGGACCCCGTGAGCTTCTCCACCTGCCGGCCGTCGAGAGCGTAGGTGCCGCCGGTCGGGACGTCGAGGCAGCCGAGGATCGCCATCAGCGTGCTCTTGCCGGAGCCCGAGGGTCCGATCAGGGCGACGAATTCGCCGCTCTCGACGCTCAGGTCGATGCCGCACAGGGCGTGGACGGCCGTGCCGTTGCTGCCGTAGGTCTTCTCGAGGCCGCGGGTTTCGATGATTTTCATGATCGGCCTCCTAGTTGGTCTCGTCGTCCTTCTCGACCTTCTTGCGGGTGACGTCCTCGAGGGCCACCTGATCGCCGGGGCGCAGGCCCGAGAGGACCTCGGCCCGCTCCAGGGTGGCGATGCCGGCGTTGACCGGCACGGGCTCGAAATATTGCTTCCAATTCTCGGAGAGCCAGACGAACTTGCTGCGGCCGTTCAGGGCCTCGCGCGCCTTGGCGATCTCCTTGTCGGGCAGGCCGTTCTTCAGGCGGTAGACGACCGTCTGCCCCTCGCGCCGCTGCAGGGCCTCCAGCGGGATCGACATGGCGTTGGCGCGCCGCTCGCCGAGGATCTCGACGTTGGCGCTCATGCCGGTGCGGAAGGCGCCGTCGAGCTTGTCGAGCGCGATCTCCACCTCGAACACCTTGATCTTGTCGACCACCTTGGCGGCGGGGGCCACGAAGCGCACCTTGCCGCCGAAGGTCTTCTGCGGGTAGGCGTCGAGGGTGACGCGCACCGGCTGGCCGACCTGCACCTTGGCGATGTCCACCTCGTTGAGGTTGACCCGGATGATCAGCGATTTGAGATCGGCGACGGTGAACATCACCGTGCCCTCGTTGAACGAGGAGACGCCGGAGGTCACGGTTTCGCCGAGCTCGACCCCCTTCTTGATCACCACGCCGGACATCGGCGCCGTGACCCGCGCCTGCTGGCTGTTGGCGGCGCCGGAGATCGGAATCCCGTGGTCCTCGACGATCTGATAGCGCGACCGGGTGCTGGCCAGGGAGTCGGCGGCGAGGTCGCGGGAGGTCTGGAAGTTGCGCAGAGTCTGGGTGGAGATCAGCCCGGCGTCGAAGAGGGCCTTCTGAGAGGTGAGCTCGCGCTCGGCGTCGCGCAGCTTGATGTCGGCCTGGCTGACCGCGCCCTTGACGTCGGAGAGCGACTGCGCCTGATTGACGTCCGGCTCGACCTCGGCCATCACCTGGCCGGTCTTCACGACGTCCCCTTCCCGCACGCGCAGGCCCATGACGCGGCCGGAGACGGCGGACTTGACGTCCACCTTGATGTCGGGATCGACCACGCCCACCTCGCGCACGCTCACCTGGAGGTCCTCGGACTGCACCTTGCCGAGGCGGAACGGCGATTCGAGCACCTCGGGCTTGGACTTGGTGGTGGCGCGGGCCACGACCAGGCTGCCGGCCAGGATCACCACCGCGGAACCAGCGATCACCCATGTCTTCTTGCGCATAAGAGCCCTTCTTTCATCACGGCCGCGGCTCCGGGCCGTTGTATTTGGTTCGGGTCGGAGGCGGATGAGCTCGCTTCCGACCCTCTCTACGCAGGGGGGGGCGGAAAGGTTACAGGGGGAGGAGGAAATAGCCCCGAGATGTTCCGATCGGCCCCGGAAGGGGATTGCGCCTTGCGCACAGCAGGTGTATGCTGTACTCATTGCGACCGAGATGCCCGGCAAAGGCATCTCGTAGATGAAAGGAGCCGACGTTATGAGGAAGCTGTCTGTGTGTTGTCTGGCGGCGCTCCATAGAGCGCTGCGACACCCCCGGCTGGCGGTACCGCTAGGAACCGCCGTCCACCTCTGCCTGATCGGGCTGCTTGTTGCCCTGATCGCGGCCACGACCCCCAATCCCATATTGGCCTTACCAATGGCCAGCCACAGGCATGGATTCACCTGCGCCGACAAGTGCACGTCGAATCAGAAATTTACATGGGAGGCGTCCGGCAGCGCGTCGGGCATCAGGTGGGCTGATTTGAACTCGACGTCAGAGATTATGGGAACCCAGTGCTGCACATGCCTACAAGAGCAGATGTCTGCCAACGTCGCCGGACTTTTCTCCGGATCCAAGGACAGTGACACAGTGGCGAGGAGTTCCAAGGAGGTGACTCAATGTAAGCCCAGCGCATTAACCTGCACACCATTCGTGGCAGCCGCCACGTGTAACATTAATTGCTGCATGACCCAGGAAGGAACCACCGCCGGGGCTGATTCCTCTCCCCCAACCACAACCATGCCGCTAGCGCTTAACCAGCGCGTAAGGAGACAAACATGCCTACACCTTCCCACCGAGATCTGCGCTCTATCCAATCCGATCTGGAAAGTACCGCAACTCGCCTATCAGGAGACGAGGAACGCTTTACGGAAAATTGTTCTCTCTCAGCTTCCGATTGTGGAGGCTATGAGCCTCCAAAGCTCCGAACGATCGAAGTGGATCAGGCGTTCTGGCCCAAGGCCCTGTTAGCTGCTGTCATATCGGGAGGAGTCTTCGCAGGATTAGCGTTGATTCCTTGGAGCCCATCATCACCTTTAGTAGGGGCCGCACTGAACTTTCTTTCGAGTGTAGGAGCTGGGTTGATGACAGTCAAAGTGAATGATGCCCTGGTTGTACGCACGCAAGCCCGAGCACACCTGGAGTTTACCGAGGATGTCCAATACCGAAGAACGCGCCGATGGGCGTTTAGGAGAAGCCATGAACGCAAGACACCTTCGCGAAGTACCTAAGCTGGGAGATGAAAAGCCAGCGGCGGGCATGCTTACGAAGAGACTCAACGTAAACATGTCCGTCGAATCTTACTCAGAGGTTGAGAGGTTAGCCAAGGAGCACCGCTGGACGATTACCGACCTGATCAGGCTATCCATCAGCCTTCTCAAGACGGCCTATGACGCCATCCGTGAAGGAAATCGGTTGGCTGTAGTGAACAAGCGGGGTCGGGTAATAAAAGAAATTTTGCTCCCGAGCTAGGGCTTCCATGACGGTATACGGCGGGTCTACTCGACCCGCCGCCCTTATCTCATTGAACCCTTTAGCAAGTGTGTTCTCGCCAAAATCTCAAACAAGCCAAGGCGACTCCTACCGCGGCCCCACCCTGAACAGCCGCGCGTCGATCTCATAATCGGGGTGCGCCGCCGATTCTCCGAGCCCGGCAACCGCCCAGCCGGCCGTCGGGGCCGAAGGCGACGGAGGCTGCCGTCTGGCTCCCGTACCGGTCGTCGTCGATCAGGATCTCGTTCTCCGACGAAAGCGGGTCCGGCACCGGTCCGTACCAGACCACGGAGGCATTCCCGTCCGGGTCCGCTACCACGCCGGTGGGAAACTGGTCGTCACTCAGGGTCTCATTGACGCGGAACGCCCGGAACGCCGGGGGCAGCGGCTTGCCTGCCGCTTGGAGGACGTCCTCTTGACACGATCTTCGTGTCTCCCTAACCTCGCGTTATGAAGAATGTGACGATCACTTTGGACGAGGATGTAGCCCGCTGGGCGCGGGTGGAGGCGGCGAAACGGGAAACCAGCGTCTCCCGGCTCGTGGGGGAGATGCTCCGAGACTGCATGCGGTCCGAGGATGCCTATGAGGAGGCACGTCGGCAGTTCTTCACCGTCGAGCCCCGGCCGCTCCGGTCCAGCGGCGCCCCCCTCCCCTCTCGCGAAGAGATCCATGACCGCTCGCGTCTTCGTTGATACCAACGTCCTGATCTACCAGCTCGACCAGCGGGAGCCCGACAAGCAGGTCCGCGCCCGAGACTGGCTGGACTATCTTTGGGCGGTCCACGCGGGGAGAACCAGCTTTCAGGTCCTCCAGGAATTCTACGTCACCGCCACCCGCAAGCTTGAGCCCGGGCTGGACCCCGAAGCGGCCCGCAAGATAGTTCGTGCTCTCTGGGCATGGCAACCGGTCGCCGTCAACGAACGACTCTTCGCGGTGGCTTGGAGTATTCAGGACCGCTTCCGGCTCTCCTGGTGGGACGCTCTCATCGTATCGGCGGCACGATCGGCCGAGTGTCCATATCTTCTGACCGAGGATCTCCAGCACGGCCAGGACCTGGGCGGTGTGCGGGTCATCAATCCCTTCCAGACTTCTCCAGAGGAGTTGCTCTCCGGATCCTGATTGCCGGGCTCCCGGATGGCCTCCATGGTCTCGCAACCTGTTGAAGCATCCGGTCCCACCGATCCCGAAGCCCGGCTCTCCCTCGCGATCGAGACCTGGAAGCGCAAGCTCCTCGATCTGACCCGGCGGAATCGGGCGCTCCACTTCCGGCCGGCGTGCGTGTCGACGGTCACCATCGTAGACGAGCAACCGGCCGAGGTCTTCCGTCAGCTCTATCTGCGGGAGAGGGCGATGCGGTTCAGGGCGGCTCCGGAGGCGGATGCCGCCGGGCCGTCCGCAGAGCCGGAGGGGATGAGGGGCTCGCGCTCGATTTCGTCCCCTACGACTCGCCCTCCCTCGACAATCGCCATACGGACGGCTGGCTGCAGACGACCTCCAATCCGGAGGCGCTCGACAAGTCGCTGCGGCGGCTCGACGAGCAGGGCCGCTCCCGCTTCGCGAGAGCCCGGCCGCCGAAAATCCCTAAATGGGTCACGCCGGAGGATTGCGGTCGCGTCCAAGAGATAGTAGGCTTCCCCGCGACATGTCGAAGCAGAACAAGATGACGAGAACCGAAGCTCTCGATGTCCTCCTGGTCCCCCAAGCTCTCAAGCGTGTCCGGCAGGCCACGGGCCTCCGGCAGATCGACGTTTCGGCGCGCAGCGGCCTGAGCAAGGCCATGGTCTCGGCGTATGAAGGGGGGAAGGCGCTGCCGTCCCTGCCGAGCCTCTCGGCCTATCTGGGCGCCATCGGGCGTGATCTGTCGGACCTCCAGGAGGCGGTCGACGAGATGCGCGGATTTCCCGTCCATCGGGCCGAGGACGTCGACGCCCGGGAGCGGGCCGTGGGCCGCGCGGTGCTGAAGGCGCTCCGCGGGCTGGACTTCGAGGAGACGGGGGAGAGCTCCCCCGCATAGACCGAGCTTCAGCAGGGTGGGCGGCGCCCGGGCCTGTAACGTTTTCGACCTTTTGGCATAATAGAAGGGAGGAAACAGATCCGGGCTCATGACGTCCAGCATCGCCGGCCTTTCCACCGTCCTCGACGGGAAGTACCGTCTGGACGTCCGCCTCGGGGAGGGGGCGGCCGGAGTCGTCTATAGGGCCACCCATCTGGGGCTCAAGAAGGTCTTCGCGCTCAAGCTCCTGAAGCCGGGCCCGGCTCTCGATCCGTTCTCGGTATCCCGCTTCCAGCGGGAGGCCGAGGCGCTCGGGCGGCTCCGGCACCCCCACATCGTGGACGTCACCGACTCCGGGATCGATCCCGGAACGGGCGCCCCCTACCTGGTGATGGAGCTCCTGGACGGCGTGCCCCTCGCCGAGCTCTGCCGGACGGCGGGCCCCCTGCCTCTCGAGCGGGCGCTGCCGATCCTCGACGCCATCGCCGCCGCCGTCGACGCGGCCCACGAGCAGGGCATCCTCCACCGCGACCTCAAGCCCGGCAACATCCTGCTGTGTGGGAGGGACGTCGCGGCTCCGGTGGTGAAGGTGCTGGACTTCGGACTGGCGGAGATCGCGGGGGCCCCCCTTCTGTCGCCCGGACCCTCGTCCGGAGCCGAGGCGGACGGACGCCTGACCGCGACCGGCGACCTCCTCGGCACGCCGCTCTACGTGGCGCCCGAGGTGATCCGCGGCGCGCGGACCGGCCGCGCCTCGGACCTCTACTCGTTCGGCGTCATCGTCTACGAGATGCTCGCCGGCAGGCCGCCGTTCGAGGGATCGACGCGGGAGGTACTGACCGGGCACCTCGAAAGAGAGCCTCCGCCGGCAGCCCTCTCCGGTCCGATCTGGAGCGTCCTGCGGGACTGCCTGGCGAAAGATCCGGACCCGCGCCCGGCCACCGCCCGCGAGGCCGTCCGCCGGCTCCGGGCCGCCGCCGGCCGCGAGCGCCGCGCCCGCTGGCTGCGGGCCGAGGCGCCGCGCCGGGCCCTCCTTTCCGTCCTGCTGGCTGCGGCCGTGCCGATCGCGGGCCTCCTCCTCCCCACCGGCCTGCCGGCCGTCGAACGCTGGGCCTATGACCTGCGGATGCGCGCCGCTCCGGGGCTCGCTCCCGATCCGCGAATCCTGCTGGTCACGCTCGACGATCGCTCTACACCGATCGCGGACCGCGCGGACGAGATCGGCGGCACGCTCGAACGCGTCTTCGCCGCGGGCGCGCGCGGCGTGGCGATCGATCTCCTGCTGCCCGAGCGGTGGAGCGAGTCGCAGGCCTTCTCGGACCTTGTCCTCCGCCATCCGGAAAACCTCACCCTCGCCGCCTTCTCCTCTTCGGAGGGAGTCGACGGCACCGAGGCCGTGGCCGGCCTGACGGCGGTGGCCCTGGGACCGGGGGGAGCGGAGTCGCTCTTCGGATTCGTCAACCTGGACGAGAACCCGGACGGGGTGGTCCGCCGTGGACGCCTCCGCTTCCGCACCGGCGATGGCAGCGAGCGCCCCTCCTGGGCCGCGCGGGCGGCGGAGACGGCATTCCCGCTTCCCGTCGATGATCGAAAGGATTTCTGGATCGATCACCGGATCGATCCGGCGGGCTTCGAACGGATCTCCTGGCGGGACGTTCCCGGCGCGCTGGCGGAGAAACCCGGGCTCTTCCGCGGCCGCCTCGTCCTGCTGGGTATCCAGGGCAAAGGTGATGACATCCACCGCGTTCCGCGCCGGGAAGAGAGAGTCTCGGGCCTCGTGCTCCAGGCGTTGCAGGTCGCCACCCTCGCCGCCGGGCTGCCGGTGCGCGAGGCGCCGCGGGCCCCCTTCCTGGCCCTCGCGGCCCTCTGGACCGGCCTCGCCGCGGCGGCGAGCCTGCTGCTCCGCCGGCCGGCTCCGGCGCTCGCCGCGGCGCTCGGCGGCCTGCTGCTGTGCATTGCCCTGTCGTTCCCGGCCTTCCAGCGGACGGGCCTGCTGTGGCCGGGGACGCCCGTTCTCCTGCCGTCTCTGATCGCGCTTGCTCTTGCAATGATTCTCCGGCGGGCCCTCTCTCCGATTCCGAGGAACGAGGAAACATGATTACAACTCTTCGAGCCCTTGCCGGCGGGCTTCTCCTGCTCGCCGTTTCGATCGCCGCGGCCGGGCCGCGCGAGCCCGTGGCGATCCTCTATCAGGTTTCCGGCGAAGCCCATCGGATCGCATCCGGCCACTCTCTGGAGCCGCTGCGCCTCTTCGACCGCCTGCCGGTCAAGACCGTGCTGGATCTCCCACCCGGCTCTCGCGTCGTCCTGGCGTTCGTCTCTGGCAAGCGCTACGAGCTCTCCGGCCCCGCCCGCGCCACACTCGGTCTCGGGGACCTCGCGGCCCGATCCGGCGGCGTGAAGGCGCTCGCTCCGGCGCCTCCCCTCCCCCGGTTGGAGCCGATCGCGGCGAGCGATCACCCCGGGTCGGCGGCGGGGGCAGTGTTCCTCATACGCGCCGAAACCATTTCGGGGCTCCACCCGGATCTCGGGGAAGCTCGTCTGGCCTCGGCGGTCCGGTTACGGTTCGATCCGGTGCCGGCGGCACCGAAATACCGCGTGCGGATCCTCGACCGGAACGGCAAAGAGCTTTGGAGCATCGATACCCAGGATACCGAGGTCAGCGTGCCGCCCACGGTGCTTGCGCCTGGAGAGACCTACCCTTGGACGGTCGAGGCCCTGGACCGGCCCGGCGCGGTTGTAAAGGGTGAAGCGATCCTGATCACCCTCGACGCCGCACGGGCGCACGCCCGCGACGAATTGCGGCGATGGGTGCAAAGCTCTGGAGCCGCGGACGACCTCAGACTGCTGGAAGGAGTGGACCGGGCCCTGGGCCTCTGGGAGGAACCCCCTCACTCCGTGAAAAAAGGAGAGTGTCCCTTCTCCACCCCCGGGCTGGTCATCGAGACCGTCACGCCTGAATCCGCGGCCTTTCGCGCCGGGTTGGCGCCAGGCGATCGCCTGTTTTCCTGGTGTCGCGCGGAAAACGGAGCGGCGGGTTGCGCGGCGCGGGGAGATCTTCGTACCCCGTACGACTGGCTGGATCTTCAGATGGAGGACGTCCAACGCGGTGGTGTGGCCGTCGAAGGGACCCGAGGCTCCGAGAGCCGCCGCTGGAGCCTGTTGCCGAGCGCCCAGGGCCTTACCCTGGCGCCCCTCCTCCAGGATGAGCTCGACCGGATCTACAAATCCGCCCGGAACCGTGAGCGGGCGGGCGATCCCGCGTCCGCCGCGCGGGAGCTCGAACGCGCGGAGGAGCTGGCCCGGGAAAACCGCTGTGCCGACGCGGCGCTGTGGCTTGGAGCCCAGGCGGCCGAGCTCCATGGCAAGGCACGGCAGTGGCCGGAGGCGGACAACGGGTTCCAGGCGACCCTGGGAGAAGCGCGAGCGCGGAAAGCCTCCCGCGTGGCAGAGCACATCCAGATGAGCTGGGCAGAGACGCTGAGATTCCGCGGTGATCTGACACGGGCCAAGGAGCAGCTCGTAAGCGCCTTGAGCCAGGAAGAGAGAGAGCATCCGGAAAGCCTGGGAGTGGCGGCGCTGCTCACCCGGCTCGGCAATGTAGCCGAGCGGAAGGATAACCTGGAGGAGACGGACCGCCTGTACCGGCGGGCTTATGACCTGGCGGGCCGCCTCGCTCCCGGCAGCAGTGCGGAGGCCATTGCGCTGAGCAACCTGGCTATAAGCGCAGTCAAGCGGGGTGACCTCGCGCAGGCCGAGCAGTATGCGACCCGCGCGTTGGCGATCCGGGAAAAGCTCACACCTGCGAGCGATGCGATCGTCCCGAGCCTAATGACCTATGGCAACGTGCTCTACTCCCGCGGTGACTTGGCAGGCGCCGAAGCCGCTTTCCTGCGTATCAGGAAGATCCTCGAAAGGTTTCAGCCGGAAGGCGGCCCGATGGCCAAGGCGCTGCACAATCTTGGCGAGATCGCCTTTCAGCGAGGCGATGACGATGCGGCCGAAAGCCTGTTCCGGCGGGAGCTGTCCCTCTTCGCAAAATCGGATCCCAGCGGCAGCCTGGCGCGAGACGGTCTGATGGGCCTCGGCGAGGTGGCACTGGAGCGGGGCCGGGGAGAGGAAGCGGCCGAGCTTTGGCAACGCGCCCTCACAATGAGCGAAAAGCTCACTCCGGGAGGGCCGAAGAGCGCCTGGTGCCTCCGCGGCCTGTCTGCAGTGGCAAAGCTGCGTGGACGGACCCTGGAAGCGGAAGAGCTGTCGCGGCGAGCCCTGGCGATCTGGGAGAAGATCAATCCCGAAGCCGTCGACGCGGGCTCGATTCACTTGAACCTCGGCGTTCTTCTTCTCGAACGGGGTGACATGGAGGCCTCGGAGGCCGAGGTCCGAGCAGCGATCCGCATCTCTGAGAGATCCGGTGTGTTCCTGCCCGAGGGATACCAGATCCTGGCTCGGTCGCAGGCGCGGAGAGGCCAGGCCGAGGAGGCTGCGAAGAGCTACCAGGCGGCGATCGAGGCCCTGGAAGCGCAACGGGCCCGCCTGGGAGGGGCGCAGGAGTCGCAATGGCTCTATGGCTCCTTCCTGGGCGATCTCTATCTGGAAGCCGCCGAGCACCAGATCGCGCTCGGAAGGAAAGAAAACGCTTTCGCGCTCATTGAGAAAGGACGTGCCCGGGGCTTTCAGAAGCTGCTTGCGCAGAGGGATCTGCGCTTCGCCAGAGAGCTTCCCCCGGAGCTGTACACCGAGCGCCGCCGGTTGGACCAGGAATATGACCGGGCTCAGGCGGCCCTGAGCGACTGGCTTCCGGCGCAGGGCACGGAACGGCTGGAGGCGCTCCAGGGGCGCCTGCGGGACCTGCGGCTAGAGCAGGCGGCGCTCCAGGAGAAGATCCGGCGTTCCTCACCACGCCTCGCGGCTCTGGAGAGCCCCACCCCGCTCGACCTGGCGGCAGCCCGCTCCACGCTCGATCCCGGTTCCGTGCTCCTCGAATACGCGGTGGGGACCGGGACGACCTGGCTCTTCGTCGTGCAATCCGCGGACGCGCCCGGCCCCGGGCTGTCGGTCTTCCGGATCACCACCGGCGAGAAGGCTCTGCGCGAGGAGGTGGAAAGGTTTCGAAACCTCCTGAAGCGCCCGGGCTCCGACCGCTCGGCTCTCCGGACCCGGGCGCGGCACCTGTACAGTCTGCTGGTCCAACCCGCCGCCGGACAGATTACCCAGGCGCGGAGGATTCTGCTCTCTCCAGACGGGCCATTGCACACCCTGCCCTTTGCCGCCTTGATGCGAGGCGACCGTTATCTCGTCGAGTGGAAGCCGATCCATTCGGTGCTCTCCGCCACCGTCTACGCCGAGCTCAAACAGTCGCACCTCACCCGGCGGAATCTCCGGGAGGAGCGGCTCGATGCGTTCGGCGCTCCTGACTACCCTCGCTCGGCGCCGGGCGGGCTCGCCGATCCCGAGGTCGGCGAGGCCCGGCGGGGGTGGACCCTCCTTCCCCTCCCCTCCAGCCGCAAGGAGGTGGAGTCCATCGCCGCCCTGTATCCGCAGAGCCACACCTATCTCGGCCGGGACGCCACGGAAGAGCGGGCCAAATCGCTCGGCACGGATTCGGGCCTCATCCATTTCGCCTGCCACGGGCTGCTCGACGAGCGCTTCCCTCTCAACTCCGCTCTCGCCCTGACCATGCCCGAGCATCCGGCCGAAGGCCAGGACAACGGCCTCCTGCAAGCCTGGGAGATCTTCGAGAGCATGCGCCTCGACGCCGACCTGGTGACCCTCTCGGCCTGCGACACGGCTCTGGGCAAGGAAATCGGCGGCGAAGGCCTCGTCGGGCTCACCCGCGCCTTCCAATACGCGGGAGCCCGCTCGGTCCTCGCCTCGCTCTGGGGCGTCGCCGACTACTCCACCGCCCGCTTCATGGAGCGTTTCTACGGCTATCTCCGCCGCGGCAAATCCAAGGATGAGGCGCTGCGGGCGGCGCAGATCGATCAGATCCGGAAGCAGTCCCATCCGTTCTTCTGGGCGGCGTTCGAGATCAACGGGGATTGGCGGTAGAGCGTTCCAAATTTGGAACGGCCTGCCTCTCCGAGCGTTCCAGAAGTGGGACCTCGGCGCGACCTTCCTCGGCTATCTCGCGAATTTTAAAAGAGTTCTGACCATCCTTCAGCCAGGCTTTGAAATTGCGCTCCTCTGCGAGCCAGCACGCTCTCTGGCGAGCTGCACAGGAAAGGAGCGCAGATGAAACGCGAGATCGGACGCAAGGGAAGAATTCTCACCGACCGGGAGCTCAAGGGCGCCATGGGTGGGACGGCCAACCGTGGGCGACTGATCCCATCCGTTCTGGTCCCATTCGTTCTGGTGGCGCTGGCCATCCTGCTACCGGGCGCCGTCGGAGCGCAGGGCGGCTGCTGTGACTGCGTCGACTTCGTCGGTACTTCCTGCTCGGCTTGCTGCTACGCCGATCAGACTCCCTCCTGTACTTTGTACAACGGCGGTTCTTTCTACTACTGCGGCTGTACGTGCGAGCTGAGCGGCCCCTTTGGTGGTGGTGGTGGCGGCATCGGCGGCTGCGGCAGTACGAAGCTCAGCTCCAGTACGTTCGTGGTCGGCTCGGATCTCAAATCCGAGCTCGCCGACTACCAACTTCAATTCGGCCTCCTGCATCCGGGAGACCGCCGGGAGGGGTCCTTCAACTTCGAGGAATGGGCGCTCGTGTCGTCAGCGGGCGGCAAGGACACGGTGCTGAACGCCTCGACCGTCGAGTTCTCGAACCGTGTCCAGGACGTGGCCGAGCGCTTTCGGCCGCGCGGGAAGCACACCTCCACCGTCCTCTTGATCGAGGACGCGGAGCATCCCCACAACAGCCGCGAGATCCCCGTTCCGAAGGTGGCGCCGATCGATATCGACGCGGGGCTGCCGGCGAAGGCAGCCGGCCAGGAGGCATGGTTCCGGGCCGAGATTGGTGAGGACGGGGTGGTCGATGAGGTGGTGCTCTTGAATATCCCCGAAGCGTTCGCGTCGGGATCGATCAACGACCAGTTGCGAGAGCGCCTGAGCCTTCGCTACGCCGACGAACGACGGCATCGCGTCGTGGTGTTCGGCTTGGTGCGTGTCAACGCGAGGGGCCATCTCGTGATGACGAGATCCCGAGTGATCCTCCCCAAATGCTGCTGCGGCGGGCATCGCTGCGTTTGAGCGTTCCGTCCTTATCCCGGTAGTGACCGGCGGCCCTCGGTCCTTCCGAGCCGCCGGTCACTCTTCCCGCGCCTCTCCTCCAGTCGCGATCCCCAACCGCTTCATATATCGGTGAAAAGTCGTCTTGGTAAGCCCCAGGCTCTCCCGGGCGGCCTTCACGTTTCCGCCGTGCTGCTCCAGCCGCGATAAGATCAGCTCGCGCTCGAAGGCCTCCACGGCCTCACTCATTGAATCGCCTTCCGCCAGCAGCGGCCCCGCCTTGGGATTGGGGGCGCCGGTCAGCACCTCGGGGAGGCAGCGGGCGATCAATTCGCGGTCGATCCAGGCTCCGGGCTGGGCATGGATCACGAAGAGCGAGCAGGCGCGGGCGAGATCTCTCACGTTTCCCGGCCAATCGTAGGAGACCAGGATCCGGAACACTTCGCGGGTGAAGCCGAGCGTGGGCTTGCGGTGCTTGCGCTCGTGGTGGCGGCGGAAGTGCTCCAGCAACGGCGGGATGTCCCAGGGGCGCTCGCGGAGGGGGAGGATACGGATCGCCAGGGTGCGGAAGCGGTCGTAGAAGTCGGCCCGCAGGGCGCCTTCGCGCACCTCCTGATCGAGGTCCCGGTTGGTGGCCAGTATTACGGCCACGTTCACCTTGATCTCGCGGGTCTGCCCCACCGGCACGACCGTATGGTTTTCCAGCACCCGCAGCAGATGGGCCTGGGCGCGCGGGGAGAGCTCGGCGATCTCGTCGAGGAAAAGGACGCCGCCGTCCGCGGCGCGGAAGAAGCCGGGCTCGTCCGTGAGGGCTCCCGTGAAGGAGCCCCGCTTGTGGCCGAAAAAGCGGGAGGCGGCCAGCTCGTCGGTGATCTCGGCGCAGCTCACCACCACCAATGGACGCTTGTGGCGCGAGCTGTAGGCGTGGAGGTAGCGCGCGATCAGGTCCTTGCCCGTGCCGCGCTCGCCGAGGACCAGGATCGGCTCCGGATTCTCCACCTCCATCGCCGGGATGAAGGTCTCGTGGAGGACCCGCCGCAGGGCTTGCGTGTGCGAGGAGTCGCCGAGGATCTCCGGCGCGTTGTCCCCCGCGCCGCGGATCTCGCGCAGCTCCTGCTCCTGGAGCGCGTGGCGGAAGGAGAGGCCGAACAGCCTCCCCACCGCCGTGGCGTAGCCTTCGAGCCAGCCGAGGTCGCCCCGATCGTAGGCTTCCGTCAGCCCGCTGTTCTGGAGGTAGATCACGGCGAGGACGGCGGCCCGGATGGGATCGCGGATCGGCGCGCAGAGCACGCTGTACGCTCCTCCCGCCAGCGAAGGGGTGTGGGAGGCGTCGGCCGCCAGCCGCGGATCCTCGATCAGCTCAGGTACGCCGCCCGCCACGACCCGCTGGATCAGGGAGGGGCTCACCCCCCGCACCGATTCCCCCTGCTCGCAGGCCTTGATCTGCTCCTCCGTGAGCTTGCCCAGCGCGTGGACGGCCCGCAGGCGCAGGGGCTCGGCGCTTTCGACGATCAGCAGCAGGGCCTTCTGGGCGCCGAACCCCCGCGCCGCGGCCTCGAAGGAGGCCCGCAGCGCCGCCTCCTCGCCGCCGTCGCTCGACAGCACGGCGAGGAGCTCGTTCATGGCTCCCAGGAGCTGGGCGTAATCGCGGCCGGGGGGCGGAGAGGGGGGCGCGGGCATGCCGGATAGCCTAGCAGGACCGTTCCGCCCGGCAGGCCTTTCGCCGGCCCCGGCGGGCCGGCCGCCGCGGGTGGCGGGCTTTCCGCCGGGGGTGGCGGATCAACCGCCGCGGGTGGCGGGCTTTCCGCCGGGGGTGGCGGATCAACCGCCGCGGGTGGCGGACCTTCCGCCGCGGGTGGCGGATCAACCGCCGGGGGTGGCGACCCGTCCGCCGGGGGTGGCGGATCAGCCGCCGCGGGTGGCGGGCCTTCCGCCGGGGCCGGCGGGCCGGCCGCCCGCCCTACCAGATCCGGCAGACCTTGTCCGGCTCCTTCACCATCGGCTGGCCGGGCTTGCAGTGGAAGGCCTCGGCGTACTGGGGCATGTTCACCACCACGCCGTTGATGCGGTACTGGTGCGGCGAGTGGGGGTTGACCCGCGCCATGAGGCGCAGAAACTCGGGGCGCTCGCCCGCGCAGTCCCACTGGGCGAAGCCGACGAAGAAGCGCTGCTCGGGGGTCAGGCCGTCGATCGGCGCGAGCTTTTGGCCTTTGGTCTCCTCCTGCCAGGCGAGGTAGGCGAGGATGAGGCCCCCCAGGTCGGCCACGTCCTCGCCGAGGGTGAGCTTGCTGTTGATCTTGACGTCGTCCACCACCGTGTACTGGGCGTACTGGTCGGCCACGCAGGCGACCCGTTTGCGGAATTCCTCGTCGTCCTTGGGCGTCCACCAGTTGCGCAGGTTGCCCTGGGCATCGTATTGCCGCCCTTCGTCGTCGAAGCCGTGGGTCAGCTCGTGGCCGATGGTGCCGCCGGTGTCGCCGTAGTTGGGCGCGGCGTCCATCTTGGGATCGTAGAGCGGCGGCAGCAGGACCCCCGCCGGGAAGTTGATGTCGTTCATGAAGGGGTTGTAGTAGGCGTCGACGGTGGGGGGTGTTATCGCCCACTCGCCGCGGTCGAGCGGCTTGCCGATCTTGGCGAGGTCGCGGCGGGTCTCGAAGGTGGCCGCCCGCTGGACGTTGCCCGCGAAGTCGCCGCGCTTGACCTCCAGGGCCGAGTAGTCGCGCCAGCGGTCGGGATAGCCGATCTTCTCGCGCACGGCGTGGAGCTTGACCAGCGCCTGCTTCTTGGTCTCGGGGGTCATCCAGGGGGACTGCTCGATGCGCAGCTCCATGGCGTCGCGGATCTCCTTGAGCATCCGCTGGGTGTCGGTCTTGACCCCGGCCGGGAAGACCTTGCGGACGTAGACCTCCCCCAGCGCCTCTCCCAGGTCGCGGTCGATCCAGCCCACGCAGCGCTTCCAGCGGGGGGAGATCTGCTTCACGCCCGTGAGGTAGGCGTTATAGAAGTCGAAGTTGGCCCGCACGAAGGGGGTGGAGAGATAGGGGGCCGCGTCGCTCGCCAGATGGAAGCGGAGGTAGGCCCGGAGGTCGTTCAGGCTGACCGTCTTGAGCTGCCGGCCGACCTCCTGGAAGAACTTGGGCTCGGTGACGTTGAAGGTCTGGAGCCCCGGCTGGCCGAGGGTCTTCAGGTAGACGTCCCAGGAGAACGAGGGGGTGAGCGCCTGGAGATCCCTGCGCTTCATGACGTGGGAGACCTTGTAGGGGTCGCGGCGCTCGGCGGGAGGCAGGGAATGCCTGGCGAGGGCGGTCTCCACGCGGAGCACGGCCTCCATCTCACGCGCGGCCTGAGGGTCTCCCAGCAGCTCGAAGATCTTCTGGACGTAGGCCCGGTAGTGCTCGCGGGCCTCCTTGGATTTGGCGTCGTCCTTGGTGTAGTCCTCGGGCGACGGGAGGCCCAGCCCGCCGGCGCCCGCGGCGCCGATCACCTCCGAGGCGTTCTTGGGATTCTGGCCGGAGCCGAAGCCGAAGAGCTCCGAGCCCGACTCCCCCCGCAGGTGGAGCCGGGCGAGGAGGGCGGGAATCTCGGATCTGGACTTCAGGGCGGCGATCGCCGCCAGATCGGGCTGGAGGGGGGTCGCTCCCGCCTTCTCGACGGCCGCCTCGTCCATGCAGGAGGCGAAGTAGTCGCCGATCTTCTGGGTGTTGGCGTCGCGGCCGGGCGCGGGGCGGGCCGCCTCCTCCAGCAGGCCCCAGAGGAAGCGCCGGTTGTCGTTCCCGGTCTTGGCGTAGACGCTCCAGGCGGGACGGTCGGCGGGGATCGGGTTCTTGTCCAGCCATTTGCCGCACGAGAAGGTGTAGAGGTCGGCGCAGGGATCGACCGAGCGGTCCATCACCGTCGGGTCGAGGCTCGGGGTGTACGGCAGGGCCGTGAGCGGGCGCTCGGCCGCGGTGGGCTCCGCGGCGCCGGCCGGAGAGACCGCGAGCCCAAGCAGGGCGAGGATCGGGAGGACGGCGAGACGGCGGTTCATGTGGGCTCCTTTGGGCAGAGAAAAGCCGGGGCGGCCGGGCCGCCGGAGAGAGTATCTACGATCCGGCGGCCGGAAGGTTGCCCCGGGGAGAGCCACCCGTAACGTGACTCGTAAGGCGTCCGGATGTAGGATCAAGGGGTTCACGAAGTCCCGCCTGTCAACGCAGTTTCTTCCTTCGAAGGAGAACCCGTATGGCGAATGATGAGGAAGAGAACCCTGACTTCTCCGGTGTCGAGGGTGGCGCTTTTTCTTCCGCGCCCCTCGCCCAGCCAGCCGAGCAGACCTACACGGTCGCCTCGGGAGACAGCCTCTCAAAGATCGCGAAGCACTTCTATGGCGATGCCAACAAGTGGCGGCGAATTTTCGAGGCCAACCAGGACGTCCTCAAGGACCCCGACCTGATCTACCCCGGTCAGACCCTCAAGATCCCTTCCGAGTGAGAGAGGAGAGAGCCCATGCGCTTCCATCGCACCACGACCCTGGTCCTCGTAGGCTGCCTCGCGCTGTTCGGCTGCAAGAAGAAGGAGGAGGCCGCTCCTCCGCCGGCCCCGGAGGTGTCGACCGCTCCGCAGACGTCGGTCGAGACCACCCCCGCCACCGTGCCGTTCAAGGTCACCTCGGTCGACCTCGGCAAGGCGGTCGCGCCGGATGGCAAGATTACCGAGCCAGCCGACACGTTCGGCCCCAAGGATACCATCTACGCCTCGGTCGCCTCGGAGGGTACAGCGACGTCTGTAAAGCTGCACGCCAAGTGGACCTATGGCTCCGCGGGCAAGCTCGTTGACGAGAAGGACCTCAGCATCGCCCCCACAGGGCCGGCCAACACCGCCTTCCACATCTCCAATACGAAACCCTGGCCAGCCGGCAAATACAAGGTGGAGATCACGGCGGACGGCAATCCGGCGGGCTCCAAGGACTTCGAGGTCAAGAAGTAAAAAGCTGTAAAAACTCATTTGTCAAGGTAGATATTCGTTCCATGCTATGAAACCATCCGCCCCGGTCGCGGAAGACCGGTGGTAGCGTGGAGCGATCGATCCGCGACGCCCCCGGGCTTCGGGCGGCCTGAGACGAGGGCGGGCGCTGTACGGCCCGCCCGATCCCAGTCATCCCGAAAGAAGTACGGAGGTTTCATCATGAAGAAGTCCATCAAGAAGCTCACCCTTGCCAAAGAGACCCTGCGCAGCCTCGACGAGAATCAGATCGTCGACGTCGTGGGTGGCGTGAAGTCCAAGAACTACTCGGACTGTGGCTCGTGCGGCATCGCCTGCACGGTCATCGACTGCACCGTCTAAAGCCCGATCCGGGGGGAGGAGAGATCCTCCCCCCTTTCCCTTCCCGCCCCCCGCTGGAGATCCGGGGCCGGCTGCGTCATAATCCCCCTCCTCAGCAGGCATCTTCACCAACCTCTTACCGCGGCCGGGCCTCAAGCCCTTGGGCACGCAGGGAGGATTTCGTGATGCTCATGCGTGCCAAGCTGGTTCCCCGGCGGGTGCGGACAGAAGCGCGGTTCCGGGGGGCGGATCCCTGGAATGG
>Ga0308175_100000497_pt1 | contig 27257 bp, 28 predicted proteins | sample PhyCR1_3_FD_203893 | JGI IMG/M metagenome (GOLD analysis project Ga0308175, IMG submission 203893) | Soil microbial communities from UC Gill Tract Community Farm, Albany, California, United States - DLSLS.C.R1 | ecosystem: Environmental > Terrestrial > Soil > Agricultural land | place: USA...
GCCGCCAAAGGGATCGTTCACAGGAATCCCGTCCCATAAGACCAAGGTTCTGCTCGCGCCCGACGAGCCTGTGGCGCGTAAGGAAACGCCCTGAGTAGTGGGATTGGCGACTACGCTCGATGATCGCCGGAACAAGCTGAAGCCGGGCACTTGCCGCAAACGGTCATCGAGATTGTTGCCGGGGATGGTTCGGAGTTGTTCCTGGTCAACAACAGTGATCGAGGCAGGGCTTTCCGTAGTGAGTGAACCCACGACTGTGACCGTTGTGGTCAATGGCTTTTGCGCGACTTTGTCCTCTGGTCGAGGCGATGCCTGGCCCTTCCGATTGCCGGGGGCGCCGCCGGTTTGACCCAGGCATAGCGCACTCGCAAGAACGAGGATGACGAGGGTTTGTCGATAGTTCATGTTGATTTGAAACGAGGAAACAACGCGGCTCGCCAAGGAACAAATTGTCTGGGGAGACGTATCTTTAGAGTACATGTCCACGGAGTACGCGCTTGAAGCCGAGCGCTTGTGCAAGGTCTACCGGTCGCGCTGGAGAGGCCGTGAGATCGCGGCCGTTTCCAATCTAACCCTGCACGTACCTGCAGGCGTTAAGTTTGGCTTGTTAGGGCCAAACGGGGCAGGAAAAACCACGTTCGTTAAGATGCTGCTTTCCGCTGTCATCCCGACAAGTGGGACAGCAAGAATCTTCGGACGGGATGCGTCCTTGCCTGAGGCCAGAGTGCCGGTTGGATACCTGCCAGAAAATCACCGTTTCCCGACGTACCTCAGCGGTGCCGGGATGCTCAACTTCTACGGAGCACTATCGGGCATGAGCCAGGCGGACAGACAGGCTCGAATACCAGAGTTGTTGAAGCTCGTCGGACTGGAAAACTGGGGTGACGTACGGATCAAAAAGTACTCCAAAGGCATGCTGCAGAGGCTGGGGCTTGCTCAGGCTTTGATCCACCGCCCGCGTTTACTGGTTCTCGACGAGCCAACAGACGGCGTCGATCCGGTAGGTCGCCGCGACATTCGAGACATCTTGAACCGCCTGACGGGAAACGGCGTGACGGTATTCATCAATTCGCATTTACTTTCGGAAGTCGAAAGCTTTTGTGATTACGTCGCGATCGTACATCGGGGCGAACTGGCGCTTGAAGGGCAGGTGAGTGCGCTCGTCGCCGGCAAGGGATATGCCATCAAAACAAGCAGATTGCCGGAAGCCGCAACAGCCACCCTGCAGGCGCGCGCCTCAGTTGTTCAGACGAATGGCACTGGAGCTTTCGAGTTGCGGGTGGCGACGCTCGAAGCTGCGAACGAAGCAATTGATTTGATCCGACAGGCCGGCGGTTTGGTGGAGAGTGTCAGAAGCGAAAACAGCAGTCTCGAAGATGTCTTCATCCAAGCGACTCGCCGAGAGCAAGCCGCATGACCGGAGATCCCCGAATTTCGAACGGCCGCATCCTCCTGGCGCTGATCGAGGACACATTTCAGGAGGCACGCGCGCGATGGCTGTTCTGGGGATTATTTGCGCTGTCCACCCTTCTGATTCTGCTCTTTCTGTTCGTTCTGAAGATTGATCTGGTCGAGGGTGCTGTTTCCCTGTTCGGCATCGAATCCACAACGCGGACCGTCGACATTCATCGGTTCGTAATCACTTCCTACTCCTGGGTTTCGGTGATCCTGTACATCTGGGGCACATTCCTCGCGATCTTCGCCTCTTCGGGTCTGATTCCGAGCGTGCTGGAGCCTGGACGCATCGCGCTTTTGCTGTCGAAGCCGGTCACCCGGCCGATCTTGCTGCTCGGACGATACATGGGAAATGTGGCGATCGTTGCCGCGAACCACGTTTACCTCATTTGCAGCATCTGGCTGGTGATCGGAATCAAAACCGGCATTTGGGAACTACGCTTCCTACTCGCCATTGCGGCGAGCTTATTTATCTTCTCGGTCTTGCTGTGCGTGGTAGTGCTTATAGGAGTGATCTCGGAGAGCGCCGCTCTCTCTGTGATGGTGCCCGTGGCGCTGATGCTGATCAGCACCATCCTCAGTCAGAGGCAGATTGTTGTGCGGCTGCTTAGTTCCGAGTGGTCGCGCGAGCTCTGGCAGGCCTTCTACTGGATTGTGCCAAAGGTTTATGATTTGGCGGGAGCTATGCGACAGATTATTGTGTATGACCGCGAGGTCGATTGGTTCACTCCGGTTTGGACTTCGGCCATCTTTGGGGCAGCTGCCCTTTCTGCTGCTCTGCTGATCTTCAAGAGGCGGGATTTCTAGTGCAGCGGCGACTTGTTCTGTCCGGATTGGTCTTGTTTGCTGCCACTTTCATCGCAAGTTGCTCGCGACCGGTACCGAGTGGAATCTCGGTCCCAAGGTCGTTGGTTCCGTTGGTCAGTCCGGATGCGACGATGCTCGGCGGTATTGACGTAGAGGCCCTGAAATCTTCACCCCTGTACGCAAAGTACAGCAGTCTTCTTGACTATGCCGGGCTGGACCAGTTCGCGGCCGAGTCTGGAGTTGATCTTCGACGCGATTTGAACCAGCTGCTTTACGTTGCTAATGAGAAGAAGCAATATTTCCTCGTCCGCGGAAACGTTTCGGCCGCGGCCTTGGAGGGTAAGCTCCAGACGGAGGGAGCAAAGGCGAATCAATATAAGGGCATCAAGCTCTGGCAAGCTCCGAGGAGTGCGCTCGCTCTGCTGAAAGGACCGGTAGCGGTTCTCGGATCTCCCGACGTGGTGCGTGGAGCCATCGATACGGAAGAGGATGGCCGCGGAGAAGTGCCGGAACTGATCGCTGATCATCTTCGCTCTATGCCTAAAGGCGATCAAGCGTGGTTCATTAGCTGTCGTGGGTTGCCGTTCGCCTCGACTGTAACGAGAACCGACATCGAATCGGCGCTCTCGAACATCGTGGGATTCATCGCAGAGGCAATCGGAAGCTTGCATGTGGATACCGGCGCACGCCTTCAGGCGGCGCTATATTGCTCGACAGCCGAAGGCGCAACCCGCGTTCACGACGCACTTCGGGCGACGATTGCTATCGGCCGGCTCTCCACAAAAGATAACGAGACTTCGCTGCTGAAGATCTACGACGCCGTGCAGATCGAACGCGACCAAAACATTGTCCGCTTGAATGCACGATTGTCAGGAGAGCAGGTAGACGAATTGATGGGACGGATAAAAGTCCGGTAAATACGGAACAAGCGGACCGGGTTAGTTCCGCTCGTTGTGTGCGGTATAGGCCCTATCCAGAATCTGCACCACGTGTGCCACCTCCTGGCCTTGCCCGTAGAGCCGGCTACCCGCCACCAGCTGGATCATGCATCCCGGGTTGGCAGTGACGATGACGGAGGCTTTGGTCGTCTCGATCGAAGCCATTTTTCGTTCGAGAATACGCATAGCCATCTCATTCTGCACAACGTTGTATACACCCGCGCTTCCGCAGCAAAGGTCTGACATCGGCATCTCCTGCAGTTTCAATCCGGGAACGGATTTCAGCAACTTGCGGGGAGCCGCTTTGATCTTCTGGCCATGTGCCAGATGGCAGGAGTCCTGATACGTGACCACCGCGTTCACGGGGCCCATCGCCAGATTCAGTTCGATGGAGGCGAGGAACTCGTTGATGTCTTTCATCTTCGCGGTGAATTCAGCAGCTTTGGCGGCGTACGCGGCGTCATTGCGGAGAATCTGGTGATACTCCTTCAACGTGGACCCGCATCCCGCCGTATTCGTGAGGATCGCGTCGAACTCGGCAGGATTGATTGCGTCGATGTTTCTTCTGGCGAGCGACTCGGCCTGGTGCTTCAGGCCGGCGTGCAAATGTAGCGCACCGCAACAGCCTTGTTCACCGGGAATAACGACTTCGCATCCGTTTGCCTGGAGAACTCGCACCGTCGCTTCATTTAAGCGAGCGAACGAGACATTGGCGATGCAACCCGCCAGGAACGCGATCCGGTAGCGCTGTTCGCCTTTGGCCGGGAAGGTCTTGCCGATGTGCGAGAAGAAGAACGGGACCTCGGCGGGAGGTGTAAGCGCCTCCAGGTTGGACAGCTTGCCTAACGGTTTCAGGATCCCGGTGGCCCGTACAAGCCACTGCAGTCCGGAAGCCTGATACAGGTACAGCGCCGCTCCTGCAATCTGAAGGGCGGTACGCGACTGGATTGCCCGGAATGCGAGCTCTTTGAGTCGGTGCAGGAAAGAGCGTTTGCCCCGTCTCGCAACTTCGATTTGATTTCGCGCCGCCTCGATCATGCGGCCGTAAGGAACTCCAGACGGGCAGGCCGTTTCGCACCCGCGGCAGGCGAGGCAGAGCTCCATATGCTGGATATACGCCGGCGTGATTGGCGCCCCGGCCGCAACGGCGTTCATCTGGTACACACGACCCCGCGGCGAGTCCATCTCAACGCCGAGATCACGATACGTGGGACACGCGTTCAGACATAATCCGCAGTGAACGCATTTGTCCAGGTCTTCCTGAGCGGGCCCTTCACTGCGGTCGGCCTGGATCTCCAACAGTTCAGAGCTTGCCATAAAGACGCGACCGGTTTAACAGGGTGGCGGGATCAAACATTCTTTTTATCTTTCTCATCATGGCAAATGCTGCTGAAGAGCCTGGACTCGCGCTTCCCACCCACAACTCCTCGGCGGAGCGGACGTCATCGGGCGCATGTTCAACCACGGCGGTCCAACGTTGCTCGGCTGCAGTTGCAAGGATTGGGGGGGCGGCCCTCCAGGAGTTTAGGTAAGCGTAGGAGACTCCTGACCCCGCACGGCAGATCAGCGTACCGGACACAAGCTTCAAGAGCGTTCCGATTCCCGTCAGAGGCGTGCCGAGCCGGATCACTACGCCGTCAGGCTGCCATCGAAGGAAGTCGGCAGGGAACTCAGCCACGCACTTCCACCACGCAGTCTCATCATCTCCCTGGAGAATTTCGGCGTCGCTGAGCTCACGCTCGTACCGCGCCAGTACCTTCGGCGATCCAGCGGCGCGTACCGCCAGGACGAAACCGTTCCCATCCACTCTGGCAGCAGCCGGTGGCGTCAGGATATCAATCGAAGTGGGGCGTAGTTGTGTCTCCCGGATGACCCGCCCGTGCTTCTCCAGGATGACTTCCGGGTCGCTCGAAGTGTAAAGAAACGTCTGTGTTGCCTCGGGCATGGCGTGTACGCGAAAGTTGACGCTTGTAATTGCGGCGAGCGTGCCGAAGCTGCCGATCATCATCTTGCCCATGTCGAGGCCCGCAACATTCTTGACGACCATTCCGCCCGTTTTGATCAGTTTCCCTTCGAGCGTGGCGAAGGTCATCCCGATCACCATGTCCCGCGCGGTTCCGTAGCTCCTCCGCATTGGTCCGCTCACGTTGGACGCAACTACGCCGCCAACCGTTGCCTTATCGGCAAACGGCGGGTCGAGGGCAATCATCTGGCGCTCCCGCCGCAAAAAGTCTTGAAGAGCGCTGAACCGCATCCCCGCTCCGACGCTAACGGTCAGGTCGTCCCGCTCGTAAAGGAGGATCTTGTCGAGCGAACTGCTGGACACGAGGACGTCCGCCGGCAGGATCGGTCCAGCCATGAAGCGTTTCGAGTTCCGACCAAAGACGTTAACCGTCCTCGATGCTGCAGCAGAGCTACGCAGAATCTCGGCTAATTCCTCCGGCGACGTCGGTTTCAGGGCTGACATAGACTCGTCGACAAATGGTATTCCAAATGGTACCCGTTCCGGGCCTCTCGTCCCACGACGCGGGCCGGTGTACCGGGTGTTAAGATCGCCTCAGTATCCCACGCTCTCTCATGCCTTATCGCCGCGGTTCACCGGCCGGTAGCGGGGGCGTCCCTCTATGGATTTCGAGTTTTCAGCCGAGCAGATTCAACTGCGCAAGCTCGTTCGAGACTTCGCCGAAAAGGAGATTCGTCCGCACGTTCTGGAGTGGGACGAGACGCAAACCTTTCCATTGGAGGTCGTGAAGACTGCAGGCGACATGGGCCTTCTGGGCGCAATTTTTCCCGAAGATCTCGGCGGCGCGGGCTATGGGTACATTGAGTACTCCATCATCATCGAAGAGCTGGCGCGCGTTGACCCCAGCGTTGCCCTGATTGTCGCCGCGCATAACTCACTCTGCACAAATCATATTTATCTGGCGGGAAATGACGAGCAACGGCAGAAATACATCCCGAAGCTGGCTACGGGAGAGTGGATCGGTTGCTGGTCATTGACGGAGCCCGAGGCGGGCTCGGATGCAGCCGGAACCCGGTCGACGGCTGTGTTGAAGGATGGTGAGTGGGTTCTGAATGGCGGCAAGACGTTCACGACCAACGCGCATTATGCAGATGTATGCGTGGCAATGGCCGTGACAGACAGATCGGCATCCCAGCACGGCATCTCCGCATTCATCCTGGAGAAGGGAATTCCTGGCTTTACGGTCGGGAAGAAAGAGAACAAACTCGGTATGCGTGCAAGCGCAACGGGTGAGGTCCTGTTCTCGCAGTGCCGCCTGCCGCCTTCACAACTCCTGGGCAAGCAAGGCGAGGGCTTTGTCGATAGTCTGCGGATCCTGGATGGTGGACGGATTTCCATTGCAGCCCTTGCGATCGGAATCGCACAAGGTGCTTACGAACAGGCGCTCGGGTACGCAAAGCATCGCCGCCAATTCGGACGCTTCATCTCAGAGTTTCAGGCGATCCAGGACAAGCTGGCGAACATGGCCACCTCCATTGAAGCCGCGCGATGGCTGACTTACTCAGCCGGGTCGAAGAAAGACTCAGGTAAACGGGTCACCAAAGAGTCCGCCATGGCGAAGCTGTTTGCATCCGAGATGGCCGTCCAGGTGGCCGATCAGGCTTTGCAGGTTCACGGCGGCTATGGGTTCATCAAAGATTACCCGGTGGAGAAATTCTATCGGGATGTAAAGCTGTGCACGATCGGAGAGGGCACAAGCGAGATCCAGCGGCTCGTCATTGCGCGTCAGCTCCTGAAAGAGTAGCTTGCAGAAGACATCCCAAGATCGCGACCTTGCGAGCGCTGATTTCTCCCGAGACACACGCGCTCTCGCCAGGGCGGCCACACTGATTGAATCGCAGACGGAGAGTGGCCGCAAGCTCATTTCATCCTTGTTTGCCAAAACGGGGCGTGCCACTCTCATTGGAGTTACAGGACCGCCGGGGGCCGGAAAGAGCACTCTTGTCGATCAACTGGTTCACCGCCTGAGAGCACGAGGCAATAAGGTCGGCGTGATCGCTGTGGATCCGAGCAGCCCTTACACCAACGGTGCGATCCTCGGAGACCGGATTCGGCTTGGAGATCACTACAGTGATCCGGGCGTGTTTATTCGGTCAATGGCAACCCGAGGGAAACTCGGCGGGCTTGCGCGTGGAACCATCGACTTATCGCTGCTCCTCGATGCGGCCGGATTCGACGTAATCCTGATTGAAACTGTCGGTGTCGGGCAGGACGAGGTGGACATCGCCGGTGTGGCCGACTTGACTCTCGTACTTCTCGTTCCGGGGCTCGGCGACGACGTGCAGGCGATCAAGGCCGGTATCATGGAAGTCGCGGACGTCCTGGTCATCAACAAGGCGGACCTTCCCGGCGCAGACCGCCTGGAAGAAGAACTGCGATTTATGCAATCCCTAACGAACGTATCTTATCCTGTGCCAATCCTACGGGTGATTGCGTCGCAAGGGTCGGGTCTGGAGGGATTGCTGGAGCAGGTTGATGCCGTTGCAAAGGAGCGCAAAACAGAAGCCCAGCGATGCGAAACCTGGTCTTGGCGGTTGCGCGAAATGTTGCGCGAGTCGCTGTTGTCTGAACTTAAACCGGCGGATCTGAACGAGCATGCCGCTCTGGTTGCCTCCAGGCAGGAGGATCCATACGAGGCGATGGAGCAACTAAGAACCACTTTGTTGCGCCAGAGGGAGCTTGGGTGAGCATCGAGATTGACCATCTTGGAATCGCCGTTCGCAGCCTGACGGAAGGGCTCTCCTTTTACGAGGAAGCGCTCGGGATGAGCGTCAGCTTGCGCGAACGAGTGGCATCAGAGGGCGTGGACGTGGCGATGCTGCTAGCCGGTACTTCGCCGCAGGCACCGAGAATCGAACTGCTCGAAGCGTCTGGTGAGGATTCGGCGGTCGGTAAGTTCATTGCTGCCCGTGGTCCAGGCTTGCATCACGTGGCATTGCGAGTCGATGATCTGGCGGCTGCCGTTGATCGCCTGAAGAGCGGAGGTTACCGTGTCGTACAGGAACCTCGCATCGGAGCCGGCGGACATCGTTATGTTTTTGTTCACCCGCACTCGACCGGGGGGGTCCTGCTCGAGTTGATTCAAAAGTAAGTCGTTAAAGGAAGGAACTAACAGTCTTGGAAGCGAGAGCAAGCGTCGGCATCATCGGAGGTAGTGGTCTGTATGCGATGCCGGGCTTTGAGGCACAGCAGGAAGTACGACTAACAACTCCGTTCGGAGAGCCATCCGATCCATATGTTGTCGGGAAGCTCGAAGGCGTAGATGTTGCGTTTCTGGCGAGGCATGGCAAGGGCCATCGCCTGCTGCCGGGCGAGTTGAATTTCCGGGCCAATATTTACGGGATGAAGATGCTCGGAGTCGAGCAGATTATTTCTCTGAGTGCCGTGGGATCTCTAAAGGAAGAACACGCTCCTCTCGATTTCGTGGTTCCCGATCAATTCTTCGATCGAACGAATGGACGAATTTCTACATTCTTTGGCGAGGGCCTGGTTGCGCACGTGAGCTTCGCGGACCCGATCTGTGGTGACATGGCCACCGCTGTGGTCGAATCCGGCAAACAGTTGGGCATTACGACGAAGAACGGCGGCACTTATCTGTGCATGGAAGGTCCGGCATTCTCGACGCGTGCCGAATCGAACATTTACCGGAGCTGGGGAATGGACGTCATTGGTATGACGAACCTCCAGGAAGCGAAGCTGGCGCGCGAGGCAGAGATCTGTTACGTCACGATCGCCATGGTGACCGACTACGACTGCTGGCACGAAGGTCACGACGCGGTGACCGTCGACCAGATCATCGCGACCCTTACTCAGAACGCAGCCAACGCCTGCCGGCTCGTTCGGCAGGTAGTGGGCGCGCTCCCACCGAGAACCTGCAAATGCGGATCGGCTCTGCGGCACGCGATCATCACGGACAGAGCAGCCATCCCGGCGAGTGTTGAGAAGAAGCTGGAGCTGATCGTTGGTAAGTATACCGGCAGTTGAGCTTGCAAACGAGATTTTGCAGGATTGCCTTCAGTACGGCACATGGCCGCTGCGCACGCTGGAGACACTGATCGATCGTGCGCTGAATCCTGACGATTCATTTCTCGAAGTCGCTGCGACGCGGGCCTTCTTCAGCATTGTCGTCGAAGGCTTAGCGGATCGCTTCGAACCTAAGCTGTGCAGCTTTTATGCCGAGATGTTCAGTCATCTGATTGCCAGGGCGCTGCCCGAGTTCAACGCGGGAGATCTCTTGCGCCGCTACAATCAAGTACGCCAGACGCATCGATTCTGGGGCGGAGAAGTAAGGCGGGTCTACGTTCTATCGCGGGTTACGCTCGGAGCCGATGTGGCGGTGACCAGCGTGGTCATGTCAGGCTTAAAGAACCGCTTCCCCGGCGCCGAGATCTGCCTGGTAGGGCCAGCTAAAAACGCTGAGCTCTTCGCGCAGGACTCAACTGTGATTCCCATGGCAATAACGTATGAGCGCTCGGGAACCCTCCGCGACCGTCTGGGCGCGGCGCTGGAGCTTCGCGAATTGGTGGAGCAGGTGGACGCGATTGTTGTCGATCCGGACTCTCGTCTGACGCAACTTGGGATTATCCCCTGCTGCGACGATTCACGTTACTACTTTTTTGAGAGTCGGGCTTTTGGAGGAGCTTCCGATCTGTCCCTCCCAGCGCTGACAGCGCAGTGGCTCGAAGAAGTATTCGGAACGGAAGAAGCATCGCCCTACGTAGCCCCGGAAGAAACGCCGAGAATCGCTGACGTTTGCGTGAGTTGGGGTGTGGGCGAAAACGAAGACAAGAGATTGAGCGATGAGTTCGAGGCCGAAGCACTCACCGCCATCCTCGATAAGGGGGCGACGGTATTGCTGGACCGAGGCGCAGGTGGGGAAGAAGGGACGAGAGCCGACCGATTGAGCGAGAAGATTAATTCGCCGCGTCTGAAGCTGCACTCCGGAAGCTACGCGTCCTTCGCAAGCCACATCGCACAAAGCCGCCTATATGTAGGTTACGATTCAGCAGGCCAACACGTAGCTTCGGCCGCTCGGGTCCCGCTTATATCCGTCTTCGGCGGTTATCCGTGCGAGCGAATGATGTACCGCTGGCGTCCTTCCGGCGCTAATGCGACCGTGATCCCGTTCGATGCCTCCAACCGGGAAGAGGCGAGGGACGCTGGGCTCAAGGCTATTCAGGCTTTTTGAACGTTGGCGGCGGAGGCGGAGCCGTTGGAACCGCCCAAGGATTGGTCGTCGAGTTGGTTGCTTTCGGTGTTTCCGCCTTCTTGTCGTTTGCAGGTGAAGCGGTCGCCGGTTCCTCTTTGCTTTCGGGTAACGGAGGCGGGGCAGGCGCAGTTGGATCCATCTCATAGGTGATGGCAGACTCCGTTCCGAACTTCCGGTAATTACGGAACTCCAGCTCGTTCTTCGTCTTCTCGCTTCCAGCCGTCATGTACAGCTTGGCTGACTGGGGCGTCACATACTGTTGCCCGTTGATATCGACTAAGTCGTAATCAAGAATCTCCGTCGCTTGCTTCACCGGAAAACTGGAGGGGATGTCCACGGCCTCAAACGTGATGCGGGTTATCTCACCCGTATCCTGATCCGCATAGATGAGGCCGCGATAAGCGGTGTAAATGCGCTGCTCGTCTCCCGGACCCGAACTATACGAGATGGAGTAGCCGGACCGGCCACTACCAATCGCGTAGTTGAAAACGGCCATGCGGCGTCCACGTAAAGTTGCCCAATGGTCCCAATTGAAAGTTGCGCCGCTCTTTTCCTCGAAGATCTCCCGCATCATGCTGCCAAACTCACCTTGCGAGATAGCGCCTCCGCCGGCCGCGGCACGATCGATGGTGGTGTCTTCTACATGCCCGTTGACTGAATAGACTTTATACGATTCCTGTCCCTGGTTATAACTAACGCGTGCGAGCACATTCCCGATACTGCGGTAGTGATCGGCGTTGGTGGGATCCACGTACCGCCGGATGACTTCCACGCAGATGAAATTAGGCAGACTTTTTGTGTATGAGAGTGCGTAATCTTTGATCTGACTTAGAATTTGTTGCTGGCGAACGGAATCGGGCGGCGGGATCTCTGCCGCTCGCGAATGCAACCGAACCGTCGCCGCGCCACCGGTTGTCGTGTTGTCCGGAGCTGTCCCGGGAGAGTAGCTTGCGTCGTGCGACGGCGGTTTCAATGAAGCTGCCTGGTCCCGAAGTTCTTGAAGAGCAGCAACAGTCTTGGGCTGTGCGCCTTGCGCCTCCAGGTCCAGGATCGTTTTGTCCGTCAGCTTCTCTGAGAGCTTCAGCTTCTTGACATAAGCGGCGATCTGCTTGTCGGTGTGTTGCTTAAGCGCGAGCTCGGACCGAATGAAGTCAACAAGTTGCTGGACGTTCATCTCTGTTTGCGCCTGCAGCAAGAAGGCCACAGACACCAGAAGAGTTGAAACCAGACGCCACTTCATGATCTATATTCTGACGCAGGCCGGGGTTCCGAGGTTGCTTCAGCCGGGAAGCCGCTCTTGTTTATCGAGCTGAATCATCACGTTTCCGATGGGGAATCCGAGCTGTAGCCGGATCTGGACTGGTATACGATCCCCATCGTCCGTGAGCCACAAAAAGAGCCTCCCTTTTCGCCGGTAGAGCACGTTGTCGAACAGGAAAGCCTCGTAACGCGTGGTCTGGTACTTCTTACCTTCTAAGGTGATGCTTTCGCGGCTTTGACTTTCGATGCGTACGCTGACGACCTTTTTCCCGTCGGTTACGGGCAAGGTAGCGGATTTTCCCGGCTCCAGGTGGAGAAGTCGCAAAGACGCAAGCGCCCCTGCGATTTCGCGCGTGCAAGGTGGAACGTCCAGTTCCTTCTGAGTGGCCGTATTCTTGACCAGATCCTTCTCTTCGTAGCGGAGTTTAGCCGCGCTTTCGAGGGAGATGCGGGAGATGATGTGACGCTTGCTTTCTTGCGCGTCCAGTTCGGAATTCGCGAGGCAAAACTTAGCGTCCGTCCTCACGTTGTAAACGTCCAGTACACGGTAGAGGCGGGAAAGCACACCTGCACTTTGGATGTTCAGCGCGGTATGCCACTTGCCGTCGGAAGTGGGCTTTAAGTCCAGAGTCGCGTTGCCTGCAGTGATCAATCTCCACTCGACGTGATACTCGAGTCGTTCCGGGAAGGGGAAGCCGCCGCCCTCCCCTCCTGGCGCTGAGGAGAAGTTCGATTCATTTAAGACTGGCGAAACCGACAAGGCCGCAACGCAGACGAGTCGGAGCAGTGGATGCGGTCGCATGCCGTTCCGGATGCTAAGTCTCAACGCAGCTTTCAGTTTGATGGTCAGATGTCATTTCAGAGGCTTGGATCAGTCCAGTTTGTCAGACGTGCTACCGGCGAGCGAAGGTAGCTGCGTACTCTCGGGTTCTTAAAATTCAATAGAGGCCAGGAGCTCGGAAGGCTTTCTGTTGAAGGCTCGTGAGATAGCCAGGAGGCTTTCCACGCTGGGCAGGTTGGTTCCCCGCTCAATGGAGCTGATCTGGGAGACGCTCAATCTCGCGGCAGTGGCCAACTCTTTCAGGGACCAGTTCCGTTCCACGCGCAACAGCTTGATGCAGTGCCCGAGCCTCTTTCGGAGCCGCTCCTGTGGAGTAGAGCCCAAGCCGAACTGCTCGATAGCATTTTGCAGTGTTTGCCGGAGTTGCTGAATAGAAAAAGGCTTGGCCAGATAATCGAAAACACGTAGCTTGAACGTCGCTCGCATGCTTTCGAGAGATGGATAGCCCGTCACGACGATAATGCACAGCTCGGGCCATCGGGAAAGAAGATCTTCCACGACGGTCTCGCCGCTCGTGGCGCCCATCTTCATGTCGAGCAGTACGATTTCAGGAACACGATCCTGAATCGAGGCGAACAGCGTGCTTGCATCGGCAAACGAACGAAGTGAATACTTGCCTTCGTCCCTCAACAGGTCTTCGATGTAGTTGCGGAAATCCAGATCATCGTCCAGAACCACGACATCGACTAATCCGCTTTCGATCTCAGCCTCACTCATGGCACAGTCTCAGATTTGCACCTCATCACGGATTGGCAAGAGAAGGCGGCTTCGCCTTCGGCAGAACAACTCGCAGCGCGGCACCTCCTGAAGGCCTATTATCAGCTGTAATGGATCCGCCATGTTGAGTCACGATGCCCTCCGCCACGGTCAGCCCAAGACCCGTACCACGGGAATCCAATCGCGTCGTGACAAAAGCCTTGAACAAATTGTTCAGCACGTGGCCTGGTATTCCCGGGCCGTTGTCGAGAACGGTGCAGCAGATCCATTCCTGATTGGCACGGGTAAACGATTTTGATTCCACGCGGATCTCGCCTTCGTTCGGGACCGCGAGCAACGCGTTCCGGAGCAAGTTGACGAATACCTGAACCAGGCGATCCGCGTTGCCTGGAACCGCATCGCTCTCACCAATGTCGTTGTGAAAAGATACGGCGGAGGCCTTCTCGTCGATGGCCACCAAGGCCCAGCTCTCATCCACAATGGGGCGGAGAGACACGGCTTCCGTTTCTTTTGTGCGCAAACGCGCGAAATCCACCAGCCCCTCGCTGATTTTCCGAAGGCGTTGAGTGACTCGCAACATTCTGGCGAGCCGATCCAATGTATGCCCGTCCTTCTCCGTCTCGAGCAACTTCTCGATCGAACCCTGGAGGACGGCTAGCGGTGTATTCAGCTCGTGAGCGACGCTCGTGCTCAACAGTCCCAGGCTGACCAGTCGATCCTGCTCCTCGATTTTCTGGAGAGCGGTTGCGAGATCATCCTCCTGCCGTCTCAATTCGACCACAGTCGAGTTTCTCGAATGCATGATTCGGCCAATCTCGTCTTTCGTGATGAAGCGCTCGTCGATCAGTTCATTGTCACGGTCTCCGCTTTGCGTCGCCTGGTCCGCCTGAAGCATCAGCCGGATCGGTCCGTACACATATTGGGGCATGATGATGAATTCGAGGAACGCGATGGACAGAACATATATAGTTCCCAAGACGACGAAAAGGCTCAGCCGGGCACGGTGCAAGCTGGTGTCGTAAACGTCGAACGAAAGCGTGAGGCGCTCAAACCGGCCCGGCAATCTGGAAGACCGAAAGATTGTGTCTTGCTCCTGCCGCCAGACCTCAGACGGGTGTTCGCTAAGGTACCTGCGACCGGCCTCGGGCAACCCGACCTGATGAGCGGAGCCAACCTGTAGTTCGTAGATCTTGGAATCGAGTTTCGCCTGATCAGCGGTAAGCAGACCTTCGCGAAACATGCGTTCGTACAACCTGTGTTCCCGGTCCCGCGTCGCATCCAACTGATTCGAGAGCAGCGGAATGGACGAAAAGTAGACCGACACCGCCAGAACAGCGAAAAATACGTTGTGCAGGATGATCAGCTTCGGGCGGACTTTCAGACCATCGAAAGCCCGCAGCGGTGCACTCCGGCGTTTGCGCCTAAAGCTGCTGACTTGCGAGCTCGTCTCTGCGCTCAAGCTCCTGCTCCTTGTACTGAAGCTGGTAGAGCTTCCAGTAAATCCCGCGCTCCGTCAAAAGTTGCTGATGAGTGCCCATCTCGCGCAATCTGCCCTTGTGCATCACCAGGATCTTGTCGGCACGCTGGATCGTGGACAGACGATGTGCGATCACGAGAGATGTGCGGTCGGACATCATACGGGACAGAGCTTCACGCACCTTCAGTTCAGTGTCTGTATCGACACTGGACGTGGCTTCATCCAGTATCAGAATTCGAGGCTGGTGAGCCAAAGCTCGAGCGAAGCTGATGAGTTGCTTCTGTCCGGTCGAGAACCCGTCCCCGCGCTCGCGCACGGGTGTTTCGAAGCGGTCCGGCAGTTCATCGATGAAGTCCACGAGATTCACCTGCCGCGCGGCATCGCTGACGTCCCGGGCAGTCAGTTCCGGTGTGCCCAAACGGATATTCGAGTCGAGCGTTCCAGTGAAGAGATACGGATCCTGAAGCACGACCCCAAAAAGGCGGCGCAGTTCGGTGAGTTCAACATTACGGATATCGACCCCGCCGATCCGAATCGCGCCCCGGCCCACATCGTAGAAACGCAGCAGCAGATTCGTCAGCGTGGTCTTACCGGCGCCGGTATGCCCAACCACCGCGACCGTTTCGCCAGGCTCGATCCGGAAGCTTACATCCCGCAGGACCCAATCCTCATCCTTGTACGCGAACCACACCCGGTCGAATTCGATACCGAGCGAACCGGCTGGAACGTGTTGGCTGATCGCGGGGCTGACGATCTCGGGTTGCGTGTCCAGCAGCTTGAAAATTCTCTCTGAGGCTGCCATGGCGCCCTGCAAGATGTTGTATTTCTCGCTCAAGTCCTGGATAGGCCGGAAGAAACGAAGTCCGTATTGAAAGAACGCCACAAGTACACCGAGCGTTAGCGCCCCTTGCCGGATTCGAAACCCGCCGTAAGCAAGCAGAAGCGCTAACGCAAGCATGCCCAGGAACTCAACGACTGGATAGAACCAGCCATACGCGATGATCGAATCCTTGAACGCGAGCATGTGATCCCGATTCACCTGATCGAATTCTCCCCTGCTTTTCTCCTCCCGATTAAAAAGCTGCAATACGGCGATGCCGGCGATATGCTCCTGAAGGTAGGCATTGATTTTGGCGACGGCAACCCGTATTTTTCGATAGCTCTGCGAAGCGGTACGCCGGAATTGCGCGGTTACCAGAATCACAATCGGCATCACCCCGAGCATCAGGCCTGTCATGCCGGGACTCATGCGAAACATCGCGGCGAGGACGAACGAAAGCATGAGCAGATCGCCAACGATGGTTACCAGCCCGGACGAGAACAGGTCGTTCAGGACATCAACGTCCGTGGTCACTCGTGTGACAATCCGTCCGACAGGATTTCGGTCGTAGTACGTCAGGTCGAGGTTCTGAAGGTGGCTCATCAGCTGTTTTCGCAGGTCGAACATCGCCCATTGCCCGGTCAATTGCATCAGGTACGTTTGGCCGAAATCGAACAAAAATCCGAAGACAATGACAGCCAGATAAATCCCCGCGAGCTGAGTTAATCCGGTCCATGGATCACTCGATAGCCAGTTTGTGAGAGTTGGCAGCACCGGGACTTCCTGGGACGGAACCAGGTATTTGTCGATTGCAATCTTCGTCAGGAGTGGGCCCGTGACTTGGAAAATGGAGTCGACCAGAAGCAGGAGAATCGACACTGCGATAATCGACTTGTACGGCTTCATGTAAGTGAGAAGCCGCCGCATCAGGCGAGCGTCGTACGCTTTTCCGAGTACCTCTTCTTCCAACGTTTGCTCCGCAGAATTGCGATCCGAGTGGTTTTCCGGATCGCAGTACCAGACTAGCGTAGGCACGACCGGACCTTTCAGTTCCTATGAATTCTTTAAACGGCCTTGTACGCATAGACAAGCCTGCTGGCTGCACCAGTCACGACATCGTCATTCGCTGGAGGAGGTTGAGTTCAGTCAAGCGAGTTGGCCATCTCGGGACGCTCGATCCGATGGCAACCGGACTGCTTCTTCTCCTGTCTGGATCAGCGACCCGTCTGGCCCCGTTTTACGCGCGCGCGGAAAAGACATATCTGGCGAAGATCAGGTTTGGCGCTGTGTCGGATACCTATGATGCCGAAGGTTTGGTGCGCGAAACCGGATTGCCCGCCCCAAGTGACTGGAACACGCTCGATAAAGCGCTCGACCGGTTTCGGGGGAAGTTTTCACAGGTGCCTCCTGCTGTTTCCGCCAAGAAGGTGCGCGGCACACCGGCTTACAAGCTCGCCCGTAAACAAATTGAGTTTGAATTGAAGCCCGTCGAGGTGGAAGTGCAATCTCTGGAACTGCGGAAGGTAGAGCCCGGCTTTGCAGAGATCCTCGTCCGCTGCTCAGCGGGTACCTATATTCGCAGCATGGCGCACGATTTGGGACAGCATCTTGGCTGCGGTGCATTACTCAGCGAACTCAGACGCGTGCGGATCAGCAATTTTCAAGTAGAGGATTCGATGACGCTCGAGCAGTTAGAAGAGCTTGCACGTCTGGGACAACTGTCGGACGCGGTGCAAAGATCGAGCTTCTTGCTGCCGGACCTGCCAGCGGAGCACTATCCGGACGAAGCGGTCGTGCAGATCAGACAAGGACGCGACTTCCATGCGTCGCCATTCGTGATTCCACCCGGAGCTCCGCTGATCAAAGCGCTCGATTCCTCAGGTGAATTGGTAGCGATCGCAGAAATGACGATCCCCAATACATATCACCCGAAAATCGTGCTTTAGCCCGACCTACTTGCCGGAACGATTTGCCTCTCTTCTTCTTTTTGCCCAGCCAGGCTTTTCTGTCTGATGCGCGCGGCCAATCGCAAGCGCGTCTGCGTCGACGTTCTTGGTTACAGTAGAACCGGCGGCGATGAAAGCTCCATTGCCAATGCTGACCGGGGCCACCAGTGTAGAGTTGCTGCCGATGAATGCGCCTTCACCGATGCCGGTCTTATGTTTCTGGGCGCCATCAAAATTACAGGTGATTGTGCCCGCGCCAATGTTGGTCTCAGCTCCGATGTCGGAATCTCCCAGGTACGCCAAGTGCCCGGCTTTGGCACCGCGGCGGAAACGCGTGTTCTTCAGTTCGACAAAATTCCCGATATGAATGTCCTGCTCGGTCTGTGTACCTGCACGTAAACGCGCAAATGGCCCAATCGAGCCACCGGAGGCGATCTTGGCCGATTCTGCGACAACGTACGGAAGAATCGCGACTCCATCGGCGACTTCGCAATCCCGCAGAATCGCTCCTGACCCGATGCGGCATCCACTACCCACGCGACTCGTGCCGCGCAGTTGAACGCCGGGCTCAAGGTAAGTGTCCTGGCCAACTTCCACTTCCATATCGACACTGATGGTTTCGGGTTTCTCCATAGTGACCCCGGCCAGCATCAATTCTGTCGCCTTACGAAGACGCAGCAGACGATCCGCTACCGATAGTTCCAGGCGTGTGTTGATGCCCAGCAGCTCCGTTTCGTCTGGGACGAAGTGCGGCGAAACGGGGAAGCCGCGTGAGGCTAGGATCTCGACCATGTCGGTCAGGTAGTACTCGCCTGTCACGGCGTTAGGTTGAATGAGGTGTACGTGATCCCAGAAATGCCGGGCGTTGAAGCTATACACACCGGGATTCACCTCGCGTATCAAGACCTGTTCCGGAGTCGCTGATTTCTGCTCTACGATAGAGGCCACGTTTCCGCCGCTATCACGAAGGATCCGTCCATACCCGGTAGGATCGGTCATGTTCGTGATCACGATGCTTCCGCCTTCGGACTTCCAACTCTGTCCCAGCAGACCCTGCATTGTCAAAGAAGTGACCAGTGGGCCATCACCGTTCAGGATCAAGAGACGTCCCTCAGGAACTGACACGGCGCTCTGGGCACAACGCACGGCGTCCCCCGTTCCCTTTTGTTCCCGCTGCTCCGCGAACCGGACGCCCGGCAGTGACACGCTTGCTTTTACCGTCTCGGCTTGATGCCCAACTACGACGATGATTTGTTCCGGAGGCGCCACCTGTTTCGCCGCACGGATCACGTGATTTAGTAGCGTGTCTCCACCGGCTTCATGCAGAACTTTCGCCTTCTTCGATCGCATGCGGGTCCCGAGACCGGCTGCCATTATAACGACCGTTACCTTATCGTTCATTGATGTTTTTCTTTGCACTCAGGGTCTGCTTGCGCACTTGCAGTGCCCGCGACCGTGCCGCCAGATCCATGACGATTTCGGCCAAAGAGGCCGGGTCATGGCGGACTTTCTGAGAAATAGCTGTATCCCCGATTAAATCGGCTGTCACGACCTTGATGCCCAAATTTGTGAGTGCTTCCAAGTCATTCTCGACCGGCTTCACCTGAGCCTGCGCATAACGCTTCCGGAGAACCTCAGGAATTGTCGCAGTGTTGAGGACCACGCAATCGATAATCTTTGTCCCGGCGTGCTGGTGGAGAGCCTCGACGTGCTGCGAAGCCGTGAAATTGATTGTCTCGCCCGGCTGCCACATCAGATTGACAAAGTACGCTTTCAGAGCGCTCGAAGTGGCGATCGCCTCCGAGACACCTCGCACGAGCAGATTCGGGATAACGCTCGTGTAGAGTGACCCGGGTCCCAGGGTAATCAGGTCGGCCTGGGCAAGTGCTTCGAGGGTCTCCGGGAGAGGATCGCAGTCATCCGGCTCAATCGAGATAGTATCGATCCGCTTCCTGCTCTTGCTGATCTTGCTTTCCCCCCGGACGGTGGTTCCGTCTTTGAGAGTGGCTCTGAGCACGACGTTGGCGGACGTGGCGGGGAAGATGCGGCCTCTGATCGCGAGAATCTCCGAGGAGAGTCTGACCGCCTGTGAGAAGTCGCCTGTGATCTGATGCATCGCTGTCAGGAACAAATTCCCGAAGCTGTGCCCCTTTAGTCCACGTCCACTCGCAAACCGGTATTGAAACAACTGCGAAAGCAGAGCTGTGTCTTCCGACAGGGCCGTCATACAGTTGCGGATGTCGCCCGGCGGGAGGATATCAAAATCGCGGCGTAAGCGCCCCGAGCTCCCCCCGTCGTCCGTAACGGTGACAATGGCCGCGATGTCGAGCGGAGGTTTCGTCGCTAACGTGCTGGGTGGGGTTGCTCTGGCATGTCGCTTAAGGCCTGACAGGAGGGTTGAAAGACCAGTGCCACCGCCAATCGCCACAACCCGCAGAGGACTCTTCACGGAGTCAGTCTCATGGAAATGTATGCCGAGCTGTTAGCCGGTATTTTCTGGTTCAGGATCTCAGGATCCTTCCCAGTACTGAAGACGACTGCGATTGCGACGCTCTGCCGAGAGCCGGTTCGGCTCTAGCGCCGCCGTCTGGGCTTTTCTTCCTCTTCTTCGTAGACCGGAACCGAATCAAGATCTTCCGCCTCAAAAACCTGGCCGCACTCTAGGCAACGAAGGTAGTCCACACCATCGCGGCGATAAAGAAATTCGGTTCGCTCGTGCTGACATCCCTGCATAGCGAAATAACACCTATTCTAGACTGCACAAGTCTCCTGTCAAGTACAAGTTGAGCTTTTTCAGTCAGCCCGGCTGTACTCCCACCTACTTCCCGATTGTAAAATGCCCTTGTCCCTTACGCCCGATTGTGGAGATCTCAACGCCCATCACGGTTTCGCTTCAGCGTGCTGAGTCCCCGCAATACGGCGCCGCACTTCCAGACTGCCCGGGAGTTTATGCATTCCGGGACGGGACAGAAATCGTCCACATAGGGTGGTCACCGCGTCTCAGGACCAGGGTCGTCCGCTTGTTGTCCCGTGTGACTTCAGGTAACAGTACCGTGGGTTCGCGCATGAGAGACGCCGGATTGGTCCTGAGTTGCTGGCCGACAGGTTCGAGGCTGGAATCGTCGTTTGTCATGTATCAGGTGTTACGATCTGATTGCCCGTCGGACTATCGCAAACGCCTGCGGCTGAACTTACCTTGGTTTGTCACACTGACAACCCGGGACCCCTTCCCGCGCCTGGCCGTGTCGCGCCGCATTCCGAGCCGCGAGGAACCGGCGTTCGGCCCGTTCAAGTCGAGAGACAGCGCGCAATTGTATGCCGACGATGTGCTTGGGTGCTTCCGTCTCCGGAGATGCGCTGATTCGCTCACTCCAGATCCGGCTCATCCCGGTTGTATCTACGGCGAAATCAACCAGTGTTTGCGGCCGTGCCAGCAAGCCATCAGCGAGCCGGAGTACGAGGCTGAAGTCCAGCGTGTCTCGAGCTTCCTGTCGACCAATGGTGATAGCAGTCTGGCCGGGCTAGTTTCGGCGAGAGATGAGGCTGCTCGGGCGCTTCGGTTCGAACGAGCAGCGGAGTTGCACAAGTCGATCGCGAAGGTGAAAGCGATCGCGGAGGGGAGGGAGGATCTGGTTTGCGACGTACGAGGGATGGGTGGGTTCGCTCTGACGAAGGGAACGGGTGAGCGCGCGGTTCTCATCTGGCCTATGTCAGGGGGGTTGTGGCAGGAGTCACACCGGATTACAGTCGGGGAAAGCGCCACGCCGGATTCTCTGGCAGGCTTGTTGAAAGAGAGCCTATCTCCATTTGGCAGGAGCAACGGAGAAATGGAGGCCGACAGAAGTGAGCACCTTGCCATTCTGCTTCGCTGGTATTATTCGTCCTCTCGTGACGGTTACTGGTATCCCATTCGCCCGGACAAAAACTTCAACTTCCGCCGCGTCAGTAAGGCGATGCTGAACATGGCGAACCCAAAAAAAACATCATCATCGACTGCCGGTTAGTGTGCGAGCCGGCGACGCTGCGGCCGCGATTCCGCTAGTTGCTCGATGGTCGCTTCCGGCACGGAGAGAGCCAGATGCACGTTCTGGCCGCTTGCAGTGACAATCATCTGCCTCAGCGCGGAGGCAAGTGCAGCGCTATTTGGGTCCGATTCCCCTCTCATCTGAAGCAGACTTGCACCGAAACGAAGCACATCTGCGAGAGCGGAGGCATCCTTCTCTGACCGTGCTATCCCATCCAATGTGATTTCGAGAGAACTGCCGAATCGAATCCCCCCGCTGGCCGCGGATACAGCCTGAAGTGTTTGGGACGCATCGGCCCGCCCGTCCTGACCAGGTGCAAAGTGCATCGGAAACCGGGAAAGGGGCGCGATCGTGGCAAACCAAACGTCGTTGTACGTTCCCGCCTGAGTGATCAGCTTCTGCAGTTGTGCGTTCAGGGTGCTCCGTGCTGAGCGGTTCGTTATTGCATCCTTCAGTTGCGGGATCGACCCGGTCGCAAGCACATCGTTCTGAAGAAAGGCAAACGCGTTCTGGCGATGACCATCTCCTCCCGTGTACAGATCCACACCTGAGAAACTCTGGACCACACCACCCTTTGCAAGCGCTGCGCTTCGGATTTTGCTCTCATCAAACGTGCCGCGCGCCAGAACAATGCCCTTAAAATCTCGATCACCCTCGCTGACGGGCGAGCTACCAGCAAACAGCAGAGACTGGAGATCACGCCGCGGATCGAAGCCTGTTGCCGCCGTAAGCTCCTCAAAACCCTTCATATCCGTGCTGAATCGGGTACTTAAGTAGCGTCCAAAATCCGAGTCACGCGACGCCGCGACATTGATGCCGGCGACGAATTGCGAATTCTGCGGAACCAGCGCCAGAAGACTACTATCTACTGCAGCAAATGAGCAAACAGCAGCGCTTAAGGAGGTAAGAATTGCCAGACCCAGGATTCGAATCGACATGGTAACCATATGGACGCAGGGGGTGCGATGAAAGTTCAACTTTGATGGGGCGCCTATCCCGCCGCCATTTCCCGCACCTTTGCCTCGGTCTCAGACGTTTGTAGCGGGAACTCAAACCAGAACGTTGCTCCCGGATCAGGCGTATTGTTGCGGGTCCCGATCTGTCCGCCCATCAGTTCCACGAGCTGTTTACAAATGGTGAGTCCAAGTCCGGTACCGCCGTACTTTCGTCTGGTGGTACCATCGGCCTGAAAGAAAGCTTCAAAGATCCGGTCACGAACGCTCTCTTTCACTCCTATCCCGGAGTCGATGACCTCGCAGCGAAGGCGGGTGCTGTCGGGCGATATGCCGAGCTTCACGTGCACCCGACCCGCAGAGGTGAACTTGATGGCATTTGCTACCAGGTTGGTGAGTATCTGCCTGAAGCGGACGCTATCGGCCGAGATGAAATCCGGAGCTTCGGGGGCGATATCGAACGCCAGCTGAAGGTTTTTGCTGTCGGCCCGGAGTTTCAGCAGCTTTATGACGGCGCCGACACTTTCTTTCAGATCGAAGCGTTCTTCGATCATAGACAAACGTCCCGCTTCGATTTGGGACAGGTCCAGCAGGTCATTGATGATGGTCAGCAGGTCATTGGCACATTCACTCACCGCGTCGGCATAGCCCCTCTGCTCTGAATCCAGGTTTGTACTTTTGAGCAGATTGATCATGCCCATGATTCCGTTCATGGGAGTGCGCAGTTCGTGGGATGTGTTTGCCAAAAACTGCTCTTTTAGCTGCGTGGCCTCTTGCGCCAGCCGAAGCGCTGTCCTGAGCTCTTCGTTCTTCATCTGCAGCTCTTGCGCCGATTCGAAGAGCTTCTGCTGGGCTAATTTCCTTTCCGTGATATCCCGGCCGAAGTTTTGAATGGCTACAGGATGCCCGCGGCGGTAGATGATGCGGGTACTGACCTCTAAAAAGCGGCGTTGGCCCGATTTCGAAAGAATGGGCAGCTCATAGTGCTGTGTCGCACTGCCGCCCAGGCGCGTTCTGATGTTGTCGAGTGTCTGGTTTCGCGCTTCGGGAGCGACCAGTACTTCGAAACTCTTTCCGATTACCTCACTACGAGAGTAGTCAGTCAGATATTCTGCCGCCCGATTTACCGCGATGATGTTGCCCTTGAGATCGTGCAGAAAAATGACGTCGTTGGCGTTTTCGAACAGTTCCCGGTAACGCTCTTCGCTGGCGCGCAGGGCCTCTTCCGCGAGATGACGCGCCGTCTCGTCCTGAATCAACGCAATTCTCGCGTTGGCTCCCTCCATATCAGACGGAAAACAAACCAGTCGGACGTACAATTCCCTGTTCGCCACGGTCCGGTGTACGGCAGGACCAATGGAATTGACCGTTTTTCGAAGCTCTGATTTGAGGTCGACGCCCTGGAGCGATGGATGCGGAACGAATAAATCCAGCAGATTTGCCCGGCGCATCTCTTCGGGTGGGTACCCATATAGCGCCAGGGCTGTGTTGTTCGCGTCGATGATGTTGAAGCTGCGAAGATCGTACACCAGGGTCGGTACCGCGATGTCGAGGTTATGACGCTCGAATGCAGGCGTGTGCCCGCTGGAACTATCGATCTTTCGCTCCAGCTCACGCACGCGAGCTCGCAACTGATCGGCGCTGAGCCCATCCAGATCGCAATTGGCCGGAGCGTCGCCGGTTCGAGCGTCCGGTTGCGCCCGGTCCTGTGTTCCGATACCAGGCGTCTCCTCGGAAGAGGCACGGCTCATGCCCTTAATCGCCCGGCGAGTTCGCATCCGTCGCTCCGGTAACACAATGTCTATAATTTACCAGCGATTTTGGTATTCGGAAACCAGCCCCGATAAATTGCAAGGTATATAGGCTGACCCGGAGGGGTTTCGGTTCAAGGCTGAAAAGTAATGGTGGAATTAGCCTCAAATTTCCGATAACCACTGAAGGACATTTCATTTCTCAGCCTGCCGGACCGGATTGTCATTTCGACCGAAGCCGTCGAGGGCAGATAATAGTCAATTCCACCGATGGCGACTTTGTCGTAGTCGATCACTGTCCGGGAGTTCTCCGTCTCCAGTTCGGGCGGGATGTCCCCAAGCTGTTTGGTGATTCTCAAGACCACGCCGGTGTTCGGATCGGCGAAGACCTCGCCATGGTACGCGACAAAGGCCGAAGCGTAATAATCGCGGCTTAGCCGGAGTGTGGAGTGCTCCCGGTCGACGGAATACCCGATGACGGCAACGTCGCGGTCGCGCAATCTCTCAAAGCCCTTCCACGTGATTTCGGCCGTGCTGTCCGGACCAAGAATGTTAGCCAGAAGAATGCCGAATTCGCCTTCGGTCGTGAGCCTTTCCCGGCTTCCGCGGGAGCTGCCCTTCGATACCGGTTTTCCATTTACGGCCTGAACCGTTCTCTTCTCTTTGCCACCCGCGAATACGAGCTGGGCGGTTACGGTGTCTTTATTGCTCCAGCGCTGCCCCTTCCTGCCGGCAGTCGAATGCGTGGTCGTCTGCGCACAGATGAAATTCGGTAGCCGGTCTATGTACTCCGCAGCATACGTTCGTGCTCTGCCGACGATCTCGCTCGCGTTCTCCGGTGCGGTTTGGGACGCTTGGGGGCCGGCAGCCGAAGCTGGACCGGTACAACCCTGGATGAGAGCGAAAGTAAGCGCGAAAGTACAGAAAGGCTTTCTCACGCTTCTTGCATTCTAAACAATGAAAGGAGACGCTACGGCTGGATCGGGCCCCGCAGCGTCCCGCGAGGAGCGTCTAATTACTTCTTGCCCTGAGCGAAGGCGCCAACATTGTCCTTATCGACGATGAAGGAGCCCGTGTCCACGAAGGTGGGGACGGGAGACTTTGCGTCCTGCGCGAAGTTTGCCGTTAAAGAGCTGGGTTTATTGTGGTGAAGGTCGTCGAGCAACTTCGCACCGTAGTAGCCCATCGTGTACGGCTTTTGGCCGATGGTGGCTGAAATGACCCCTTTCTGGATGAGATCAATTGTTCGTTGATCTGTATCCATCGCAATAACCTTCACTTTGCCGCCCATGTTCTGACGACTGACAACCTCGCCGACTTCCGGGCAGGAGATCGCTTCCAGACAGACGAAGGCATCCACCTTGTTCTTCCCGTCGAGCATCTGCTTGGCGGTATCGAATGCAATGGTTGGGTCTGCCTTCATATCGACCACTTGCATGACCTTCAGCCCTTGCTGTTCAGCGACGGCATCTTGGAAACCGTGCAGCCGGTCCTTTAGATTGGGTTGGCTTGGAATCGTCAGCACGACGATATTGCCTTTGTTGCCGAGAAGCTTCGCCGTCAATTTCCCGCCCAGATTTCCGGCCTTGTAGTTGTCGGTCCCGATAAAGAACAGCCGCTTGCTTTCAGGAGCATCGGAGTCCATCGTAAGGACAGGAATGCCTTGCGCAAGTGCGGCATTGATGTCGGGCGTCATGAGGCTTGCGTCGGCTGCGGAGATCAGGATGCCAGAGGGCTTCTGGGCCACGGCTCGTTGAAACTCGTCGTGTTCGGCCTTTGTGTCATAGGTATCAGGGCCGGCCATTTCCGCTTTCACCTTCATCTCGGTCGCGGCGTGGTTGAGTCCCGCGAGGGCCGATTGCCAGTAACCCAGCTTGGTGTTGGCCGCAACAAGTATGTATTTTTCTGTCGCTTCGTGCGGACTTCCCGCGCAGCCTGTCATCGTGATGATTGCAGCAGAAAAAGCGCTTGCAACCAGTGCCCGTTTTGCAACTTTCATTTCAGTTCCCTAGCGCCGGAGTATAGCATGCAAGAACCGGCTAGAGTTAGTATTCCATTGAAAACGCGTAACTTTGCTGTGTGCAGCAGGCCTCCGTTCAAGGTCCGGCACGTTGAGTGATGCGTCGTCGCAAAGGTTGGAAACGTTACGACCGGCCAGTTATTCCAACGCGGAGCGTCACAAGCGAAACTTGAAAGAACTACCAAACCGAAAAAGATGCCTAAGCGTGAAGAATCGGTTTCCTGCTCTGCCGACCATTGAATATTGGGAGGCCCAATCCGAACCATTAATGACTCTTCGCGCTAATCCACGGCGAGAACTCTTTTAAGATCGCTGCGAGAGTCTTACGACGTTTCTCGGGCTCACTGATCACTGAGATATCCGACGAACGTACGCTCAGAAGCCCATCCTCCTTCGTGGCGGGTCCGGCTCTCTTTCGTCAAGATACGCCCGGCCAGATGGCGTTATGTCCTGAACCATGATCTCCGGATATCGCGATTGCATATTTGTGACATCCCGCCGCTCAAGAATCTCTGAATCCCACAAGTACTTGATGTGGTGCGCGACAGTGGTGGCTCGTAGCCTTCCACCTCGATCCGGAGGAATTGCCCGGACCCCGAGTTCGGATCGCCTTCAATAGCAACGAGGATTTTGTGACAGACGGCGGGATCAATCCGCATAGTGCATACCTAGAAACGAAGAGATAAATTTAACTGCTACACCGAGGCCAATGATACCGATAGGCTTTGTCCACCAGCCCTTCTTGTCCTCGCCGCGCGTCGGGATTGTGTACATCTGCTTTTGCTGTTGAGTGATATTCGGACCGATATTTACCGTGCTGCTGTTTACCGCCCATATAGCGTTTGCTTCCATAGCACCCGCTACATGTTGCGGCAGTGTGGAGGGAACTCCAACAGCTTTGGCCCCGCAGGGGGCTTCGTGGTTTAGCGCATTTTCACAACACCCACTCCCGGCTGCACAATCGTTTTCTAGGTTGAGCTACAATCGCTTATCAGGTTGGCGCTGTGGCGGAATT
>Ga0308175_100000498_pt1 | contig 27170 bp, 26 predicted proteins | sample PhyCR1_3_FD_203893 | JGI IMG/M metagenome (GOLD analysis project Ga0308175, IMG submission 203893) | Soil microbial communities from UC Gill Tract Community Farm, Albany, California, United States - DLSLS.C.R1 | ecosystem: Environmental > Terrestrial > Soil > Agricultural land | place: USA...
AAGCTGGGCAGCGCCTCCTTCGGTGGCGCCAGCATCGCCCAGGTGACGCTGCCGGTGGCGCAGCGCCTCACCCACAAGCAGGGGCGCTTCGACCAGATCTCGGTCGCTGCCGCCGGGGGCGTCTCCCCGCAGGCGCTGAAACGGCGGATCCAGGCCGAGATGCCGGCGGGGGTGAGGGTCGAGACGGCGAAGGAAAACGCCGACCGCGCCTCCAAGGAAATCCGCGAAAGCCTCGGCTTCCTGCAGACCTTCCTCCTCGTCTTCGGCTTCATCGCCGTCTTCGTCGGCTCCTTTCTGATCTTCAACACCTTCTCGATCACGGTCGCCCAGCGAATCAGCGAATTCGGGATGCTGCGGACGCTGGGCGCCTCGCGGCGCCAGATCCTCTCCGCGGTGATGGCCGAAGCGGGGACGATCGGGTTGGTCGGCGCCCTGCTCGGGATCGGCGGCGGCTTCGTGATCGCGGCGGCGATCGAGGCCCTCTTCAAGGCGTTCGGGCTGGAACTGCCGACCACCGGTCTGCAGCTCGAGTCGCGGACGGTGATCGTGGCTCTGATCGTCGGGGTCCTCGTCACCCTCGCCTCCTCGCTGCTGCCGGCGCTGCGCTCGACCAGGGTGCCCCCGATCGCTGCCCTGCACGCTTTCAGCCCCCCGCCGACCCGCCGCCGTCGGCTCGCTTTCCTGGCGCTCTCGATCCTGCTCGCCCTCGCCGGCGTGGCGATGGTCCTGGCCGGCCTGTTCGGAAGCGGCGGCGCCGGCGCCCGGGCCGGACTGATGGGGGGCGGCGCGGTCGCGGTGGTCTTCGCGGTCTCGATCTTCAGCCCGCGGCTCGTGCCGCCGCTGGCGAAGGTGGCCGGCTGGCCGCTGGAGCGCCTGCGCCGCCTCACCGGCCGCCTCGCTCGCGAGAACGCCCAGCGCAACCCCAGCCGGACCGCGATCACCGCGGCGGCGCTGATGGTCGGTCTCGCCCTGGTGGCCTTCGTCCTCGTCTTCGCCGCCGGCCTGAAGAGCACCGTCGCCCGCGTCGTCGACGAAAACTTCGCCGGCGGGTTGGTGATCCAGAACAGCGATGGCTTCTCGCCGATCCCCAACGGCGCGGCGAAAGCGGCGAGCCGGGTGCCGGGGGTGGAGCTGGTGACGACGATCCGCGGCGCCCAGGCGAAGGTGGTCGAGAACGGCGCCTCGGGCGCAAAGGTCCAGGTCAATGCCCCCAGCCGGGAGATCGGCAGGTCGCTGAACATCGAATGGAAGCAGGGCGGGCCTGAGACCCTGCGCCGGCTGCGCGACGGCGAGGCGGTCGTCTCCGACGACTTCGCCAGCTCCCACGACCTCGCGGTCGGCGACAGCTTCCAGCTGCTGACGCAGACGCGGGCGCGCCCGCGCTTCCGCGTCGTCGGCGAGTTCGAATCGAAGCTCGGAGTGCTCGGCAACGTCCTCGTCACCCAGGGGGTGATGGCGCACAAGTTCGGGCAGACGCAGGACCTCTTCGACTTCGTCGAGCTCGAGCCGGGGGCGAACGAAGCCACCGTGCAGGCGCTGCTGACGAAAGGCTCCGAAGCGCTCTTCCCGGTGACCGAAGTGCTGAACCAGGGGGAACTCAAGGAAGAGCGGGAAAAGCAGATCGACGGGCTGGTGAAGCTCGTCTTCGCGCTGCTCGCTTTCGCGATCCTGATCTCCCTGTTCGGGATCGCCAACACGCTGGCGCTCTCGATCCACGAACGCACGCGCGAGCTCGGGATGCTGCGGGCGATCGGGATGTCGCGGCGCCAGGTGCGGACGATGGTCCGCTACGAGGCGGTGATCACCGCCCTGATCGGGGCGATCCTGGGCATGGTCCTCGGCATCGTCTTCGCGGCGCTGATCGCCCAGCCGCTGAAGGACGAAGGCTTCACCCTCTCCTATCCGCTGCTCGACCTCCTGCTGCTGATGGTCCTCGCCGGCTTCGCCGGAGTGCTCGCGGCGATCCCGCCGGCGCGCCGGGCCTCGCGCCTGGACGTCCTGCAATCGCTGCAGTACGAGTAGCGCCCGCGCAGGCGCCTTTCCGTCCCCTGGTTCGGAAAGGCGACTGGACCTAGGCGAGGCCCATGCGCAGAGCGCCGCAGATCTCCAGCATCGCCGCCCGGGAGCTACGGCTGATCCAGATCTCGTTGGCGAAGCCGTGGGTGAGGCCGGGGTAGCGACGGAGCCCGACCGTCGTCCCCGCCTCGCGCATCTTCAGGGCATATGCCTCGCCCTCGTCGCGCAGCGGGTCGAAGCCGGCGGTCGCGACGTAGGCCGGCGGCAGGCCACCGAGGTTCTCGCTCTGGAGGATCGCGATGCGGGGATCGTCGAGGTCGGTCCCCGGCGGCAGGTAGTGGCCTTCGAAGTGCTCGATGTCGCCCCTGGTGAGCATGAAGCCCTCGGCGAACAGCTGCCGCGAGCGGGTTTCGTCGGCGAGGTCGGTGACCGGGTAGATCAGCAGCTGCATGGCCGGCATCGGTCCGCCGGCTTCGCGGGCGAGGATGCTGACGACGCCGGACATGTTGGCTCCCGCCGAGTCGCCGCCGAGGGCGACCCGCGCCGGATCCGCTCCGAGCACGGCGGCGTTCTCCAGCGCCCAGGCGAACGCCGACCAGGCGTCTTCCACCGGCGCGGGGAAGGGGTGCTCGGGAGCGAGGCGGTAGTCGACCGAGAGCACCTGCAGGCCAGCCGCCGCGGCGAGGAAGCGGCAGACCCCGTCGTGAGTGTCGAGATCGCCGATCACCCAGCCGCCGCCGTGGTAGTAGACGAGCAGGGGGGAGGGGGTGCCTCCGGGCTGGTGGCGGGGGACGTAGTGGCGGGCGGGGATCGGCCCGCCCTCGCCGGGGATCTCGAGGGCGTCGACCCGCTCCATCGGGATCGGCCGCGGCGGGGCCGCCACCCTGGCGTCGTGGCTGGCGACCCGGCGGGCTTCCTCGGGCGGGCGCCCTTCGGTGAAGGAGTGGTTGCCGGCCATCTCCGCCAGGCGGATCAGCGCGTGGATGTCGCTGGCGAGGGTTTGACCGTCGACGGTGGGCGGCGGCCCGAAGAGCAGACGCTGCGCGCGCGAAGGCAGCTCGCAGACCCCTTTCAGGATCCGGCGCTCGATCGGAAGCGGCAGGCGGGGGAGGGCCAAAGCGGGCTCAGGCTACGGGATCGGCGGCTGCGGGGGGAGAGAGGCCGCGCCGACACCCTTGGAGGGCCATGCGCTGGCTACTCCCGCTGCTGCTCGCCTCGATCCTCACCCTGGCCCTCTCCCTCTCCTCGGCGGGCGCCCACCACCGTCCCTTGACGAAGATCCCGGCGACGCCGTCGCGGGCCGTCCCGCGCGTCAGCTGCGAGCGGCCACGGACCTTGCGGCTGCGGCGCTTCGAGGACCGCTCCGCGCGCCTCGAATGCGGTGGGCGGGTCCTCGTCCGGGTCTCCGTCCCCGGCTGAGCCGGAGCGACGTCACACACCGCGGCCGGCTCGCGGGTGTAGCTTCGGGGGGCCATGGAGGCGACTGCGAGAGCCGCGGCGGCTTCCAACGGCGCCCCGGCGCCGGACCTCATCCGCGGGCTGCCCCCCGGGCCGCGGATGTCGCGGGCGCTGCAGACGGCGATCTGGTCGCGCAAGGCGCAGTGGATGCTGGAGCAGAGCCGCGCCCGCTTCGGCGACATGTTCACGCTGCGGATCGCCCACGAGGGCACCTGGGTGGTGCTTGCCGATCCCGAGCTGGTCAAGCAGGTCTTCACCGGCGACCCCCGCGTCTTCCACGCCGGCGAGGGCAACCAGGTCCTGCGGCCGATCCTCGGCGAGAGCTCGATCCTCGTCCTCGACGAGAAGGAGCACATCGGCCAGCGCCGGCTGCTGCTGCCGCCGTTCCACGGCGAGCGGATGCAGGCCTACGGCGAGAAGATGGGCGAGATCGCCGCCCGCGAGATCGAGAGCTGGCCCACCGACACCCCGTACAAGCTGCGCCCGCGGATGCAGGCGATCACCCTCGAGATCATCATCGAGACCGTCTTCGGAGTCCACGACGACCAGCGGATCGAGGCCCTGCGGACGGCCCTGCGGGACTTCCTCGACCTGACCACGGACCCGCGCTTCCTGCTGCCGGTGCTGGCGATCGGGCCCGAGCGTATAAGGCGGGTGCCCGCCTTCCGCCGGCGGGTCGAGCGGGTCGACGAGCTGATCGCCCAGGTGGTGGGCGAGCGCCGCAGCGCGGAGGACCTGGAGGAGCGAGAGGACGTCCTCTCGCTGATGCTGCTCGCACGCCACGAGGACGGCAGCCCGATGAGCGATGGCGAGCTGCGGGACGAGCTCCTCACGCTGCTGACCGCCGGGCACGAGACCACGGCCACCGCCCTCTCCTGGGCGATGGAGCGGCTCACCCGGCACCCCGAGAAGCTCGAACGCCTGCGCGACGAGGCCTTCGCCGGCGAGGACGCCTACCTGACGGCGACGATCCAGGAGACGCTGCGGCTGCGGCCGGTGATCGTGCTGGTGATCCGCAAGCTGACCGAGCCGGTCGAGCTCGGCGGCTACGAGCTGCCGGCCGGGGCGCGGGTGACGCCGAGCATCCACCTCATCCACCGCGACCCGGAGGTCTACCCCGAACCCGATCGCTTCCTGCCCGAGCGCTTCCTCGACGACCCGCCCGGCACCTACACCTGGATCCCCTTCGGCGGCGGCGTCCGCCGCTGCCTCGGCGCCGCCTTCGCCCAGTTCGAGATGTCAGTGGTGCTTCGCGAGCTGGTCAAGCGCTACGAGGCGCGGCCGGCGCGCCCGGAGTCGGAGCGGCCGTTCCGCCGCGCCATCACTGAGACGCCTCGCCACGACGCCGAAGTCATCTTTTCCTGAGGGCGTATAACCGGCGCTGTGAAGCACCCACGGCTGCGGGCCGTGCAGCGCACTGTGCTTCGCCGCGTGCACTCCACAGCTTGGTTCTACGCCCTCAGGAAGTGGGTAGGGGGATCCGATGAAACCGGGAAACCGCGAAACGATCCCTACCGTTGCCGACGTGGTTCGCGAGGCGGTCGCGATCTGCGATCCCGAGGGCGGCGACATCGCCGTCACCGGCCTCTTCGAGAGCTTCGAGGACGACGACCGGCCTGCCACCGCCGCCGAGGATCTCCAGGGCGAGCTGCTGAGCAGCGTCCGCGGCATCGACCCCGAGGGCGACGATCCCGCCGCCCTCGCAGCCGCCGCCGCAGCCGTCTGGCTCGCCACCAACCCGGGCCAGGCCGACAACGGCGACCACGTCCTGCGCGAGAGCACCCGCCTCGTCTTCCAAGGCTCCCCACCCGAGCCGCTCGCCGAGTGGCTGGCCGCCCGCGGCGTCGAGCTCTAGCTTTTCAAGCGGCTCTGAGGTCGTAGGACCAAGCGTGGGCGTGCACGCGGCGGAGCGGCAGTGCTTTGCACGACGCGCAGCCGCGGGTGCGGCCACGCGCCGCGTCCTACGACCTCAGCCGCAGCCGGTGTTGTTGCCGCAGCTGGAGCAGGTGTAGCAGGACCCCGTGCGCTGCATCATGCCCCCGCACTGCTCACAGGCCGGGCCGAGGTCCAGTCCCTGCATCTTCGCCGGGCGGACCGGGGGGGTGTCGGTGAGGGCCGCCGCCGCGGGGACCGGGCCGCTCGCGCCGGTGGCGCCCTTGCCCTCGTTGCCGTGCCCGTTGGCGGGACCGGCCGTGTCGGTCGGGATGCCGAGGCCGAGCTGCGAGGTCTCCGCATCCTTCTTGGCCCGCACCTCCGAGGTCATGATCCCCAGTTCCTCGAGGGTCTCGGTGTCCTCGATGAAGCGGCTCGCGACCCAGCGCATGATGTAGTCGGGCAGCGATTTGGCGAAGGGGATCTCCGGGTTGCCGGTGATGCCCTCCGGCTCGAAGCGCATGTAGCTGAACTTGCGCACGAAGTCTTCGAGCGGGACGCCGTACTGAAGGCCGAGCGAGATCGCGGTCGCGAAGGCGTTCATCAGCCCCCGCATCGTCGAGCCCTCCTTGCCGATGTCGGTGAGGAAGATCTCGCCGACCGAGCCGTCCTCGTATTTGCCGGCGGTGATGTAGCCCTCGTGACCGGCGATCGAGAACTTGTGGGTGATCGATTCGCGCTCGCGCGGCATCCGTTTCCGCACCGGCTCGGGCATCGCCACTTCGGCCGCCTCGCCCTTTTCCTCCTGGGCGTCGGTGCGCAGCGCCTGCGCGGTCTTCGAGCCGTCGCGGTAGATCGCCAGCGCCTTCAGGCCGCCCTTCCAGCCGCGGGTGTAGGCGTCGGCGATGTCGGCGACCGTCGCCGACTGCGGCATGTTGACGGTCTTGGAGATCGCCCCCGAGAGGAAGGGCTGGGTGGCGGCCATCATGTCGATGTGGCCGGTGTGGGAGATCGCCCGCTCGCCGACCGCGACGTCGAACACCTCAAGGTCCTCCTCCTTGAGGCCCGGTGCGCCGAGGATGGTGCCGTTCTCGGCGATGTGGGCGTTGATCTGGTCGATCTCGGCCTCGCCGTAGCCGAGCGTCCGCAGCGCCAGGGGCACCGAGCGGTTGACGATCGTCATCTGCCCGCCGCCGACCAGCTCCTTGTACTTGACCAGCGAGAAGTCGGGCTCGATCCCGGTCGTGTCGCAGTCCATCAGGAAGCTGATCGTGCCGGTGGGAGCGAGGACCGTCGCCTGCGCGTTGCGGTAGCCGCTCTCCTCGCCGAGCTCGACCGCTTCGTCCCACGAGCGCTGCGCCGCCTCGAGCAGGTCGCCCTTGATCCCGGTCGGGTCGACGTCGTAGGCGGCGTCGCGGTGCATCCGCATCACCCCGTTGTGGGCGTCGCGGTTGCGCTCGTACTCGTCGTAGGGGCCGGTGGCCCCGGCGGCGATCAGCGCCGACTGGCGGTAGGCGCGGCCGGTCATCAGCGCCGTGATCGCGGCGGCGACGTTGCGGCCCTCGGCAGAGTCGTAGGGCAGGCCGTCCGACATCAGCAGCGCCCCCAGGTTCGCGTAGCCGAGGCCGAGTTGGCGGAAGCGGTTGGCGTTGACGCCGATCTCCTCGGTCGGGTAGCTGGAGAAGCCGACGAGGATCTCCTGGGCGAGGAAGACGACGTCGACGGCGTGCTCGAAGTCGGCGACGTCGAAGCTGCCGTCCTCGCGGCGGAACCTCATCAGGTTGATCGAGGCGAGGTTGCAGGCCGAGTTGTCGACGTGCATGTACTCGCTGCAGGGGTTGGAGGCGTTGATCCGGCCCGACTCGGGGCAGGTGTGCCAGCGGTTGATCGTCGTGTCGTACTGGACGCCCGGGTCGGCGCAGCGCCAGGCGGCGTCGGCGATCTGGTTCATCAGCTCGCGCGCGTCGAGGGTCTTCGTCGTCTCGCCGCTGGTGCGGGCGGTCAGGTGCCACTCTTCGCCGCTCTCGACCGCCTCCATGAACTCGTCCGTGACCCGCACCGAGTTGTTGGCGTTCTGGTACTGGATCGAGGTGAAGCCGTCGCCGTCGATCGACATGTCGAAGCCGGCGTCGCGCAGGGCCGCGGCCTTCTCCTCCTCCTTGGCCTTGCACCAGATGAAGTCCTCGACGTCGGGATGGTCGACGTCGAGGACGACCATCTTGGCGGCGCGGCGGGTCTTGCCGCCCGACTTGATCGTCCCCGCCCAGGCGTCGGCGCCGCGCATGAAGCTGACCGGCCCGGAGGCCAGCCCCCCCTTCGACAGGTGCTCCACCGAGCCGCGGATGTTGGAGAGGTTGATCCCCGACCCCGAGCCGCCGCGGAAGATCATCCCCTCCTTCGTGTTCCAGTCGAGGATCGACTCCATCGTGTCCTCGACGCTGAGGATGAAGCAGGCCGAGCACTGCGGCTTCTCCTCGAAGCCGACGTTGAACCAGACCGGCGAGTTGAAGGCGGCCTTCTGGTTGAGCAGGATCGCCGTCAGCTCCATCTCGAAGGCCTCGGCGTCCTCCTCGCCGGCGAAGTAGCCGCCCTCGCGCCCCCAACCGGCGATCGTGCCCGCGACCCGCCCGACCATCTGTTTCACCGAGCTCTCACGCTCGGGGCTGCCGAGCTTGCCGCGGAAGTACTTCTGGGCGACGATGTTGGTCGCGTTCTGGGACCAGCTCTTGGGGAACTCGGCCCCGCGCTGCTCGAAGGCCGGGCTCTCGGGATTGCCGATCACGGCATCCCGGATCTCCCACTCGACCTGGTCGAAAGGATGCACTCCCGGCGTCGAGAACCGCCGCTCTATCGAGAGGCCCTGGAGACCGTTCTTGGGAGTGCTTAGGGCGGTCTTGGACATCGAACTTCTCCTCTCGCAGCGACTTTCAGGGGTAACTGCGCAGGATCGTTGACGGGGCAGACGGAAAAAGTCTCGGAAGGCGCAAATACGGGATTCCCGAGTGGAGCTTTTCCTCTCCCCATTCTGGCAACTCCCCAAAGTCGGCAAACGAACGACGGGTCCCGCAGGCGGTGTCGGGACGGCGAGCGAGGGGTACCCTCTGGACATGGCAGAGGAGCTGCGCAGGGGCGCAGAGAGGGTGGGCGAGCGCGCCACCGCCGCGCGCGAGGCGATGGGCGACCGTGCCGTCGCCGCCAGGGAGGCGATGGAAGGGCGGGCGACGGCGGCGCGGGAGGCGACGGCCGAGGCGATCGCCTTGGTCAAGCCGCGGCTGCGGGGCGTCTCCCACAAATGGGCCTTCTTCGTCTCGCTCCTGCTCGGCGCGGCGCTGATCGCGCTGGCGAAGACGCCCAGGGCGACGATCGCGGTAGGCGTCTACGCAGTCAGCCTCTCTGCCCTGTTCGGGACCAGCGCCCTCTACCACGGGGTCGAATGGTCCCGGCCGGACGTCCGCCTCCGGATGCGGCGCCTCGATCACTCGATGATCTTCCTCCTCATCGCCGGCACCTACACGCCCTTCGCGTTGCTGGTTCTGCACGGGGCGCTGGCGATGGCGATCCTGGCGGTGGTCTGGATCGGCGCCCTCGCCGGGGCGATCGTCGAGATGATCTGGATCGAGCACCCGAAATGGGTCGCGGCGCTGATCTACCTCGCGCTCGGCTGGGTCGCCGTCGCCGCCTTTCCCGAGCTGTGGACGTCGCTGGGCGCTGCCGGGACGATGCTCGTCGCCGCCGGCGGACTCCTCTACACCGCCGGGGCCGTCGTCTACGCCACCCAGCGTCCCAACCCCAACCCGGCGATCTTCGGCTACCACGAGGTCTTCCACCTCTTCGTGATCGCCGCGGCCCTGGCCCACTTCTCCGCGGTCGCCTTCTTCGCCCTCCCCCAGGCCTAGGCGGGCACGGGCTCGCGCAGCTGCTCGACCGCCACCGCCAGCTCGGCGAGGATCTCCTCCAGCCGCTGCGACTGCTCGGGGGAGAGCTCGAGCCGCTCGCCGTCGAAGAGCTCGGCCGCGCCGGCAACCGGCAGCTCGGCCTCGACCACGCGCCCGCCGAGGGCGCCGAGGACTTTGCGCGTCTCCGCCTGCGCCCAGACCGCGCCGAACATGCCGGTCGAGGCGCCGATCACAGCCGCCGGCTTCCCCGTCAGGGCGCTCTGGCCGGCCGGGCGCGAGGCCCAGTCGAGTGCGTTCTTCAGCACCCCGGGGATCGAGTGGTTGTACTCGGGAGTGGCCACCAGGAGGGCGTCGGCTTCGCGCATCGCCGCGCGCAGCGCCTCCACCGGCTCCGGCGCTCCCAGCTCTTCGAGGTCGGAGTCGTAGGGCGGGATCTCGGCCAGGCGCTCGAACTCCGAGAACTCCACCCCTGCGGGCAGCCGCTCGGCGGCGGCTCGCAGCAGGGCGCGGTTGTACGAGCTTCGGCGCAGGCTCCCGCTGATGGCAAGGACCCGCATCGTCAGGCCTCCTCGCGGACGAGCTCGAGGTCGACGTTGATGGTCACGGCGTAGTCGAGGACGTCGCCGCCGCTCGGCAGCTGGGCCTGCCAGTCGAGGCCGAAGTCGCGCCGGTCGACGGTCGCCTCGATCGAGAGGCCGACGCGCTCGCCGCCGGCCAGGTCCTCGCCCAGCCGGGCGAAGCGGCCGCCGGCCTCGACCTCGCGCTTCTCGCCGTGGATCTCGAGCTCGCCGAGCACGCGCAGGGAGCCGTCGCCGGCGATGGCGAGCTCGGTCGAGGCGAAGCGCAGCCGCGGGAAGCGCTGCACGTCGAAGAACTCGGGGGAGAGCAGGTGGCCCTTCAGCATCTCCTCGTCGATCGCGATGCTCTCCACCTCGACCGACCCCTCGAGCTTCGGGCTCTCACCGCCGGTGAGAGTGGCCTCGTAGCGCTCGAAGCCGCTGCGGAAGGTGGTGACGCCATTGTGGGTGACGGCGAAGCTGATCGAGGAGTGGACTGGATCCAGGGCGTAGGTGCCCGCCGGCACTGCCTGGTTGATCGTCTCGGTGGTCATGTCTGTTCCTTTGCAAGTGGTTGTCGATCCAACAATTGACTCGGAAAGGATCCTAGCAGAAATATTTGTCATCTCAACTGTTGCCTCGACAAAGGTTGTCTGACACAATGTGTTCCATGGCCGAGCAGACGATTACCGGGCCCCTCGCGGCGGAGACCGTCGCCGGGGTGAGCGAGGCGGCCACGCCTCACGGAGAGGCCTGGGGCGCCGTCGCCCGCACCCACGCCGCAGTCACCGGCCGCCTCCAGGAGGCCCTGGCCCAGGCGGGGTTTCCGCCCCTGCCCTGGTACGAGGTGCTGGCGGCGGTCGCCGATGCGCCGGAGCAGCGGCTGCGGATGGGCGACCTCGCCGAGGCGCTGGTGATCACCCGCGGTGGCCTGACCAAGCTGGTCGACAGGCTGGTCAAGGCCGGCCTGATGGAGCGGGCCGTCTGCGAGGCCGATCGCCGGGTCAGCTACGCCACGCTGCTTCCGGCTGGATCCAACCTGCTGGAGGAAATGCGTCCCGTCGTCACCGCCGAGCTGGAGCTCGCCTTCTCGGCAAACATCACCACGCGGCAGGCCGAGCAGCTGACCGAGATGCTCGATCGCGTCCGCGGCGGCGCCTGCGGCGCCGCGTAGGCGCCTTTGTCAACCGGTGGTTTGCAAAGGCGCCTGGAGGGGCGGCTCAGGCGAAGGCCGCCGAGGCCTGCTCCTTGGCGGACTCGACCAGCGCCAGGACAGCCGGCTCGTCGCCCTCTCGCAGCAGCGCGATCGGGTCCGGATCGCCGTTGACGATCCCCTCGAAGAACTCCTTGCGGTCCTGGTAGGTCGGCAGCGTCCCCTTCGCCCAGCCGCGGGCGTCGTTGAGGATCACGGCGAGCCGGGCGTACTCCTCGCCGAAGAGCTCGGAGACCTGGCGCTTCATCCGCTTCGCCAGCGCCGGTGAGGCACCGGCGGTGGAGATCGCGATCGCCAGCGGCCCGGTGCGGACGATCGCCGGCAAAATGAAGTTGCACAGCGGCGGCACGTCGACGACGTTGACCAGCATCGCCCGCTTCTCGGCGTCGTCGAAGACGCCGATGTTGACCTCGGAGTCGTCGGTCGCGGCGATCACCATGAACGCCCCCTCGAGGTCCTCGGCGCCGGCGTAGGGGCGCCGCTCCCAGCGGATCGAGCCCTCGCGCGCCAGGTCCTCCAGCTCGGGGTGGGCGGTCGGCGCGATCAGGGTCACCTCACCGCCGCAGGCGAGCAGCCCCTCGACCTTCTCGAGGCCGATGTCGCCGCCGCCGATCACCACGCAGCGCCGACCGGTCAGCTTCAGGCAGGCGATGTAGAAGGGCGTCTCGAGCATGTCCCGGACGCAGGACTGGTCGCAGATCCCCTTGCGGAACTGGCAGACGCACTCCTTGCCGGCGTAAGCCTGGGCTGGCATGCCATCCAGGTTAGTGGGAGCGGGAGCGCGGGGAGGAGCTCAGATCGAGTCGAGGGTGAGGCGCAGGCCCTCGCCCATGTCCATCTCGGCCCGCCAGCCGAGCTCGCGCTCGGCGCGGCCGGCGTCGATCGAGACGCGCTGCACCTCGCCGGTGCGCGGCGGCGCGAACTCCGGCTCGAAGGCGACGCCCTCGCCCAGCTCGCGCAGCGCCTCGACCAGCTCGAGCACGCTGGTCTCGCGCCCGGTGCCGACGTTGATCGGCCCCGTGGCGTCCGAGGCCGCGGCGGCGAGGGCGGCGGCGACCACGTCGCCCACGTATATGTAGTCGCGCGTCTGGGTGCCGTCGCCGAAGACCGTGGGGCGGCCGCCCTCGCGCAGGACGCCGCAGAAGATCGCGATCACGCCGGCCTCCCCGAGCGGGTCCTGGCGCGGCCCGTAGACGTTGCCGAGCCGCAGCGAGACGCCGGAGAGGCCGTAGAGGCGCTGGTAGAGGGAGAGATAGCCCTCGGCCGCGAACTTGCTCTGGCCATAGGCGGAGAAGGGGGCGATCGGAGCGTCCTCGGGCAGCGGCAGCCGCTGCCCGTCACCCTCGCCGTAGATGGCGCCGCCGGTGGAGATCGAGACGACCCGAGCGCAGCCGCTGATGCGGGCGGCCTCGAGCACGTTGGCGGTGCCGCCGACGTTGACCGAGGCGTCGAAGAAGGGGTCGGCGAGGGACTTGCGGACGTCGATCTGGGCTGCGAGGTGGAAGACGCCCTGCGGCTTGAAAGCCTGCGCCAAGTCGGCGAGCCTCCCGCCGTCGCGGATGTCCATCTCGACCAGCTCTGCCCCCGCCGCCAGCCCGGGTTCGAGGTTCGAGAGGCGCCCGGTGGAGAGGTCGTCGACGACCGTCACCTCCTCGCCGCGGGCAAGCAGGGCGTCGACCAGATTCGATCCGATGAAACCGGCGCCGCCGGTGACGAGGCATCTCATTGGCGCGGTGATCCTACGCCGATCGGCGGCCGGCGGCCGGCGGATCGGGCGGCGCTCTCCTCGGAAGGACAGCCGCACGCCCCTGCTACCCTCGCCGACCCATGCGGTTGATCGTCACCGAGAAGAACAACAGCGCGAAGAAGATCGCCGAAGCCCTCAGCAACGGCTCCAACAGCGCTGACAAAACCTTCAAAGTCCCCTTCTACGCCTGGACCGACGCGAGCGGCGAGGAGCAGATGACGGTCGGCCTCAAGGGCCACGTCCTCGGTCCCGCCTTCCCGGAGGGGTACTCGAACTGGCAGAAGACCGACCTGCACGACCTGATCGACGCCGAGCTGATCAAGGAGCCGACCGACAAAAACGTCGTCAAAGCGATCAAGAAGCTGGCCAAAGAGGCCGACGACCTGGTGATCGCCACCGACTTCGACCGCGAGGGGGAGCTGATCGGGCTCGAGGCCCTGGAGGAGATGCTCGACGCCAATCCGGAGCTCGGCTCGCGCGAGGGCACCGCCGACGGGACCCTGCGGATCAAGCGGGCGCGCTACTCGGCCCTGACCAAGGAGGAGATCGAGCGCGCATTCGGCGACCTCGACGAGCTCTCCTACCCGCTCGCCAACGCCGGCGCCGCCCGCCAGGACATCGACCTGCTCTGGGGCGCGACCCTGACCCGCGCCGTCTCGCTCGCCAGCCGCCGCTTCGGCTCCAACTTCCTCTCCGTGGGCCGGGTGCAGAGCCCCACGCTCGGGTTGATCGTCGAGCGCGAGATGGAGCGGCGGGCCCACGTGGCGAAACCGTTCTGGGAGCTGTTCGCCAAGTTCGAGCACCCCGACGGCAGCTTCGAGGCTCACCACAGCGTCGACAAATTCTGGGAGCGAGCCGAGGTGGACACGGCGCTCGCCGGCACCTCCAGCCCCGGCACGGTGAAGTCGGTGACGGCGCGCAAGAACACCCGCCGTCCGCCCACCCCCTACAACACCACCGCCTTCAGCACCGACGCCTCCAGCCGCCTCGGCATCACCCCCGCCAGCGCGATGCGGATCGCCGAGGACCTCTACATGGACGGCTTCATCTCCTACCCGCGCACCGACAACACGGTCTACCCGTCCTCGCTGCCGGTGCGGGAGCTGGTTACCTCGCTGGTGCGGATCAAGGAGTTCTCCGCCGCCTCGGGCCTGCTCGATGGCGAGCTGAAGCCGACCCGGGGCAAAAAAGAGACGACCGACCACCCGCCGATCTACCCGACCCAGGCGGTCCACCCGGGCGCGCTCGAGGGCTCCAAGAAACGGGTCTACGAACTCGTCGTTCGCCGCTTCCTCGCCACCTTCAGCCCGCCGATGATCACCGAGTCGACCCGCGCCGACATCGAAGCCGGCGACCAGACCTACTTCGTGCGCGGGTCGGTGGTCGTCGACCCCGGCTACGCCGGGATCTACACCTACGCCCGCTCCTCCGACGAGGAGATCCCGAAGCTCGAGGAGGGGCAGGCGCTGCCTCTCGACGGCGAGCCCTGGATCGTCGACAAGGAGACCCAGCCGCCGCCCCGGATCTCGCAGGCGAAACTGATCGAGATGATGGAGGAGCGCGGCCTCGGCACCAAAGCCACCCGCGCCGACATCATCCAGAAGCTCTTCGACCGCGGCTACGTCTACGGCAACCCGCCGGTGCCGTCGGAGACCGGGATCGCGCTCTACGAAGCCTTCAAGAACTACGTGCCGGCGATGGCGACCCCGGAGATGACCGCCCAGCTGGAGGCCGAGATGGACCGCATCGCGGCGGGCGAGATGACGAAGGGGACGGTCGTCGGCGAGAGCCGCGACCTCCTCCACAAGACCTGGACCGAAATCGACGGCAGCCGCGAAGACCTGGCGAAGGTGATCTGGAAAGGCATGGACGAGGACCGCATCCTCGGGCCCTGCAAGGTCTGCGAGGAAGCGGGCCGCACCAAGGAGGACGGCTCCCCGAACATGCTGCGGATCATCCGGGCGAAAAAATCGGGCAAACGCTTCGTCGGCTGCACCGGCTGGACCGCCGATGACCCCGACTCCTGCGACCAGACCTTCCCGCTGCCCCAGCGGGGCGACGTCTTCCGGCTGGAGGAGCGCTGCTCGATCTGCGACCAGACGCCGCGGCTGAAAGTGGTGCCCTTCCGCGGGCGCCCGTGGAACCTCTGCCTCAACGACGATTGCGAGTCGATGCAGGAGATGAAGAAGCGTCGCGCCGAGCGCGAAGCGGCGAAAGCCGCGAAGGCGTCGATGGCCGAGAAGCCGAAGCCGAAGGGCGACGAGGACGCCGCGCCGACCAAGGCGGACACCGCCACTCGCGGGCGCAAACGCGCCAAAGCCGGCGCCAAAGGCTGAGGCACGAGGCCTTGTTCATCTCCCTGGAGGGAGTGGACGGCTCAGGCAAGAGCACCCAGGCGCGGCTGCTGGCCGAGGCCCTGGGGCCGGAGACGGTCGCGATCCGGGAGCCGGGCGGGACCGAGGCGGCGGAGCGGATCCGCAAGCTGCTCGCCGACCCGGCGCTGGCGCTGGAGCCGCTGGCCGAGCTGCTGCTCTTCCTGGCGGCCCGTGCCGATCTCACCGAGCGGGTCATCCGGCCGGCGCTGGAGGCCGGGCGCGACGTGGTCGCCGACCGCTTCTCCGACTCCAGCATTGCCTACCAGGGAGCGGCGCGGGGGCTCGGGGTGGGCGAGGTGATCACCCTCTGCGAGGCCGCCACCGACGGGCTCTGGCCCGACCTCACCCTGCTGATGCGGATCGATCCCGAGCTGAGCCTGGGCCGCGCCGCGGGCGAGGATCGCTTCGAGTCCGAGGGCCTCGAGCTGCAGCGCCAGGTGGCCGAGGCCTACGAGGAGATCGCGACGATCGCCCGCGACCGGGTCGTCGTCGTCGACGCCGCCGGCACGGTCGAGGAGGTCCACCAGCGCGTCATCGACGCCGTCCGCACCCGCACCCGCTAGATGACGGTGCTCGAGGAGGCGACCGAGCACCAGGGCCGGGCGCGGGTGGCGCTGGCGGCGGCTCTGCGGGCGGGGCCTTCGCACTCGTATCTCTTCCTCGGGCCGCGTGGATCGGGCAAGCGGGCGGCGGCGCGCGCCTTCGCGGCCGAGATCCTCGCCGCCGCCGCGGCTGATCCCGCCGACGCGCGCCGGCGGGCGCTGCTCGACCCCTCGCCGCACCCCGACCTCGTCTGGCTGGCGCCGCGCGGGGCCCAGCACCTGGTCGAGGAGGTGCGCGAGCGCGTCATCCGCGCCGCCGCCTACCGCCCCTTCGAGGGTGGCCGCCGCGTCTTCGTCGTCGAGGACGCGGAGGCGATGCGGGACGAGAGCCAGAACGCGCTGCTGAAGACCCTCGAGGAGCCGCCGGCGTTCGTCCACCTGCTGCTGCTCAGCTCCGACAGGGAGGGGCTGCTGGAGACCGTGGCCTCCCGCTGCCAGCCGGTGACTTTCGCGCCGCTGCCGGCACGGGTGGTGGAAGCCGAGCTGGCCGCCGAGGGGACGGGCGTCGCGGCGGAGGAGATCGCGGCGGCGGCCAGGCTCGCGGCCGGCGACCTCGAGCTGGCGCGGCTGCTGCTCACCGAGCGGGGGCGGCAGCTGCGCGAGGACGCCCAGCGTTGTCTCGCCGCGGCGCTCGCAGGAAGCAGTGCCCAGGCGCCGTGGCGGGCTCTGCTGGAGCGGGCGCAGACGGCCGGCGCCGACGCCGAGGCGGCCGCGCGCGAGGCGCTGGAGGAGGAGGCGAAGGCCGGGCTCAAGCGCAGCGCCAGGGAGGTCTCCGAGGAGGCCAAGCGGGCCGGCCGCCGCAGCCGCACCGAGCTCCTCGACCTCGGCCTCGCCCTTTGCGCCGCCTGGCTGCGCGACCTCGCCGCCGTCGCCACGGGCGCCGAGGGGGTCGCCTACGCCCGCGACCGCCTCGAGGTCTTGCGCGAGCAGGCGCGGGACCTCGATGCCGCCCGGGCGCGCCGCGGCGCCGAGCTGGTCCAGGAGACGCGCCGTGCGCTCGACCTCAACGTCTCCGAGGAGCTAGCGCTGGAGGCGCTGTTCTTCCGCCTCGAAGCCCTGCTGGGCTGAGGCAGAACGCTCTTCGGCCTTGGCCTTTTCGATCGCACGCTCCTGGGCGAGGCGGGTGATCTGGGCGGCCTGGCGGGAGACGATCACGCTGAAGTTGAGCGCCAGGCCGAGCAGCAGCAGCAGCACGATCGAGAAGAGGGCGACGTTGGTGTCGCGGACCCCCATCGCTTCGGCGACCAGCTCCAGCAGCCCCGGAAAGGCTGCTCCGGCCAGCATTCCCAGCCCGGCGAGCAGCCAGATCACGCTGTAGCGCTCCTCGAGGCGGTCGCGGCGGATCAGCTCGAGGATCATCAGCATGAAGGCGAGCGCGATCACCGCAGCGAGGATCCGCGTCTGCGGGGTGAGGTGGACCTTGGTGCCGTCGACGGCGAGCACGAGCAGCCTCATCGGCCCATTCTCCCATCTGCCGAGGCCGTAGCGGCCGGCTGAGGATTGTGTTAGTAAGCCTTCATGAGCCGCAACGGCGACAGCCCCGCCGGCCCCCGCGCCGGGGTCCCCCGGATCGGCATGCGCCTCTGGCTCACCGGCGCCTTCGCCGCCGTCAGCCTGATCACCACCGGCGCCGTCTACATCTTCGGCAACAACCACAAGGCGCTGATCGCCGCGGTCGGCACCGGCATGGTCGCCGGCTTCCTGATCGCGGTCGCGATCTCGCACCGGGTGGTCGGCCTCGCTCGCGCCGCGGGGGAAATGGCCGGCGGCTCCTTCGACGCGCCGCTGAAGACCTCCGGCCCCGACGAGATCGGGGACCTGGCGCGGGCCCTGGACTCGATGCGCGCCTCGCTCAAGGAGAGCTTCGGCGTCCTCACCGCCGACCGCAACAAGCTGGCGGCGATCTTCGACGGCCTCACCGACGTCGTCATGGTGGTCGACTACCAGGGGCCGATCCGCTTCTCCAACAGCGCGGCCTCGCGCCTGCTCGACGGCGGCCAGCCCCCCGAGGTGATCCTGCCGCAGCTCCAGCGCGCTTCGGAGGTCGGCTTCTCGGCCCATCCGGCGCTGCGGATCGGGGATCGCGCCTACGCGATGACCGCCCGCGCCCTGCCGGACGAGCGGGCGGTGCTGGCGGTGCTGCGCGATCGCACCGACGAGCTGCGGCGCGAGCTGGCCGAAGCCGACTTCGTCTCCAACGCCGCCCACGAGCTGCGCAACCCGCTGGCCGGCATCTCCGGCGCCATCGAGGTCCTGCAGTCGGGCGCCAAGAACGACCCCCGCGACCGCGACCACTTCCTCCACCGTCTCGGTGAGGACGCCGAGCGGATGAACCGGCTGACGCAGTCGCTGCTGACCCTGGCGCGGGTCGAGTCTCGCGGCGCCGCCGAGAGCGAGGTCGTCGACGTTCCCAGCGCGGTGCGCGACGTCGTCGCCGCCTGTGAAGCACCGCCGCACGTCGAGCTGATCGTCGACCTCGAGCCCGATCTGGCCGCGACCGGGGACCCGACGCTGCTGCGGCAGGTGATGATCGGCCTGCTGACGAACGCCTTCAAGAACACGCCGCCCCCCGGCAGCGTTACCGTTCGCGGTCGCCACGACAGGGAGGGTGAGGTGGTCTTGGAGGTGATCGACACGGGAACCGGTATCCCCGCCGATGAGATCGAGCGGGTATTCGAGCGGTTCTACCGCCGCACCGAGTCGCGCAAGCAGGAGGGGTTCGGCCTCGGCCTGGCGATCGCGCGGCGCATGGTCGACGTGATGGGCGGCCGCATCGGCGCCGAGTCCGTCGAGGGAGCCGGCAGCACCTTCTGGGTGCGCCTGCCGGTCGCGCAACCGAGCCCCACCCCGGTGGCATGAGCAGCGGTCGCATTCTCATCGCCGACGACGAGCCCTCGGTCCGGGACTCGGTCGGCTACGCGCTGGCCCAGGAGGGCTTCAACGTCACCGCCGCCGCCGACGGTGACGAGGCCAGTGACCTGCTCGGCAACGGCATCCCCTACGACCTGCTGATCCTCGACATCATGATGCCGGGGGCGAGCGGCCTGGACATCTGCCGCGACGTGCGCTCGCGCAGCGCCGTGCCGATCATCGTCCTCACGGCCAAAGACGCCGAGGTCGACAAGGTGGTGGGGTTGGAGGTCGGTGCCGACGATTACGTGACCAAGCCCTTCTCCGTGCGCGAGCTGCTGGGGCGGGTCCGCGCCCAGCTGCGCCGCCGCGAGCTCGACCGCTCGCCGCTGGCGCAGGCGGTGAAGATCGAGTCCGGCCCGGTCTCGATCGACCTCGTCCGCCACGTCGCCACGGTCCGCGCGGTGCCTGTCAACCTCACCCGCTCGGAGTTCCAGCTGCTGCGGCTGCTGGTCGGCCGCCCCGGGGAGGTGTTCAGCCGGTCGCAGATCATGGAGGAGCTCTGGCAGAGCGAGTTCGACGGCGACGAGCGTGCCTGCGACGTGCACATCTCGAACCTGCGCCAGAAGGTCGAGCGCGACCCGCAGCGCCCCGAGCTCGTCCTCACCGTGCGAGGGGTCGGCTACAAGTTCAGTCCCGACGCCCGCTGAGGGGCCGCGCCCGGAACGGCGCGCTCTCTACCTTGTGTAGCCCGAGTCAACCTGGAATGGAGGCCCTATGCCACTGGTACCGATGGTCGTCGAGCAGACCGCTCGCGGCGAGCGCTCCTTCGACATCTACTCGCGCCTGCTCGCGCAGCGCATCGTCTTCCTCGGGGAGCCCGTGACCGAGGACCTCGCCAACCTGATCATCGCCCAGCTGCTGCACCTCGAGTCCGAGGACCCCGAGAAGGACGTCAGCCTCTACATCAACTCACCCGGCGGCTCGGCCTACGCCGGGCTGGCGATCTACGACACGATGCAGTTCATCAAGCCCGACGTGCAGACCATCTGCTACGGGATCGCGATGTCGGCGGGATCGCTGATCCTGGCCGGCGGCGCGAAGGGGAAGCGGATGGCGCTGCCGAACAGCCGCATCCTCATCCACCAGCCCAGCGGCGGCTTCGAAGGCCAGTCCTCCGACATCGAGATCCACGCCAAAGAGATCCTCGAGCTGCGCGAGCGCCTCGACCAGATCTACGTCAAGCACACTGGCCAGTCGGCGGAGCAGATCCACGAAGACATGGAACGCGACAAGTTCTTCCAGCCGCCGGACGCGGTCGAGTATGGGTTGATCGACCGGGTGATCGAGACCCACGACTTCCAGGCGCAGCCGGTCGGAGCCGTCTAGGCGCCGAGCCGGCGCCAGGCCCAGAAGCCCGCGAGCGCGGCCGCCCCGCCCGAGAGGACGCCGCCGAGCGCCGCCCGGCGCGTCTCCTCGCGTCGGGCCGCGAGGCCGAGCGCGAGGGCGTCGGCGAGGTCGCAGGCGCTGGAGACGAGGATCACCGTGCCCAGGGTCGAGGCGTCGTGGCGGGCGCCGACGGTCAGCGCCCCCAGTGCCAGGTCGCGCCCGCCGGCCAGCCTCGCCATCGCCTCTCCCGTCGCTTCGGTGCCGCCGAAGCCGAGCAGGCGCAGCGCCGGTCTGGGGGCGAAGAGCGCGCCGACCCCGATCGCCACGCGGCTGCCGCCGATCAGCAGCGCGACCCTGTGCGCCAGCGGATCCGGATCCGGCTGCCTGCCTCTGCCGAGCACGCTTCCCCCATACCCCGGCAAGCGCGTTCGCGATCATGGCGAGGTGGCAGAGGGCGACACGATCCTGCGGCTGGCGCGGCGCTTCGAGGAGACGCTGGTGGGCGAGGAGGTCGGGGCCGCCGCCCCGAGCCCTCGCGGCCGCGCAGCCGGTGTCGGCCGCCTCGACGGGCGGCGCCTGCGAGGCGCCTCGGCACGAGGCAAGCACCTGCTGCTCGACTTCGGGGAGCTCGCCCTGCACAGCCACCTGGGGATGAGCGGCGGCTGGCACTTCTACCGGCCCGGCGCCCGCTGGCGCCGGCAGCGCTCCGCGGCCTGGGCGGTGCTTTCCGGCCGCAGGTGGGAGGCGGTGCAGTTCGGCGGCCCGACGCTCCGGGTCCTGCCGGCGGCGCAGCTGCGCCGGGACCCCCAGCTCGCCCGGCTCGGCCCCGACGTCCTGGCGCCCGACTTCGACCTGGCGGCGGTCGCCTCGGGCCTACGCGCCGAGCCCGGGCGCTCTGTCGGTGACGCCCTCCTCGACCAGCGGCTGGTCGCCGGGATCGGCAACATCTTCAAGAGCGAGGCCTGCTTCGCGGCGCGGGTCGACCCCTGGCGGTCGGTCGGCGAGCTGAGCCGCGAGGAGCTGGACGCCGTCCTCGCCGCCGCCCGCGAGCTGATGCTGGAGGCGGCTCGCAGCGGCCGCCATCCCCACGCCGTCTACCGGCGCCGCCGGGGAGCCTGCCCGGCCTGCGGCGGGCCGCTCTCCTCCCGCGGCCAGGGTGACGCCAACCGCACGACCTACTGGTGCCCCCGGTGCCAGGGCTGAGGCGCCGCCGCCGGGCCCTCCCGTCGGCGCCGCGCCCGCGGCCGCCGGCCTACTACCTGGTCGCCGGGGTGGACCTCGACGAGGAGATGGAGCGCCTGCGCACGCTCGGGGCCTTCGCCGGCGGCCCGCTGGCCGCCGCCAGGCCGGAGCTGAAGGTCCGCCGCGCGAGCCGTCGCCCCAACCGGCTGGGCTTCGCGGTTCCCAGCCAGTTCCGGCTTTCGGTCACCGCCTACCCCGACATCCGCGCCGGGGACGCCCTGGAGACGCTGCTGCACGAGCTGACCCACCTCCACGTCGGCCGCGCCGCCGAAGCGCATGCCTGGCACGGGCCGGCCTTCAAACGCACCCTGGCCGAAGCGATGCAGGAGGGCTACGGGGTCTCGATCCCGGCGCCGCGCTCCACGCTCCACGGCCCCTACGCGGAGGCGATCGAGCAGGCGCTGGCGCGCCCGCCGGACGCGCTCGTCTAGGGACCGTGCTCGCCTGGCTCCTCGCCCGCCCTGTCCTCCTCCTCCTCCTCCTCCTCCTCCTCCCAGCGGCGTCTCTCGCGCAGGTGGTGGACGACGAGGACGAGGACGACCACGATCGCCGGCGCGAAGACCGGCAGCGCGACGATCGTGTTGTGGTGGGCGAGGGGCAGGTTCACCCGCGGCGCGCTTCCTGACCGAGCTCGAGCGGCAGCCGCCGTCGCCGGCGCCGCCGCCGCTCGCCGCGGCCATCGGTCGCAAGCCGTTGCAACGCCCAGGCCAGCAGCGCCAGCAGCCCCAGCGTAATCGCCGCGACCGTGGAGTAGGCGGCGGCGAAGAGCGCCGGGCCACCGCCGGTCTGCTCCCGCTGCAGCAGCCTGTGCTCGTCGCCGAAGCGGCGGTCGAAGCTGGCTGGTGCGGGAATTTCACCGACCGGGATCGCCGGGTCGCTCGGCAGGTAGAGCGGCAGGGCCGTCAGCGAGAACCCCTTGTGAAGGCGGATCATCGTCTTCCAGCTGCCGTGCACGGGGAGCGGCTCGGTGCTGCGGTAGACCCCCGGCGCGATCTGACGCAGGGGATCGACCACCAGGGCCCCTCCCTGCCAGGCGGTGGCCTCGAACCAGTCGGCGCCGTCGGCCGTCTCGGGGGGATCCATCCTCACCGTCGCCTGCACCTGACGCCCGTCGCCACCGGGCAGCTCGCGCAGGCGGACGCGGCCGCTGACGCCGCTTTCGCTGGGGGAGTACAGGCCGAAGGCGACCAGGGCGACGATCGCAGCTGCGGCGCCGACGGCGGCCCGCCGCAGGCCCGGGCCACGGCGGACGGGCTGCGGCGCGAGGTGGGCGCCGATCCAGGCGCCCAGCAGGGCGCCGGCGAGCGCTGCGGCGAAGCCGGCGAGCGCGGCTTCGGGGAACACGCCCGGCGTCCACGGCAGCGGCATCCACAGCTGTGACCAGAGCCACTCCGCGGCGAGGCCGAGCGTGCCGATGCCGGTTCCCGCCCAGAGCGCGAAGCGCAGCGGCCGCTCCGGCGGCACCCGCAGGGCCACCGCTTCCACCACCAGCGCCTCGACCAGGTAGAGCGGGAAGTGCGGGGTCGTCTGTCCGATCACAGGCCCGATCGCCAGCGCCAGGCCCCCGCGCAGGAGGATGAAGAAGCCGGCGGCGCCGAGCGCCGCGCCGCGCCCGGCGTAGATCCGGGCCATGACCAAGCCGATCCCCGCCGCCATCATCAGCAGCATCGGCTGGAAGACGAGGCGGAACTGTGGCACGCCGAAGTCGAACTCCGCTTGGAAGGTGGAGAGGCCGAGCAACAGCCCGCCGGTGCCGGCGACCGCGCGAGCCAGCCGGCTCTGCGGCGCGCCGGTCTCGCTGCGCCCGGCGGCCACGTTCGCTCGCATCCCCTCGACGGCAAGCACCGAGATCCCGACCAGGGCCATCGCCGCGCCCCCGATCAGCATCAGGTGGGTCGGGCCCCACAGGGTCACGTCCTGGCCGAAGAGTCGATGCCACATGTCGTCGAGCGGGAAGCCGATCAGAGAGAAGGCCCCGCAGGCGCAGATGAGGACGCCGCCGAGCGGCGCCCACCAGTCGCGGCCGATCCGGATCGCGACCGAGCTCGGCCGCTCCCGCGGGAGGACGATCGCGAAGAAGCCGGCGCTGAAGATCCCGAAGAGGCCGGTGAGGATGAAGTAGTGCGCGGGGTTGGCGAGCGGCCCCGGGTCGCGGCCGTTGTCGATGTGCAGCGAGATGTCCCAATACATGCCGAAGAGCGCGATCAGCAGCGAGGTGGTGGCGAGCACGGTGGGAAGGGCGACCCACCCCGGGAACCTGAAGTGGCGTTCGGCCATGGAGGCCAGCCGTTCGAGGCCGTCGAAGCGCCCGGAGCGATGGCCGAAGCCGAGGTAGAGGAGGGCTGCGGTGACGAGCACCGCGGCGGCGGTCGCGATTGCGATCTGCCCCGCTTCGGCACCTCCGGCCGGCGGCGCCGAAGCAACCGCTGTCATCGCTGAAAGGCCGGAGGACATCGCGAAGTTCATTCCCTCGATAACGTTACCTCAAACGAGGTTACATTTCAAAGGATAGAATCAGCTCGATGGCAAAGAAAACCGACAGAGCAGCCGAGGAGGCCAGCCTGACGGTTGAGCAGCTCGCCTACGAGACCGGGATGTCAGTTCGCAACATCCGCAACCACCAGTCGCGGGGGCTGCTGCCGCCGCCGGAGGTGCGGGCGCGGATCGGCTACTACGGGGCCGAGCACGTCGCCAGGCTGCGCCTGATCCAGGAGATGCAGGCGGAGGGATTCAAGCTGAGTGCGATCTCGCGGCTGATCGGCGAGCACGGAGCCGACGCCGACCGCTTCGTCGGGCTGCGCCAGGCCGTCACCGCCCCGTTTGCCACCGAGGCGCCCGAGGTCCTCACGCGGGAGGAGCTGATCGAGCGCTTCGGAGTCGAGGACGAGCGGCTGCTCGGCAGGGCGCAGAAGCTGGGCCTGCTCGTCGACCTCGGCGGCGAGCGCTACGAAGCGCCCAGCCCGGCGCTGCTGCGGGCCGCCGAGGAAGTGATCGGGATGGGGGTCGATCTCGCGGCGGCACTGCGCGTGATCGAGAAGCTGAGCCGCAACTCGCAGTCCTCGGCGCGGACCTTCGTCGAGCTCTTCGTCGAGGAACTGTGGAAGCCCTTCGACGCGGCCGGCCGGCCCGACGAGGGCTGGGACGAGATCATCGCCGCGATCGAGCGCTTGCGGCCGCTGGCCTTCGAGGCGCTCAACGCGACCTTCCGGCTCGCCCTCACCGCCGAAGTGGAGAAGGCCTTCGGCGAAGTCCTCGAACGGCGCAAGAAGAAGTAGCTTCGATGCGCCCGCAGCTGCCGCGCCGCGGCTGATCGCGATCCGCCAAGCCGACGCCCGGACTTGAACCGGGGACCCCTTCATTACGAGTGAAGTGCTCTACCAACTGAGCTACGCCGGCGGGATGGAGCAATTCTAGGGAGACGGCGGCCGTGGTTCCGTCGCGGCGGGCGGCGATGATCGGCGGATGGGCGAGGAGACGAAGGCCACCCGACGAGAGGGCAACGAGGTGGAGTTCTCGCGAATCGTCGCCTTCAGCGACGGGGTCTTCGCGATCGCGATCACGCTGCTCGTCCTCTCTCTGCACATCCCCGAGAACCTGCGCGGGCAGGCGCTCAGCTCGGCCCTCTGGGACCAGCGCCAGGACCTTCTCGCCTACGCGCTCAGCTTCGCCGTGACCGGCCGCTTCTGGGTCGTCCACCACCGTTTCTTCGCCGAGGTCGTCGGCTTCGACGGGCGGCTGCTGGGGCTCAACATCTTCTACCTCGCCTGGATCGCCCTGATCCCGTTCAGCAGCGAGGTGCTCGGCGATCACGGGGGCGAGGCGGATGCCGTCGCGCTCTACGCGGTGAACCTGGCGGTGGTGGCGCTGCTCGGCTGGGTGATGGCCTCCTACGCGCATCGCGAGGGGCTGGCGGAGCTGGAGCCCCGGCGGGCGCTGGAGTTCCGCGCCCGCGCCTTCTTCGTCGCCGCCGTCTTCCTCGCCTCGGTCCCGCTCGCCTTCGCAGCCCCGAGCGCGGCGCCCTTCCTATGGCTGGCCCTGTTCTTCGACCCTGGCGGGCGCGTCAGTCGCCGCTCGGACGCGGCGCGTTGAAGGCGAGCGACCGGCCGGGCTTTGCGCAGCCGACCGAGAGCCCGCGGCCGGCGGCGGTGGCGAGGCAACGGTAGGAGCCGACCGTGCAGGCCGCGCGGGATGCGCCGCTGGGCGGGGCACAGGCGCGGCGGCGGGACCAGGTGGTTGCCAGCCGGTGGCCCTGGCGGCAGGAGATCGCGGTCACGCGGACCGCCTCGACTCGGCCCGCGGCTCCGGGGCAGGCCCTGGCGCGGGCTCCCTGCGGCGCGGCGGGGCCGCCTGGGCGTGGCGCTCCTCCCGACCCGCCGGACGGTGACGAGTCGCCGCAGCCGGCGAGCAGCGGGGCGGCCAGCAGGGATAGGGCAGCGATCGTCGCGGCAAGCCTCATCGGTCATCGCGAAACCTACCCTGCCGGCTCCCCCTGGCTGGCGGCGGGCGCCGGATCCGGCTGCAGGTGGCCGCAGACGGGGCAGCCCGGCTCGGGCACGACGGGCTCCCGTTTGACCTCCATCGTGCGCAGGTCGTAGATGTGGGCCACGCCCTGGGTCGAGGGCCGGCTGAGGCCGGTCAGCAGGTGCAGCACCTCCATCGCCACCTGGCCGCCGATCAGGCCGCATGCGGGCCCCAGGGTCGCGGCCGGCGAGGGCTGGGCCCGGCGCTGCTCGACGGCGACGTCGAACAGCGGGTACTCGCGACGGTAGGCCGTCTCCTGGCAGGCGAAGCAGCCCGTCTGGCCGGGGACGTAGAGGGGGCCGACGCGGGCGATCGGCGGGAAGTGGCTCATCGTTATGTAGGGGATGCGGGCCTCGAAGCAGGCGGAGTTGCACCAGCGCTCGATGTCGTGCGCCGGCCAGTCGGCGGCGTCGATGACGACGTCGCAGCCCTCGACGAAGTCCGCGATCTCCGCCTGGCTCTCGAGGCGCCGCGCGGTGGCGGTGATCCGAGCCGATGAGTTGAAGGCGCGCAGGCGGGCCGCCGCGGCCTCGACCTTGAGCAGGCCGAGGTCGGCCTCGGTATAGAGGATCTGGCGGTTGAGGTTGCTGGTCTCCACCCGGTCGCCGTCGATCAGCCACATCTCCCCGATCCCGCAGCAGGCCAGGGCCCAGGCGGCCCAGCCGCCGAGGCCGCCGACGCCCAGTACGGCGACCCGCGCCTCGCGCAGCCGTCGCTGGCATTCGGACGGCGGCAGGTCCTGCGGGCCTACATCGCTGAAGTAGCGCAGCTGGCGGTCGAACCGCGCCAGCTCGCCGGGTGCCAGCCTCTCGTCGTCGGCAGCGTCCTCGACCACCTCCAGCTCCTGCAGCTGGGAGATCAGGTCGGCCACCGGCTTGGACCCGAACTCCTCGTTCAGCCGCTCGAGGGTGTGCTTCCCGTCGAAGGCGGCAAGCAGGCGCCGGTCCTCCTCACCGGGCTTCTCTATGCGGATGTCGTTGTCGGAGCTGGGCCGCAGCAGGTACAGGTCGCCGTCGGGCGTCTGAATCGTCTCGGTCGTGCGCTTGATGCGTGGCCTGCGCAAGTCATCCCCCGTCGTCTCGGTGCCGGAGAAGAGACCGCCGTTTTGCTTTGACAGTTTCTAGTAAAAGTGGGTATCCGCGGCGGCTCAGGAGGTGAGCTCACGGGCGCGGGCGAGGACGGCGTCGGTCATCGGCACCGTCAGCTTGCCGGTGAAGGTGTTCTGCTGGCTGGGGTGGAAGCAGCCGAGCAGCCGCCAGCGGCCGACGTCGGCCTCGGCTCCGTGCCCGAACCGCGGCCGGGGCCGGGGGACCTCCTCGCCGAGCGCCCGCGCCGCCCGCAGGAAGCCGGCCCAGCCGAAGGAGCCGAGGGCGAGGATCACCCGGCACTCGCTCAGCAGATCCAGCTCGCGCTCCAAATAGGGCAGGCAGTT
>Ga0308175_100000500_pt1 | contig 27099 bp, 17 predicted proteins | sample PhyCR1_3_FD_203893 | JGI IMG/M metagenome (GOLD analysis project Ga0308175, IMG submission 203893) | Soil microbial communities from UC Gill Tract Community Farm, Albany, California, United States - DLSLS.C.R1 | ecosystem: Environmental > Terrestrial > Soil > Agricultural land | place: USA...
GAAAACTTCGCCATTCTCACCGATGAAGTTCACGTGACCTTCCAGCTTGTTCCGGTCTATGACGATTTCGATCAGGTCGCCATCGCGCAGCTTGCCTATCGGGCCGCCTGCCAGAGCTTCCGGAGACACGTGGCCGATGCATGCACCTGTAGAGACACCACTAAAGCGGGCGTCCGTGATGACCGCCACGTGCTTTCCGAATGGCAGGTGCTTGAGGGCCGAAGTAATCTGATACGTCTCTTCCATTCCCGAGCCCAGCGGGCCCCGGCAAATCAGCACGATCACGTCGCCTTCGCAGACGTTTTTTTTCTTGATCGCATCGATGGTGTCGTGCTCGGTCAGGAAAATTCGCGCCGGACCGCGTTTGCGGTAAATTCCGTCTGCGTCCACGACGCTGGGGTCAATCGAAGTGCTCTTCACCACTGATCCATCGGGCGCGAGATTCCCATGAGGGAAACAGACAGTGGAGGTCAGACCGCGCGACTTCGCGACTTCAGGAGACATAATGACGTCGTCCGGATTGATTCCGTCGAGTTCCGTCAGCTCCGCGCGGAATTGCCGGCGGCGTTCGGAATCCTTCCACCAGTCGAGCACGGTATCGAGTGTTTCGCCCGAAACGGTTCGTGCCTTCGTATTCAGGAGGCCTGCACTGCGCAAATGAAGCATCACCTCGGGCACTCCTCCGGCAAGAAACACTTGCACAGTGGGATGATTCCGTGGTCCGTTCGGCAGCGCATCGACCAGACGAGGAACACTGCAGTTGATGCGGACCCAGTCAGCAACGCTCGGGCGTCGGATGCCTGCCGCGTGTGCGATGGCCGGGATGTGAAGCAAAAGATTGGTCGATCCGCCGAATGCAGCATGCAGCACCATTGCATTCTCGATTGAGCTTAGGGTGACCACGTCCCGGCTGGTCAGGTTCAGCTCAATCATTCGCAAGGCAGCTCGCGCTGAACGCCGACCCATATCGAGCCACACGGGCTCACCCGAAGGAGCCAGGGCGGAATGAGGCAGGGTCAAACCGAGTGCCTCACCCACCACCTGTGCCGTCGCGGCGGTGCCAAGGAACTGACACCCACCGCCCGGCGACGCGCAAGCTCGGCAACCCGCTTCGGCGGCCTCTTGCAACGAAACCATGCCATGCGCAAAGCGCGCTCCCATCGATTGCACCTTGCCGGCATCCTCGCTTCCCTCCGGCATGAGCGTGACACCGCCCGGGACGAGAACGCAGGGCAGATTCGGTGTTCCCGCCAGGGCCATCATCATCGCCGGGAGTCCTTTGTCGCAGGTAGCGACGCCCACTACAGCACTTCTGGTCGGCAAGGAGCGGATCAGCCTGCGAAAGATGATGGCCGCATCGTTCCGGTAAGGAAGCGAATCGAACATGCCGGTTGTACCTTGCGATCGGCCGTCGCAAGGATCGGTACAGGCACCCGCGAATGGAATCGCACGGTTTGCCTTCAACTCCCGCGCCGCCTCAGCAACCAGCAGTCCCACCTCCCAGTGACCGGTGTGGTACCCGAGTGCGATGGGTGTGCCATTCTCCGCCCGTACGCCCCCGTGAGTCGACAGAATCAGAATCTGCTTGCCACCAAGCGCTTCTGGAGCCCACCCCATTCCGGCGTTTTGCGACCAGCCGAAGAGGTTTCCCGAAGGCTCCTGCACCAGCATCTCCGGAGTAATCGGGAGCGATCCCGCAGGCCCGGGAGCGTGCGTCCGCACTTCGAATATCGCGGGGTTCCCCGAATCGAAAAGGTCTTTGACGTTCATCTGGATTTCATTTCAAATCAGTTTGCTTCCGGTACACTTGAATCACTCTCCCACATGCCTGGACAAGCTGCCGAAAGCCATCCGAAACCAGGCACGGTCGCCATCTACCCGGGCTCGTTTGATCCTCTGACAAACGGCCATCTGGATGTTATCGCGCGCGCCAGCAAGCTGGTCGCGCGGCTGATTGTCGCCGTACTGACTAACACTCAGAAGGCGCCTCTCTTCAATGTGCCGGAACGTCTTCAGATCATTCGGGAAGCCACTGCACATCTCCCGAATGTCGAGGTTGAGGGCTTCGAAGGTCTGTTGGTGGACTACGCCGGGCAAAAGAACGCTACAGTTGTGATTCGAGGGATTCGAGCCATCTCGGACTACGAAAATGAATTACAAATGGCGTTGCTCAATCGCCGAATGCGGCCGGAACTCGAGACCGTGTTCCTGATGGCAAGCGAGGAATATTCATTCGTGAGCTCGCGCATGATCCGCGAGATTTCTCAGCTTGGTGGAGACGTCACAAGCTTTGTTCCTCCAGTTGTACTAGCGCATCTCCGCGCGAAACGATCGGCGACGCGCTAGATTGATAGAAAGCAACGTATGGAAGCAACATCAGAGATCGCCGAACGAATATCTAGCATTAGCGTTTCTTCTACTTTGAAGGTTTCGGCTGACGCGGACCGCCTGCGGCGTGAAGGAGCTGACGTTGTAGATTTCGGAGCCGGGGAACCGGATTTCCCGACGCCGCAAAACATCAAGCAGGCCGGGATCGAAGCGATCTCTTCCAATTTCACCAAGTACACCAACGCCGGGGGCACACCCGAGCTTCGGGCCGCCATCTGCGACCGCCACAAACAAGACTTCGGCACCCATTACACCAGCGCCGAATGTATGGTGACCGTGGGCGGCAAGCACGCCATCTTCAATCTCATTCAGGCTCTCGTCGATCCCGGTGACGAGGTGATCATTCCGGCCCCTTACTGGGTCACCTACAAAGACGTCGTGAATTACGCCGGCGGCCACTGCGTGTTCGTCGACACGGACGAGGCAAACGGATTTAAAGTCACCGCCGATATGATCGAGCGACATCTGTCACCACGCACAAAGCTCGTCATCATCAATTCGCCGAATAATCCGAGCGGTTCCGTTCTGGAGGACAGCGAGTTCAAAAAAATCTTCGAGGTTACTTCAAAGCGCGACGTGTATCTCATGACGGACGAATGTTATTGCCAGTTCGTCTATGAAGGCACGCCGTTTTCGATCGCCTCGGTTCCGGGCGCGAAAGACAAGGTCGTGGTTGCCGGATCCCTTTCAAAGACCTATGCGATGACCGGCTGGCGCATCGGCTTCGCGCTTGCTCCTCAGGAAATTATCGGCGCGATGATGAAGTTGCAAAGCCACAGCACGTCGAACCCGACCTCTATAGCGCAGAAAGCCGCCATCGAGGCAATGCGGGGGCCGCAGGACTCGGTTACCGGGATGCTTGCTGAATATCGCAAACGCCGAGACTTCGTCGTTGCGCGGCTGCAGAAAATTCCAGGCGTCAAGATCACGATGCCAAAGGGTGCGTTCTATGCGTATCCGAATATCAGCGTTGCTTTCGGAAGCGGCCGGATCAAGAGCGCCATGGATTTCGCGAGTGAGTTGCTGGCTAAGTCTTACGTTGCGGTTGTGCCGGGTGAAGCATTCGGAACGAATGAGCATGTCCGGATTTCTTACGCAACCTCAATGACCGAACTAGAACGCGGGCTGGACCGGATAGAAAAGTTCATCGATACCTTGAGGGCTTAGCTAACGGATGAAGCCGCTGCTTCCTCTCCTTCTGCTAGCGGCGGCTTCCCTGCCAGTAGTCGCGCAAACGTCGCCGAAGTTCGACTATTATCTGCTGACCCTATCGTGGTCGCCCGAGTATTGCCACAGCCATACGAGCAGTACGCAGTGCGCATCAGATAAACACTTCGGGTTTGTCGTTCACGGCTTATGGCCGGAGTACAAGACCGGCAGCGGCCCCCAGCACTGCGGCAACCAGCCAGGCCTTTCAGATCCCGGCAGCATGCTGGACATCATGCCCGATCTCGGGTTGGTGCAGCACGAATGGACGACGCACGGCACCTGCTCCGGGCTTAGCGCCGATCAGTACTTCGGATTGATCCGCAAAGCGTTCGGTGGCATCAGACAACCCACTCAGCTGACCTCAGCGACAAAGCAGCAGACTCTCTCTCCGCGTCAGGTGAAACAGGCGTTCGAAACCGCGAACCCGCAGCTGAATGATGCCGAGATGATGATCAATTGCGCGAGCAACTACCTCCAGGCCGTCGAGATCTGCCTGAATAAGAGCCTGCAACCGATCTCGTGCCCGGCGCCTCGCGACTGCCGGGCCTCAATTATTCGCGTTCCGCCGGTTCACTGACCTTTTTTCATCGACAGGCCCGTGACCGTCGCGTCGGTGTTGTGCGCAAAACGGATTCCATACACGCCGTCCGTCGACTTCAGTTTGCCAGCGGTAACGAGGGCTGACTTGTCATAGCTTGCAACCTCCGTACCGTTGATAGAGCACGACACTTTGTCGCCCTTTACGGACATTGCGATCTCCTGGGTGACGGGTTCGCCCTGCGCTGCCGCTTTGTGGACAGCCGCGTTTTCCTCGCCGCGGCGCCCATTCATCTGAAACGGCTCCGGTCCAAATCCGCGCACTATGAAGTTACCGTTGCCATAGGCGGCGCAATAAAGATAGCTTTGCGTGTCGGTGCCCATATCGTTGCCGGCGATGAAGATACCGTACGGATGAGGGTGACTGTTCAGGTTCATGTACTTGGGTTCGTTGAAGGTCGCTTTCACCGTGTAGTCACCGGAAGCCTTGTTCGCCGGATTCCAGTAGGTCACCGCCGGGCCGGTTGTGACATGTAGCCCGCCGCCCTCTTGCGCCAACTTAGCGTCATCCAGCTTTGCCCCTTTTTTCTCCTCATTGGCGTCGATTTTGCCAGTCCAGCCGGAAACGGAGACGCCGCCGCCGGTAACAGCACGGGAACTTTCCGACTGCGCCTGGGCGCACATCGTCAGAGGGGCGGATAGTGAAAACGAAATTGCAAGAAGGGAACCGCAGAGAAAACGCATGGTGAATCCTTTCATTCCGAAACGTTCTGGAACGACAATTATATGCGTTTTCGCTACAGCACTATTGGCGCTTGTCGTACCACACAGCGCCCGCTACATCTGCCGACCCTGTTCCAGTCCAGCGAATCAACCGACCGAAGAAATCAGGCCGGACGATCTTCGCTTTTTCGGAGCGCCCGAGGACTCCCGGATTTTGAGCGTGGCAGGAAGCCGGATATCGATCCGGTTACGGGAGTTTATGCCATTTTTGATGCGATCGATCAGGATCTGTGCCGCTTTTGAGCCAATCTCTTGAGCAGGTTGAACGACGGACGTAATACCCGGTCGGAACACGTCGTCAGCGCTCAATTCGTCAAACGTGGCAAACGCAATGTCTTCAGGCGTGCTCATGCCGCAAGCAACGATGCAGCGGAGCGCTCCTAAACCAGTGACGCCGTTCGTACAGAACAGTGCACTGGGGCGCCCGGGAGCTCGCAAAATGTGGCTCTCGCAGGTGGCTTTCACGTCATCAGCATGAAGCTTCGTTTCCCAGATGAGCGAACTGACAGGCTGTATGCCGGCTCTCCTCAGAGCTGCTTTATACCCGGCCAGGCGTTCCCGCTCGTTCCGTAACGTAAGCGGACCGGTCACGATCGCGATCCTGCGATGGCCGCGAGAAATGAGGTGTGAAACGGCCATCTCAGCCGCCGTCGCATCTTCAACACAGACCGAATCCACCTCCACTCCGTCCGGCAAGCGGTCCAGGCAGACCACCGGAATGTTGGACGCGATCAACTTCTTCACGTGTCCATCCGAGCCTTGCCCAGAAGCAATCACCAGCAGAACGCCGTCTACCCGTTGCGATCGCAACAGGGACAAAGCCTCTTTCTGGCGTGTTGTGCTGTCGTCCGAGTTGACCGCTATTACCGAGTAGCCGAGGACGCGTGCTGTTGTTTCAGCACTGCGAATCACCTGCGGATAGAACGGGATGGTCAAATCCGGAACAACGATGCCGAGGGTGCGGGTCGTCCGCGTTTTGAGGCTGCGGGCGATGTGATTCGGATGGTAATCCAGCTTGTTGATCGCGGCGAGCACCTTTTCCCGAAGCGCGACACTGACGGGAACTGAACCACCGATCACGTGCGAGACGGTGCCAATCGACACTCCGGCCAGTTCAGCTACCTCTTTGATAGTGGACATAAGGCTCGAGTCTAGAAATTATACCTATCTATGTTGTCTTTGCGAAAGATGACGGGTTTGCCCAGGATAATGTCGGTACCTTGGATCTTGAGTTCTCCGAGTTCCGGAACCCTTAGAACAGATTGACCCTTTTCCAGCTTTCGACGAACGAGAGCAGCGGGTGCCGCCACTGCCAGATATCCCAATTTCCTGGTGTCCCACAGCACGACCGCCTGGATGTATCCGCCGTGAACGTAAGGTTTGCAGAGGTTTGGCAGAGATAAGCCGAGGACCTTTACATCCGATCTTCCAGATTGCTTAATCGCTTCTCCCATGCCGGGAACGGCCGGGGCAGAAATGCCGATAACGGCTTTCAGGCGGGGATAAACCTTCAGCAGCGTTTGTGTTTCCGAAAACGCCTTGTCACGGTCATCCTCACTTGGCCTCACGGTCACGAGTTGTAGATTGGGATGTTCTTTCGCAATTCGCTGCCGCATGAATGAGATCCAGAGATTCTGGTTCGCGGCACTCAAGGCGCCGGTGATAATCGCCACCTGTCCCGAGTTTCCGATCAGGCGTGCCGCCTCGTCCACGAGTGTGTTCCCGATATCTTCCGGCGTGGCCTGACTGATGAAGTAATCCCTTGCGTCCGGCTCCGCGTCCGCATCCCACGTCATCACTTTGATCCCGCGTGCACGCGCTTTTCGCAAAACCGTCGAGATACCCGGGCCGTTTTCGACACTCACGGAGATGGCTTGAACGCCTCGCGTGATCCAACCCTCGACTACTTCGTTTTGCTTGGCCGCATCCAGGCCCGTAGGGCCGTCCCAGATCATATTCACATCGAGCTTTTTCGCGGCTTCTTCTGCGCCGATTCGACAACTGATGAAGTATGGGTCTCCCTTAGCCTTGGGCATGACGCCGATCAGGATCTGGTTCCCGGATTTTCCTCCGGCGCCAGACTGCATATGTCGCGATGTGACGATAGCTCCGATAATCAGGACTGCCGCAGCGCCAACCGCGGCGAAGACGCGACTTCGTCCGCGCACTTCGGAACGCTCGACAGACTCGGCCCTTTGGCGATGAGCAAAGCGATCGAACGCAATCGTAAGCACCAGGAGGATGCCGGTTGCGATTCCAGCGACTTCCGCCGGCCATCCCGACAGGCGCAAACCGTTTTGTAAAAGCACGGTGACGGTAAGGCCGAGGATCGTGCCACCGACGGTTCCTGACCCGCCGAAGATGGAGGTCCCACCGAGGACAACAGCGGTAATGGCAATCAGCTCATATCCGTTTCCAGCGTCCGATTTGGCTTGGCCCAGGTGAGCTACATAAACCAGGCCGGCAACACCGGCAGAAAAGCCGGACAGCAGGTACACAAGAGCGAGCCGTTTCACGACAGGGATCGCAGCATAACGAGCCGCTTCGAAGGAGTGCCCGATCGCATAGATGCCCCGGCCGATCACCGTGCGATGGAGCAACAGGAAAAAGCCGACCGCGAAAACGAAGGCGATCACGGCCTGAGCGGGCAGGAAGCCACCGATGTAACCCTGTCCCAGATAGAGGAAACCCGCCGGGAAATCGGAGTAATTGCGGGCGCCTTTCGTGACTGCCTCTGCCAGCCCGCGAAAAAGAGAATACGTTCCGAGTGTGACGATCAGCGGAGAAACCCGGAGCCGCGCGATAAGAAAAGCGTTGATTCCACCGCCAAGTACGCTGACGAGAAGGGTGGCGAGAGCAGCCGCTGCGACGGGCCAGTGTGCATCCACGGACAGAGCGCCGAAAGTAAGGGCACAAAGGCCCATCATCGATCCAACGGACAGGTCAATGCCGCCGGTCACAATAACAGGAGTCAAAGCGAGCGAGAGCAATCCGATTTCGACTCCCAGCCGAATGCACTCAAAGAAGTTCGGGAGCGAAAAAAAATTTTGCCCGGTGAGGCTAAAAAAGGCGATCTCCAGAAAGATCACCGCTACCAGGATGAGCTCTTGTTTGCTGTTACTCTTCACATTCGTGCCGCAAAGAAGGTTTTGGGGCAGCGCGGTAAGGCCGGTACAGCCATAGACAATCCGCGTTGACACACTAGCATACCGGTGTGTTCGGAGTGCTTACGCCTTTTCACCCGGGCTCAGACGGTCGGAGTGCTTCTCCTCACGCGGCGGCCAGCTTCGGTTTGCGCTGACGCAAAGCAGCATCGAATAAAACGGTAAGAAGAATGATCGCGCCTTGAATCGCCTTTTCCCAAAACGGGTTAGTGCCGAGATAGGTTAGTGCCGGCCCGATACTGCCAAGCAGAATGACGCCAATGAACGTGCCTGGCAGGCTGCCGCGGCCTCCCGTTATGGACGTTCCCCCCACAACGACAGCGGCGATGGCCTCGAGTTCCAGGCCGTTCCCACTATTGGCGGGTACATCAGAGAAGCGGATCGCATTCAGAAACGATGCAAGGCCCGTCAGAGCGCCCAAGAGTACAAACACGGAGAATGTGGTTTGCAGCGTAGGTAGCCCGGCGAGACGTGCGGCCTCTTTGTTGGACCCAGTTGCAAAAATCATCCGCCCGGCGGACATGTGTTGCGATCCCCACCATAAAGCGCCGAATACTGCCAGCGCCCCAATCACGATCAGGATCTGGCCCGGTCCCTGTGCGAGGCCTGCCCATTGAAAGCTGCTGGGCAGTCCTTCCACCCAGGCCCCTCCAGTAATCCAGCGCAGAGCTTCGCGCCAGGCAACCATCGTCGCGAGCGTGACAACAATGGAGGGAATCTGCACGAACGAAACAAGAGCGCCGTTGCATGCGCCTAGAGCCGACCCTATGATCAGCGCGGCCACTGGAAGTAGGGGGACTGGCAGGCCCGCTTTCGCTAGAAACCCGCAGCAGACGCTAACAACGGCGAACAACGAGCCGACCGAGATATCAATCTCGGCGACAACGATGACGAGAGTCATGCCGGCTGCGACAAGCAACACGGAAACATTCGCGAGAGCAAGGTCGCGGAGATTCGAAACGGTGTAAAACTGTGGCGCGGCTACTGCCAGGAAGACGTAAAGGAGTAGAAGAGCAATCAGGCTTGGCCACTCACGACGGAAATGCACGTTATCGCTCCTGCTCTTTGACTTCCGCCAGGGTGTGTCCGAGGGCAAGAGCCAAGATCGCGTAGGGCGTTGCCTCGGTCCGATCGAGAATACCAGCGATCTTGCCCCCAGACATCACGGCGACACGATCGCTCATCCCGACAACCTCCGTTGTCTCTGATGAAATCATCAGGATCGCCATACCTTCGCTTGCAAGCTCGCGCATAAGCCGGTAGATTTCAGCTTTCGCACCAATGTCGATGCCCTGCGTTGGTTCATCCAGGATCAGAATTTTGGGGCGTGTCATCAGCCAACGCGCAAGCGCGACCTTCTGCTGATTGCCTCCCGACAGGCTTCGGACGGGAGCATCCGTCGACGCCGTTTTGATCCGGAGCCTCTCGGCAAATCCGTGTGCCATTACGTTTTCCGCTTCGAACTGCAGGAGGCCGTAGTGGGAGATCTGGCGCAAACTCGCCAGAGTGGTATTGGTGGCGACGGACATGCCAAGAATGACACCGTGGTGCCGACGGTCCTCGGGAACGTATGCTATCCCAGCCTTGACAGCATCGGAAGCGGAACGGATCGCCACATTCTTGCCGTCTATGAGCACCTCTCCCTCATCGATTGGTGCAAGACCGAAAATCAATTCGGCCAGTTGAGTTCTACCCGAGCCCACGAGGCCGGCAAGCCCCAATATTTCTCCGCGCCTGACAGCGAGACTGACGCCCTTCACCCCAAGCTCAGCAGAACTCACGTCTTTGACTTCGAGAGCCGTCTCACGTACAGAAGAGTGGCTGGGCGGGAATGTCGCGTCCATATCACGGCCCACCATGAGGCGAATCAGATTGTCCATCGTAGTTCCTGCCATCGGGCGCGTTTCAATGCTATTCCCGTCGCGCAGCACGGTTACGCGATGCGCAAGCCGAAAAAGCTCTTCGAAGCGGTGAGAGATGTAGACCACGGCCGTACCCGCCGCACGGACCTCCTCGATAATGCGGAAAAGATTTTCGGCATCCTGCTCGCCCAGCGAAGCCGTCGGTTCGTCCAAAATGAGCACCGAAGTATTCGCATCCAGAGCTTTTGCGATTTCCACTAGCTGTTGCTCCGGCATGCTCAGTTCACCGGCAAGCCTGTTCGGGTGAATCCGCGCTCCAACTCGCCGCAGTAATTCCGTTGCAGACTGGGTTCGAGCCTTCCAACCCACCGTGTGCCAAGGCCGGCGGATTTCTTTCCCGAGAGCCAGATTTTCCGCAACCGTGAGATCTGGAAATAAAGCAGGTTCCTGATACACCACGCTGATTCCGAGTGCTCGGGTCAAGGCTGGACTGGTATTTTCCAGGCGCTTACCACGAAGCCAGATCTCTCCGGAATCGGGCTGCATCGCGCCGGTCAATACCTTAATAAGAGTTGACTTCCCTGCCCCGTTCTCGCCGACCAACGCGTGGACTTCACCCGCAAAAAGCTGAAGGGAGACGCCCTTGAGCGCGCGGATCCCTCCAAAGGACTTGGTAATTCCCCTCGCTTCGAGGACCAGGCCGCTGCGCATAGATTCATCGTCAGAAATGGGCGGTCCGGTCACGAAGCTCACCTCTCGAAGTTGTACCATCCGGACAGAAGAAGCTGAGCTACCATGAAGCCGGAACATGAGGCTCGAAAGTAGAAGCACGATCAGTTCCGGGCGAGGTCGGGCTTGAGAACGCGTTGGTTTTACGCGCTTTTCTTCATATCCGGCTTTTGCAGTCTGATCTACGAGGTGGTTTGGCTACGGCTGAGCATGGCCAGTTTCGGTGTGACGACCGCGATGGTCTCGATCGTCTTGTCCGTCTTCATGACGGGCCTCGGGCTCGGCTCATGGCTCGGTGGGAAACTGATCCGCCGTCTCGAGCAATCGTCTCCTGCTGTTCCGCTCCGGCTCTATGGAACGCTCGAAGCGATCATCGGATGCTCCGGTTTCATCGCACCAGCGCTCATCATTTTGGGTTATCACCTGCTCCGGGATGCTGGAAAAAGCTTGGCATGGGGCTCCTCCATTTATTACCTTCTTTCGGGCACCTGGATCCTGATCGCGCTATTGCCGTGGACCACTTGTATGGGCGCAACATTCCCGTTCGCTATGGCGGCGATTCGCAGACTCCAACCCGACACATCAGAGCATTCCTTCAGTTATCTCTACCTTGCAAACGTTCTGGGCGCAATTCTCGGGACGTTGATTCCCGCGTTCGTTCTGATTGAGTTATTTGGATTCCGCGGCACGCTGTACATCGCGAGTGCGCTCAATGCTCTGCTTGCCCTGGGAGTTTTTGCCCTGAGTACTTCATCGCGTGCCGATTCTCCGGAGGTCACGGCTGCCGCACGCGAATCAGAAGCGGCCAAACGACCTCCTCAAGAATCAGGAGCACTCCTCCTTCTGTTTACTACTGGCCTTTGCAGTATGGCCATGGAAGTCGTCTGGGTGCGCGAATACACGGTTTATCTTGGCAACGTTGTTTACGCATTCGCGACGATCCTTGCGCTCTATCTGGCGGCGACTTTCATAGGATCTTTTCTGTACAGGCGTCGAATCCGTTGGCACGAAACCAGCGTCTTCGGTCTGGCATGGGTCCCGCTTGGTTTAGTCGCCTTGCTTCCGCTCCTCTTCGCAGATCCGCGATTGCCGATTCCAGAGGTCATCGACAACACTGCCCAAAGCTTGGCGTATGGCGCGATTCGGGTGATTCTTGGGATTGCTGGATTCAGCGGCATGGTTGGTTATTTGACGCCGATGCTGGTCGACCGCTGGTCAGGAGGCAATCCGGAACTCGCGGGTAAGGCATACGGTGTAAATGTGGTCGGCTCAGTTCTCGGTCCGCTGATTGCCGGATTCCTGATCTTGCCGGTAGCTGGAGAGCGTTGGGGCTTGATGCTGATGTCCGTACCTCTCTTCCTTGTTGGATTTGCCAGCGCAACACGGGCCTCGCGTTCGGGTTTGAGGATGCTCGATTTGCGCCCGGTTGGAATGTTTGCAGGCACGGTCGGGATTTCGCTGCTGGTCGCTTTCGCGACAAAAGACTACGCGACGAAATATCCGCACCGGATCGAACTTCGGGATCACACGGCGACAGTCATCGCAACCGGCGAGGACATGCACAAGAGACTTCTGGTGAACGGCACGGGAATGACGAAACTGACCCCGATCACGAAGCTGATGGCCCACATGCCTTTAGCGTTTCTCGACAGACCGGCCAGAAATGGTCTCGTGATTTGCTTCGGTATGGGAACAACATTCAGGTCCATGCTCTCCTGGGGGATCGACGTCACTGCGGTTGAGCTGGTACCGAGCGTTCCCAAGCTGTTCGGATACTTCCACCCGGATGGGCCGGATCTGTTGCGATCGCCTCGAGCGCACGTCGTCATTGATGACGGCCGGCGTTATCTGGAGCGTTCGGATCAGCAGTTTGATGTCATCGCAGCGGACCCGCCACCGCCCATAGGTGCGCCTGCGTCCAGCTTGCTGTATTCGGAAGAATTCTATGCAATCCTGAAACCTCATTTGCGGCCCGGCGGCATCGTCCAGGTTTGGTGTCCCGGCGGCGATGATGCGACCATGGCGTCGATATCCAAGTCGCTGAGGAACGCGTTCCCTTATGTTCGCGGTTTCCTGGGTATCGAAGGTTGGGGTGTCCATTTTCTCGCCAGCATGCAGCCCATTCCGCTGCCATCCCCTGCAGAACTGGCCGGAAGAATGCCGCCTGCGGCGGTAAAAGATCTTCTGGAGTGGAACCCGGGATCAACAGCTACCGACATATTTGACAACATGCTTAGCGACCCCGAGACGCTGGGCGAGTTCATCAGTTTGAAGCCCTCGGTCCCGCCGATTGCCGATGACCGTCCGATCAATGAATACTTCCTGCTGCGCTCAGCAGATCCTAAAGTCCCGATCTAGGCTTCAGCTAGAACGTTATCCGATCCTTTTTGCTCTCGATTTTCGCCGCATCGACTCCCGGAACTTTCTCCACTTCTTCAACAGTTTTAAAAGCTCCGTTCTGTTGACGGTAAGCAATGATCGCCTGCGCATCCTTCAGCGCTATCTCGAGAGCAGTTTTGATCTCTTCCGCGGACGCTTTGTTGACGTTTACGGTCGTGACTGAACCTTCGGCCTTCGGCGGGAAGTTCTTCGCCAGATACTGGACAATTTCACCGAACTCTTCTTCTGAGCCTTGCGCGCCACGCTGGACCATGTTCAGCACAACTTGTGTCCAGCCATCGGCGGTATTACCGCGTCCAAGAACAATCTGCGGGCCATGGCAAACGCTGCAGATTCGAAGGAAGGTATCTTTGCCCTGGCCCTCGGGGAATGATTGCTGCTGTTGAGCCGTTAAGAGACCGGCAGTTAAGAGCGCGAAGGCAAGTTGCAATGCGAACCTTATTCTGGCGTCCGACATCATCGATTCCGGCACCATTCTACCGTCCCTTCCAGGGTGGGAGCGCGGCCCATAAGGCCCATGTGTCTGTGATATACAAGTACCGGTTGAAACGATACAAACTATCACGAGTTGGGCATTTCGCCCCTATCCGCCGTGCGCTGACCCGCGCCAGGATCGTCTCGAAATGTTGCTCGCTTGCCCTGCTCGTCACCTCGCTGAGCATCGCAGCCGAATGGCCGACAGACGGCGGCAGTCCCAAGCGCAACGGGTGGCAGAAGGATGAAAAGCTCCTCACACCGGCGAACGTCAAGGACATGAAGCTGATCTGGAAGGTGAAGCTTGATAACGAGCCGCGAGAGATGCACTCGCTATTTCCGCCCCTGATTGTGGAAGGGATCGCGACGCCGGCGGGTACCAAACAGGTCGCCATTGAGGCGGGCTCGTCGGACAACATCTATGCCATTGATGTTGACTCCGGCACTGTGCTTTGGCAGAAACACTTCTCTTACACATCGAAGGTGCCGCAATTGGGGGGACGTGGTCCCCTTTGTCCGGGAGGCCTGGTCGCCACGCCGACCGTCGGAGCTCGAGATAGCTCCGGGAAACGACCCGTCTATGCCGCTTCGAGCGACGGCATGTTGCACACACTGAACGTTGCCGACGGCGAGGATCTTGCACCGCCTACCAATTTTCTGCCGCCGAATGCTAAGGCTTACTCGCTCAACTTGTGGGAGAACGTTGTATACAGCACGACCGCCCAGAGCTGCGGCGGCAATCCGAACGAGTTCTGGGCAGTGGACATTGCGAGCGCCGACAAAAAGGTAACGCGTTTCGACCCTGGCGGACGCGGTGGCCTATGGGGACGCTCGGGAGCATCGATCGGATCTGATGGAACCCTGTACGCACCGACAGGAGACGGACCATTCGATCCGGAGAAGCACATTCTGAGCGAGTCGATCGTCGCAGTCACACCGAAAGAACTGAAGCTCAAAGATTACTTTTCGCCCTTAAATTCCGCGTTTCTCTGGAAGCGCGACCTCGACATGCAGGTTACCCCCGCGATCTTGAACTATAAAGGACAGGAACTGCTGGCGACCTCGAGCAAGGAATGCCGTGTTTTCCTTCTTGATTCGAAGTCGCTTGGCGGCGCTGACCATCGAACTCCCCTGGACCGAACGCCTCTGGTTTGCAACGAAGAAGTGAATTTCGCGGCGGCGGGCGTCTGGGGCAGCCTGGCGAGTTGGGAAGACGCGGACGGCACCGTGTGGGTGTTGGTTCCTTTTTGGGGACCGGCCGCATCCACGTTCAAGCCGCAGTTCTCGTATGGCGCTGTTGAGCACGGTGGAGTGGCTGCCTTCAAAGTGGAAGACAAGAATGGAAAGCCAGGATTGACGCCCGTTTGGGTGTCGCGCGACATGCCCATGGGCGAGCCCCCCGTTGTCGCGAATGGGGTCGTGTTTGCGTACGGCAGCGGCGAAAACAACGCCCAGGTGACACCTGAACTCGGACTTGGGTACAACACATCGGCCAACCGCGTCAAAGCCTCGGGCCACGCAATTCTTTACGCGCTCGATGCTAAGACCGGGAAAGAATTGTGGTCGAGCGGAGACCAGATCGCGTCATTCGCTCACTTCAGCGGGCTTTCGGTAGCAAATGGCCGCGTCTACCTAGGCACGTACGACAGCGTTCTTTATTCGTTTGGACTTCCGGGGAAGTAGATGGCTCTATTGCGATTACGTAATTCTCGTCAGAAGCTCTCTCTGGCCGTGGCATTTTCATTTCTCCTCAGCCCATGTGCTCTCCATGCCCAGCTTGGGCAAACGACCGACTGGTGGTCTTACGCCGGTGACGCACAGCGGACCGGCTGGGAAAAAACAGACCAGAAGTTTTCAAAGGCGGATGTTCCGAACTTTCGCTTGCTCTGGAAGATGAAGATTGCAAGCAATGCCACTGGTCCGCGCACGGTCATGGCGCCCCTGATCCTTGGAAATCTCATCGGTTCCCGCGGATTCAAAGAGCTGGCATTCGTGGCAAGCAGTTCGGGGCATCTGGCAAGCATCGATGCCGACCTCGCCCGCATGTATTGGGAGAAAGACATTGAGCCTACGCCGGTCAAAGCAGGTAAGGGCTCTTCGGCATGCGCCGCCGGCATGACAGCGATGCCAACCCTCGCGGCTCCGTTCGTGTTTCGATTCGGTGCGCCGGCACCTCCCACACCGCCCCCGCCCAGTGGACCTGCGGCCGCGTCGACGAATCCCGTTCGAGACGCTAGCAGCACGCAGAGCCCGGGAGGGACACCGCGTCCCGGAGGGGCCAATGCTGGACCTGCGAGTGGTCCCGGTGCCCCGGCGCCGAGGTCCCAGGGTCTTCCTGGGCCCGCCATCCCCCCAAGCATGGCCCGGCTCTTCCAGCCGAAGCCGATCTATGTACTCACGAACAGCGGCGCACTGCATAAGTTCAACGTTGATAACGGGGCTGAGATGCAGCCGCCCTTGCCATTCGTCCCGCCGAATACGAATGCTCACAGCCTCAACTTTGCCGATTCGGTCGTGTATACAACAACGACATCCAATTGCGGTGGAGTTCCAAACGCAGTCTGGGCCATCGACTCCAGCAAGCCCGCCCCGAACGAAGCGGCGTCTTTCCCACTGAACGGCGCTGATTTCGCCGGCATTGGCGGCCCGGTACTCGGGACGGATGGCACGGTGTATGTGCAAACGGCAGATGCCGAGTTTGATCCTGCAGCCAAGAAGTACGGCAGCGCAGTGTTGGCACTCGCGGCAAAAGAGCTGAAGATGAAGAGCTACTTCGCTATTCCCCGCACGCAGTCTGCGCACAGGAATCCCGAGTTGAATGGCACCACCCCGCTGGTCTTTGCACATAAAGGTAAAGACTTGATCGTGACCGCTGGAAAGGATGGCCGGCTGTACCTGCTCGATTCGACTTCGTTGGGAGGAGCCGATAACAGCACACCGTTATTCCGCACAGAGCCTCTTGCGAAGAGCGAACCGGCCGTGGGAGCGGGCGGCGTCTGGGGCGGGCTTTCAACCTGGGCGGAAGCAAGCGGTACCCGCTACGTGCTTGCTCCCGTATGGGGTCAATTGAGTGCCGAACTGAAGGCCCCGAGTGATAACGGCGAGGTTAAGAATGGTGCCATCGTGGCGTTCAAACTGGACGACGCAGGCGAAAAGCCTGCTCTGACACTTGCCTGGGTTTCGCGGAACATGAGTTCGCCGGCGCCTCCGGTGATTGCTCAGGGCGTGGTATTCGCGGTTTCGAACGGGGAATCGGGACGCAAAGCAAAAAAGAGCGGGAACGACCACGCAACGCTCTATGCACTTGACGCTCTCACCGGTAAGGAGATGTACTCGACGGCCGACCAGGTGAAGGTACCCGGCGCTCTGACCGGCGTATCGATCGCTAATGGCCGCGTCTACTTCGCGACCACTGATAACACGATTTGGGCGTTCGGAAAGTACATCGAAACGGGACGCTAGTTCACTCCGGCTTCGCAGCTTTCCAGCCCCGATCACTTTGCCGTCGCAGTGTCTCGATCAAGCCTGCGTGTTTGGGATCGGAGGCAAGATTCACGGTTTCATCCGGGTCCGTACCGTAGTCGTAAAGTTCTTCAGCCGCGACCTCGCCCGACGAGGTACCCTTCCAGCGAGTCAGCCGGTAACGGGGCGTCCGCAGAGAGTAGCCCATATATCGTTGTCTTGGGTACTGGCTAAAAACGGCCGATTTCCAGGTTTCTCGAGGCCTGCGCATCAGCGGGACCAGACTCGTTCCTTCGAGGTGGCTCGGGGCGCGCAAACCCGCCAACTCGCACAATGTTGGATAGAGATCGATGTTTTCGGTTAGAGCGCTGATTTTAGCGGGACGCAGGCCGGGAGCACGGATGATCATCGGAACTTGTGTGGCGTGCTCGAAATTCGTGTGCTTGCACCACAGTCCGTGGTCACCGAGATGCCAACCATGGTCTACCCATAGAACAACAATGGTGTTCCGGCCGAAGCCGTGATCTTCTAAGGCCTTCGTCAACCGCCCGATCTGCGAATCAAGAAAACTCACGCAGGCGTAATAGCCGCGAATCAGATCGCGTGATAGCGCATCGGACAAAGGCGTCTGGTCGAGAGGCATGCCGTAGTAGTGGCGCAGTTCATCGAAATTGGTCATTGCCAGATCGGGTGCGCCTTGCGGCTTGCGCTTGAGAGGAACTTTTATCTCAACATCTCTGTAGAGATCCCAATACTTCCTGGGGCAGACAAACGGAAGGTGAGGCTTGTGGTAGCCAACGGCCAGGAAGAACGGCTTTGACGAGTGCCTGGCGTTCTCGAGGCGCCGTATCGCTTCGGAAGTGATCCGGGAGTCTAGATATTTCTCTTCGGGCGCATCCGCGGTTTCAATTGGCGGGCCGTAAACGAGACCATGACTCTTCAGTTCTTTCCCGCGTTGACGCTCCTGCTCGTAGCTGACGGGCAGCTGATACTGTTTCTGTTCCTCCGGAACCGTCTCCAGGGCAGAAGGCACGCTCCACGATGCGGGATCGTCGAGATCTTCGTGATAAACCTTGCCCAATGCCTCGGAGAAGTAACCGGCATTCTTGAAGTACTGGGGAAGCGTGACCACGTTGGGAACAGTCGAACGAAAATGTTTGACCAGGTCATAGACTTTCGTCGTATCGGGACGGCACCCTGTCAGAACACTCGTTCGAGACGGAGAGCATACTGCCTGTTGACAGTGATTGCTTCCGAACGCAACGCTTTCGGAAGCGAACCGGTCTATATTCGGCGTGATCATGTGCTTACGGCCGAAACAGGCAAGTTCCGGCCGCAGGTCGTCAACGCCGATCAGCAGTATGTTCGGGCGTTTACCTCCGGGTCCGGGAGAACGCTCGAAACCCGGCTCAACCGAAGCAGCCCCAATTGCCCCCAATACGTTCCCGACAAAATCACGACGATTTTGCACGATCAGAACTCCAGCTTCATGGCGAGCTGAATTTGTCGCATGGGCGTACTGTAAAGCAGGCTAGTGATCGAGCCAACCCCCGCCGTTCCAATCGTTGAATTTGGTGCTCCGAACTGCGGCGTATTCAGCGCGTTGAAGAATTCACCACGGATCTGATGCCGGAAGCGTTCTCCGAACCGAGTGTTCTTCACGATGGAGAAATCAAGCGATCGCTGTGGAGGACCAATCAGGATATTGCGTCCTGAGTTTCCATACGTCCCTGTGTTATCGAGTGTAGGGACAAAACTTGCAGGGTTGAACCATAAGTCTGGTGATGGATTCGTCACGCTTCCGGAGCCAATACGGTTCGGACGGTTCCCGGTTCCAGTTGATAGGAGGCCTTGCGACTGTGTCACGGTAAACGGAAGGCCCGTGCGCAAGTTTAGAATGCCGCTGAGTTCCCAGCCGCCCCAATAACGCTTTGCTCCGAACGGGAGGGTGTAATTCCAGCTCAAAACCAGGTTATGTCGAACATCGAAGTTCGACAGCCCGCGATCCATGTTGAAGTTGTAAGCGTTCAAGGTAGCGCTTTCGACGTCCGAGACGATATCGATGCTCTTACCCCACGTATACGAACCAAGAAACATGAAATCGCGCGAAAAGCGCTTAGTGGCCTTTAGCTGCAGTGCGTGATACAAGGCATACCCGCGGCTTTCCACCTGGGTAATGTTTGTTACTCCCGGCAATACCGAGCGATATGGCCGATTGATGTTCTGATCGCTTACTCCAACCACCGGAGGCGCCTGATTGATATTGGTGTTCATGAGCAGCCGGGTGGCTCGAGAGCCCACGTAAGCACCCTCGATCAGGAAGTCCTTGCCCAACTGACGCTGCAAATCAAAATTCCAGTTTTGCCCACGCTCGTCTCTGAGTAAGGGGTCGAATGTGGAACCGAGAGCACCCGTGATCGGAGAGGTTGCGCTTAAGGCAGGGATGGCTGGAATGCCATTGGAGAGCTGGATGGTGGGCAGTAGAGAGGCTGTATAAGATTGCGAGATGCCAAATGGCGGATTACGGGTCATCTGAGAAGAGCCGCCGGTAAGTGGCTCGTTATAGAAGACACCATATCCGGCTCGAAGGATCAGCCGGTTGTCTGGGAGCATCGACCATGCCAGCCCGACGCGCGGACCGAAATCGCCGTAGGTATTTTGTCGAAGCGCGCGGCCAACGGACAGCCCGCCTATTTTTGCAGAATCAGATGCAACAACCATGCGCGCAGTTGTTGGGTCGAAGTTCGCCATCCGGTTATACACTTCCGTGTAAGGCGAGAGGAAATCCCAACGCAGTCCCAGATTGAGAGTGAGTCTCTGCGATACTTTCCAGTCGTCCTGGACGAAGCTCCCGATCTCGTACTTGCGCTCGCCAGTGATTCCCTGACGATAATCGCGAGTAAGGCTGCTCGCGTACCCGAGTAAAAAACTTGCGACCGAAAAGCCTGTACTGCTATTCACCGAACATCCGGTGGCAATCCCGGCGCAATTGGACGTTAACTGCGGCTGGAACGTGTAGCGCCCGGTCGGATAATTCACGTTGAACTGATTCCGTTGCCGTGCTGTGTAGCTGAATCCCGCCTTCAGCGAGTGGGCGCCTACAATGCGAGTAACGTTGTCGATCCACTGATACGTGTTGTAGTACCCAAGAAACGGTTGGTTGGCGTTCGCGCCCAGAGCCTGGATGTCGCCGGGCGAAAAGATGATCTGGGTGAAGGCACTCGTGATGTCGCTGATATTCACACCCGGCAGCCCCACGCTACGAGCCAGATTCAATCCGTAGTCCAGCGGAGCACCCTGCAGCCCGAACCGGGAGAACCCAAGCCGGAATTCATTGAGCAGCGTCGGGCTAAACGTATGCGTGTCGTTGAAAGCAGCTGATTGTGCCACCAGTGTGGAGTTCGCTGCCCCGAATGTAGCCCCCGCATCTCCGTGAGGAAGAGCAGCGGGCAGGAAGTTATCAGTCGTTTGGCGGCTGTATCGAACAAAGGCTTGATTGTTCAACCGGAATTGATGATCTACCTTGATGTCGTATTGATCGTCCTGCCGGGAACTGACCGGGTTATATAGAAAGTTGTTGATCGTCTGACCGGTGGTGCTTACTTGTCCTGGGGTATTCGGAAGCGGGTAAAGTTGATCGATGATGTTGTGTGCCACCGGATCCTGGCGAGTTACCGAAATAACGTTGCCAGGAAACGCGGCACGATTGGTCGCGTCATAAATGGCGCGGCGAATGGCGGAGAAGTTGCCGGCGCGCATATCTGCCGTGGGGACCGTCGAAAGATACGAATTGGCCTGCCGAACGCGCATGCCCTGATAATCCACGAAAAAGAACGTGTGATTTTTCCAAAGCGGCCCACCCAGCGTCCCTCCGAACTGATTTTGCCGGAATGGCGGTTTCGTCCGTCCAAATTTGTTGTTGAACCAGTCGTTCGCGTCGAACAGATCATTACGAACAAACTCAAACAGGTTGCCGTGGAGTTGATTCGATCCGGATTTGATTTGGAGATTCACGACGCCGCCTAGCGAACGCCCGAACTCGGCGGAATACGTGCTCGTTTGGACTTTGAACTCCTGCAGCGCGTCGACGCTCGGGAACACGACTACGGTCGACAGCAAAAGCTCGTTGTCGTCTACGCCGTCCAGGATGAAGTTGTTATCTCTCGCCCGCATCCCATTGGCAGAGAAGGACGCCGAGGCCCGGAATCCTACGCTTCCGGAGCCATCTGAATTCGAGCCAGGGATGCCGCGCTGAACTCCGGGGATGAGACGTGTGAGTTGAACGAAGTTTCTACCGTTCAGCGGCAACTCTCGTATCTGCGTTTGATTAACCGTTGTGCCAAGTTCGGATGTCTCCGATTGCACGAGGGGTACGGCTGCATTCACTTCCACTGTTTCGCTTACGCTGCCCACGGTCAGAGTAAGATCCACACGAGCTTTCTCATCCACGCTGAGCTGAATATTCTGTGCGGTGACTTTCTTGAAGCCCTGCGCTTCCACAGAAACAGCGTAAGAGCCCGGCGAGAGAGAAGGTGCCTCATAGTCGCCAGCGGAGTTAGTCGTCACGGTTCGGCTCGTACCGGTCGCCGTATTGTCAATCCGCACGGGCGCGGATGGTACGGGCGCACCGGAGGAGTCGTGTATGGTTCCCAGAATTGTACCCGTCACGGCCTGTCCGTAAGCGGCGACCTTCGATCCCATGTAAATGGCTATCGCAAGATAGCCAATGCTGAAAAGCTTTCTCATATTGACGTCCACAAATTACCGCTGAAGCTTATGCCCTTTTTGCCTTTGGCAGGTCCTGGAATGGAACCACCCCATGTTCGTGCGCCCACTGCTCATATAAGGAGGACATGGCCCGCACACGGTCCGGCTCCTCCGCCGCCCGGTCCTTCAGTTCTGTGCGGTCCGCATCGAGGTCGTAGAGTTCCCAACGATCGGGGAAGCGATTCACAAGCTTCCAGTTCTGCTGATGAACGGCGCGATTACCTTCGTGTTCCCAAAAGAGGGCTTCATGGCCAGGCCAGCGCTGCCCCCGCAAGATCGGCACCAGGCTCTTCGCTTGCGTGGGAGTGATCTCGCGCCCCTGAAAAGTCCTCGGATACTGAGCACCGGCCAATTCCAGGACCGTCGGCATGATATCCGTGATGTGCGCCGGTTGATGAAAGAGGGAATTGTGCGACTTGATCACGCCTGGCCAGGACGCAATGAATGGAGCAGCGATACCGCCCTCGTGCGTCCAGTGTTTATAAAGCCGGAAGGGAGTGTTTCCCGCGTTTGCCCAGCCAACTCCGTAGCTGAGGAAGGAATCGGCGGAACCGATCTCGGCTCCGGGTTTGCCGCGGTTGACGATCTCGTGGCAAGCTCCATTATCCGAGAGGAAGAACACTAAGGTGTTGTCTTCCTGTCCTACTTGCCTGAGCTTCTCCATCACCCGTCCGATACCGCGATCCATCCTCGTAATCTGGGCAGCGTATGTAGCCATTCGATGATCTTTGTCTTCTTTGTCATCCACATCCTCCCAGGCAGGAACATCACGGTCCCGCGGAGTTAACGGCCACCGTTTGTCTACAATGCCCATGTCGAGTTGCCGCCGATGCCGTTCAAGACGTAACCGATCCCAGCCGCTTTTATACTTACCCCGGTAGTGAGCGATGTCGTCTGGCCAGGCATGAAGGGGCCAGTGGGGCGCGGTGTACGCGAGGTAAAGCAAGAACGGATCCTGCCGCCGCCCATAATCATCCAGCAGGCTGACCGCGTGGTCTGTGAATGCGTCCGTCATGTAGAAGCCTTGCTCGGGCGGACTCCAGGGTTCCCCATCGAGCGCCATTTTGCGCCCTGGATCTAGACGGAAGTAATTGCACGCCCCGCTGATCAGTCCGAAATAGTGCTCGAACCCCCGATCAGTAGGCCAATGGCCCCGGTTCTCGCCAACGTGCCACTTTCCTACCATCAGCGGATGGTATCCGGCAGGACGGAGCGCTTCGGCCAGCGTGACGCAGTTCTGATTCAGGTATCCCTCATAAGCCGGGATGTCGCGCGCTTCCACCATGTCTCCAACCCCGGCGGCGTGATTGTCCAGTCCAGTAAGGAGCGCTGCACGAGACGGACAGCAACGGGCACAGTTGTAGAAATGCGTGAAGCGAACGCCGCGTTGGGCAAGGCGGTCGATGTTGGGTGTTGCGATTTCCGATCCAAAGCAGCCTATGTCGGAAAAGCCCATATCATCCGCCATGATGATGAGGATGTTTGGCCTTTTTCGGTTCCCCTGCAGACCAGCGGCAACGGAAGGAGTTGCAACTGCAGCGGCGGTGAGAGAGCAAAGAAATGATCTTCTTGTGGATTGCATGATCGCGGATCTCGGAGCCAATCGAGCCTGGCTCGGGCGCCTGTTTCGATTAGCTGCAAACATCATATTCGGAGCACAACTTTTCCGAGTCGCGGAAGCCGAGGTTTTGATCTCGCGTGACTCGTCCGGAAGAGGTCAGGGCTGGCGGAAGCGTATCCGCTTGGAAATGGTTACCCTCGCGAACTCGTTAGGTGAGCGAACCAGGGTAACCGATCTCTAAGGTTTTCGAATAGCTAGGCGGCAGGTCTACCGATGGGAGCATCCGGATTTTCCGGGCCGAAGTGTTTCAACATCACCAGATTCTCACGGTCACTCTTGTTGGTGATTACGACGCCTTCTTTGGCCCGATCGGCGCTGACAAAGAACTCATCCTTAGTCATCTGGCCGAACCGTATCAAAGTCGGTGTCTCTGCTTCGTGCTTTCCGAACGTGCCGTAACCTTGCACAACGATGACACCGTGCGCGGCCGAGTCTTGGATTTTGACCGACTTGCCGGGCAACACCGTCAGTTCTTTGGCGGAGTAATGAGGAGTTGAGTAGACAACCCAGCTTTCCGAGTAGCCGGCCTGCTTCATCTGTTCCGCCGGTTTCGCCGGGTGCGGTTCGAACAGGCGCTTCGCCGAGAAGTTCGGGTCCACATTGGCCTCCCAATCCAGCATGTCGATCAGGTAATCAATGTTCTGTGCATGCTCTGCGGGAACGTCTTTTACGAGAAGATCCCATGGCACCGCGCGTCCCTCCACCATTGACTGATACATGGCAAATACATCTGAGTTCACTTGGGGCTCGTAAGTCACTAATGAACCCGGTGCATGCAGGATTCCAGGATCTATCTGCCATCCACTTCCGGGCTTTAATTTATATGCGCGCGAAAGATACAGGAGTTCATTGTCGCCTTCATTCCAGCGTTCCAGGCAACGACGGACGTCATCTTTCGTGGTACCCGGGTTGAGGCCCATGAAGGTGTAAGGGAAATTGTTCGGTTTGAAGTTATATTGAGGCGGGAAGTAGTAGGCCTCGGGTTTGCCTTTCTGATTCACCCGCGCGGCGAACTCATCATTCTGGTGCAGGTGATGTGGGATAGGGCCAAGATTGTCGAAAAACTTGCACAGGAGATTGAAGCCGCCGTGCTTGGACATGACATCGGGGCCAAGGAACTGGTCCCCGGCAGTCTCGACCGCCTCTTTGAGCAGGACCTTTTGACCGTTGAACTCGATATAGCTGAGTCCTTCATCTTCCGCGGTCAATGGGCCGTTTGCAGCCTTGGTGGTGGAAGAAAACCATCGCTCATCGATGCCGCCGCGGTGAGCGCCTAGAGCATACAGATCTCTAGGATCAAGTTTTAAGCGGCCGCCCGGCATCAGGAAGGAACGGGGGACCCAGCACGGGGCAAGCCGGACAATTCCGTCGCCCGCCTTGAGCGCTTCCACAGCAAGTTTGTTGTTAGACATAACAGTTCTATCTCTTCGGCCAGGAGGCCACTTTAAGCAATCGCCTTTTCGAAGTCCCCGAGAGATTCGGGGATTCTCGAAGCCTGCCCGACTGCACAATGATATGCGATTGATACCTTGCTCTTCGCTGGAATCCAACGATAACAAGGGACCCCAAACAGATTGGAGCGCTCGATCATCTCCCTCCGGCTCTCTGGGAAGGGCGACACTCCAAACTCCATGCCAAGCGTAGTTGTGCGATTGTTCCAAGGCTTGCCCGCCCGACTCTCGTTTTCTTCCCAAATTCCAAGCCATGGAAAATCGGACGTTTTCCAAACGTAGCCAACGAGAACGCTTGATCGCGGCGAATATGCAAAGAACCAGGCTTCGGGCGATTCAGCATTTAGCAGGTGAGCTGTGTACCCTCCTGAAGATTGAGCACTGTTGAACCTTTGCAGATCTCTCTTCTCACCGCCGGTTTCCGGCAGCCATGGCCAATCAAATTCGACGCCGTCCGGTGTACGCGAGCGGGTTGCTGTTGTTCGAAACTCCGTCCTTCCGCGTTCCACAAACGGCGCTCCCAGCGTGGCGTGTTGCGTCCACGCGATGGGACGGTCCAGGATCGAGAGATTCTCGACGGTTTCGCTGATATGGACTTTCTTGCCGTCTAGCCGCAACTGACGCTCAAAGGCGAGTTGAGCCGACGGTAGCGTCGCCCGCGCGGTAAGCTGCTGGCCTTGCGTCGATAGGTCAAACTTCAGGAGCGCGACTTCGCCATGGACCACCAACCCGGCGCGGGCCTCCTCTTTCGAAGGAGGTCCAAACACATCCAGGCAGAGGTTATGCCCCATGATGCCCGCAAGCAGCTTACTCTCTGCGTCGTTGCCGTACTCGGGATGCTTCTCAGGCGAGTAGTCGCTCACATCGATCGAGGGCCAAGGCGGAGACCATAACGGATTCACGCCAGTTTTCTTGTCCAGGAGCTCAGCGATATGACCGCCTTGCACGGGCACGGTTACCCGGATGTGTTCGTTCTCGATTTGTACAGCGGGAAGATTGCGATAAAGGGTCATCTCACTCTGCAGGTCAGTTCCCGGGAAGAGAAATGATCGTTTCCGTTCCCGGGAACTAATCAGAAGCTTAGCCGAAGAGCGAGTTGCAGGCTACGTGCATCGTTCGTCTGAGTTTTCGCGACCTGGCCGAACGAACCAGAGTTAATCGCAGTGGTCGGCGTACCGAACCAGGGCGTGTTGGTGATGTTGAATGCTTCGGCACGGAATTGCAGTCGAACGGCTTCTGTCAAACTGAACGTCTTAAACAACGATGCATTCACCTGACGCGGCCGAGGGACACGGATTCCAGGCAGGAATGGGCTCAATGTGGCCAATTCATACGGACTTTGTATGCGCCAAGCCGCCGGCTGCGAAGCGCTGCTGCAATTCTGGCGAGCGCCCGCCAGCGAAATCGTGCACGTGTTGAATTGAGCGCTGAAACGATCCGTCACGTCAATCGCAGGATTGATGCCCGTTGAGATAGCACCGCCCGTAAAGCTTTTGGCTCCCGTCGTATTAGGGGTTCCGGTTATCGTTCCTCCTCCACTGGTCGGTGCCGGCATCGGGAATCCGGATTGGTAGTACGCCATGGCGTTTACTTGCCATCCTCCTAGAAAGATATTGGCGAGACCCTTGTCCTTGAAGAATGGAAGCGAATAACCGCCGGCAATAGTGAAACGATGCGGAGCGTCGAAGTTACTGAGCCGCCGGGCAGGATCACTAAACGGATCCTGATTATTGAGATAAGTCGTGGCTTCCAAAGCCTTCGAATACGTGTAGCTCGCGATGAAATACAGCCCTTTCGAAAAGCGCTTGTCAACGTTGACCTGTAGTGAATCGTACGAGGAGTACCCAAAGGAGTTGTTTAGTCCCGTGACGGTCAGGAACTGCGGAAAGGGGAGCAGGAGCTGTTGAACCGTAGTATTCGGGGTGTTCAAAGTTCCTGACAGCCGGCCGAAGAAGGGGTTCGGCACTGATGCAAGGAGTCCGTTTCCTAGCGACAGAGCCGAAGCCGGCACTACGTTGATCTGCTTCGCGGCCTGCAGAGCCTCTGAGCGGCTACCGGCGTAACCCGCGCTCAACAAGATTTGCCACGGTAGTTGTTGCTGAATCTGCGCGGAAAACTGGTGCACGTAGGGAATCTTCCGGTTCGGGTTGCTGTATGTCACACTCTGGCCGATTTGCGTGGCAAGCCCCAGAGAACTGCCGACCGGCTGAAGAATCCCGGACGGATAAGGGTTGTCCAGGTAATTAAGAGGA
>Ga0308175_100000501_pt1 | contig 27064 bp, 23 predicted proteins | sample PhyCR1_3_FD_203893 | JGI IMG/M metagenome (GOLD analysis project Ga0308175, IMG submission 203893) | Soil microbial communities from UC Gill Tract Community Farm, Albany, California, United States - DLSLS.C.R1 | ecosystem: Environmental > Terrestrial > Soil > Agricultural land | place: USA...
CCGTCGACGGTGAAGTTCTCCCCGAACTGGCCGAACCCGTCGAGCCCTCGGCCCAGGTGCTGCTCCCAGTGGCGGTAGGCGTCGACCTGGTAGACGAGTACGGCGCGCTGCTCGCCGCCGTGTCCATCCAGGTCGCCCTGGCCGTCACCGTCGACGTTCAGCCGCCGCACATTGCGCGGCCCTTCGACCGGGCTCTTCCAGGCCCCGGTGTGGACCGTGCGGCCCGCCCATGCGACATCCTTCGGCAGGCCCACGTTCACCGAGAGCAGGGTCGCCATCCTGGCTCCCTCCTCGGGGGTGATGAGGCGCGCGGTCGGTGGCCCATGGTCGTGTATCAGGCGCGGGCAGGAGTGCTGGCGTGGTCGAGGATCTCGTCGGGGTCGAGGCCTCGGTCGATCCCGTGCGCGACGACGCCCTGGCCGGGTTCGAGTGCGAGCAACGTGCCGTCCAGGAACACGTCGATCTTGTCCGGCTCAAAGGACATCATGTTCGCGACCCGGGCGACCTCGGGCCAGGCCTGCGGATATGACCAGGCGGCGCCCGTGCGGCCGCCGACGTCGTAGTAGCTGGCGAGGCCCTTGTACGGGCAAAACGTCTGCCCGTCCACGGGTTCGAGTGCGGTCTGGTCGATGTCTTCGCGGGGCACGTACCAGCGCGGTGCGAAGCCGGATTCGTACAACGCCACGGGGCGCCGGGTGTCCGCGATCACCCGCGTGCCGTCCTTGACGACCAGGTGCCGCGAGGTAAGCCTGATGTCGATGCGGTGGTACTGGTCGGCAGCGTGCCCGACGATGCGCTCGTCTTCCTCGTAGAAGGCGTCCATCGCCCGCCAGGCGAACGCGACGCGATCGCGAAGCGCGCCTGCGTGCTCGGGAAGGGCGGTGTGCTGCCATGCGCCGTGGGCCGCGCTCCGGTCGCCGACGGTGACCGTGAACCAGGCGGTGTCTCCCAGATCGCGGTGCCGGGTTGTCCGGTTCTCGCCCACCAGGTCGTCGGGCCGGATGTCGGCGGTCGGGAAGTAGGCCACCGGGTACCGGCCGGGCTCGTGGAGCAGAAGCACGTCTTCGCTGTCGACGATCCATTCGTCGGCGTACCGCACGCGCATGCGGCGCCGGAGCGGTTCGGCATAGAGCAGCCGTTGCGGGAGGGGATCGGCGGTCAGGAAGCTTCCGACAGGCCCATCACCCAGGGGCCCTTGCTGCCAGGACAGACCCATGATCGTGGTCCTTTCGTCTGGAGGTACATGCTGCCTACCTGGCATGGTGAGTCCGCGGCCACCGGTTGCACCCAAGGTGCCGCCCTCAGTGAGGTGAGCCGCGCGACCCGAAACCCGGCGGTTAGCATCACGCCACCCAGGCCGGGCCGCCGCCCGGCGCCGAATCGTCGAGCCTGCGGGCGAGGAAGTCTCGGATCAACGTCGCGACCTCATCGCCGGCGCTCTCTAACAGGAAGTGGCCGCCGTCGATCAGATGGATCTCTGCGTCGGCGGCGTCCTCGGCGAATGCCCGCGCGCCGGCGGGGCCGAAGATCTCATCTCCGCGGCCCCACACCGCAAGCACGGGCACACGGCTGGTGCGCAGGTACTCGTGCAGGCGTGGGTACAGCGGTGGGTTGGTCGCGTAGTTGCGGAAGAGTGCGAGCTGGATCTGGTCGTTGCCGGGGCGCGATAGCAGGGCGTAGTCGTGGTGCCAGGTGTCCGGGCTCACGAGGGTCTCATCGGCCACACCGGTGACGTATTGCCACCGGGTGACCTCGAGCGTGAGAGCTTGCCGGATCGCCGACTCAGTGTCCGACGTCTGCTCGCGCTGATAGTCCCAGACGGTCTTCCAGAAGCTGTCGACGAAGCCGGCGTCGTAGCCATTCCCGCTCTGGGTAACGATTGCCGTGATCGCCTTCGGGTCCCGCAGGGCGAGCCGCCACCCGATGGGGGCTCCGTAGTCCTGCACGTAGATCGCGTAGCGGCTGATGCCGAGCTGGCCGAGCAGGCCGGCGGTCAGGTCGGTCAAGGCATCGAAGGTGTAGTCGGCGTCCTCTGCCGGCGGGGTGTCGGACAGGCCGAACCCGAGGTGGTCCGGGGCGATCACCCGATATCGGTCGACCAGCTGCGGGATCAGATTCCGGAACATGTAGGAGCTGGAGGGGAAGCCGTGCAACAGCACCAACACGGGCGCGTCGACCAGGCCGGCCTCACGGTAGAAGAGCCTATGGCCATCAACCGTGGCGTAGCGATGGTGAACCTTCGCCATCTGTCTCACTCCTCTGGATCGGGCCACCCGTCGGGCACTCATCAGGAAGTCGAACATCGCCCGGCGGTCGCGAGTCGCGATGTCCACGCTTGCCTCGTAAGGCGTTGATCGGACCCGTGATCGACACGGGGTTGAACCCCGGGTTCCCATCCGGGCGCACCCCCGAGGCCCGGCTCGCGGTCACGACGTACGCGCTGGCCGGCCCGAGCTCAGCTCTCCTTGAGCCGACCGCGCAACGGACCGAGACCGGCACCAGCGACCATGCCAGGATCTGGCTGACCTCGGGGGCGTCCTCGTCAGTGGCGCAGCTGCTGACGCGAGGTGATCTCAAGCTTGGCGAAGACGTTTCCGAGGTGCCATTCGACGGTGCGCGGGCTGATGAACAGCCGGGCCGCGATCTCGCCGTTCGACAGCCCGTCGCCGACAAACCGGGCTATCTGCGTCTCCTGCGCGGTGAGCTGGCTCGCGCTCTCCGCACTGCGCTTGCGGACGCTCACTCCCGTGGCCGACAGCTCGCGGGCCGCAAGCTCAGCGAAGCTATCCATGCCCATGGCGGTGAACATCCCGTGCGCGGTGCGGAGTGACGCTCGGGCGTCGCCGCGGCGACTCCGCCGTCGTAACCATTCGCCATAGTGCAGATGAGCCCGGGCAAGGTGACCCCGGATGCGCGCACGGGCGAGACGATCTATCGCCTCCAGGAACCAGCGATCAGCCGCTTCACCGTCGTCGACCAGGCCCCTGCAACAGGCTTCCAGGCCCAGTGCCCAGTCGGTACCGCTCGCCTGCGTCAACTCTGCGAGGCGCTGGAGTGCCTCGGCCGCGAGCTCGAGTCGCCCGATACGCGTAGCAGCCGTGATGAGCTCGACCAGTGACGCCCAGGTCAGGACGCCCATATCCTGTCGCAGCTCTACCGCAGGCTGCGCGGCACTGAGCGCCTGCTCGTACTGGCCAAGGCTGTTGCACAGCAACGCCTGCATCCAGCCGGCGGTGATCAGCCCGAGCCCCTCACCGCGTCGTTTCGCGTCGGCAGTGGTGACCGAGATCAGCTCAGCGGCTTTGCCTTCCTGGCCCTGCCAGGCGGCGAGCAACTGGGCCGTATAAGGCGCTGCCTGCACCCCGGTCCCTTCCGCGACCGCAGCGAGCTCCTCCACAAGTGCGCCGGCCGCGGTCAGATCACCGGCGAAGATCTCAACGACGATACGAGTGGTCAGGGCCATGGGAAGCATCGCGAGCGCTCCGGTATCCCGCGCAAGCTCCACGAAGCGACTCGTCATCACCTCGGAGGTTTCTTCGTCGAAGAGATCCACGGCTGTGGCGCAGGCAAACCAGAGCCAGCGCAACCCCTCGTCCTCGGACAAGTCCGGGCTTCGGAATGCATGTAGTGCCTGCTTCAGCATCGGCGCACCGGCCGGGTAGCCATCCGTGTAACGCACAGCAAGACCGTCGAGCAGAAGATCTGGCGCACGAACCGACACCGGCGTGGGCGCGGCGCGGGCGGCGTCGGCGACCTCCCGTAGGCTCGCGCCGTTGGCCATGTCCCCGGCGTACCAGGCCGCGCGAAGTGCGTCCAGGAGAGTGTCGCGAGCCATCCGGACATCCAGGGGCCCCAGTCGTAAGGCGGCCTTGAGGAGCAGCAACGGCGTATCGCGGCCGCGGTCCACGGTGAAGGAGACGCGGGCACGCAGCAGGTCCGCCTGCGCGCGCTGGAACTCTCCCAAGGGACTCGCGTCCGCGAGCGTCAGTAGCCGCCACGACGCGTCGGTCATGCCGGCCTGGTGCGTGGCCTGCGCCGCAGCAAGCGCCCGCTGACCCCGCCGCAGTGGATCCGGAGTCAGCTCGGACGCACGCTCGAAAAAGGCAGCGGCCGCCGCCAGACCACCGCGCGCCTGCGCCCGCCCGGCGCAGCGCTCCAACTCTGAGGAGACATCCTCATCCGGCCCGGAGGCCGCCTGAGCGAGATGCCAGGCACGCCGATCGGGATCTGCCACTGGATCGGTGACCTGCGCCAGAGCCTGATGCGTGCTCCGCCGCTCCTCCGGCGATGCGGCGTGGTAGACCACCGAGCGCAAGAGCGGGTGCCGAAACTGCACTCGCGAACCGAACTCCACGAGGCCCGCTGCCGCCGTCAGGGAAGTCGCGGCCTCGGCGCCGATGCCGAGCCGATCGACCGCCCGCCATACGACGACAGGGTCGCCCACCGGCTCCGCAGCTGCCACCAGCAACACCCGTCGGGTCGCCACCGGCAGGGCTGCGAACTGCCGGCCGAAGCTCTCCTCGATCCGGCGCGGCGGCGCGGTCGAACTCAGCCCGAAACCCCCAGCCAGCTCCATGGGCGTGAACCCGCGGGGCAGCTCCAACAGCGCCAACGGGTTGCCCTGCGACTCCGCGATGATCCGCTCCAGCACCAGGTCATCGATCGGCCCAGGATGTGCCGATGCGAGCAGGGCGCGGGCCTCACCCTCGGGCAAACCAGCGACCCGAAGTTCCGACAGGCCAGCCAACTCCGGAACCTCGGTCTGCCCCCGTGCCTCTCGCACCGCAAAGATCATCGCCACGGATTCGGCACGCAGCCGTCGCGCCGCAAACGCGAAGGCCTGCGCCGACGCATGGTCCAGCCACTGCGCGTCATCGATCAGGCAGATCAGCGGTCGCTCGCGAGCAACCTCGGCGAACAGGCCGAGCGCCGCTAACCCGACCATGAACCGATCCGGTGGACTTCCCGCGCTGAGCCCGAAAGCGGTGCCCAACGCCTCCTGCTGTGGGTCGGGCAACCGCGCGAGCTGATCCATCATCGGCGCGCAGACCTGGTGCAAGGCGGCGAATGCCAGTTCCTTCTCCGCCTCCACCCCCGCAGCCCGTTCCACCCGGAAACCAGAGGCCCGGTCAGGCGCATACCCGAGCAACGCGGTCTTGCCAATACCCGGGTCGCCACGCAGCACCAGCGCGCGGCTCGCACCAGCTTGCACATCCGCGACAAGCTCGTCGATCAGGCGACATTCGCTTTGCCTGTTCAACAACACATGGCCCACCCTGGAGAACCGCAGAAGGTCGGTCCGAGGACACGCCGAGTATTGCACTACGGCTCTCGCACTACGCCGAGTTAGGCGGCAGCCTGCTGCAACTGGCCGGCCGCCATCACGGCAGCATGTCTGCCGAAGCTTCATCTCGCGGCCCAGCGTCCGCAAGGGCCTCATTACTCCGCCGCCTAAGCGCTGACAGGAGCGGGCCAAGAACGACGATCACCCAGCCGACAGACGGCGGAACGACGATGGCAGCATTCATGGCGGGAGTAGACGGACCGGTGACGGCGAGGACTGCGCTCGCCGCGCCGGCGGGGCTCAGTTCCATTGGGTGCTCCGGGACTCTGCGCTTGGGGTCGCGACGACCACAGACCACGGCAGTTTCAGCAGGGCGTCGACGTGAGCAGCATCCGTGGCCAGCGATGTCACGACCATGGCGACGTCGAGTTCGGTGACGAGTCCCGCGAGCTCGCGCAGGGTTCGTGCGTCGAGGTCGATCTCTTCGCCAGCCCAAGGGCGTCCCAATCGTTCCTCGACCCGGGTCAGTGCTGACCCGACTCCGGTGACGAGCGCGAGTCCCGCAGCGAGCTCGGTCGCAGGTTCACCGATGGACAGGACGCGCACCGGGCGCATGGTCAGTTCCTCCGAGCTCGGTGTACCGAGGCGGTGCAGTTGCCATACGCCGGACCCGCCGATGTAGAGGTGGGCGACGACGTCGGCGTACCGCGGACTACCGGAGTTCCGGTCGGCCGGGCCGAGGACGGCGGCGACGGAGAGGTCAGCCACGAGGGGTTTCCTTCTTGTAGGTCGATGTTCGCGATGTTGCATCCGGTGCTTCTGAGCTGTCTGCAGTCCGGTTCGAGTCGCGTGGATGGGTGATGAAGAGTCGCCGGGACCAGTCGTGCTGCAAGGCCGTTTCGCTGTTGGCCGTCTCGCTCTCGCGGCTGCAGTGCACATCCGGCTTGCGACGGATCAAACGTGGCCGTTCAGCTTGAGCTCCTGCCGGAGGTCGCTGGTTGCTCGCTGAACCTTCTGGAGGCGGGGTTCAAGGCTGTCCCGCGTGGTTTGCCGCAACTCGTCGCGTATCGACGCGAGCTCTCGTGCGAGCTCCGCTCAGTCCTCGATCGCCCGGCCGGCGATCCGGGTTGTCAGGACGTCAGTGGCGCCGAGGACTGTGACGCGCCGGTCCAAGCGCTCGGACAGCCAGGCCGCCGCGGACCGTTCGCCGGTCGGGGCGGCTGCGACGAGGAGGAGGACCTCTTCGACATCGACCTTTCCCCCGTCTGCCGGCGTCGCTGAGGTGAGCTTGTTCCTGGCCGCGTACCACCGGCGGGCGTCCTTGCGGGCACGCGGCGATGACCGTGGGCCCACTGCCGTCGACACCGCCTCGCCGGGTTCCTTCAGCAACTGGGCTGCCTCCTCCGGCGTGATCTGTGCCAGGTCGCGGAGTTCGGTCTCGGCCCGATGCCGGAGTGTGGCCAAGTCGGCGCGCCGGGACTTGAGGCGGGCGAGCGCGCTTGCGTCGGCGCTCGTGACTGCCTCCGCCCACTTCTGGGCGGCTGTGCGTTCTTGGTCCTCGATGGCCTTTCCGTAGGCGCTGATTTCGGCCTGTAGGCGGTTGCGTCGGCGTTGCAGTGCCGCTGTGTCGGCCTGCCGCGCCCGTCGTGTGGCTGCCTTGCCCCCAAGCGCACTGCCAACCGTGCCGCCGATGACGGTCCCGAGGCCCAGCGTCGCTCCCATGGTGGCAACGTCGATGGCTGCGCCGATCGCGGTTCCGATGGTGCCGCCGGCGCCCGCGCCTGCAACGCCATATCCGGCGTCGCGGGCGACCTTGCCTGCAGCCCGGGCCCGGAGGCCAGGGTCACCGAGGGCGCCCCGACGGCGATAGCCACTCGCGGCGACGCGTGTCCGTACTGCAGTTGGCCAGGACGGCCATGCCGTCGCGCGGGATCCACGCGTCGTGGTTGATGCTGGTCATGGAAGTGGTGCTCCGTGGTGCGGCGGCCCGGTTGGCCGCGACTGCACCTGACCGGTCCGGGATCGCCGCAAGTTGCGCAGTCGTGCACACCCGCTGCGGATGTGATGCGCACCACCCGCGCCGGCAAACAGCGCTGCGGCGGCGACTGCGTGCCCGGGCGGCCCAGCGCATCTGCCCGGGCAAGCAGTGGGCAGTTGCCCGGGCAGGAAGCCCACGGTTCAGCCCAGCGAGACAAGTCCGGAAATGCCTTCAGCCCCCCAGGTGAGCCTGGAGGGCTGAAGTCCAAGACCGCGATCACAGCCTTGCGTTGTAGCGGGGGCAGTGTCGGATTCCACGACATAGTTGACGCCTGTCCCGGGACATAGTTGGCACCTGGCCCGGAGGTGCGTCATGTCGCTGGCTGAGCTCGTCATCGTGTCGGTCAAGGTGGAGGGGCGGTCCAAGAGCGAGGTCGCCCGCGACTACAAGGTCTCCCGGTTCTGGGTCCAGCAGTTGGTCAGACGCTTCGAGGTCGAGGGCGAGGCCGCGTTCCAGCCCCGTTCCCGACGCCCGCACTCCAACGCCCGATCGCTGGGACCCGAGATCGAGGACCGGATCCTCCGGCTGCGCAAGGACCTGTCCAAGCAGGGCCTGGACGCTGGCGCGGAAACGATCCGGGTGCACCTTCAACGTGACCCGACGCTGACCCGACTGCCCGCGGCGTCGACGATCTGGCGGATCCTGACCCGGCGCGGGTTCGTCACCGCACAGCCGCGCAAGCGACCCAAGAGCGCCGGCACCCGGTTCTGTGCCGCGATGCCCAACGAACGCTGGCAGGCCGACACCACCCACTGGCAGCTGGCCGACGGCACCGCGGTGGAGATCCTCAACATCGAAGACGACCACTCCCGGCTCGACATCGCCTCCGACGCCCGCCGCACCACCGGCGGCGACGACGTGGTCGCCAGCTTCCGCAAGGCGTTTCGCCGCCACGGCATCCCAGCGCGGGTGCTCACCGACAACGCCGCGATCTTCACCGGCAAGCCGCGCCGCGGCGGCCGAGTCGCACTGGAGCTCGAGCTGGACCTGCTCGGCGTGAAGCTGGACCACTCCCGGCCGCGGCACCCACAGACCTGCGGCAAGGTGGAACGCTTCCACCAGACCCAGAAGAAATGGCTGGCCGCGCAGCCACCGGCCGCCACGGTCCGCGAGCTGCAGCGGCAGCTGGACCGGTTCCGGCGCTACTACAACACCGTCCGCCCGCACCGCGCGATCGACCGGCGCACCCCGGCCAGGGCCTACGCGGCACGCCCCAAGGCAAAACCGACCGGCCCACGGCTGAACCCGCACTACCGGGTCCGACGCGACCGAACCGACGCCGTGGGCGTGGTCACCCTGCGCTACGACTCCCGGCTGCGCCACATCGGCCTGGGCCGCGAGCACGCGCGCCGACGCGTCCTGATCCTCGTGGCCGACCTGGACATCCGCGTCATCGACGCCGAGACCGGAGAACTGCTCCGCGGCCTCACCCTGGACCCCGGCCGGGACTACCAGCCGCTGGCCCGGCCACCCGGCCCCCGCCCCAGGCAGCACACAACGGCGCCCGCAGACGGGGTCAAGGCTGGCCGCAGGCCACCCAATGGGCCCCGGCCTTGACGCCGACGAGGACGACGTCACACTCGCCGCCGGCAGGGGCCGGAAATGCAACGATGTCCCGAGACACCTGTCAACAGTGTCTCGGGACATCGCACGTTGTAGCGGGGGCAGGATTTGAACCTGCGACCTCTGGGCGCCATCGAGTGCATCGCGCCGACTACGGTCTCGGGCCGGAAACCACCGATTCGCTCGGTGTAGTGAGGGATTCGCCCTCGCTTCCGATCTCAGGATACCCGTTCAGTACCGGGTGGGACGGACCCAATGTGGACACTAAACGGACACTGTTCGAATCTCCTGGCTGGGGCTGCCTCGTGGGAAGCCGTGCTGGCGAGGATCCCTGAAGGCGCCCGTCGTGGCCCGAGGCATCGGTCCACGAGACTGCTGCCGCATCAGGGTGCCAGCCGGACGAGCACCGCTTCATGCGCACAGCGCGATCGACCAGCAGCTAGCTCGCCGACTGGTGCGGCGAGTGCCGGGCGCGGGGATCGGCCCGCCGGCCCGACGGGGCGTGCCAAGCCCCATTTGCGGACGTGAGGTCGCTGGACCTTCTAGAAGTTGACCTCGGCGCCCATGAGGACGGTGCGATCGATCGGCAGGTGGAAGTAGTCGGAAGGCCGGGCTGCGTTCTGGGAAAGTGCCCGCACGATTCCCTTGCGCCAGCGGGCCATGCTCGGACGGTCGCTGATCTTGAGGGTGATCTTGGAGACGAAGTAGGTGGCAGTGTCCAGGTCCAGGTCCACACCGTGCTGCTCGATGGCGCACCGGAGGCCGGTCGGGACGTCTTGGTTCTCGGAGAACCCGTAGTCCAGCTGCACGTGGGTGATCTGATCGTGCTCGCTGGCCAAGTGGTCGATCGTCACGCGCTCGTCATCGCGGACGTACGGGACGTTGAGCGCACGGGTGGTCACGATCACGACGTTCTCGTGCAGGACCTTGTTGAAGTGGACGTTCTCGCGCAACGCGAGGGGCACCGTCTCCTTGTTGGGGTGGAGAAACACCGCCGATCCCGGGATCCGGTTAACGTGCACGACCGCGTCGCTGGCAACGTACTCGGTCAACGGCCCCTCGAGCTTGGTGCGGCGCTGCGTCACGACGACGACGCCGCGCCGCCAGGTGAACATAATCGTGCTCACCAGCACGGCCACCAGGATCGGCAGCCAGCCGCCGTGGACCACCTTCGTCACGTTGGCGGAGAAGAACGCCAACTCGATGACGCCGAAGACGCCCCCCGCCAGCAGCACCTGCCAGCGCTTCCACCCCAACGCGCTGTAAGCGTAGACGCAAAACAGCACGGTCGTCAGGATGAAGGTAGCGGTCACCGCGACGCCGTACGCCGTGGCCAGCCGACTGGATTCGCGGAAGGTCAGCATCAACAGCAGCACCCCCGCGAAGGCCAGCCAGTTGACGGCCGGCACGTAGATCTGGCCGCCGGTGTGGGCGGAGGTCTGTCGCACGGTCAGCCGGGGTAGGTAGCCCAGACGCTCGGCCTGCCGCGACACCGAGTACACGCCCGAGATCACCGCTTGGCTGGCGATCACGGTGGCCATGGTCGACAGGACGACCAACGGGATCCGGCCCCAGTCCGGCGCCATCTGGAAGAAGGGGTTGCTGACCGTCTCCGGATGGCTCAGCACCATCGCCCCCTGCCCGAGGTAGTTCAGGGTCAACGCCGGGAAGACCAGCCCAAACCACGCAGTGATGATCGCGGGTCGGCCCAGGTGGCCCATATCGGCGTACAGCGCCTCCGTACCGGTGATCACCAGCACGATCGCGCCGCTGGCCACGAACGAGACCACTGGGTGGTCAAGGATGAACAGCACGCCGTAGTGCGGCGACAGGGCCGTCAGAATCGTTGGGTCGTCCGCAATGTGCGCCAGACCCATCGCGGCGAGGGTGAGGAACCACACGACCATGATCGGCCCGAACGACTTGCCGACCTTGTCGGTGCCGTGCCGTTGCACGGCGAACAGCGCCACGATGATCGCGACTCCGATGGCCAGCACCACGTGAGCGAGCGACGGCACCGCCACCTCGATGCCCTCGACGGCGGAGAGCACCGAGATCGACGGGGTCAGCAGGCTGTCCCCGTAGAACAGCGAGGCACCGACGACGCCCAGCACCATCACCAGGGCGTACCGACGGCCACCCGGCCGCACGCTGCGGCTGGTCAGGTGCGCCAGCGCCAGGATGCCGCCCTCACCGTCGTTGTCGGCGCGCGTGATGAACCCCAAGTACTTGACGCAGACGACCATGACGATCGACCAGAACATCAACGAGATCGAGCCGTACACGTCCGGGCGGTTCAGCTTCACCAGACCGTCGTCGATGGAGAAGACCACCTGGATCGCATACAGCGGACTGGTGCCAATGTCCCCGTAGACGACGCCCAGTGCCGTCAGGGCAAGGATCGCGCGACCCGGCGCGGCCGATGAAGTCATGGCCGTCATTCCAGCATCCGACAGATCGAACCTCGGCAGCGGCCGGGCCCGCGCGGGCAACTCGGTGCGATCCGACCGAGCGCGGGCGCGCACCGGACCACCAGACGACCACCGCCAGACGAGCGCAGGTGACGAGTGCGCTCGTCTGGCGCGTCGCTCCCGGTGGTTGCCCTACGCATCGAGCAACGCTTGGCCGAGCAGGATGAGTCCGAAGCCGAGCACCGTGCTGACGAGCACCTCGAAAGGAAACCAACCTCTTTCCCCGGTGGCGACGATCACAACCGCGCGGATCGTTCCAGCGAGTCCCATTGCCATGAGAGCGACGGCGAGACCCGTGGTCATTGGGCAGCAGCCACTTGGTCTGCGAGGAGGACCGCGACGCGCCGCTGCTCCCGGGTCGGATAGGCCAGGTGTGAGGTCGCCGTGAGCAAGAAATGGCCGACGATGTCCTGCCCTCGCTGCACGGGAACCGCAACGTACTCATCGGCGGGAAGCCCCGAACGTTCGACGTCGACTGTATGGCCGTTGCGGGTCAGCATGCCGTCGTGGTCGAGGACGGCTATGCGTGCGTCGCGAATTGGCCCGTCGGTGTATCGGCAGCTGTCGGCGGCGAGCACGTCGGTGATCTGACGTGCGACAACGTCGACCACGGTGGCTGGAGGAAGGCTTCCTTCGGCGACGGCGCGCGCGGCGGCGAGGACTCCGTCGAGATATCCGGAACGGCGGGCTGCCTGCTTCTGTTGCCGGTACCCCCACAAGGCAAGTTCGCTGACCGCAAGGCTGATCACCACGAGGAGGACGGTCGCTTCGATGTCGTCGGCGTCGGCGATGGTGAAGCGCAGGTACGGCTCGGTCAGGAAGAAGTCGAACCAGGCCCCGGCCGACACTGCCGCGAGGACGCCGGCCAGCCGGTCTCCGGTCGCTGCGGCCCCGACCACCCACACCACCAGAACCAGAACCGCTGTTGCGGCCGTGACGCTGTCGCGCACTGTCGACAGAACCGCTGCCGTCAGGAATGGAGCGAGGAGTGCGGCCAATCGGACCGAGGGGCGCCACCAGGTCGCCTGGGGCCACTCGGCGAGATTCCTGGCCATGCAGCTCACTCCTTCGCGACATCGGACTCCTCCAGTCTCAGCCGGGTCTTCACTCGAGGGGAGAGGCCTTGACGGAATCCCTACGTCCGAATCGCGCGGCCGTCGTACCTGCCCATGCCCTCCCACCAACCGGCACACGGCGGGGGCCGCGTAGTCAAGACGTCAACGGCGCACCTGGGTGCGTAGGGATTTCGTCAGGAACCCCCATCTCGACTGGCAGGGCATCGGTCTTGGGTCTTTGAGTGAATTGCTGGCCGCTCAAGCAGAGACCGCGGCCGTACAGCCAAGCCGGAAGGACCCGCCATGGCCGACATCGGCCTCCTCGCTCTCACGATCCTGTTGTTCGGCCTGCTCGCCCTCGCGATGAGGGGGGTCGAGCGGCTGTGACTGCCGTCAACTTGATCGGGTTGATCCTGGCAGTGGCCCTGGGGATCTTCGTCCTCGCTGCGCTCCTGTTCCCGGAGCGGTTCTGATGACCGACGGCTGGGCGGCCGCCCTGTTCATCGCCACCCTGGTCGCGGCGTGGGCGGTCGCCTATCGCTTCTTCGGTGACTACCTGTTCCGCGCCGTGATGTCGGAACGGCACAACCGAGCCGAGCGGACCATCTACCGGCTCGTCGGCGTCAAGGCCGGCGCGGAGCAGAACGCCGGTGCCTACACCCGCAGCGTGCTGGCGTTCTCGGCCCTCTCGATCCTGTTCCTCTATGGGCTGCAGCGGCTGCAAGGGCATCTGTGGATGGACGCAGGCCTGCCGGGGGTGGAGTCCCACATCGCCTGGAACACCGCGGTCAGCTTCGTCACGAACACCAACTGGCAGGCCTACTCCGGCGAGTCGACGATGACGCACCTGACCCAGATGTCCGGGCTGGCGGTCCAGAACTTCATGTCCGCTGCCGTGGGCATCGCGGTCGCGGTCGCGTTGATCCGAGGGCTGGCTCGCAGCCGCACCGATCAGCTCGGGAACTTTTGGGTCGACCTGACGCGGCTGGTGGTGCGCGTTCTGCTCCCCATCGCGGTGGTCGGCACTGTCGTCTTCATTGCCGCGGGCATGGTGCAGAACCTGTCCGCCGGCACCGAGGTGACCACACTGACCGGCGGCCCGCAGATGGTGCCGGGTGGGCCGGTGGCGAGCCAGGAGGTCATCAAGGAGCTCGGCACGAATGGCGGCGGCTTCTACAACGTCAACTCCGCCCACCCCTTCGAGAACCCCACCGCCTGGACCAACTGGCTGGAGGTCTTCCTGCTCGGACTGATCCCGTTCTCCCTCCCGCGCGTCTTCGGCCGCATGGTCGGCGACAAGCGCCAAGGGCTGGCGATCGTCGCCGCGATGGGCGTCATCGCCGTGGTGTCGGTTGCGCTGCTCAACAGCATCGAGCTGGCTCACTCCGGCACGGTGCCCACTGCGGTCGGGGCGTCGATGGAGGGCCGTGAGGTGCGGTTCGGCACCGGGAACTCGGCGACGTTCGCGGCGATGACCACGCTCACCTCGACCGGGTCGGTCGACTCCTTCCACGACTCCTACTCCGGCCTGGGTGGCGGGGTCTTGCTGTTCAACATGATGCTCGGTGAGGTCGCCCCCGGCGGCGTCGGCTCCGGTTTGTACGGGATGCTTGTCCTGGCGATCCTCACCGTGTTCGTGGCCGGGCTGATGGTCGGCAGGACCCCGGAGTACCTGGGCAAGAAGATCGGCGCTCGTGAGATCAAGCTCGCCTCGCTGTACTTCCTGGTCACCCCGTTCCTGGTGTTGGTCGGCACCGCAGTGGCCATGGCCAGCCCCGACCAGAGAACGGCGATGCTCAACACCGGCACGCACGGCTTCTCCGAGGTGCTCTACGCCTTCACCTCGGCCAGCAACAACAACGGCTCAGCCTTCGCCGGCCTGACCGTGAGCACCTGGTGGTACGACCTGGCACTGGGCCTGTGCATGCTGCTCGGCCGGTTCCTGCCGATCGTGCTGGTGCTCGCCCTGGCCGGCAGCCTCGCCCGGCAGACACCGGCGCCCGCCTCGGCCGGGACCATGCCGACCCACACTCCCCTGTTCGTCTCCATGCTGATCGGAGTGACCGTGGTGCTCGTGGCGCTCACGTTCCTGCCGGCCCTCGCACTGGGCCCGCTCGCGGAAGGGCTCGCCCGATGACCACCTCCGCAGTCACCGGTGGGCTGCTCGACCTCCGACAGTTGGCCCGGTCGCTTCCCGACGCGCTGACCAAGCTCGACCCGCGGATCATGTGGCGCAACCCGGTGATGCTGATCGTCGAGGTCGGCGCCGCCTTCACCACCGTGCTTGCCATCACCGACCCGTCGTGGTTCGCCTGGCTGATCACCGGTTGGCTGTGGGCCGCCGTGGTCTTCGCCAACCTCGCCGAAGCGGTCGCGGAAGGCCGTGGGAAGGCTCAGGCCGACACCCTGCGCAAGACCCGGCAGGGCACCGTCGCCCGCCGCGTCACCGGTTGGCAGCCCGGCGCGTTCATCGCCGTCGCCGACGTGGAGAACGTCCCGGCACCGCGGCTCGCCAAGGGCGACATCGTGGTGTGCGAGGCCGGTCACGTCATCCCCGGCGACGGCGACGTGGTGGAGGGCATCGCCAGCGTTGACGAGTCGGCGATCACCGGCGAGTCCGCCCCGGTGATCCGGGAGTCCGGCGGCGACCGGTGCGCGGTTACCGGCGGCACCAAGGTGCTCTCGGACCGCATCGTCGTCCAGATCACCCAAGCCCCCGGGGAGAGCTTCATCGACCGGATGATCTCCCTGGTGGAGGGCGCCGACCGGCAGAAGACTCCCAACGAGATCGCGCTGAACATCCTTCTCGCCGCGCTCACGGTGATCTTCCTGATGGCTGTGGTGACCCTGCAACCACTGGCGATCTACGCCAAGGGTGTCAACGCCGCCGCCCCGGACACCGCGGCCCTGGACGGCCACGGCGTCACCGGTGTCGTCCTGGTCGCGCTGCTGGTGTGTCTGATCCCGACCACCATCGGGGCGTTGCTGTCCGCGATCGGCATCGCCGGCATGGACCGGCTGGTGCAGCACAACGTGCTGGCGATGAGCGGTCGCGCGGTCGAGGCGGCTGGCGACGTGAACACTCTGTTGCTGGACAAGACCGGCACCATCACGCTCGGGAACCGGCAGGCTTCCGACTTCGCCCCGGTCCCCGGGATCGAGGTGGCCCACCTGGCCGACGCAGCACAGCTGTCCAGCCTGGCCGACGAGACTCCGGAGGGCCGCTCGATCGTGGTCCATGCCAAGCAGGCCCACGGGCTGCGGGAGCGGCAGCCCGGTGAGCTCGCCCACGCGACCTGGGTGCCGTTCACCGCCCAGACCCGGATGTCCGGCGTCGACCTGGACGGTCGGCAGATCCGCAAGGGCGCCGCGGCCGCGGTCATGCACTGGGTCCGCGAGAACGGCGGCCACCCCACTGCCGACGTGGGCGCGACCGTGGACGCGATCAGCGCCGCCGGAGGCACCCCGCTGGTGGTCGCAGAGAAGTCCGACGCCCAGCCGGCCCGCGCCTTGGGCGTCATCCACCTCAAGGACGTGGTCAAGGCGGGAATGCGGGAACGCTTCGACGAGATGCGCCGGATGGGCATTCGCACCGTGATGATCACCGGCGACAACCCGCTCACCGCGAAGGCCATCGCCGAGGAGGCCGGCGTAGATGACTTTCTCGCCGAAGCCACCCCCGAGGACAAGATGGAGCTGATCAGGAGGGAGCAGGCCGGCGGCCGCCTGGTCGCGATGACCGGCGACGGCACCAACGACGCCCCCGCCCTGGCCGTGGCCGACGTCGGCGTCGCGATGAACACCGGCACCTCGGCCGCCAAGGAGGCCGGCAACATGGTGGACCTCGACTCCGACCCGACCAAGCTGATCGAGATCGTCGAGATCGGCAAGCAGCTGCTGATCACGCGCGGTGCGCTGACGACGTTCTCGATCTCCAACGACATCGCCAAGTACTTCGCGATCATCCCGGCGATGTTCGCCAGCGTGTACCCGGGCCTGGACCGGCTCAACATCATGGGCCTCGCGAGCCCGCAGTCGGCCATCCTCTCCGCGGTCATCTTCAACGCCCTGGTGATCATCGCGCTGATCCCGCTCGCCCTGCGCGGTGTCTCCTACCGGCCCGGCGGGGCTGCGGTGCTGCTGCGACGCAACCTGCTGGTCTACGGTGCCGGCGGCGTCGTCGCCCCGTTCGTCGGGATCAAGCTCCTCGACCTTGTGGTCCAGTTCCTCCCCGGGATGTCCTGATGCGTACCTCCAGCCTGTTCGTGGCCCGTCATCTTTCGGCCGCCCGCGCGCTGCTCGTCTTCACGCTGCTGCTGGGCTTCGGCTACCCGCTCGCCATGGTCGGGGTCGCCCAACTGCCCGGTCTGAGTGCGAAGGCGGACGGTTCACTCACACAGAACGGCAACCAGGTGGTCGGAAGCCGTCTGATCGGTCAGTCGTTCACTGACGCCGACGGTGCCCCCATGCCGGCGTACTTCCAGTCCCGCCCTTCGGCTGCCGGGGCCGGCTACGACCCCACCGCGACTTCGGCGAGCAACCTGGGACCCGAGGACGTCGTGGACACGCCGGACCGGCCGAGCCTGCTGACCCAGGTGTGCGCACGCAGCCGAGCGGTCGGCGAGCTCGAGGACGTCGACGGCAGCCGCCCGTACTGCACCCAAGACGGGGTTGGTGCGGTCCTCGGGGTCTACTACACGGATGGACTGACCGGTGAGGTCGTCCGAGCAGTCAGCCTGAACCAGACCTCGGGTACACCCTTCATCGATGAGTACCGAGGTGTGCCGGTGGGGCTGGCCGAGCCCGGGGTGGACTACTCGACCGCGGTGGTCGTCCCGATCCGCGGCGACGCGCCGAGCGCCCCAGACGTCCCCGCCGACGCTGTCACGGCCAGCGCCTCGGGCCTGGACCCCGACATTTCGCCGGCGTACGCACGCCTCCAGGCTGCCCGTGTCGCCCGGGAGCGCGGCGTCGAGGTCTCGGAGGTGCAATCGTTGATCGACGAGTACACGCACGGTCGCGCCCTCGGACTGTTCGGGCAGGCGGGAGTGAACGTGCTGGAGCTGAACCTGGCGCTCGACGAGCGCTACCCCCAGCCGTAGCGGGCAGAGCCAGGAGGGGCGGAGCGGTGAGGATCGAAGGGAGGGTGCGGTAGTGACATCTCGCGGGAAGCTTCGCGTCTATCTCGGAGCCGCGCCGGGGGTGGGCAAGACCTACCGGATGCTCGAAGAGGGGCAACGGCGCAAGTCCCGGGGCACCGATGTCGTCGTCGGGTACGTCGAGCCGCACGACCGTCCCCTGACCGCCGCGATGGCCGAAGGGCTCGAGGTCGTGCCGCGCCGTCAGGTGACCTACCGGGGTGCCGAGTTCACCGAGATGGACCTCGACGCGGTGATCGCCCGGCGGCCCAAAGTCGCTCTGGTCGACGAGATGGCGCACACCAACGTGCCGGGCAGCCACCACGAGAAGCGTTGGCAGGACATCGACACGATCCTCGACGCGGGCATCGACGTCATCACCACGGTCAACATCCAGCACCTGGAGTCCCTCAACGACGTCGTGGAGCAGATCACAGGCATCACCCAGCACGAGACCATCCCCGACGCGGTGGTCAGGGCCGCCGAGCAGATCGAGCTCGTCGACATGACCGCCGAGGCGCTGCGCAGGCGGATGGCGCACGGCAACATCTACACGGCTGACAAGGTCGACGCCGCCCTGGGCAACTACTTCCGGGTCGGCAACCTCACCGCTTTGCGTGAGCTGGCGCTGCTGTGGCTGGCCGACAAGGTCGACGAGCAGCTCGACCGGTACCGCCGCGACCACGACATCGAAGGCACCTGGGAAGCCCGCGAACGCGTCGTGGTGGCACTCACCGGCGGCCCCGAAGGCGACACCCTCATCCGCCGCGCAGCCCGCATCGCCGAACGTGCCCGCGGGGCCGACCTGCTCGCCGTCCACGTGGTCCACAACGAGGGACTCGCAGGCCCCGATCCCGCCCACCTGGCGCGACAGCGCACGCTGATCGAGGACATGGGCGGCACCTACCACCAGGTCGTCGGCGACGACACCCCTCAGGCGCTGCTGTCCTTCGCCCGCGGCGTGAACGCCACCCAGCTCGTTCTGGGCGCCAGCAGGCGCGGCCGGTTCGCCCAGCTGATCTCCCGCGGCATCGGCGTCTCCACCGTCGCCGAGTCCGGGCCGATCGACGTGCACCTGGTGACTCACGAAGAGAGCCGCCACCCCCGCCTGCGCAGGAGCGCTCCCTGGCAACGTGACGAGTCGCTCTGGCGGCTGCTGCTCGGGCTCGGACTGACCGCGGTCCTGATGCCGGTGCTTGCCCTGGTGCTGAGGCCGTTCCGTGACGACCTGTCGCTGTCCACTCTCATCCTGGTCTTCCTCGTGGCCGTGCTCGCGATCTCGCTCGTCGGCCGGCTCTGGGCGGCACTCGCCGCAGCCGTGGTCGGCTCGCTGCTGCTGAACTTCTTCTTCACCCCACCGGTCGGCACCTGGACGATCGCCGAAACCGAGAACGTCTTCGCCCTCGTGGTCTTCCTTCTGGTCGCGGTCACGGTCAGTGCGACGGTCGACCTCGCGGTCCGCCGCACCCAGCAGGCCGCCCGGGCGCGCCGGGAGGCCAACGCGCTGGCGGTGGTCGCCGGAAGCGTGCTGCGCGGATCCCGCCCGCTGGCTGCCCTTCTCGACCAGCTGCGCGAGTCCTTCGGACTGGACTCGGTCACTCTGCTCGAGCGGAACCCAGCGGCACCCGGGTCACCGACCGAACGCCGCGACACCAGCCGGTGGAGCGTCGCGGAAAGCGTCGGTGCACCCGTCTGCGCTGTACCCCGGGAGGGTGATGTCGAGGTGCCCGTCGACGACACGCTCACGCTGGTGCTGAAGGGCAGGACCCTCGAAGCCACCGACCAACGCATCGTCGAGGCCTTCGCCGTACAGGCCGCCCTAGCCCTCCGACAGCAGCGCCTCGCCGAACAAGCCGCCGCGGCGGCCCCCATCGCCGAAGCCGACAAGCTCCGCACCGCCCTGCTGCGGGCCGTCAGCCACGACCTGCGCGCACCCCTGGCCTCCGCGAAGGCCGCCGTCCAGGGGCTGCGCACGCCGAACGTGGTGTTCGACGAGGCCGATCGTCAGGAGCTCCTGGCCACGGCCGACGAGTCGCTCGACCTGCTCACCCGGCTGGTGGAGAACCTGCTCGACATGAGCCGCCTGCAAGCCGGCGCCCTGGGCGTGCACCCTCAGCCCACGAGCGTCGCCGAAGTCATCCCGCTGGCCGTCGACGAACTGGGCAGCGCCGCCGATGCAGTTCAGATCCAGGTGGCCGACGACCTGACAGAGGTCATGGCCGACCCAGCGCTGCTTCAGCGCATCCTGGCCAATCTCCTGTCCAATGCCCTGAAGTTCTCCCCACCCGAACGACCGCCGACCGTGGCCGCCAGTGCCCTCGCCGACCGGTTGCACATCCGGGTCATCGATCACGGACCGGGACTCCCGCCCGACGAACGCGATCGGGCCTTTCTGCCGTTCCAGCGCTCGGGAGATCGGCATGGGCCTCCCGGCATCGGGCTGGGGCTCGCGCTCTCACGCGGTCTCGCCGAGGCTATGGGGGGTTCCCTCGAAGCTGACGACACCCCCGGTGGAGGTCTGACCATGGATCTCGCGCTCGTCACCGCCCCGCACCACGAGCCGGCTCCCGAGCCGGAGGAGGCGACCACCTGATGCGCGTCCTCGTCGTCGACGACGAGCCCCAGATCCTCCGGGCCCTGCGAATCAACCTGCAGGCCCGCCAGTTCGACGTCATCACCGCCGCCGACGGCACCACCGCGCTGGATGCGGCAAAGAACCAGAAGCCCGATCTCCTGATCCTCGACCTCGGACTCCCTGACATCGACGGCGTCGACGTCATCCACTCCCTGCGATCGTGGACTGACGTGCCGATCGTCGTGCTCTCCGGCAGAGCCGGCAGCAGCGACAAGATCATCGCCCTCAACGCCGGCGCCGACGACTACGTCACCAAACCCTTCAACATCGAAGAACTCCTCGCCCGCATGAGGGCCGTCAGCCGTCGGCTGCGCCCGGAGCTCATCGACGACGAACCGATCGCGGTCGGCGAGTACACGGTCGACCTCGCCGAGAAGGCTGTTCGGAGTGCCGGCGGCGCGCTCCTGCACCTCACCAAAACCGAGTGGGACCTACTCGCCATCCTGGTGCGCAACCCGGGCAAGCTCGTCAGCCAGCGACAGCTGCTCCAAGACGTCTGGGGACCGACCTACCTCAACGAGACCCACTACCTGCGTCAGTACATGGCCCAACTGCGCAAGAAGCTCGAACCGGACCCCACCCGCCCCCGGCATCTGCTCACCGAACCAGGCATGGGGTATCGGTTCATGCCCTGATCTACATCGGGCGCGAGGAGTCCGACGGGTCCACGCGCTCGAGCTTCGTCCAACCGGTCCAGCCTCGCTCCTCGAGGAGCAGTTTCAGCTCGCCGGCAACGGGCACCTGTTCGAGGAACATCGAATCGAGCAGGTCCACGAGGTCATCGGACATCGGGGCTTCAGCGAAGGCCTGCCAGTCCGCGTCATCGACCGCCTCGAGCTGCGCAACGAGTCGGTCGGCAAGTGCCTCCAGTCTCGGGTCATCGGGCTCCCAGTCGATCACGGCGTCCAGGTCCCGGTAGAACTCGACCGCCGAAGGATCCTCCACCTGGTCGCGCTTGTTCTGGATGTACAGCTCCATCCGCTCGGGCAGCTGTGCCGCCACCAGGATCCAGGCGTCCCGCTCGCCACCGATCATCCGCTCCGGGATCCCCAGCTCGCGGAGCCGGTCGAGGTAAGCCACCGCCTCCGGCGGCAGGGCGAGGCTCTCCCCCGCCGCGAGCTGCCCGATCCGTTCGCGGTGCCGCTGACGCTCGCGGATCTCGGCCCTGAGGCGGCGGTCGATCTCCTCGACGGCCGCGGCGAACTCCTCGTTGCCTGCAACGAGCAACTCCTTGACCCGCGCCAGGGGCACGCCGGCCTCGGCGAGGGTACGGATGCGGATCAGCTCCACGACCGCTGCCGCGTCGTAGCGCCGGTAGCCGGAGTGGTCGCGCGCAGGCTCCGGCAGCAACCCCTTGGCGTGGTAGTGCCGCACAGCGCGCACGGTCACGCCGGCGTACGACGCCAGCTGGCTGATGGTGAGCATGGACTCAACCTGCCTCAGGCCATCTTGCGGTGATAGACGGCCATGGAGAGCGTGTAGGCGACGACCAGGAGGCCGACACACCAGGCGAGCGCGACCCAGAGGTCGTTCCCCACCGACTGCCCCGCGAACAGGTCCCGGATCGTGTTGACGATCGACGTCACCGGCTGGTGCTCGGCGAAGGCACGGACCGGGCCTGGCATGGTGTCGGTGGGCACGAAGGCCGAGCTGATGAACGGCAGCAGGATGAGCGGATAGGAGAAGGCGCTCGCACCGTCGATGGTCTTCGCGGTCAGACCGGGGATGACGGCGAGCCACGTCAGCGCCAGGGTGAACAGGACCAGGAGTCCGGCGGCCGCGATCCATGCGAGCACTCCTGCGCCCGAGCGGAACCCCATCAGGAGGGCGACGAGCACGACGACGACGAGCGAGATCAGGTTCCCGACCACCGAGGTCAACACATGCGCCCACAGTACGGCGGACCGTGCGATCGGCATGGACTGGAAGCGCTCGAAGATTCCGCTCTGCAGGTCCAGGAAGAGCCGGTACGCCGTGTAGGAGATGCCCGAGGCGATCGTGATGAGCAGGATTCCGGGAAGCAGATAGGTGACGTAGGAGTCGGTGCCGGTCTCGATCGCACCGCCGAGCACATAGACGAAGAGCAGCATGAAGGCGACCGGCATGACCGCGGTCGTGATGATGGTGTCCGGGCTGCGGCTGATGTGACGGAGCGACCGACCAAGCAGGAGGGTCGTATCACCGAAGGCGTGATGGGTCATGGTCGTTCCTCACTCGTCCGCGCCGGTGCCGGCGCCTGCCGTGTCCTTGCCGATGACCGCGAGGAAGACGTCCTCCAGGGTCGGCTGCTTCGCGACGTACTCGACCTTGGCGGGCGGGAGCAGCTGCCTGAGCTCGGCCAGAGTGCCGTCCACGATGATCCGGTGCTCGTGAAGGATCGCGATCCGGTCGGCGAGGTGCTCGGCCTCCTCGAGTTGCTGGGTGGTGAGCAGCACCGTGGTGCCACTGTCGGCCAGCTCCTTCACGGATCGCCACACCTCGAGGCGAGCCTCGGGGTCGAGCCCGGTGGTGGGCTCGTCGAGGAAGATCACCGGCGGGCTGCCGATCAGGCTCATGGCGATGTCGAGACGGCGGCGCATGCCACCGGAGTACGTCGCCACCCGCCGGCCACCCGCGTCGGTCAGGGAGAACCGCACGAGCAGCTCGTCCGCGATCGTGCCCGGATTCTCCAGGTGCCGCAGCCGGGCCACCAGCACGAGGTTCTCCCTCCCGCTGAGGATCTCGTCGACGGCCGCGAACTGTCCGGTCAGGCTGATCGACTCGCGCACCTTCGCCGCCTGCGTGGCGACGTCGAAGCCGTTGACCGTGGCGGTGCCTCCGTCGGCCTTGAGCAGGGTCGACAAGATCTTCACGATCGTGGTCTTGCCGGCCCCGTTGGAGCCCAACAGGGCGAAGATGGTGCCCTCGGGCACGGCCAGGTCGACGCTTGTGAGGACTCGGTTGTCGCCGAAGGACTTGGCCAGTCCACGGATCTCGATCGCGGGTGCTCGCTCATTCATACACCCATCGTGAAACCCTGACGCAGCGTCAAGGTCAAGCCCCTCCAGCCGCACCCAGTCCCAGGGGGTGGTTTCTGAGCCGCTCCAGGTTTCTTGATTGCATTACGTTCATAATAGTATGATCGTAATGTTCAGGTGTTGGCAAGCCCCGGAAGGAGATCCACGCCATGGCGAGATACAGCCCGGAGCACAAGGAAGCGACCCGGCGCCGGATGATCGAGACCGCCGGCCGCCGGTTCAAGAGCGACGGGATCGACGGCTCCGGCATCGCCACGCTGGTCGCCGACGCCGGCCTGACCAACGGCGCCTTCTACGGTCACTTCGCCTCGAAGGACGACCTGGTCGCCTCGGTCGTGGCGCGGCAACTCGAAGACCAGGTCGCCGTCGTCAACTCCCTGCCCGCCGGCCTCGCGTCGGTCCAGGCGTTCGTCCGCGAGTACCTCTCCCCCGCGCACCGCGACGACCTCGCTGACGGCTGCCCCTCTGCAGCCCTGTTGGACGAGATCGGGCGGTGCGACGTGGCGGTCCGGGAGGCCTACACCGACGGCGCCGACTCGATGATTCAGGCGATCGCACGACACCTCGAGGACGGCGACCCGCAGCGGACCAACGAGCGTGCGATCGGGCTGTTCTCACTGCTCGTCGGGTCGCTCCAGGCGGCCCGCGCGGTCACCGACCCTGAACTGTCCGACCGCATACTCGCCGCGGCGTACTCCCATGCGATGACCCTGGCCACCGCTCCGCACCAGCCCGCACGCCCGACCGGACAGGAAACAGAATGAAGGCCTTCGTCGTCACCCACTACGGTCCCGACGGGCTGGAGCCGGCCGATGTCCCGACTCCGACAGTCGGGCCTCGCGACGTCCTGGTCGACATCCGGGCGGCCAGCATCAACCCGCTCGACAAGATGGTCCGCAACGGCGAGTTCAAGCAGCTCATCAAGTACCAGCGGCCCTTTACCCTCGGCCACGACCTGTCCGGCGTGATCACCAAGGTCGGGGCCGACGTCCGCGGCTTCAAGGTCGGTGACGAGGTTTACGCGCGACCACGCGACCTGCGCATCGGCGCCTTCGCCGAACAGGTCGCCATCGACGCTGACGACGTTGCCCTCAAGCCAGCCTCGCTGTCCTTCGAGGAAGCGGCAGCGGTGCCACTTGTCGCGCTCGCCGCATGGCAGGCCCTGGTCGACCTGGCCGACGTCCAGCCCGGCCAGAAGGTTCTGGTCCACGCCGGCGCCGGCGGACTCGGATCGACGGTGATCCAGGTCGCGAAGCACCTCGGCGCCCATGTCGCCACCACGGCCCACACCAACGACGTCGACAGGGTCCGCGCCCTCGGTGCAGACGAGGTCATCGACTTCACCCAGCAGGACTTCACCGACGTCGTGTCCGGGTACGACGTCGTGCTGGACTCGCTCGGTGCGGCCAGCCTGGAGAAGTCGCTGACTGTCCTCAAGCCGGGTGGCCTGGCCATCAGCGTGGTCGGCCCACCTGACCCGCACTTCGCGACCCAGCTCGGGCGGCCCCTCCTCATGCCGGTCATGGCCGTCCTGAGCCGCAAGATCCGGCGTCAGGCCCGCAAGCTCGGCGTGCGCTACTCGTTCTTCTTCATGCGGGCCAGTGGCGCGCAGCTCACCACGCTCGCGGCGCTGTACGACGCCGGCACCCTGCGCCCGCTGCTCGACCGGGCCTTCCCGTTCGACAGGACGCTCGACGCAATGGCCTACGTCGAGCAGGGCAAGGCCGCCGGCAAGATCGTGGTGACCCGATGACCTCTGTGTTGGTCACCGGCGCCGGTCGAGGAATCGGTCTGGCCATCACGGATCGGGCCGCCGTCGTGAGGCTGCACGGACAGCTCCCGTCGCAACTCGACGGAGTGGTCAACAACGCCGGGATCATCGTGCAGGGTCCTGTCGAGACCGTGCCGCTCGATGACCTGTCGCGACAGTTGGAGGTCAACGTCACCGCACAGATCGCTGTTGTGCGGGCCGTGCTACCGCAGCTCCGGGAGGCCCGCGGTCGGGTGATCTTCATGTCGTCGGTCAGTGGCTTGATCACGCTGCCGGGCACCGGCGCCTACAGCGCGTCGAAGTACGCCCTCGAGTCCCTGGCCGATGCACTCCGGATGGAGCTGCGCCCGTGGCGGATTCCGGTCTCGCTCATCGAACCCGGACCCACGCGCACCGACATGTGGGGAGGCGCCATCGACGACTACGACCGAATGACCAGCCAGCTCAGCCCGGCCCATCGGGAGCTGTACGCATCGCACTCGCGGGCGATCCCCAGAAGGTCGTTAAGGCCGTCGATCGCGCTCTCACGTCCCGACACCCGAAGTGTCGCTACCGGTGCGACAACGTCAGCCGCGCTCAGCTTGCACTCGTGTCGGCGGCCCCGACAGCCGTCACCGACGCGTTGTTCGCTGGCGCCACCAAATCCTGAGGAGTTCTCCGTGAACGACAACAGCAATGAAACCGTCATCACCTCGTACGCACAGGCCCCGACGCGCACCGTCACCGTCGGCGGTACGACCTACGCCTACCGAGAACTCGGCCCCAAGGGTGGCATTCCCGTCGTCTTCTTCGTCCACCTCGCGGCGACCCTGGACAACTGGGATCCCCGCATTGTTGACCCCATCGCGCAGAATCAGCACGTCGTCGCGTTCGACCAGCGCGGCGTCGGTGCCTCCACCGGACAGGTGCCCAACACCCTCGAAGAAGCCGCCGATCACGCCTACGAGTTCATTGCGGCGCTCGGATTCGGAAGGATCGACGTCTTCTCGTTCTCGATGGGCGGCATGATCGCCCAGGACCTGACCGTCAAGCATCCCGACCTGGTCCGCAGGCTCGTCCTGACCGGGACCGGACCGCGTGGCGGCAAGGACATGGACAAGGTCGTCGGCGTGACGTACTGGGACATCCTCCGCGCGACCCTGACGCGGTCGGACCCGAAGGAGTTCCTCTTCTTCAGCCGCGATGCGACGGGCAAGTCCGCGGCGAAGGCGTTCGTCAAACGGCTCCAGGAGCGCACCCTCGACCGCGACCAGGACATCAGCATCAAGGCACTGCGGACCCAGCTGAAGGCGATCCAGAAGTTCGGCCGCTCCGCTCCTTCGGACCTGTCGACGTTCACCCAGCCGACGCTGATCGCCAACGGCGACCACGACCGCATGGTTCCCACTGTCCTGTCGGAAGACCTGCATCGGCGCATCAAAGGCAGTGAGCTGATCATCTACCCCAACTCCGGTCACGGTGGGATCTTCCAGTTCCACGACAGGTTCGCCCCGGTCGCCGTCGACTTCCTCGGTGCCTCAGCATGAACCCGAGCAAGCACTTCACCTCCTCGATCCTGCTGTGGATGCGCACCGACCAACCCCGTCAGGCGGGGACGGACTACTGGAAGGGTCCGCACTCCGGAATCATCACCGCCAGTCCGGGGCTGGAGGAATACCGGCAGATCCACCTCGCCGAGGCCAACCCCGGGCTCTGGCCGTCTGCCAGGGGGTCGAGACGCAGATTCCCGTCGACCGGAGAGTCGATGGAATTGCGGAGGTCACGTTCCAGTCGGTCCTTTCCCCGCTGAAAGGCCGGAAGCAGACCCGGCTGGCATTCAAGGACGGGGCCAACGTGTTCCGGCGCACCCTTCTGTACGCCGGTGCGCCGAACACGTCCCGTTGGTACGAGGTCGCTGATCCGGCTGAGCCTGTCGGCGCCCGGGCCGTTGTGTGCCTGCGGCGCCGCGGCTCTGTCAGTGGCCGCGATTTCCGCCGAGCCATCACGACGGGGCTGGTGCCCGCGCTGGTGGGCACCGGTGTACTCAAGCAGCTGCGCACGCAGACGTTCCTGCCCTAGCACGAGAAGACGTGGGACACCCCCGACGTCGCCC
>Ga0308175_100000502_pt1 | contig 27017 bp, 24 predicted proteins | sample PhyCR1_3_FD_203893 | JGI IMG/M metagenome (GOLD analysis project Ga0308175, IMG submission 203893) | Soil microbial communities from UC Gill Tract Community Farm, Albany, California, United States - DLSLS.C.R1 | ecosystem: Environmental > Terrestrial > Soil > Agricultural land | place: USA...
TCCGCCGCGCCGAGCGGATCGGCACGCTCCGCTGCGTCGACGCCAGCGGCCAGTGGGAAAACTTCTGGAAACCCGCCGCCGCGTGACGCATCATCTACCCGGCAGAGGAACTACACCCCACGCGCCGCGCCCCTTGCCCCGCTTTCCACGGCGCCTCTCAAATTCCTGTCGCGCCGCAATTTTTCCGTTGGCTGTATTCTGGGACGGGGGTACTCTGAAGCCATCTCGTTGGGCTGCAAACCCGATGCACGAGGCCGGCCCGTTGGAACCGTTCCCCCGGGGCCGCAAGTCCGCTGTTTCACTTAGAAAAGAGTGACTCCCATGCGTCGCCGGGTGGGTTCGTTCATGCGGTTGCTTGTGCTTGCCTGTGCTTTGGTCACCACCCTGACGGCAGCCCCCCAGGGTCCCGCGGGCACGTCCGATAATAACGCCACCACCGGGCCGGCGCTTTCGTCGCTACCGCCGGAAGTCCGCCTGCGGAAGCTCCACCTCGTGCGGCCGGACCTCATTCCGTATCCGATCGCGTACGAAGTCGTCTGCTAGACGCAGCCGGCTACAACGGACGCGTTCCTTTCATTCACTTACGATTTAGCGGCGAGCTCGGCAAGGGCATCGGTCGCGTATTTCACGTCCTGCTTACTCAGGAATGGTGAAAAGCTGAACCGAGTGGTCCCGCCGCATTCCACAGTGCCCAGCGCCTTGTGCGCCAGCGGCGCGCAATGGATGCCGGGCCGCGTGAGGATGCCGAAATGCGTCTCCAGGGCGGCCGCCAGCTCGTGCGGGTCGTAGCCGTCGACGCGCACCGAGAAGACGCCGGTGCGGTGCTTCACGCCCCGGGGGCCGTAGTAGGTCAGCCCGGGAACGTCGCTTACCCCGTCGATGAACGTTCGCACCAGGTCGAGGTCGTGGGCTGCAAGTTTCTCGATCGTTTGCTCGGCGATCCATTTCACGCCTTCTGAGAGGCCAATGATGCCGATGGCGTTGTGACTGCCGGGCTCGTACTTATCGGGCAGAAAGTCGGGCTGGCGGTCCTGCTCGCTGACGGAGCCGGTGCCCCCCTCCTTCAGCGGCCGCAGCCGGTTTTCCAGGCCCGGGCGAACGTAGAGGAAGCCGGTGCCAAGCGGCCCGAGCAGGCCCTTGTGACCGGGCGCGGCGAGGAGGTCGATGGCATCGGCCCGCACGTCGATCGGGACGTGGCCGGCGCTCTGGGCGGCGTCCACGACCAGGGGGACGCAGTGCTCGCGCGCGATTTCTCCGATCCGGCGGATGGGCTGGACGGTGCCGGTGACGTTGCTGGCGTGCGTCAGGGCGATGAGCCTGGTGTTCGGGCGGATCGCCTTTCGGATGGCGTCGGGATCGACCAGGCCCGTGGCCGGATCGACGGGCACGCGCGTCTGCTCGAGCCAGCCGTAGGACTCCATCGCGTTCAGCGGGCGGAGGATGGAGTTGTGGTCGATGTGGGTGCAGATCGCGTGGGACTTGGGGCCGCGGGGGTCGATCAGGCCCTTGATGGCGAGGTTCAGGCCGTCGGAGCAGTTGAGGGTGAAGACGAAGTGCTCGGGCTTCTCGCCGTTGAAGAGTCGGCAGAGGCGGCGGCGACATTCGGCGATGAGCGCGCCGGTTTCGACCGCCTCGCAGTAGGCGCCGCGGCCGGCGCTGGCGCCCAGCTGCGTCGCGTAACGGTTCATCGCCTCCAGGACGGAGCGGGGCTTGGGAAAGCTGGTGGCCGCGTTGTCCATGTACAGGCGGCGCGGCGGGGACTGGGTTACGTCGGACATCGCCATGATCTTAGGAAATTCGGCCGGCCGCAGCCACCCGGTATGGGGGGTCATCTCGCCCGGTCAGATGTCATCTCGCCCGGTCGGCGGCGGCGTGACGCCGCCCCTACCAGAGGACCCAATCGCGGTAAATCAACACGTACATGGCGAGTAGGAAATTGGTCACCCCGTGGGCGACGATACACGCGCCAAGGCTGCGCGTGTGAATGAGCAGCCAGGCGATCAAAAGGGCCCACACGATCGCGGTGATCCACCACGGATGGACCAGGCAGAACGCGAGGGCCACCACGACGACGGTCATCCAGTCCCAATCGCCAATGGCCGCCATCTTGAAATTGGCCGGCGCGTAAATGTTCCGCCACAGGTAGTCGCGCCAAAACAGCTCTTCCATCACGGGAACGACGAGGGTAGCGCCGGCCCAGTGCACCGCGATGAACGCGTATCGCGCCGCGGGGTTGTGAATTCTCGAAAACGGGTCGAAAAAGAAGTCCGATTCAAGGGGCTTGGTAAAAAACCCGTAGTACGGGACCCAACCGGCGAGCGGGACGTGGTGTGCGCCGGCGGCGGTGAAAAGGTGCTGGAGAAGCTTCTCCATCCCGACCCACTGGACCACGCCGATGATGCCGACCAGCGCCCCCAGGGAGAGGTGGGTCCAGCGGATCGGGGCGTAATGACGCCAGAAGTACAGGAGCACAATCGGGACGAGCAACATCCTCGCGAAGTAAGCGGGGACGTAGAGCGGTGCCCAGTAGTTGCCGATGCCGACCAGCACCATGTAGATCGCCATGGGCGCGAGGTAGGCGAGATCGTCGCGGCGTTGGGATGTCTTGGTTTCTGTCATTCCCCCCCGCCGTTTTCGCGGCGAGCGTCCGGGCGGAAGAGCGCGAAGCTCGCGGTGTGGCCGTGGATGAAGTTTTTCCCGCCGACGGGGCCGAACTCGCCGGCGGCGAAGAAGCCCGCGACGGGGGTGCGGGGCATGGCGCGGCCGGCGGCCGCGATGTCGTGGCAGGGCTGGGGGAACATGTGCGTGCCGCGGCCGTTGCAACTGAACAGCAGGCCACCGGCCGCGGGGACGTCGAAGGACTGCGGAGCGAGAAGCAGCGACAGGTCCTCGTCGGCGGTCCCGGCGTCGCGCACGTGGAACTGGACGGTCTGACCGGTCCTGGCGTAGTCGGTGATCTGGATGGCGCCGGATTGTTCGGAGATGCCGAGGAGGTTGCGGATGAGGAAATCGCCGCGGCCGAAGCGGTCTTTGTACTCGCTGATCGCCAGCCCGATGAGCAGGCCGTTCTGGAGCATCTGCTGCTGGTCTTCTGGCAGTTCGACGATCATGTCGCGCAACGCGGTGAGCGCGGGCCTGCCGCCGAGCTGCTCGATGACATTCTGGTGCGACCGGGTGACGACCATCGGGCGGCCGATCGGGCGGCAGCCCTGGCTGACCACGGTCTCCACCGCCACCGGCCCGGCGAGGGACACGCCGACGAAGCTGTCGGAATAGAGCTGGTCGTTGCGGAAGAGCACGGTCTGGCCGTGCGTGCGCCCGCCGCTGGCCATGCCGCCAATCAGCGGCGCGCGCGGAGCCGCTTCGTCGAGCATGGGGAGCAACTGGTGGATTCTGGCGGTGAACGGGTCGCCGAACCCGATGATGGCGCGCGTCTGGGGGCCGTAGGCGATCCGCTCGGCCAGCGCCTGCTTGTCCGATAGCACCTCCGCCCACTCCGACCCGCCGATGTGAAACGGGTGCGTCCGCACGCCGGGCAGATCCGCCGCCAAGACCGCCAGCCCCGGCGAGCGCTCCACTTCGCGATCCTCGCCGATGACGCCCTCGGCCGAGCAGCCGAGCAGGCACTGGGGGTCGAGCTCCAGCCAGAGCCGCTCGAGCATCGCCTCGGCTTCGTCGTTGTGATGGGCGGTGAAGAACGCGAAGGCGAGATCGATCTTACCCGCCAGGGCGCCTTTGGCCGACGCGATCACCGCTTCGACGGCTTGGGGCGTCGATTCGCTGTCGGAGATGGCGGAGTGGAATCGCATGGTGACTCGAAGCGGCACCATTGTAGCAACGCGCCTCAGCCGAACCCAAAGTGGGAGACGAAATGACGTGCCATTGAGGATTTCACTTGCTGAAGCGAGGGGACTTGCTCCCCCACTACCTCGGCCATCGACGTGACCGGCCGCGATAGGCCGCAGGGGTTGATCAGGTCGAAGTACGACAAGTCCGTCGTGACGTTCAGCGCGATGCCGTGCAGCGTTACGCCGCGGCGGATCCTCACGCCGAGGGAGCAAATCTTCGCCTGGCCTCGCGGCGAATCGGCCCACACGCCGACGGCGGCCGGGTCGAGGCGGGATTCAATTGCGTACTCGTCGCGGAGCATCGCCATCACCAGTTCCTGCAAGCGGCGCACGTACCCCCCTACCGACAGGCGGTGGTCGGCCAGCCTGATGATGGGGTACGCGACGAGCTGGCCGGGGCCGTGGAAGGTGACGTCGCCGCCGCGGTCGGATTCGACGAGTTCGACGCCGATCTCCGCGAGGCGCTCGGTTGAGGCCAGCACGTGCTCCGGACGCTGTCTGCGGCCGAACGTGATCACGGGGCGGTGCTCGACGAGGAGCAGCCGTTCCTCGCCGCCGGCCAGCACGCGCGCGTGGGCGTCTTCCTGGGCGGCCCAGGCGTTGCGATAGGCCATCGTTTCGAGGTCCTGAACGATCATGGCGCGCGCGGGTGCCGGTGGCGGCAGGTGATGATAGCATGGCGGGATGAAGCCATCCGACTGCCGCATGCAATCATTCGCACTCGCGGGGGCGACGCTGCTTCTTGCCGCACTCTCGGCCGGCGGCGCGGAGCCGGCGACCAGCGCGTGGGTTTACCCCGGCCCCGACGGGAAGCTCGTTTATAAGACCACGCCCGCCGGCGACCGCATCATGGACTTCTCGTACGCCGGCTACATGGGCGGGGGCGTGGCGATTCCGGAAGTTCCGGCCAAGGTCACCGTGTGCCCCACCGGCGGGGACGACGACACCGCGACGATCCAGGCGGCGATCGATCAGCTCGCGGGGACGCCGGTGGATGGCGGCTTTCGCGGGGCCGTGCTCCTGGCGCCCGGCGTCTTCAAATGCGCCGGCACGATCACGATTTCGGCCGGCGGCGTGGTCCTCCGCGGCAGCGGGAGCGGGAGCGGCGGGAGCACGATTCAACTGACGGGGCGAACTCACCTGGCCGTCGCCGTCCGGTCCCCGCGCGGCGATCGCGCCGGGGCCGACACGTCCGGCATCAAAACGATCATCTCCGACGCGTACGTCCCCGGCGGCTCGATGAGCTTCCACGTGGCCGATGCCGCCGGATTCTCCGCCGGCGGCTGGGTGTCGGTGCGGCGGCCGGTCACGGCGGGGTGGGTGCATTTCATGCACATGGATGATCTCGTGCGCGACGGCCGGCCCCAGACGTGGATCCGCGCCGGGAGCACGACCAACGCCGAGCGCAAAATCGTCGCCGTCTCGGGCAACACGATCACGCTCGACGTGCCGCTCTCGGATTCGTTCGACTCCCGCTACCTGAACCCGCCGGGCACCGCCGTCGTCAAAATCCCCCCGCCGGCCCTGATCTCCCAATGTGGCGTCGAGCACCTCCACATCGAATCGCCGCGGCAGGAAACCAATCACGAGCAGCCGCATTTCACCGCGCTGCGCATCACCGGGCAGGACTGCTGGGCCCGCGACGTGGTGATCGACGAGACCATGAACAGCGTCGGCGTCGGCGGGCGGCGGATTACGCTCCAACACGTCACCGTCAACCGCAAGGCGTTGCACCCGGGCGCTTCGAAGCCGGCGGAATTCGCCCCCAACGGGACGCAGGTGCTGCTCGACCGCTGCGCCGTCAATGCCGACAACGTCTGGTTCTCCGCCACCGGCGCCGGCGTCTCGGGGCCGGTTGTCCTTCTCAACTGCACCTTCCACGGCAGGGGCCGCGCCGAAGCCCACCAGCGCTGGTCCACCGGGCTGCTGTACGACAACTGCACCGCCGCCGAAGGGGGGCTGGAGATCCGCAACCGCGGGTCGATGGGCTCGGGGCACGGCTGGTCGCTGGGCTGGGGCGTGCTGTGGAATTGCCGTGCCGGCGAGCTCCTGGTGCAGAACCCGCCGGGCGCCGTGAACTGGGTGATCGGCTGTATCGGCGGCATGAGCAGCGCGCCGCGGCCGTTCGGCACCGGCCCGGCGCTTCCGGGAGGCACGGTCGATTCGCCGGGGGTGCCTGTCACCCCGCAGAGCCTTTACCTTGCCCAATTGGCCGAGCGGCTCGGGCCGCAGGCGCGGAAGAACATCGGATACTGACCGGACCTCACGCCCCGATCGCCTTCAACAGATCCGGCCAGGCCTCGCGTGCGCTGCGGTACTTCGGCGACCACGCCGACGCGCTCCGCAGCTTCCGGTTCGAGATTCGCAGCGACCGCGCCATCAGGCTGCCCAGCGATCCCATGAGATACTTGGCCCAGCCGGGTGGGAGCCGCGGCGGCTCAACGCCGAGTGCCGCGGCCAGCGAATCAAAATACTCCCGGCGCGACAGGGGCTCGTCGTCAACCGCGTTATACACTCCCGCGGGCACGCCAAGCGCCGCCACGACCGCGGCGGCGGCGTCGTCGTGGGACAGCGACGACCAGTACGCCTCGGCCGGCCCCGGCAGCGGCGCCCAGCCTTTGCGGACGTAGCGGATCATGTCCGCGACCTGGGGCGAATCCGGCCCGTAGAACCAGCCGAACCGCAGCACCACGCCCTGCCCGCCGCCGCGGGTGAACTGCTCCGCGGCGCCCTCGGCGTCGGTGACGCTGCGGTTGTAGCGGACGGGCGAGATCGACACCGTCTCGTCGATCCAGTCGGCCCCGCGATCGGGGTACACGGGGGCGAACGATTCCTGGATGAACCGCCGCGCGCCCGCGGCGGCCGCGGCGCGCGCCAGGTTGGCGGCGCATTGGCGGCGAATGCGGTCGTTCTCACGCCAGGCCCGGCGGAGGAAGACGCGCATGCCGGGCGGGATGTGCGTCGCGAGGTTGATGACCACCTCGTGGCCGGCGACGGCCCGCGCGACGGCGCCGGGGTCGAACAGGTCGAGCTTGACGGCCGCGGCGCCGGCGCGCTCCAGGGCCGCGCGTTTTTCCGGCGAGCGCGCGACGCCGGTGACCGCGTGCCCGCGCTCCAGCAGCATCGGCACCGCGCGCCGCCCGACGACGCCCGTGGCTCCTGCAACGAACACCCGCATCACGGCACCTCCGTAAGAAGCCCCGCGTGCAACGCTATGCCGGCCAGACGCCGGCGTCATCACGCTCCGGCCGCGTGCGCGCGATCGCAACCAGGTGCAGAATCGCCAGCAGGGGCACGAAGAACGTCGGGATCATGCCCAGCGGGAACGTGCCCATGATGCGGGTGGTCACGGCGCCGGCGAGGATGCCGACCGGCCCGGCCGACGACAGCACGCCGAGCGTCACCGCCGTCACCAGGTCCGCCAATCCCAGCAGGTTCCACGCGACGAACGCCGGCCGGGGCAGCCTGCCCGACGCGACGCCCCACGCCACCAGGGGGGCGCTGGCGCCGACGGCGATGTCGCCCCAACCGGCCGGGAGCGCGAACGCGCCCGGCAGCAGGCGGTGGCGCCACAGCATCACGAAGACGATGCCGCCGACGCGCCAGGCCTGGGCCAGCGTCAGCGCGGCAGGGTTGGCCGGGAGGAGCTGCCGGCGGAATTCCGGCCACCAGCGGTACGCGGCCGCGAACGCCAGCACGGGCAACACGGCCGCCAACCCGAGCGGGGCCGGCACGCGCGTCCCGCTGTCGAAGGCGCCGGCCAGGGAGAGGCACAGGGCGACGGAGAACCACGACGCAACGGTCGCCGCCGGCAGATGCCAGCCGCGGGTTGAATGTTTTGAAGCAAGGCAACTCACGGGACCTCCTGTTGATTGCATATACAAGTTACTATCCAAAAAGCCCCTTTATTCCGCCCGAGCGTGCAGCGTCCGGGGGGCGAACTTGAGCATCGCCCCCCCGCGCTCGCCCAGCAGCCGCCGCGCTTCGGCCTGCGCCGTTTCCCACGCGGGAATTGCCTTGTGCAGCAGGCGCCTCCCCGCCGGTGTGAGTGCGAACGGCTGCGCCCGAGCGTCCTTCCCCGGCACGATTTCGATCCAGCCCCTGGCCCTCATTCGCTCCAGGTTTCGGCTGAGGGTGGACGCGTCCATCTGGAGCACCTGGCAGACCTTGCCCGGCGACGCCACGCCCGTCTTCGCGGCCGCAACCAGGATGTTGAGCTGCCCCACCTTCAACCCCAGCGACCGCAGCGCGTCGTCGTAGACGGCCGTGATGACGCGGTTGAGCGTGCGCACGCCGAGGGCGATGCAGTCGGTTGCCATCTCGTCGATCCTGGCCTTGTCGCGCTGGCTCTCCACGTCTCGCTCCCGGTCGCGGTTGGAAAACATTGTATATGCAAGTAATCTGACAAAAAGTCAAATTGCGAATTCGCTGGAGGCTTAACACGGCCCCCCCTCCCGCCGTAGCATCTTCCCGCACAAGGAGATGCGCCATGCCCCCGGAACTCACCCGCCGCCGGTTCGTAGCGGCCACAGCGGGCGCCGCGGTCGCCGCCACGTCGCTCGCGAAGGCTGATGCGCCACAAATCCTCACACGCCGCTCGGCCAGGCCCGTCGTGGTCTCGGCTGCGAATGGCAACAAGTCCAAGGACCAGGGCGGCCTTACCGCGGTCGCCAAGGCGTTCAAGATGATCACCGAGGGCGCCGACGTGCTGGACGCCGTGGTCGCCGGCGTCAACATCGTCGAGCTCGACCCGGAAGACAGCAGCGTCGGCTACGGCGGGCTGCCCGATGCGGACGGCGTCGTCCAGCTCGACGCATCCGTCATGGACGGCACGCGCGGGCGCGGAGGGGCCGTCGCTTGCCTCGAAGGGGTGCGCACGCCGTCGCTGGTGGCCAAGGCGGTGATGGAGCAGACCGATCACGTCCTGCTCGTCGGCCGCGACGCACGGCAGTTCGCACGGCAAGTGGGTTTTAAGATCGAGGACGACCTTAACACGGAAAAGTCCCGCCGGCTGTGGCTGGAATGGAAGCGCCGCACGGACCCGCAGCATTACCTCGATCCCAAGGCGCGGGCGGAGGCTTGGCACCGCGCCGGGCTCGACATGGTGGCCGAAGGTCTCATCGATCCGGACCACTTCTACGGCACGATCAACTGCAACGCGGTGAACACGAAGGGCGACGTCGCCGGCGTGACTACGACCAGCGGGCTGGCGTGGAAAATCCCCGGGCGCGTCGGCGATTCGCCGATCCTCGGGGCCGGCCTTTATGCGGCCAAGGAAGTCGGCGCCGCCGGCTCGACGGGGCGAGGCGAGGCCAATCTGCTGTCGCTGGCGTCGTTCCTTATCGTGGAATCGATGCGGAACGGGGCGTCGCCGAAGGATGCCGGCATTGCCGCTTGCAAGCGCGTCGTCGCGACGACGAAGGAAAAACGGCTCCTCAACGACCGCGGGCGACCGAATTTCAATGTCAACTATTACATTGTGAACACCGCCGGGGATTACGCGGGCGTCGCGCTGTACGCCTCGTCGGGGAAGAGCGCGGTTCAATACGCCGTGTGCACGGAAGACGGGCCGAGGACGCTGGCGGTGGAGGGGTTGTTTGAGGGACCGCCGGGGGAATAAGCCGTTCCATTCCCGCAGCGGCGGGGCGTAAGCTGTCGTCGCAGGCCCCGTAAAGACGTAATCAGCACAGCCATTGTTGAACCGCTCGAACTCCGCCGTTTTCTTTCGGCGCAAGCCCCCTCGTCCCCGGCCACGTGGAACCTTGTCTCCGACGACGAGTTCACTGCGGCCGAGTTGGATTCCAACAAATGGCAGATCGCCACTGCCATTGATCCCAATTACGACGGCGGCATCAATGCCTACTCCGCTTCCGAGGTCTCACTCGATTCGGGCGATCTGGTCATCCGCAGCGACGCGGCGGGGGCGTCTTATCTCTCCGGGCGCGTGAACATGCTCTCCGGCGTCCGCTACGGCAAGATCGAGGTTCGTGCCAAGCTCCCCGGCACGCAGGGGATGTGGCCGGCCATTTGGCTGCTGCCCAAGAACGGCTCCTGGCCGCCCGAGATCGACGCGATGGAACTGTTGGGCAGCGACCCCCGCCGCGTTTACATGACTGCCCACTGGGGCAATCGCCGCCACCCGCAGCAGGACCAGTCCTCGTTCACCGGGCCGGATTTCACCTCGGACTACCACATATTTTCCATCGAATGGGACCGCAAATCCGTCCGCTGGCTGATCGACGGCGTGGAGCAGAAGGTCATCACCCGGCACGTGCCCAACAAGCCGATGTACCTGATCATGAACACCTCCGTCGGCGGCGACTGGCCGGGCGATCCGGACGCGTCCACTTCGTTCCCGCAAGAGTTTCGGATCGACTACGTGCGCATTTACCAGCACCCGGGCAAGTAATGCCGGGTCAAGCGGCCGAGGTGATCGCGGCGGCGAGCGCCTCGCTGCAGGCGCCGCGCTCGGACCCACGCCGCGCCACCGCCGCCAGCCGGAGGTAGCGACGGCCGGCCTCCTTCGCCGCGAGGCACTGCGGGCAGAGGAATCCGGCCCGCCGGTCGTTGAGCATTGCCCGGCGGTTGGCGGGGCCTTCGTGGGCGCAGACGTCACAGGCGGTGGAATTCCAGGTTAACGGGATGTTGGACCTCATGACCGAGTGGTCGCGTGGGAGCGGCGGAAGTTCCTTATAACTCCGCGTCACTTTGATAAGACCCGCTTGTACCGCCCCCTCGCCCAGCCGCGCAGTCCGCTGGCGTACCACCGGGACCACGGCCGATCGCTGGGCCCTCCGGGCAGGGTCGTCCAGATCTCGTCGGTCGCCAGTTCAGTCACCAGCCTCCACGACGGCCCGACCCATACGTCGCCGCCGTGGCCGGCGTGGGTCTGCCCCTGGTGGATCGTGGCCCTGCCGCCGTTCAACACCACCGGGCCGCGATTGAGCCGAAGCAGTTTTCCGAGCCGGGGCAGCTTCGTGCCGAAGAGGAGGTGCCGCATCGGCATCTGCCGAGCCTCGCCCCATGAGCGCGGCGGCGCGGCCAGCGCGCCTTCCAGCGCGGCCCGGTAGATCTGCTCGCGCGAGCGGCCGCCGAACCACGCCGAGCACTCCGACAGCAGCACGCGATCGAAATTTCCATGGTGGAGCGCGACGGCCGGCGTGTGGTCCCACAGGTGTGCGATGATGGGCTGCCCGAAAACGTCCGCCATCAGCTCGCGGTAAAAGCGCTCGAATACCCACGCCCCCTGAGATCGATCGACGTAGCGCAAATCCCATTCGAGGAGCACTCGCTTGCCGCGGCTTTGCGGCATCCGTTCCAGGGTCGGCCGAAGCAGGGCCATGAACCGCTCGGCCTGCACGGAATACAGATCAAACTGCATCCGCCGCATCGCCTCGGCGGTCACGCCCCGCGCCTGGCCCAGCAAGCCGCGAATTCGCTGCGCCCGATACGCCGACATCGGCAGGTTGATCGGCCGCACACCTTCGGCGGCGAGGTGGTTCAAATCCTCATTGGCCGTCGCCACAAATCCCTCGGCCGGATTCATTGCCCGCGGCAGGCGATCGGGCCCGACCCAGCCCCGCCAGTCGTTGGCCTGCTCCCACCCGGGGACCGGCACCAGCCCCGACCACCCCTCCCGCCGCAGCGGCATTCGGCCGGACATTTGATAGCCGATGTTTCCCTGCCGATCCGCCAGCACCCAGTTCCAGGACGAGTTGTTCACGCGCCCGAGCAGGGCCCGCCCCCCCTCCACCGAGCGCGCGTGCATCATGCCCGCCATCGCGTCCAGCGCTTCGGCGCCGGTGCCTTCGCCGCACGACCAGCGCGTGGCCAGGTAATGGCCGGGCACGTGCGGGTGGCCGTCGAGCGTGCCGTGCTCGTTTTCGTAGAACGTGAGGGTCACGTCGGGTTTCTTTTTTCGCCGGATGATCTCCTGGCGGGCGTCGAATTTGCGCCACTGCCCGCCGCGCCTGTATTTTCCGTCGCGACACTCTTCCACCCAGGAATCGACGCAATCCATGAAGGCATACGTGGCGCCCCACGCCAGGTCGGCGGTCCTTCCAAGAATCACCGCCGGCAGTCCCGGCACGCTCGCGCCCATCGCGTAGTGCTGCTCATCCCCGCTGCCCCAGCGCAAGGCCGCCTCGTACCACACCGCCGGCAGACGATTGATCTGCAGGTGGGGATCGTTGCACAGGATCGGCGAGCCGGATGCGGTCCTGGTCCCGGCAACGACCCAGTTATTCGAGCCCACCATGGCCGGCACCGCCGCCGCCGCCCAGCTTACGCCCTCCGGCACGACCCGCTCGCCGAGCTTGACCTTACGGAGCAGCGGCTCGTCCAAGCCGCCGAGCTGCCCGGGGAACAACTCTTCCAGCCGCTCGCGCGACACGCCGCCCTGCACCATCTCGACGATCAGCCGCTCCATCTCCCCCTGCGTCGCGGCGAGGCCGACGTAGCCAATGACCTTCGCGGTCATCAGGACATCGACGGCGGTCCACGGATCGCCCCGAGGGCGATACCCCATCAGCCGGAGTTCCCATGGCCCGCCGTGCCGCTGCCAGTACGCGTTGGCGCCGCGACAATACGCGTCCACCATCGAACCGACCCGCGGCGAGAGCTTGGCGATTTCGGCGGCCGAATCCCCGGCCAAATTCAGCCGGCGAAAGAACCGGTCCACGTCGAGCAGTTGGTCATCGGCCGAAAGAAGCTCGCACACCCGGCCGCGCGCCAGGATGCGCACGAGCAACATCTGCAAGCCGCGGTCGCGCGCATGGCAGTAGCCGAGCCCCTGCATCACCCCGTTGAGATCGACGGCGGAAACGTGTGCCACCCCGTCCGCGTCTCGAACAATCCCCACTCCCTTGAGTTTTCCCCCTCCCCCGGTTCTCCGGGGGAGGGCAGGGGTGGGGGCTTTTACGTCGCCGCGCGCCATCGATCCACCCACGACACCGTCACTTCGTGAGGATGTCCTTGAGAGCGCCCAGCAGCAGCGTCAGATTCCGCCGGCTCGCGCCGTAGCCCATCAGCCCGATGCGCCAGGCTTTGCCCTTGAAGGCGCCAAGGCCGCTGCCGATTTCGATGCCGTATTCGTCCAGCAGGCGCTTTCGCGTGGCCGCGTCATCCACGCCAGCGGGGATCTTCACCGCGTTGAGCATCGGCAGGTGATGGCCGTCCTGGCTGACGTAGCCGATGCCCAGATCCTTCAGCCCGGCTCGCAGCAGGTCGTGCATCTCCCGGTGCCGACGCCAGCGCGCTTCCAGTCCTTCCTCCAGCACCATCGCCAGCGCCTCGTGCAAGGCGTAGAGCATGTTGATCGGAGCCGTGTGGTGGTAGAACCGCTCCTGCCCCCAGTATTGCCGGACCATGGTCAGGTCGAGGTACCAGCTCTGCACTTTGCGCTTGCGTTTTTCCAGCCGTTCGACGGCGCGGGAACTGAGCGTCACCGGCGACAGGCCCGGCGGGCAGGACAAGCATTTTTGCGTGCCGCTGTACGCCGCGTCCACGCCCCACCCGTCGATCTCCACGGGCGCGCCGGCCAGGCTCGTGACGCAATCCAGCAGGAACAGCGCGCCCGCGTCCTTCGCGGCCGGGCCGATCTTGTCCACCGGCTGGTGCGCGCCCGTGCTGGTCTCGGCGTGCACGATGGCCACGATTTTCGGCTTGATGCTACGGATCGCCTCGATCACCTGCCCCTGGTCGAACACCTGCCCCCACGGCACTTCAATTGTCCTGACCTCCGCCCCGCACCGCTCGGCGACGTCCTTCATCCGCCCGCCGAACACGCCGTTGATGCACACGAGCACGGTATCGCCGGGCTCGACGAGGTTGACGAAGACGGTTTCCATCCCCGCCGACCCGGTCCCGCTGACGGCCAGCGTCATCTCGTTTTTAGTGCGAAACACCTCGCGCAGCATCGTGCGGATGTCGTCCATCACGCGGAGGAACACGGGATCGAGGTGGCCGATGGTTGGCCGGGCCATCGCGGAGAGCACCCTGGCCGGCACGTCGCTCGGGCCTGGGCCCAGCAACACGCGCTGCGGAATCTCGATCGACTTCTGAATCTGACTCATGCCCGCGAATGCTACGCCCGCGCGCGGAACATACAAGTGATTCGTCCAAGCCCGGCTCGACTTCCCTTCGCCGCCCAAAATGATGGCGCGCATGCGGCACAACAAAGCGCAACTCGGGTGCCTTGTCGCACTGCTCCTGTTCGTGCTGCTCGGCGCCGCCGTGGAATTCTTTGGTACACACCCGCCCGGCGACGACGAAGGCGGCGCCCCGATCGCGGTGCTCGGCATCCTCGGCCTCGTCCTCTTCTTTCTGAGCTTCGCCGCTATCGGAATCGCACGCGCGATCGCGTCACGATTTCGCGCAGAGCCGCGCGGGTTTCCTATAGAGCCACTGCGGAAAAATGCCGACGTGCGCCAGGATTAACGCGATCACCTCGCCCCCGCCCAACCGTTCTTCATAAACGCCAGCCCCTTCTCCAGCACCTCGTCCGGCGTCGGGAACAGATCGCGCCAGACGCGCGTCGCCGCCGCCAGGTCCGGCAGGGCTCGGCCGAACGCCTCGATGGTCATCCAGCCGTCGTAGTTGATCGCCCGCAATGCGCGGAACGTCTCGGCCCACTGCACGTGCCCGGTGCCCGGCGTGCCGCGGTCGTTCTCGCTGATGTGTACGTGCACGATGTGCCGCCCAACCTCCTGGATGACCGCCGGCGGGTTCTTCTCCTCGATGTTTGCGTGGAACGTGTCGTACATCATCCCGAAATTGGGATGATTCACCCGCCGCACCATCTCGGCGGTGTCGCGGCCGGTGTTCAGCATGTAGCACTCGAAGCGGTTGAGGTACTCGATGCCGATGCGAACGTTGCGGGTCGCCGCGTGCTCGGCGCCCTGCCGCAGTACGTCCGCCAGGCGGCTCTTTTCCTCCTCCGTAGCGCCGTTGCCCGTGAACAGGCCCAGCGGCTGGTGGTACGGCCCGCACAGCACGTCTGCCCCCAGGGCGGCGGCGTTATCCAGCGCCCATTTCAGCCGGTCCACCGCCGCCCGGCGGACCGCGGCATCCGCGCTGCTCGGGTTTGCCTCTGGCGTCGCGATCGTCACCGCCGAGCAGCCCAGCCCCAGGCGATTCAGGTCCTGCCCCAGCTTGCGGTAATGCGCCTCGTCGCCGGCGAAAATGGGGATCTCGACGCCATCGAAGCCAACGCGCTTGATCTTCTCGATCACCGGCATGTGCTCGTCGGTGACGTGCGTGGCCCACAGCAGGAGGTTCATTCCGTATTTCATTTTGGCTGCTCCGTTTCCTTCGACGCCCCGCCAACACGATTAGGGTACTGAATGGTAGTGCCGGATCGCAAATGCTACGGCTCGCTGAGCCGGTTGACCGTGTAATAGCCGACGCCGTTTCTCACCTCCGCGCCGTCGACGGCTTTTAAGCCCTTCACCTCGACCGCGTACACCTTCCCCGCAAGCACCTGGCCAAGGTCGAGTGAAACCTTCCTGCCATCCTCCGAAATGCGCGCTTTTCTGACCTTCACCGGCGTCTTCTCCATCTCCGGCGAGCCGTATTGTTTGTGGTATTCGTAGTGGTAGTGCAGAACGGAATACGACCCGGGATTACCGGCCGTCGCCGGATCGAGGGGCTTGGTGAACGTCAGATCAAACCCGGCCGGCGTCAGTTCCATCTTCAGAATTTCAAGCGGCACGGCGCCCGTCCACCTGACGCGCACGATCCCCGAGGCGCCTTTCACCCAGCCGCGATCCGTCACGCCCACGAGCAGGCTGCCGCTTTCTTCCCATAGCAATCGGTTGGCCCCCTGAAGCTTTTTGTCCTCAAGGAAAGGGAAACACGCCCCCTGCCATTCGCCGCCGACTTTCTCGATAAAGCAGCGCATGACGATCGGGATCTGCACGTCCCCGACGAAGATCTGCCCGGCGAACGGCCCGAACTTCCCGCCGGTCGTATCCCAGCGCGGCTCGGACTGGCTTTGGCCCATTTTGCCGTAGGGGAACATCACGACGGGTTTGGTCCGGCGCTTGTCGAGTTCCTCGATCGTCGTGGCCTTTGGATCGGGACGCCAGTCCTTGTTGTCCACGAGGCTGCTGGGGTGGCCATAGAAATGATTCTGCTGGATGTGGTAGAGGACGCCGGTGCCGACGAACTCGCCCTGGTTGTCGGTGACGAAGATTTCGCCGTCGGGGCTGACGCCGATGCCGTTGGGCGAGCGCAGGCCAACGGCCCACGGGATGAATTGACCGTCCTTCGTGACCTTGAAATTCCACCCGCGGTACTTCGTCCCCGGCGCCACGCCCATAAACGCCCCGCCCCAGTCGTCGGGGTGATGGGAGAGATTGAGACTGCCGACGAAGTTGCCTTCGCGATCGCGCACGGGGCCGTAGGCGAACTCGTGATAATTGCCGGAGAAACCCCATGCCGCGCAGACGGTCTCATAACGATCCGCCACGCCGTCGCCGTCGCGATCGACCAGGCGCGTCAGCTCCGGCCGCTGCATCACGTACACCGTATCGTTCGATTCTCCGTGCAGGATGCCCAGCGCCTCCTGAAGGCCGGCCGCGAACCGCTTCCACTCGAACTTGCCCCCCTCCTTTTCACGCCCCATCCACACCTCGCCGCGTCGGGTGCAGACGGCCAGCCGGCCGTCGGGCATCCAGTCCATCCCGCCGACTTCCAGGGCCGCTCCGTCGGGACCGGCGACGTTCTCGATCGTGTAGCACTTCTCCGCCGGCTCCCCGAGCGCGGCCGCCGACGCACAGAGCACCAGAGCAAGGATGATTTTCTTGGCGATCATTTCCCCTCCTTCACGTGGATGGTCACCGAGAACTTGACGTTTCCTTCCCCGGTTATTTTGAACGCGTTCCCTTCGTCGATGGCGCCGTCCGACGCCGAATACGTCACCCCCGCCGCGCCGCTTTTCGCGAAGTACACCGGCTTGCCCACGGCATCCTCCACCTCGAATCCCTCGACCAGTCCAAAGCCGTGTTCGACGGCCTTGACCCGCTGCTCCACGCGCACGCCATCCACCCGATAGGTGAACGCCGGCCCATCCTTCTCCAGCTCGTATCCGTCAAACTCAGGCTTGGGCTCGTGCTCCGGGTCCCCGATGCGAATCGGAAACGCGTCGGTCGAATAAAATTTCCTTCCCAGCAATTTCGCCTGCCCGCCGCCGCGGCCGGACCATTGCGGCTTCATGTCCAGGAACCCGCCCACCCAGGCGTACCTCACCGCGCACGTGTCCGCATCAAAGCAGTACGAGACCAGCCCCGGCAATCCCACCGCGATGCCGCGCGGGATGCCCTTTCCTTCGCCGGGCATGTAGCAACGCATGACGGCCGGTTCCTTGTCCACCGACACCGTGTAATTCTGCGTGTCAACCCACCCCGGAGGCGGCGGCATGCTCCCGCGCAGCGAGACGTACCCCCACAGCGCCTCAATCGTCGGCTTTGCCTCCTCCGGCGGCTTGTTCGCGAAGAACGTCGGCATCGCCGTGTTCGGCACGATGCGCTTGGGGTCGTAGAGCCAGCGCCTGAACCACGACCCGCGAACGCGCGATGCCATGGTCGTCATCTCCGGCCCGCGCGTCGCGTCCGCGACGCCGGCGGACTCGCCGCCGAAGCTGTGGCAGGTGATGCACGCCAAACCCTCGGTACCCTTCCCGGCGAGTTTCTGACCGAGTCCGATCTGTTCGCGCGTCGGCGCCACCGCCGGCTCGCGTTCATCGGCGCCCGACGCCGCCACGATCTGCCCCGCCACGTCCGACACGTTCTCCGCCCCGAAGTACGGCATCCGCCGCTTGAACCACGGCCGGGCGCGCTTCGTCGGGTCCGTCAGCACCTGCTCGATCCACTTCTTTTGCAGCCGCTCGCCCGCCATCGTCAACGGCGGGACGTGCTCCGACTCCTCCGCCGGCCGAAGCTCGTCCAGCTCGTGGCACGATGTGCATCGGAATTTCGCGACCGTCCGGCGGAGCTCGTACGCCGGCGCCTTTGAGACGACCGGTGCCTCGGCAAGGGACTGCACGAATGCGTTGATCGCCTCCCGTTCCTCGGCAGTAAATCCGTACCGTGCCGCCCTCCCGCCCGGCGATTTCGCCAGGCACCCCCGCCCGGCCCGCAGTTTTTCAAACGGCGCCGAGGTGCTCGTCGAAACCGCCGGCCGACTCGCCGCCGTTCGCTTCGGTTTCCCCTTCTCAGGCCTCTCCGCTTCGACCGAATGGCAGTTCAAACACCCCGCCGTCCGCACCAGTTGCTCCCCCCGCGGCGCATCTCCTTTGCTTGGCGGCTCGGCGTCCGAACTCGACGAACCATAAAGGTATGCCGCCAGCCCCAGTGCTTCGTCCCGCGACAGCATCATCGACGGCATCCTGCCGCTCGGGTCCACCGCCAGCGGGTCCTGCAGGTAATCCGCCAGCTCCACCCAAGATCGATACTTCTCCGCCACCGCGCCGACCGGAACTGCCCCTTTCCCATGACACGCCGCGCAACCGATCGCCTCCCAATCCTTCTTCCCCTGCGCAACCATGTCCGCCATTGCCGCTTCCGGCGCCGGCCGCTCGCGCGGACTCTTCAACGTCGCCAGATACGCCGCCACGTCCCGCCGGTCCCGCTCACGCGTGAGCAACACCGGCATCCCCGCCCCGTCCCGCAATTTCCTCGGGTCGCCCAGCCACCGATAAACCCATTCCTCGTTCAAGCGCGACCCGACCGTCGCCAGGTTCGGCCCTCGCCGACCGCCGACGCCAGAACGCTCCGAGCGATGGCACCCCACACAGTTCATCTCCTCAACCAGCATCCGCCCGCGCTCGATCCCCTCCCACACTTGCTCCTCGGCTGAGGCGTGATTGTGCGTCAATGCGGCGACCGGCACCGGCTCCGCGGGAAACGCATCCGACTTCCACATCAGCCGCAGCCGGGCAATGCCGGCCGAATTGCGCTCGTACTCGACGCGCAGGGGATGCGCCCCTTCATTCAGTTCAACACCCTCTCTATCCACCTCAGTCCCGTCGATCCAAATACTCCCGCTCCCTTCCGCCCAGACCGCGTACCTCCCACGCTGCAGGACCTTAAGTTCCCCCTCGTACTCCGCCCGAAACTTCGCCCCGACCCGCGGGTGCACCGATTCCCCCCCGTGCAGCCCAAAATCCGGCATCCCCGCCGCCGCCACGCGCCGCCCGCTGCCCAGGTCCGTAAACGTCGCCGCCAACGCCGCTGACGTCCCCTGCCGCGTCGCAGGCCCCACAACCGCCGCCGTACGCGCCGCACCGTTCCCAACCTCACACCCCCCCAGCGCCGCCGCGCCCAGCACCCAGGCAACCTGTACCACCCTCCGCACGACGTCCCGCTTCGCCATCCACGCTCCTTGAATTGGCGGCGGCATCCTACCGGAAAAGTCCTGCCGGAAAACCAGAAGGCCCACGAAGTGAGTCGCGAGCTCACTGCGTGGGCCTTTCGCGGGCGCCGCACTCGAGTGCCGCGCCCTCTTTGGGTCATCCGCGCCTTGCGGCGCATCCCAAAGATCTGGTATCGGACCGATTCTTCGGCAACCTGCTCCCGGCCTGGGCCCGCCTCGGTCCGCTCAGCACAAGGCTCGCCTTGCAACGCGCCTCGCACAGACGGTAGACCGCGGCATCTTCGGCCGCGGCCGCTCACCCAACGGGGTGGCGTAGCGGTTTCCCGACTGGACGGCCGTGGGTTTTCGCTTCCGGCATCGTCCGGCTCGTCACCGGCAATGCCGTTACCCGGACCCTGTGCCTAGGATCGGGACGCCTCTCGCCGGCCGTTACCAGCCGGCTCGCGCGCCCCTGGGTCCGGCGAAGGTCGCTCGTCGGGGGACTCTCTCCCCGCGGTGCGCCTCCGCCACTGGCGGCGACGTTAACCCGGATTGCCTTGCCACCTTCCGGTGGCGTTTCGGGTGGCCAAACTCCGCGGCGCAAGGGCCGCGAAGATCGTCGCTGGCCGCCGGCCCTCGCCGTGCCCGCAATCGCTTGCTTCGCACGGCCACTGCCTGGGGGGCCGGACTCCGTATTCGGGAGCGTTTTCCAATTTCGCCGGTCACTTGCGTGCCCGACGACGGGCGGGAATATACGAGTCCCCGAGCGAAGACGGAAGATTTTTTCGGACCCGCACGCGACGTTATCCACCGCCGCCCGCAACTACGTGAATGCACATGCGTTAGCCGGTGCAAAACTCGGTGGATATTCCGGCAGGCACAAGTCGAACTCGCAGCTTGCCTGGCCGCCCCGAATCGCCGATAACCGATTCAGGGCCGCGGCCCACGCCCGCCGCCGCCCGCCATTGCCGGAAGGACGCCGCGCCCAATGCTTTTCACCGACACCAAGATCCCGGGGGCCTACGTCATTGATCCCGAGCGCTTCGCCGACAACCGCGGCTTCTTCGCCCGCGCCTGGGACAGCCGCGACCTCCAGAAAAAAGGCCTCCCCACCACCCTCGCCCAGTGCAACATCTCCTACAACCGCGCCGCCGGCACCCTCCGCGGCATGCACTACCAGCTCGCCCCCCACGCCGAGATAAAGATCGTCCGCTGCACGATGGGCGCGCTCTACGACGTGATCGTTGACCTCCGCAAGGACTCCCCGGCCTACAAGCATTGGATCGGCGTCGAGTTGACCGCCGACAACCGCCGCATGCTCTACATCCCCGAAGGCTGCGCCCACGGATTCATCACCCTGGCCGACCACACCGAGGCCTACTACCACGTCTCGACCCACTTCGAGCCCACCGCCTACCGCGGCGTCCGCTACAACGACCCCGCCTTCAGCATCCAATGGCCGCGCGAGGTGGCCGTCATCGCCGAGCGCGATGCGACGTACCCGGATTACAAAGCGTAGCGCACCTGCAGCACACGGGGCGGGACAACTTTCCGGCTCACCAGTAGTGCCATCAGTCGCGACGCACGGAAGGCACGACCGGGCCCATGAACATGCTACGCCAGTGGGGCGTCCAACTGCTCCCGCCCAGCATCGTCGCAGAGTGGAACACTTCGCATTCACCCCGCATTCCTCTCCGCCACCTCCCGGATCACCCGCGCCCTCTCCCTCATCCACCGCTTGTGCGCCCGCGTCGGCAGCCCTTGTACGGATCGCCTCCACGGCGCCACCTCCGCCGCCGGGTACACCACCTTCGGCCGCTTCATCATCTTCCCCGCCACGTACCCCCCCACCAGCGCCGCCACCGCCGTCGTCTTGGATACCCCCGCCGTCACCTTCACCACCGGCTTGGGCAGCCGCCCCTCGCGCGCCGCCGCGTCCACGTCCCGCTTCCGCGGCATCCCCTGCTGCGCGCGCTGCTCCTCCGTTACCGGCACCGCGTTCTCCGCCGGCGGCACCTCGTGCCCCAGGTGCTGCCGCGCGTACACCTGCGTGAATTCCGCCCCGAAGAACAGGATCTGCGCCGAGTAGTACACCCAGATCAGCAGCGCCACCAGCGACCCCGCCGCCCCGTATACCGAGACCGCGCCCTTGCGCCCCAGGTACCACCCCAGGCCGAATTTGCCGATCGTGAACAGCACCGCCGTGATCACCGCCCCGACCCACACGTACCGCCACTGCGTCTTCACGTCCGGCAGGTACTTGAAGATCAGCGCGAACAGCACCGTAATGACCGCCAACGACACGATGAAATTCACCGCGTTCCAGATGAAGCTCTGCGACGCCATCACGTGCTTGCTGATGCCGCTCAGGCCCGCGCTGATGACCAGCGACACCATCAGCAAAAACGCCGTCCCCAGCACCAGCGTGATCGAGAAGAACCGGTCTTTGATGATCCCCATGATCCCCCGGTTGGGCTTGGGCTTGACCTCCCAGATCGTGTTCATCGAGTCCTGCAACTCCCCGAACACCCCGCTGGCCGACATCAGCAGCACGACCACGCTGATGACCGTGGCGATCGTCCCGGACTTGGGCTGGTTGTGGGCCTGGTTGATCATCTCCCCGATGGCCTTGGCCCCCTGAGGCCCGGCCCACTGCTCCACGTAGCCTTGAAGTTCCCCGTTAGCCGCCTTGTCGCCGAAAATCGCGCCGACGATTTTGAGAATAATCGCCACCAGCGGCGCGATGGACAGCATCGTGTAGAACGCCAATGCCGCCGCCAGCCGCGGCACCTTGTCCTCACTCCATTCCGAAAACGAGCTCTTCACCAAGTCCGTCAGCGACTTGACCGTCATAAACGGCAGCCTCCTTCCCCGCGGCACGCCCAGGCTGCAACCCGCATGCCGCCGGCCGAGCCCGCTAATTTTCACGTTGCCTGCCCGAACCGCATGGCTACAATTCGACTCGGCGGGGCGGCCGGACGCTCAAACACTCGCACCGGAGGAGACACCCAATGCTGATCCGCACCTGTTGGAACGGTTTCCCGCGCCGTGCCCTCCTGCTTAGCAGCCTCGGCCTTGCGGCGCCGCTCGCCCTCGCCCAGGCCACTGCGCAGCCCGCGCGCACGCCCCCCTACGCCCCCGGCGCGCCGGGCGCTCCCGCGAAACCGCCCGCCCCGTCGTCCCCGTTCTCCCACGCCGGCGCTAACAGTACCAACACGCAGACTCAGGCCCAGGCGACGCCTACCGAGCAACTCGCCGAGAAGGATGCGTCGATCCTCGGCAAGCTGGCCCGCGCCAAGGTCGAAGGTGGCGCCAAGGGCAAGCCCTTGACCGACTCGCTGACCGCCAAGCTCAACGAGTTGAAAAAAGTCGCCGCCGCCAAGGCCGCCGCCGCCCAGAACGCGGCCGCGAAGAACACGGCACACCCGACCAACATCAATCCCAGCGCGACCCCCAATTCCAACCTCGCCGCCAATGCCAACGCGGCAAAGAAGCCGGCTGTCGAGCCCCTCTCCAACGGCCTGGCCGAAGCCGACTACGTGACCCTCGGCCAGTCCACCGCCGACAAGCTCGCGCAAAATATGGACGGCGACGCATTGGCCGAGGCGCTCAAAACGCAGATCAAAGACATGCGCACCGCCCGCCAGCAGGAGCGCCAGGCCGCCCAGCAGCAGAACCAAGTCCCCCTCAACGCCAATAACAACAACGGCTACCGCAACAACAACGCAAACGGCAATGAAGGCGGCGACAACAACGAAAACGGCAACATGGTCCAGCGCGGCCGCTCCGGTTACCGTAAGAAGGGGAAGTAGCAACTGATAATTGAAAACCGCCCACTGCCCGGCCTCCAGGTCGGCGCCCCCCGCGCGCCGACCTCGAAAGAAGGTCCCCCCAAAGCCATTTGCGACCGGGGGCGCAAAGCGCGCCGCTCCCAATCGCAAATCGCCAATTGGCAATCGCAAATTACACTTACCCCTCCTGCACCTTAATCCTCTTCGGCTTGGCCGACTCCGCCTTGGGCACGTACAGCGACAGCTCGCCGTTCTTCAATTGCGCCTGGATGCCTTCCACGTTGATCGGCGTGTTGATGCTGAACGACCGGTGGAAATGCCCCACCCCGTACTCGCGCCACGCATACTGCGTGGTACCCTGCTGGCGCGGCTGCACCTTCGCGTCGATCGTCAGCGTGCCGCTTTCGTAGCTCACGTCCAGGTCGCCGCTCTTTACGCCTGGCAGGTCCGCCTGGAACAGGAACGCGTCATCGGTTTCGACGATGTCGCACAGCGGCGTGTACCAGATTCCCTCATCCAGCCGCTCCGGCACGTTCGCCTGCTGCGAATTCTGCTGCTTTTTTTCAATTGCCGTGTTTTTCATCCGTCTCAACCTCCTTTCACACGCGAATCGATAACATCCATTTACGCCGTCAGCACCTTCACCTTCTTCGGCTTGTGCGCCTCGGTCTTGGGCAGGTACACCGTCAGCACGCCGTCGCGCAGCTTCGCCTCGACGCGATCGGCGTCGATCTCCCACGGCAGCGTGAACGTGCGGCTGAACTTCCCCTGGGCCCGCTCGCGCCGGTGCCACGCCATCGCTTCGCCGCTGCTTTGGTCCCGTTGCCCGATCTTGCGTTCGCCGTTGATCGTGACTTCATTGCCCCGGACGAGCACTTCCACGTCGTCCATCGTCATCCCGGGCAATTCCGCCTCGATGTACTGCCCGTCGGCCGTCTCCCAGGAATTCACCGCCGGGTAATCCGCCCCGTACGGCCGCATCGCCGGAAGGTCGTCGAAAAAGCCTTCGAACGCGCGGTTCATTTCATCCTGGAGCCGCAGAAGCGGCACAAATTCATTCATCAACCGTCCCAACATGCGTTGCCTCCTTTCTGAAACTTCTTCGTGACGGCGGGGATTTTTCAAACCCCGTGCCGCGCACCTTCTTCCCATCCCCTCGCCCCAACCCCCGGTGAAAATTGCATTTGCGATCAGCCCTAAGCCGCGCGATTCCGCCCGTTTCCCCGCGGAAATCTGCCATTTGCCACAATGGCAGGCAGTTCCCCCCAGCGCCGTACCGCCCGCACGATCGTCAAATCTTTCCCAAACGCCACGTATCGCACGCGCGGGCAGAGCGCGGGCCCGAGATCAATGCGGGGAACGCCGGGGCGATTCTCACTCGCGTGAGGTACACAACGCGCAACAGGACTTTGATTTCCCTTGAACCGTTTCTGTTTTTTTCGTAATTTGCCTCGCTCACGAGGCATTCGGGTACGAGGGCGTTTGGGTTAACACGTGGGCGGCTCACCAGTTTCTTGGCCGTCCGGGACAACGATTACCAGCTTCGGCAGAGGAGATGCACCATGACCAGCACCGTGCGCGTCGCGTCGTCGTCAGGCAGGGCCGCCATCGAGACGCTCGAAGCCAGGGAACTCCTCGCCGCCGACATCGTCCTGGAATGGAACCAGCACCTGCTCGACGCCTTGCGCGTGGACCGCACCAGCCCCGGCCCCGGCTGGGCAAGCCGCAACGCCGCGATCGTGCAGGCCGCCGTCTTCGACGCCCTCAACGGCGTTGACCACCAGTTCACCCCGTTCCAGGTGACCAAGCCCGCCAAGGACGGCACCGACTCGCGTGCCGCCGTCGCAGAAGCGGCCTTCGAGGCCCTCTCCTCCCTCTACCCCGACCAGCTCGCGACCTTCAAAGCCGAGCTCGCGCAGGACTTGGCCGCCACCCCCGACGGCAAGGGCCAGCACCAGGGCGTCGAATACGGCAAGTTCGTCGCCGACCAGATCCTCGCCGGCCGCGCCGGCGACGGCTCCAAGGCCGACCAGCGCAAGAGCAAGTACACCCCCGGCGGCCCCCCCGGCCAGTACCAGCTCACGCCCCCCGGAAACCTGCCCGCCTGGGGCGCGGTGTGGGGCGACGTCACACCATTCGCGATCCAGTCCAGCGACCAGTTCTCCGTCCCGCCCGTGCCGGCCCTGAACAGCCCGGAATACACCGCCGCCTTCAACGACGTGAAGTCCATGGGCTCGGCCGACTCGATCAGCGGCGCGCACAAGGTGATCGCGGATTTCTGGGCCTACGACCGCGCCTCCATGGGCACGCCGATCGTTCTTTACAACACGATACTCCAGACGCTCGCTGTCCAGCAGCACAACTCGACGGACGAGACCGCCCGCCTGCTGGCCCTGGCCAACGTCGCCATGGCCGACTCCGGCATCGCCGCCTGGGACGTCAAGTACCGCGACAACTTCTGGCGCCCCGTGACCGGCATCCGCCAGGCCGACACCGACGGCAACCCCGACACCACCGCCGACCCCACCTGGACGCCCTACGGCGCACCCGCCGACAACGACCCCTCCGACGCCAACCGCTTCACCCCGCCGTTCCCCTCCTACGTCTCCGGCCACGCCACGTTCGGCGGAGCGCTCTTCGAGGTGCTGAAGGACTTCTACGGCACCGACAACATCACCTTCAGCGCCACCTCCAACGACAAGGGCGGCTCGACCCGCACGTTCCACAGCTTCTCCGCGGCGGCCGAAGAGAACGGCCTGTCCCGCGTGTACATGGGCGTCCACTGGCAGTTCGACAACCTCGAAGGCCAGGCGCTGGGTCGGCAGATCGGCGATTACGTGATCGGGAACGTGATGAAGCCGGTGTCGTGAGGCCGCGCGACGTGGCGGACTGGCCACTCACTGAATCAGAACCTGACTGACGACGGCGTCGTCGCTCGAATTGGCGTCGCCGATTGACTCATCTGGCCCGATATTGGCCAGGAAGTAGTACGACCCGGCAGCCAAGCCTAGGGGGATCTTGAATTTGAACATAATCAGCTTACTCGCTCCAGCCGGGATATTGATCTTTTGCGAAGAGAACGCCAGTACCGGATCGGCGGCATCGACCATTTGGTCCGCCGAGAGAATGAGCCGGGCAAACATAGGGCCTCGTGCCGCGACGTTGCCGGTGTTGCTCACTCGCATCGAGAAATGTCCCGGCCGCCCGCCCGCCAACCCCTGCGGCGCCGCCGCCATCTCCGCCTTCAGGTCAACCGACGCGTGGCGCAATTCTACTCGCATCGGAGCGACGGCGGTGTTGTTCCCCTCGTCCAGCTCCCGCACAAACCCGAATGGATCGGTGACCGCGAGCAGGTAATATGTCCCCTCCGCGAGGTTAGCCGGCATACCGTAACTCACTCGGTAGGTCTTCGTCTGCCGGGGGTTGATGACCTGCGGTCTCACGAGCTGTTTCGGGGAAAAACCGCCGATCAACGCGTCTCCGCCGCCGAAGGCCGGGTCGGTCGAGAGCACCAGTTCCACATTGAAACTGCTGCTGATCGGAAGGTTTCCGTTATTCGTCACGGCAAGTGTTGCCGTCCCCTTCTCGCCGCTGAGAACTTGAGCGGGAAAGGGCGTGAGCAGCGTCGGCGTCAGGTCGGGTGCGTCGCCGGGCATGGAAACCTGGAAGCTCCCCAGGTCCCCCCCTGGGACCGCGTTCCCCACGACGTCCGTGACCGCATTAGAATTGAGCTCGACCGTGTACGTCCCGTTGTCCACCGGGTCCCACCATCCGCCTGGCGGCTGGAAGGCGTACGTCACGCCGATGGGCGTGCCGTCCGGCTGGAGATATGTCGAAACCAGCATGGCCGGCTCGCTCAGCCCGTTCGGCCCCAGCAGCACGACGTCGCCCGCGCCGATCGACGCGGAGGCAATCGCCGTGTCATCGGTGTATCGCACGGTCACGGACTGCGGGGAGCTGTAGGGGTAAGAGATGTCGGCCGGCGGCGTCACGAGCGCTGCCGTCGGCACGTGGGCATCCATCTTGA
>Ga0308175_100000503_pt1 | contig 26951 bp, 30 predicted proteins | sample PhyCR1_3_FD_203893 | JGI IMG/M metagenome (GOLD analysis project Ga0308175, IMG submission 203893) | Soil microbial communities from UC Gill Tract Community Farm, Albany, California, United States - DLSLS.C.R1 | ecosystem: Environmental > Terrestrial > Soil > Agricultural land | place: USA...
GCGGCGGACGCCCTGCGTCATCGCCTCGCGCGCGGCCTGCTCCGCCGCGACGGTCGCCGCGAACGGGGTCGACTTCTTGGAGCCCTTGAACTGGGCCTTGCCAGACGATCCCCACGCCACCGCGTTGCCGCGGGGATCGGTGATCGTGATGATCGTGTTGTTGAAGGTCGCGTTGACGTGGGCGATGCCTTCCGCCTCGATCACGCGCTTGCTCTTCTTCGCAGTCGCCATACGCCTACTTGGTTACCTTCTTCTTGCCGGCAATCGCGCGGCGCGGTCCCTTCTTGGTGCGGGCGTTCGTGTGCGTCCGCTGGCCGCGAACGGGGAGACCCCGGCGGTGACGGATGCCACGGTACGACCCGATGTCCATCAGTCGCTTGATGTTCATCGCGATCTCGGTGCGGAGCGCACCTTCGACCCGAACATCACGCTCGATGGCCTGGCGGAGTTTGTTGACGTCGGCCTCGCTCAGATCGCGGATGCGCTGCGTCGCGTTCACCCCGGTCTTCTCGAGGATCTGCTGCGCGGTCGTCCGGCCGATGCCGAAGATGTACGTGAGGCCGATCTCAACCTTCTTGTCGCGAGGGAGATCGACGCCGGCAATACGAGCCATGGTTAGCCCTGACGCTGCTTATGCTTTGGATTGCGCTTGCAGATGATGCGAGTCACGCCGTCGCGCTTCACGACTTTGCAGTGCTCACAGATCGGCTTGACGCTGCTGCGAACTTTCACGGGAGCTCCGAGTCCAGAATCTGTCCACTTCACGGGCAGACTCTGATTCTAATGAGCCCGGCGAGAGCACGCAAGTCCGCGAGGGGCCGCGGGATAAGGCGGGCGGCGGACAGTGCTCATCGCCTGCCGCCTGCGCTCACCGCCAGGGCCTCGTTCACCGCGGCCATCGCGGCGACCGGGTCGGCCGCACCCGTCACCGCCCGGCCGAGCACCAGGTAGCGGGCTCCGGCGCGGGCTGCGTCCTCCGGGGTCGAGGTCCGCGCCTGGTCGTGCGACGCCCCCCCAGCCAGCCGGATGCCGGGGACGAGGAGGGCCAGCTGGTCGCCGAAGGCCGAGCGAACCGGACCCGCTTCCCGACCGCTGCAGACGATCCCATGAGCGCCGGACGCTGCGGCGACGCCAGCCAGGCGCAGCACCTCGTGCTCGACGAGCACATCTTCCCTCCCCCACGCCGCACCGAGGCTTGCCGCGTCGAGTGAGGTGAGGACCGTGACGCCGAGGACACCGCAGCCCGCCCCCGCGCCCTCGACGGCGGCGCGCAGCATGCCGCCGCCGCCACTCGCGTGGGCGGTCAACAGGCGGACGCCCAGCGACGCTGCCGCGCGCGCGGATTCGCGGACGGTGTTCGGGATGTCGTGGAACTTGAGGTCGAGAAAGACATCGCATCCCTCGGCGCGAAGGGCCTTCACGACCGAGGGCCCTTCTCTCGTGAACAGCTCGCTCCCGATCTTGTAGAAGCGGCAGCCGTCACCGAGCTGACGAACGAGCTCCAACGCCTCCCGCGCTGATGCGACGTCGAGGGCGACGATCGGCGTCGCGGTGGTGGCCGCGACGGGGGTCATGCCGGCCATTGCAGGGTGCCGACGAGCTGCCTAACGGTCGTCGCATGCGCGGCGCACCAGCGGGCGAGGTCGGCGACGGTCCGTTCGGGCAGCCGCGGCTCGCGCATCGCCGCGGTCCCGATGGCGACGACGCTCGCGCCGGCGAGGATGTACTGGAGGGCATCGGTCGCCGATGCGACACCGCCGACGCCGATGATCGGCACGCCGGGGAGTGCCCGGCTCACCTTCCACGTGGCGAGCACCCCGACCGGAAGGATGGCCGCTCCACTGACCCCGCCGCTGCCGAAGCCTAACGCTGGACGGCGCTGCTCGACGTCGATGACGAGGCCCGGAATCGTGTTGATCAGCGTGAGCCCGTCTGCGCCGGCATCGACCGCGGTTCGGGCAGCGCCGGCGATGTCGGCCAGCGCCGGAGACAGCTTTACGAAGAGCGGTCGACGCGTCACCGCGCGTGCGGCACCGACGACAGCGCGCAGCGTGGCCGGATCGGCGCCAAATTCCATTCCGCCGGCGCGAACGTTAGGGCAGCTGACGTTCAGCTCGTAGCCGTCGGGCGCGGTGCGCGCGCCATGCGCGCGCGTCGCCGCCTCCTCGATCCCGGCGATCACCGTCGCGTAGTCCTCGACCGCGCTGCCGACGACGTTCACGAGAACGCGCGTCGGCGCGTCAGCGAGATGCGCGAGCAGCCATGGCAGATGTTCGCTGCGTACCGAATCGAGCCCGGGATTGGCCAGCCCGATCGCGTTGATCATCCCGCCTCCGAACTCGGCGACGCGGGGCGCCGGGGCACCGGCGCGCGGAGCGACGCTGACAGCCTTCGTCACGATCCCACCGAGCTTCTCGAGCGCGACGACGCTGGCCAGCTCGCGGCCATAGCCGGCGGTGCCGGCGGCGAGCAGGATCGGGTTGGCGAAGGCGATGCCCGCCGCTTCCACGGCGAGCGGCGACCCGATGTCGCGCGGCGCAGCCGGGGAATCACTGCGAGGTGGCGAAAATGTCGTCACGGCGAAGGCTGGAGGGACGCAGCGGAGCGGCGCGCCATGCTGTCGGCGTAGACGACGATGGCGCGATCCCAGGCATGGCGCAACAGCGAGTCAGCGGCGACGGCGAGGGTGTCGGTGCTCGGCTTGCCATCGAGGGCAGCGATGTATGGCGAATCGGGCCATCGCGCGCGAGCAGTAGCGACGTAGGCCGGGGCGGAGTCCGGGGTGATCGCCGCCGCCGCGAGCCAGCCTTTCGGTGCGAGCGGTGATCCGGGGGGAAGGCTGGTGAACAGCGTGCGAGCGGCGCGGCGGGCAGCGAGACTGTCCCGCAGCACCTCACCGGCGAGGAAGCGTCCTGCGCCGGTGGCGGTGTCCTCGGCGGCGACCACGCGGGCGAGGAGCACCGCGTCCGACTTGCGCCCGCTGCCTGACGTTTCGCGGCGGGCGACGCGCTCGATCTCGTCGAGCGAGGGAAGATCGCGGAGCGCGATGCCGAGCATCGCGTCCCGGGCGCGCCCGACGAGCGCAGTATCGCTGCTGAGCTTCGGAACGGGTGCCAGCAGGGTGCGGGCATCGGGCCCGCGGCCGGCGTCAATCAGTCGCTCGGCGATGGTGACCGCAGCCGCGGCGCGAAGCTCAGCCGGCCCTCTGGAATGCGCGGCGAGGGTCGCGACGCGAAATGCTGTCGCCGTGTCGCCGCGGAGCCAGAGGTCGGCAAGCAGCGGGATGAGCGGTGGACGCAGGTCGCGATCGTCGATCCGCCGGACGAGCAGCGATTCGGCGCGCGGGATCTCGCCACGGTCGGCGGCGTCGCGGGCGAGGGTCCACTCGGCGGCGCCGGAGTCGGTGCGGGCGAGGACGCGCGCCGCGCCGATCGCGTTCCCCTGCGCGAGCATCGCGCGCGCGGTCCATCGTGTAGCGAGGGTAGCGACGTCGCGATCGCGGGACTGCTGGAGCGGTTCGAGCTGGGCGAGAGACTCCGAGTAGCGCGCACTGCGCAGCAGGCACCAGCCAGCGGCGAGCGAAGCCCGATCGCGGGCGAGCGGATCGCGCAACTGCGCTCGTGCTGCATCGAGGCGCGACATGGCGTGGCCGCAGTCGCCACTGAAGGCGAGCGCGCGCCCGGCCAGCGTCAGCGCTTCAGGGGTCCAGCGGCTCGCCGGGTTGCGAGCGAGCACGGTTTCCGCCGCGGCGGCGGCAAGCGCGAAGCTGCGGATCGCCGCCGAGTCGTCACCAGCGAGAAGGGCGCGGTTTCCATCGCCGTCCGCATGGCGCGCGTTCCAGACGCCGTTGTAGGTGCAGGCGACGACCAATCCGAGAACGGCGAGTACGACGACGCGGCGCGCGGCGAACGAGGCTCGCGCGCGTGAAATCAACGCGGCCGCGGCGCGACGCGCCGCTCGTAGGCCTTCACGTAGCGCACCGTCGCATCGGCGATCGAGGCGGCGAGTCGTGCCTGCCAATCCTTGCTGGTGAGGATGGCGGCGTCCTTGGGGTTGGTGCCGAAGCCGATCTCGACGAGGACCGCGGGCATGAACGAGTTGCGCAGCACCGAGAAGTTCGCCTGCCTCACGCCGCGGTCCGGCGCGGGATGGACCGCAGCGAGCGATCCCTGGATCGTTTCGGCGAGCTCGCTCGACTCGCGCAAATGCTCGTTCTGCGCCATGTCGTTGATGATGAACGAGAGCGGGTCTCCCTTCGGCGCGTGGACACCGGTCTCGAACTTCACGGCTTCGTTCTCCATCCGCTCGACCCGTTTCGCGTCTTCGGTCTTCGCCTCGGCGAGGAAGTAGGTCTCGAAGCCGCGCGATGCGCCGGGATTCTTCCAGTTCGGGTTGGCGGCGTTGACGTGCACGGAGATGAAGAGGTCCGCGTGCGCGGCATTCGCGATGCGGCCGCGATCGGAAAGCGCGATGAGCGTGTCGCTGGTGCGCGTCATGAGCACGTCGTATCCGCGTGAGCGGAGCGCGGCGGCGAGCTTCGTCGCGACAGAGAGGGTGACGCTCTTTTCAATGACCTTCGGGCCGCGGCCGATCGGGCCGGTCATCCCGTTGTCGGGGCCGCCATGACCGGCGTCGACGACGACGAGGCGGCGGTGCTTCCTCGAACGCGTCGCAGGGGGAGCGGACTTCGTCGCGGGCGGAGGGGTCGAGGCGACGTGCAGCGTGTCGACGACGGGGGTGCGCACGATCGAGCTGTCGGTGATCCGGAGCTCGTCGCGCACCGTGTCGTAGGCGAACGCGCGCGACAGCCGCGGGAGGATCTCGCTGAGAAGCTGGAGCGGGACGACGAGTCGGCCGTCGACTATTGACGGGGAGCTGACGAGGGGGAAGACCGCATCGCCGGCGCGAACGAAGGGGACGTGCTCGGCGACATCGAGCTCGGTGCCGCCGACGGTGATCAGGTAGTGGCCGTTAGGCAGCGCGCGCGTCGTCGCGCCGAGCGCCGGGCCAAGCAGGTCGGCGCGGACGCCGGAGCCGGCGGCGCCGCTGACGACGGGAACGTTGACGGTGCGGGCCCCCGACCGGATGACGAGCTGGGTGGGAGCGGCGAGCTGGCAGGCGAGGAGAAGCGCCGCGAACATCAGCTGCGGTGGCGGGGACGCATGCCGCGCGCGACGATCGCGGTCATCGGCGACGCGACACGGCGCGCGCGATCTCGCGGTCGGCATCGCGCTCGCGTTCGGTGTCCCGCTTGTCGTGCTGCTGCTTTCCCTTGCCGAGCGCCATGGTGACCTTCGCGATGCCGTGCTTGAAATAGAGGTCGAGCGGAATCAGGGTGAGGCCCTGGCGCTCGACCGCGCCGATGAGGCGCCGGATCTCCTTCCGGTGGAGCAGCAGCTTGCGCGTCCGCTCCGGCTCGTGGTTGAACTGGTGACCCTGCGTGTACGGAGAGATGTGCAGGTTGAGGAGCCAGAGCTCCCCGTCCTTGATGATGCCGTAGGCATCAGTGATCGTCGCCTTGCCGTTGCGGAGCGACTTCACCTCGGTTCCGGTGAGGACGATCCCCGCCTCCCACGTCTCCAGAATGTGGTAGTCGTAGCGTGCGCGTTTGTTCCTCGCGATCGGCTCGATCGCGTCCTTGTCATCCGACTTCGGCATGATGGGCGGGAGATGGGCGTGCCGCGGGTCGTGGCGAGCGGCGGCCGGATCGCAAGTTAGGCGCGGCTCGCAGCGCGAGCAACGGAGCACGTCACAGCGCGTTGACGCTTGCGGCGCGCTCGGGTATATTCGAAGACTCGCCGAAGTGGTGGAACTGGTAGACGCGCTGCGTTCAGGGCGCAGTGGGCTAACGCCCGTGGGGGTTCGAGTCCCCCCTTCGGCACTGAACGACAGCTATTAGCGATAAGCTACAAGCAGTCAGCGAACGGCGGCCAAGCACATTGCCTGGCCGCCGTTTCTGTTTTCTTACCGCAGTTCGCTGACAGCTTATCGCTTGCTGCTCACTGCGCATGACAGCGTCAGGCGATCCGCGACGGCGCGATGTTCTCGGGGAGTACGACGGTGCCGAAGCGTTCGCGAAGCGCAGTGTTCGCGGCGGAGAGCGCGTCCTGCACGATGGTGCCGGCACGCATCGCGATCGGATCGGTCGCGGCGGTCGGGCGGCCGAGGAAGGTCAGGAGCACGAGTCCGAGCCGCGGGACGAGCGGCGTCGTCTCGCGCGTCGTGAGCACGCTTCGATACGCCGCGAGCCGCTCGTTGAACTGGCGGCGCGCGACGTCGGCGCGGTTGTGCGCGACGGCCGAGTCGGAGTCGAAGGCACGGGCAATCGCGCGGGCGACCGCTGCCGGGGTGCGATCGTCGAGGGAATCGCGCTCGGCGGCGAGGAGGATCGCGGCGCGCTGGAGGTAGCGCAGCTCCCAGCGGGCGTGGTCGATGTCGCCGGCCGGCTCGAGCGACGTGATCCACTCGACGTCGGCAGCGTTAGGCTCCTGCCACAGCGACCGGACGTAGCTCGCGGCGTCGCGCCGGAGGCGCCACGCCGCGATCATGTCGAACTGGAAGCGCATCGGCTCCCGATCAGGATTGGAGGACGGGGAGCGCGCGATCGGAGCGCTCCTCGCCGTCGACCGCGATCGGCTGCACGGGAGAGGCCATCATGCCGAGGCGCTCGCGCACCACGCTCTCCTCGGAGAGGAGATCGCCGAGGTGCACGCTGTCGAGGACGTCATCGATGCGCTGCTGCAGCATCATCCAGACGGGGCGGATGCTGCACCCCTCGGCGGCGGAGCAGCGCGCCGTCTCCACCGGATGACTGACGCAGTGCAGGTCGAAGGTCGTCAGCTCGGAGGCAGCGATCACCGCACGGACCGAGATCTGCTCCGGGGGCAGCGCGAGCGAGTAGCCACCGTGTGCTCCGCGCGTGCTGCGAACGATTCCCGCACGGCGCAGGCGGAGGAGGATCTGCTCGACGTAGTCGCCGGGCAGCCGCTCGTGCGCGGCGACCTGACGGCCGGTGATCGGGCCGGCGCTCGCGCGGCGCGCGAGGTGTAGCGCGCAGATCAGTCCGTACTCGGCCCAGGTGGTGATACGCACGTCTTGAGGATAGAGGGAACGGCGGAGAGGGACAAGGGGCGCGCCCTGCCCTCTCGCGCCAGTGAACGTCAGGCTGCGACGCGCATCGATCAGCCAGCGGCCACCGCGCCGTGCTTGCCGCCGGGCACACCGATCTCGGTCATCTTCCGGAGATCGAGGATGTCGTCGATCTCTTCACTCGGAAGCAGCTGCTCGCGCTTCACGAGATCGCGGATCAGCACCCCTTCCTTGACCGACTGCTTGCTGATCTCAGCCGCCTTCGCGTAGCCGATGTGCGGCATGAGCGCGGTCGCGAGCGCGGCCGAGCGCTCGACCCAATAGGCGCACATGTCCTCGTGAGCCTCGATCCCCTTGACGCACCGCTCGGTGAGCGTCGTCGCCGCGTTGGTGAGGATCATCATCGAGAGCAAGACGTTGTGAGCGATGACCGGCATCATCACGTTCAGCTCGAGCTGGCCATGCTCCGACGCGATGGCGACGGTCGTGTCGCAGCCGATGACCTGGAAGCAGACCTGATTCACCATCTCGGGGATCGACGGATTGATCTTCCCTGGCATGATCGAGGATCCCGGCTGGACGGCCGGGAGCTTGATCTCGTCGATGCCGGTGCGCGGGCCCATGACCATGAGACGGAGGTCGCTGGCGATCTTGCTCAAGTCGATGGCGAGGCCGCGCAGCGTCGCGCTGAACGCGGCCGCGTCGCCCATGCTCTGCATCAGCTGAATGCGATCCTTGCCGACGCGGAGATCGAGTCCGGTGATCTCGCGGAGGTGCTTCACCTCGAGTGCGGGATACTGCTTCTCGACGGTAACGCCAGTGCCGACGGCGCTGCCGCCGATGCCGAGGTCGCGGAGGTAGTCCGCGGCTTCGCGCACGCGACGAAGCGCGCGGTCGAGCGAGCCGGCGTACGCGGTGAACTCCTGGCCGAGGCGGATCGGCATCGCGTCCTGCAGGTGCGTGCGGCCGGCCTTCACGATGTGATCGAACTCCTTCCCCTTCGCGGCGAGCGCGTCACGCAAGCCACTGAACGCAGCGTCGAGCGCGCCGAGTCGGGAGAGCGCAGCGAGCCGAATGTTCGTCGGAATCGTGTCGTTGGTGCTCTGCGCCATGTTCACATGATCGTTCGGATGCACCGGCTTGTACTCGCCGCGCTTGCCGCCCAGCAGCTCGTTGGCGCGGTTGGCGAGCACTTCGTTCACGTTCATGTTGTGCGAGGTGCCAGCGCCCGCCTGGTACGGGTCGACGACGAACTGGTCGCGATGCTGGCCGGCGAGCACCTCGTCCGCAGCCTTGATGATCGCGTCAGCGAGCTTCGCGTCGAGGCGACCGGTTTCCTTGTGCGTCATCGCTGCTGCCTTCTTGATCCACACCTGCGCGATGACGAAAGGCTCGAGCGGCTTCAGGCCGCTGATCGGGAAATTCTGCACGGCGCGCAACGTCTGCACACCGTAAAGCGCGTCGGCGGGAACCTGAAGCGTCCCGAGCGGATCCTTCTCGGTGCGGAAGGCATCGGCCATGATTGCGGACTCCTGAAGTCGAAGCAGCGGTGAATGCAGCGCTCGCGCGCGTCGCGCACGTGCCTTGAATATACCGTGCTGGCCACAGTGGCTCACCTCGCCGGCGGCAAAAAAGAGCGGAGCCCCGTCGCCAGGGCTCCGCTCTCGACTCCCGTCACCTGCCTACTTGGCGACCGTGGTGTCGATGCGGGTGACGAGCACCGCGATCCCATCGGCGACGTTCACACCGACGGTGTTGAAGCGACTGAACACCGCCTGGTGCCGCGTCGGCGTTGCGTCGACGCCTGCGTCTTGCCACTCCGTCAGGTACTGGCGCGGGATCGTGAAGTCGCCGTCATCGAGCGCGATGCAGCGCATCTCGAAGTCAGGGGTCCCGGTGCCGGCCGTGCTCGCATACTGCAGGGCGATCTGCATCCGGGTCGGGCTGGTCGCGCCAAGGCCAGTCCACAGGACGCGGATCCCCTGACCGCTGATCGAATCGTCCACCGCTTGCGCCACGAAGTGTGCGACACTGCGGGTCTTGATGGTGAAAGCGGGGAAACCGCCCGCGGCTCCCGCGGCGGTGATGAGCACCGAGTCATCACCTGCGGTGAGCACTGGCCCGGTCTCGTTGCTGTACGTGATCAGCCCGTTGGTGACCCCGTTGGCACCGAGGTCGACGGTCCTGGCACTCGGATCGGCGACGCCCTGCAGCGTCATGGTGACCGCGCCCGGCTCGAGGTTGGCACCGCTGAGCGGCACGCCGACCCCGCCATCGGCAGTCGCGATCGGAACAGGCTGGGTGCAGCCCTCGGACAGTGCGTTGCTCGGGACGACGCCGGTGACTCGATCCTTGATGAAGATCGCGTTCGCCCACGCGGCGAGGCCCGTCGCGTTCGTTGCGGGAAGCTCGCGAACGTCGATGTACGCGAAGGGGCGCGGTGCGCCGACGCCGGTGGTCGACGTACAGGCCGCGGCAAGGGCGACCACGGCGGCGACGCCGCCTACGACTAACGATCGGTAGTTCATTGAGCTCCTGGAGGATTGAAGGCCGTCAGCGCGTGACGGGAACATGCAGCGCTTCGGCGAACCGGTTGAAATAGTTGAACAGCGCGATGACTGCCGTGATCTCCACCACCTGCTCGGGAGCCCAATGCCGCGCGAGCCCCTCGTACACCACGTCGTCGACAATGCTCCCGGTCGGCGTGACGGCCTCGGCGTAGCGGATCGCAGCCGCGTCCGCGTCGCCAAGCGCTGCCAGGTCACCCCGCTCGAGCGCGGCGATCGTCTGCTCGGTCGCTCCCATCCGCCTTGCCAAGGCGGTATGAGAGGCCAGTCAATAAACGCAGCCGTTGATCTGCGAAACCCGGACCGAAACGAGCTCCTTGAGCAGCTGCGGGACGGTCCCCTTTCCCATCACCGCCTTCATGTGTGCGTAGAGCGTCTGCACGATCTCCGGACGGTGCGCGGCAACGCGGAACAGGTTCGGGACGACTCCGCCGCGCTCCTGCGCGATGGCATCGAGCGCCGCGCGCGCCCCTGCATCGACGCGATCGGGCGTTAGGCGCTCGATGCGCGCTTCCTGGTGCTCGTTCATCAGCTTCTCCGTTCAGCTTCTCCGTAAGGATGCGGCGGTGCCCGCGGCGGTGATCGCCGCGCCGACGAGCGCCACCCCGAGCCAGGCGACGCTCGCGCCGTGCAGACGCCCGAAGGCGACGCGCCGCGGATCCGACGAGGGGACCGATTCGATCGGCCCGCCGATCGACACGCGGGCCCGCTCGATGCGCGGCGCGACGACGAATTGCGCCGCGGCGCACGATATCGCGATGAGGAACCCGCCGACCGTGCCCGGCGTCACGATCCGCCCGCGACGCAGCGTCATTCCCGCGACGGCGAGCCCGGCCCCGACGACGATCCCGGAATGGAAGATCGCGGGAAGCACCGCACCGACGAGTGCCCCGGCAAGGGTTCGTGTCGGCAGCGCGGCAAAGGCAGCGGGGGCGACGACGGCGACGAACAGGAGCCCCGCGCCGAGCCACGCGCTGGCGACGATCAGCGATGCGACGGCTGCTCCACGGTGCTGCGGTTGCTCGGTCATCCGCGAACGACGCGCGCTACGCCATTGAGAAACGGATTGGTCTCCAGCTCGCGCCCGATCGTCGTCGAGGGACCATGGCCGGCGTGCACGATCAGTCCCGGCTCGAGCGCCGCGACGCGGGCGAGCGATTCGCTCATCGCGCGCGGATCGGACAGCGGCAGGTCGGTGCGCCCGATCGAGCCGGCGAACAGCAGATCGCCACCGAGGATGACTCCATTTCCCTCGAAGATGCAGTGGCCCGGCGCGTGGCCGGGGGTGTGCAGCACTCGAAACTCTTCGTCCCCGACGCGGAGCACATCGCCGTCCGCGAGATCGCGGTCGGGAGCGGGCGGCTCGTCGAAGGGGAGGCCGTATTGTGCCGCCTGCCAACCAGCGTTCTCGTAGAGCGGCGTGTCGGCCGGGTGCAGGTAGATGGGAACCTGATGGACCCGCCTGACCGCGGCGATCGCGCCGACATGATCGATGTGCGCGTGCGTGAGCCAGATCGCGTCGAGCGACGCGCCGCTCGCGGCCACCGCACGGAGGATCCGCTCACCTTCCGCGCCGGGGTCGATGAGCACCGCGTGGTTCGTCGCCTCGTCGATGACGAGGTAGGAGTTCTCCTGGAACGCGCCGACGGTCTGCGAGGTGATGCGCATCGAATGCGGCGCGGTCAGGAGTAGCCGCCGCCGCTGACGTGCGACGTCTCGACCGCTTCGGCTGCACGCGTCGATGCACTCGCACCATTGCCGGCTTCGCGCAGCCCCTTGATGTACTTGTCGGCGGCAATCGCGGCGGTCGTGGCGTCGCCGCTCGCGGTGGTGACCTGGCGCGTGAGCTGCGAGCGCACGTCGCCAGCGGCGAACAGCCCCGGGATCGACGTCATCATCGCGTCGTCGGTCCTGATGTATCCCATGTCGTCGTGCGCGAAGTGCCCATCGATGATGCCGGTGTTCGGACGAAAGCCGATGAAGACGAAGAGCCCTGTCACGTCCATGAGCTTCTGCTCGCCGGTGACGAGGTTCTTCACGCGCAGCCCGGTCATCACCCCGGACGAATCGCCTAACACTTCCTCGGCGACGGTGTTGAAGACGACCTCGATCTTCGGATTCTCGAAGACGTGCTTCTGCACCACCGCCGACGCGCGGAACTCGTCGCGCCGGTGGATCAGGAACACCTTGGTCGCGAAGCGCGTGAGGTAATCGGCTTCCTCGCAGGCGGCGTCACCGCCGCCGACCACCGCGATGACCTGGTTCTTGAAGAAGTTCGCGTCGCAGATCGCACAGTAGGAGACGCCACGGCCGGCGTACTCGAATTCGCCGGGAATGCCGAGCTTCGTCGGCGTGCCGCCGGCGGTGACGATGACGACCGGTGAACGATAGGTGTCGCCGATGTCGGTGGTCGTCTGGAAGTGGCCGTCAGGCAGCTTCGTCACGCGGTGGACGTTGACGAAATCCTTGAACTCGGCACCGAACTTCCGGGCGTGCTCGGCAAACTTCTCGGCGAGGTCGCGGCCGAGGATCTTCTGGAACCCGATGACGTCGTCGAGGAACTCGGTGTTGAGCAGCTCGCCCCCCGGCTCGCCGCGCTCGAGGACGACAGTGCGCAGCATCGCGCGGCCGGTATAGAGGGCAGCGGTCATCCCGGCCGGCCCTGCGCCAATGATCACGACATCGTGCTGGTGCTCAGTCGCCACGCGTTCAGTCCTGGAGTTGGGGGGAGTTCGGGGGGGCCGAGCGTCCGCATCTTACGAATGAATCGTAACCGATTGGGGAAGGCCGACGGAAGCGCTTCCGTTCCCGCGTCGGCCCTTGCGGGCGCCAATCAGCGGCCGACGGCGAGGCGGCCGAGCGCGCCGTGGCAATGCGACACCGTCGCGACGAGAAACTCGGCGCGTCCCCTGGCGGCATGATCCGCGACGAAATGGTCGGCATCGACGATCGCATCGACGTCGATCATCCCGACGCCGTATGCGCGGTGGCTGCAGTGAAAGACGAGCGGGCCGAGGAGCCGCGCACCGTCAGGCAGCGAGTCGACGTACAGCCGCATCGCGTCGGGCATGCTCCACGCGCGATGTCCGCGGGTCGCCGGGCAGCGCACCGGCTCGACGCAGTTGACGGGACAGGTCCAGGTCGCGTAGCTCGCGTAGTGCGTTCCATCCGTCCCCGCTCGCTGCCAGGGCGTGGGCGGAGGCACCGTCAGGGGGAGCCGGCTCACCGCGTCGGCACCGAAGCGCGCGCGGGCGCGCCGCTCGAGCCAGGATAGCGCGAGGTGCGGCATCAGGGGCGAGGGGACGATCGCGTCGCGCGCGGCCGCACGGTGCCTAACGTCGGCGCTCGCCGAACCGCCCAGAGTTGCGTCGAAGTAATCGTCCCACTCGGCGGTGACGACGTCGCAGCGATCGTCGCTGCCGGCGCGGAGGGCGGCGGCGACTTGGCAGCCGGCGTCGCGGTCGACGACGACGAGCCGCTCCCATGAGATCGCACCGGCGCGGCGCGCGCGATGCAGCTGGCGCACGTAGTAACTGCCATAGCAGCCCCCGCCGACGACGCTGATCGTGCCGTAGGGCTGCGCCGTCGCTCTCCCGCTCGCGGCGCGAGCGAGCGTGGCCAGCTCAGGACCGGACGTGGCGTCCACCGTCGACGATGATCGTCTCGCCGGTGACGTAGTCGGCGGCGATCAGGTAGAGCAGCGCAGCCACGACATCGTCCGGGCTGCCGAGCCGGCGGAGGGGTGTCGTCTGCTCGAGATGTTCGCCGCTCGCGTCGTCCCAGTCGTCGGGGAGAAGGACGGCGCCGGGAGCGATCGCATTGACGCGCACCGCGGGAGCGAGCACGCGGGCGAGGGCGCGCGTCATCTGGACGATCCCCGCCTTCGAGATGCCGTGCGGCACGTAGGCGGGCCAGGTCTCGAATGCCGCGAGATCGGCCATGTTGACGATCACGCCGCCTCGCTCGACGAGCGCCGGGGCCGCGGCCTGGGAGAGCAGAAAGGGCGCGCGCAGGTTGAGCGCGAACATCGCGTCCCACTGCTCCGCGGTGACGCTGCCGAAGGGCGTGCGCTCCATGACTGCCGCAGAGTTGACCAGCACGTCGAGCCCGCCGAAGCGAGTGACGGCCTGCTCGACGAGGGGGCCCGCTGCGTCAGCGCGGCCAAGGTCGGCCTGGAAGCTGTCGGCATCTCCGCCGGCGCCGCGGATCGCGCGAACGGTCTCCTCGGCCCCGCGGGCGCTCGCGTTGTAGTGCACCGCGACGTGGGCGCCCTTCCTGCCTAACGCTTCGGCGAGGGCGCGGCCGACCCGCCGGCCGCCGCCGGTCACCAGTGCGACGCGGCCGGCGAGCTCCATCGTCAGGCGCGTCCGCTGACGGGAGCGGTCCGCCGCGCGGCGAGCCGCGCTTCCTGCTGCTCGAGGATCGCGATCGGCACCTTCATCATGCCGATCGTGCGCGGCCCCTGGTCGGCACCGTGCCAGTCGGATCCGCCGCTGGGCACGAGGTGGAAATGCTCGGTCAGGGCCCGGAGCCGGCGCTGCTCGTCGGGCGAGTTGCTCGGATGGAGGACCTCGAGCCCGTCGAGGCCGTAGCCGACGGCGCGCTCGACGCGGGTCCGGTTGAAGTCGACGCCGGGGTGCGCGACGATGGCGAGTCCTCCCGCAGCGTGGATGAGGGCGATGGCGTCGACGAAGTCGAGCTTCGCCTTCGGGACGTTGGCGGGCTTGCCGTAGCCGATGTAGCGGTCGAAGACGTCCCGCTGGTCGCCGACCCAGCCCCCGGCGACGACGGCGCGGGCGACGTGCGGCCGGCCGACGGCACCGCCGCCCGCCTCGGCGAGGACGGCGTCGAAGGTCACCGGGACGCCTAACGCGTTGAGCTTGGCGACCATCTCGCGGGCGCGCTCGACGCGCGTCTGGCGGAATCCCTCCATCGCGCTCTCGATCGCCTCGAGGCGCTCGAGATGGAGGCCGAGGACGTGGATCTCGCGGCCGTTGTCCTCGGCGCTCAGCTCGACGCCGGTGATGACGCGGAGCCCGAGGCGCTCCCCCGCCGCGCGCGCGGCAGCGACCCCGGCGACGGTGTCGTGGTCGGTGAGGGCGATCGCGCTGATCCCGGCCGCATGCGCGGCGGCGGCGACGTCCTCAGGAGCACGCGACCCGTCGGACGCGGTCGAGTGCATGTGGAGGTCGACGACGCGCGGCACGGGCGTCCCAGTCGCGCCCGTGCCGGCGGTCATGGCCGGTAGCCCGCTTCGGGGGAGGTGTTGGCGGGCTGCGACCAGGTGAAAAGCTCGCGGAGCTTTTCCTCGCTGAGCTCGGCGAGCGCGGCTTCGCGCGAGCGCGTCTGCTGCGGCGAGAAGCGGCTGACGCGGACCTCGCGCGTGTCCCCGGCGCCGCGGACGAACATCAGGCCGAATTCATCGCGGTCGAAGGAAGTGATGCGGCCACTCGGGCGGACTCGCCAGGTGTTCCCGTTGATGACGATCGAACGGTCGGGCATGATCAGAGCTCCACGAGCTTGTAGATGCGCCGTGGATCCACGATGGGCTCCGGGGCGGCGGCGTGAGCGGCGGTGAGCGTCGGGGCGTCAGGCGCCTCGAAGAACTCGAGGAATGCGCCGGGCAGCCCATCTTCCTCGAACGCCCAGAAGGTGCAATTCGCGCGCTTGTAGTAGTCGCGCTTCGCCCGCAGCCGGTCGAAGTAGCTCTTCCGTTCCTGCGGGGGAACGATCTTGCGATGCATCGTCAGTACGCGGGACATGATCAGAGCGCGGTCTCGGGGAACGATTCGAGGGTCTTCTTGACGTCGGCCATGAAGCGATCGGCGTCGGCGCCGTCGACGATGCGGTGGTCGAAGGAGATCGAGAAATAGGCACAGGTGCGGATCGCGATCGTGTCCTCGCCGTCGGCGCCGGTGACGACCTTGGCGCGCTTCTCGATCGCGCCGAGCCCCATGATGGCGGCGGTGCCTAACGGTATGATCGGCGTGCCCATGAGCGAGCCGAAGACGCCGGGGTTGGTGATGGTGAACGTCGCGTTCTGCACCTCGGCGGGCTGCAGCTTCTTGGCCCGGGCGCGCGCGGCGAGGTCGTTGACGCTCCGGGTCAGCCCGCTGATCGAGAGGTTGTCGGCGCCCTTGACGACGGGAACGATGAGCCCCCAGTCGACGGCGACGGCGACCCCGATGTTGTACTGCTTGCGGTAGATGACGTTGCGGCCGTCGTGGGCGGCGTTGAGCATCGGGTGCTTCTTCAGGCAGTCGGTGACCGCCTTGATGACGAAGGGCAGGAAGGTGAGCTTCTCGCCATTCTGCGCCTCGAAGGCGGCGCGCTGCTTGGCGCGGATGCGGGCGACGCGGGTGAGGTCGACCTCGAAGAAGGACGTGACGTGCGCGGCGTGGCGGCGGGCGTTGACCATGTGCTCGCTGGTCAGCGCGCGGATCTTCGACATCGGCTCGACGACGTCGCCCTCCCAGCCGCTGGGCAGCGGGTAGCCGGCGCCGCCGGCGGCGAACGCCGGAGCGTTAGGCGCGGTACCCCCGCGGGCACCGCTCTCCAGCGCCTGCATGATGTCGCGCTTGGTGACGCGGCCAGCGAGCCCGGAGCCGCTGAGCGCGGCGATCTCGATCCCATGCTCGGCGGCGATCTTGCGGACGAGGGGGGAGGACCTGGTGCGCAGGCGGCCTTCCAATGTGGAAGCCGCGGCACTTGCCGCGGCAACCGCGAGGGATGCGGCGGTTGCGGGTGCGGCGGTTGGATGAGAGGCGGCGGCGGCTGGAGCGTTAGGTTGCGATTTGGGGGGGGCCCCCGCCGTCGCTTTCTCCGCTTTCGCCCCATTCCCCGCCGCACTCCCGCCACCGCTCGCCACCGCGGCCCCACCCACCGACGCGCCCTTCTCCGTCTCGATTCGCGCCACGATCGTCTGCACTGCCACCGTCTGCCCTTCGCTCACCACGATCTCGGCGAGCACGCCAGCGGTCGGCGCCGGGATCTCGGCGTCCACCTTGTCGGTCGAGATCTCGAACAACGGCTCGTCGCGCTTCACCGCATCGCCGACCTTCTTGAGCCACTTCGACAGTGTCCCCTCGGCGATCGATTCTCCCATCTGCGGCATGACCACGTCGATGCGTGCCACCGGAAACTCCTATTGACCTGAGTCACGTGCCGCCGCGTCAGCGCGCAGCATCTTGATGAACACGACCGTCGGCAGCAGCACCGCGCCGATCGCGCCGCCTATTCCTGCATAAATCGCCCAATTTCCGCAAACTGGCAAACCCTCGGCTGGCGAACAGCGCCTCAGGATGTCGGCCCCCCGGACCAGGAGGAGGGCGATCATCCCGCCGCCGAAGAAGCCGACAACGATCGTCAGGCACCCGACCATCGTGTTCCGGACCGCCGGATGAAGCGGTGGCGGCTCGGGCGCCGAGCGCGACGTCTGCGGATCGGTCACCTCAGTACTCCGCCAGCCTGCGCGCGGCGACCACGATGTCCGCCGTCTGTGGCAGCACGTAGTCCTCGAGCGGCGGCGAGTACGGAAGCGGGACGTCGGCGGCCGTGACACGGAGCACGGGTGCGTCGAGCCATTCGAAGGCGAGCTCGTTGATCCGCGCGGTGATCTCGCCGGCGATCCCCCCCGTCCGTGTGTCCTCGTGCACGATCAGTGCGCGATTCGTCTTTTTCACCGTCGCGACGATCGCCTCATCGTCCATCGGAAGCAGCGAGCGGAGGTCGATCACTTCCACCGACAGTCCAAAATCGCGCTCGAGCGTCTCGGCGGCCTCGAGTGCCTTCCACACCGTCGCGGCGTAGGTGATGATCGACAAGTCCTTCCCCTCGCGCGCAACCCGCGCCTTGCCGATCGGAACGACGTGGTCGCCCTCCGGCATCCGTTCCTTGACGCGCCGGTAGAGATACTTGTGCTCGAAGAAGAGCACGCAATCCTCGTCCCGGATCGCCGCCTTCATCAGCCCCTTCGCGTCCGACGCGGTCGCGGGATACACGATCTTCAACCCGGGGGTGTGGAGGAACGCGGCTTCCGGATTCTGCGAGTGGAACGGCCCGCCGCGCACGTAGCCGCCACTCGGCCCGCGCACGACCATCGGCGTCGGCAGGAACGCGCGATATCGCGCGGTCGCGACGTAGTTGGTGAGCATGTCGTAGGCGCAGGAGATGAAGTCGATGAACTGCATCTCGCAGACCGGGCGCATCCCCATGTGCGCCGCGCCGGCGGCCGCTCCGACGATCGCGATCTCACTGATCGGCGTGTCGATGACGCGCTTCTCGCCGAACTTCTCGAGCAGCCCGTCGGTGACCTTGAAGGCGCCACCATAGGCACCGATGTCCTCGCCGAGGCAGAACACGGCAGGATCGCGCTCCATCTCCTCGAACAGCGCCTGGCGGATCGCTTCGAGGTAGGTGATCTCGCCGCTCGCCTCAGCCATCGAACGTCCCCCACCCGGCTGCGCGCTCATTCTTCTCGACCGCGCTCTTCACCCCGCTGCGGAACCACAGTGCATCGACGGTCTTCGGCTCGTCGTAGACTCCGACGAGCGCGTCGGTCGGCTCGGGCATCGGCGACTGTTCCGCGACGTCGGTCGCGGCGTCGATCTCCTGCTGGACGCGCGCGTCGATCGCCGCCAGCTCGTCTGCCTTCACGGCAATCTCGGTCGTGAGCTGCCGGACGTAGCGGTCGATCGGGTCGTTCTCCTTCTCCCATCGCCCGATCTCGCCGTCAGGCACGTACGACTGGTTGTCGTGCTCGGCGTGCCCCTTGCGGCGATAGGTCATCAGCTCGATGAGCGTGACGCCCCCACCCCGGCGTGCGCGTTCGACGGCGCGCTTCGTCACGTCGTACGTCGCGATGACGTCGTTGCCGTCGGCGCGCTCTCCGGGAATTCCGTACCCCGCGGCCTTGTCGACGAACTGCTTCGCAGCCGTCTGCTTCCACGTCGGCGTCGAGTAGGCGTAGCCATTGTTCTCGATGATGACGACGAGCGGGCAGCGCTGCACGGCGGCGAAGTTGATTCCCTCATGGAACGCGCCCGTCGAGGTTGCGCCGTCGCCGATGTAGACGAGCCCGACCCGGTCCTCGCCGCGGAGCTTGAACGAAAGCGTGACGCCGGCCATCACCGGCACCATGTCGCCGAGGTGCGAGATCTGGCCGATGAAGCCGCGCTCCGGCCCGCCGAAGTGGATGTTCAGCTCGCGCCCGCGCGTCGGCGAATCACCCTTCGCCATGTATTGCCGAACGATCTCCGTCGGCTCGGCGCCGCGCACGAGCATCGCGCCCATGTTGCGAATGAGCGGCGAGAGGATGTCGCCCTTCGCCTTGTCGAGCGCGAAGGCGCTGCCGACGGCGTCGGCCTCCTGGCCTAACGATCGGAAGAGCCCGCCGACGACCTTCGTCTGGCGATAGAGGTTCACCAGCCGCTCCTCGAGCGAGCGGGTGAGCCGCATCCAGTAGTAGAGCTCGAGCTTCTGCTCGCGGGTCAACAGCGCGGCGGCGGATCCGCGAAGCTCGGGATCGATTGCCTGCCCCACCGGCGCCGCGGGGGCGCGTCCGCCCCTGGCGCGCGTCGCCATCAGTACGACGCTTCGAGCGTGTGCGACGGGTCCTCGCGCCGGTGGCACTGGACGAAGAAGCGCTTCACGTTCCGGTCGAGGCGGCTCTCCCCCATCTGGTCGGTGTCGGCCTCGATGAAGGTGTAATGCCCGCCTTCGGCCTTCACCGACACCTTCATCGAGCCTAACGGTCCGGTGAAGGAGCGGGCGCGAACCGCGGTCGCCGTCGGCGCGAGGCCGAGCTCGGGGAAGAACTTGTCGGCCATCGCCAGGACCTCGGCGGGTGGCATGTGGCTGCGGTAGAAGTGACGCATGTCGAGTCGATTGACCTGTGCGAATTCGTCTCAGTGTTCGCCGCGGGCGGCGCCGACTTCCTGCTGCCAGTCGGTCGCGCGCTCGATCTTCGTGCCGGGAAGCGTGTCGCGCCGGAACTCGATCCCGACCGCCCACTGCTCGGCGGTGACGTAGCGGAGCTTCGCGGTGTAGGTACCGACTTCCGGCGCGCGCATGAAGGAGTCCCAGGTGCTCGTCCCGGCGGCGTTGTTCGCGAAGATGCGACCTTCACCACCCTCGACCGGCTGCCCGTTGTCCTTGTCGATCACGGTCACGCGATAGATGACGTCCTCGCGGGCGCGCGGCGGCATCGGGTCGGAGGTGATGCGGAACTCGAAATGCTCGGAAAAAGTGCGGATCTGCAACTGGCGCGGTGAACCCGTACAACCCGAGGCCACTACCGCCAGTGCAAGCATCGACACTGCGATGAGCAATGATTGGACGCCGGCACGGCGGGAGCGGCTCATGATTCGTTACTCGTCGACGTGGGTGACCTGCTCCTCACCCATCATCTGGCGGAGCGTGTTCTTCAGCTTCGTCTGCTGAATGAACAGGTCGTGCTCGGGGAGCAGCGTCGGCGTCGTCGTCATCGGGCTCTTGTAGTAGAACGAGAGCCACTCCTGCACGCCCTTCATCCCCGCGCGCTGCGCGAGATCCGAGAACAGCGCGAGGTCGAGCGCGATCGGCGCGGCGAGGATCGAGTCGCGGCAGAGGAAGTTCACCTTGATCTGCATCGGGTAGCCCATCCACCCGAAGATGTCGATGTTGTCCCAGCCTTCCTTGTTGTCGCCGCGCGGCGGGTAGTAGTTGATGCGAACGACGTGCGAGAATCCCTTGTAAAGCGACGGATACTTCTCCGGCTGCAGGATCGTGTGCAGCACGCTCAGCTTCGACTCTTCCTTCGTCTTGAACGACGCCGGATCGTCGAGCACTTCGCCATCGCGGTTGCCAAGGATGTTCGTCGAGTACCAGCCGGCCAGCCCGAGCATGCGCGCCTTCAGGCCGGGCGCGATGACGGTCTTCATCCAGGTCTGGCCCGTCTTGAAGTCCTTGCCGCTGATCGCGACGCCCTTCTCGTTGGCGAGCTGGATCAGCGCCGGGATGTCGACCGCGAGGTTCGGCGCGCCGTTGCAGAAGGCAACGCCTTCCATGATCGCCGCGTACGCGTAGAGCATCGACGGGGCGATCGCGTCGTCGTTCGCCTCCATCGCCTTCTCGAACTGCGCGAGCGTCGCGTGCTGCGGGCCGGCCTTGATGTAGATCTCGGTCGACGCGCACCAGACGATGACGACGCGATCGAGCTTGTTCTTCTCCTTGAAGTCGCGGATGTCCTGCCGCAGCTGCTCGGCGAGGTCGCGCTTGTTCTTCCCCTTCTTGACGTTCGTCCCGTGGATGCGCGTGACGTACTTGTTCTCGAACACCGCCGGCATCGGCTTGATGCCCTTCAGGTAGTCGGCGATCGGCTCGAGATCGCGGTCCTCGAGGACGCCCGCCTTCTTCGCGGCGGTGTAGGCGTCATCGGGAATCGGGTCCCAGGCGCCGAACACGATGTCCTTGAGGTCGGCGAGGGGGACGAACTCCTTGATGAACGGCGTCCGATTCTCGGCGCGCTTGCCGAGGCGGATCGTCGCCATCTGGGTGAGCGAGCCGACGGGCTGGGACAGCCCGCGCCTAACGCTCTCGACGCCGGCGATGAAGGTCGTCGCCACGGCACCGAGGCCGGGGGTGATGATGCCGAGCCGCCCGGTGGCGGGACGGATTGTCGAGGGATTGCCAGAGCTTGAAGACTGCACGAAACCGATCTCCGGATTTCAGGAAATGACTTGGCGCGACAGCGCCGGGGGGGTCGCGGCGCTCGGCTGAGACGTCTCCTCGCGCGGCGTCTCCGCCGGGGAGGGGATGGCCTGCGTTGCGGCGTGAACGACGATGAAACGCTGAACGACCGTGATCCACGCCGTCACGGTGAGGAGGACGATGATTGCGGCGAGGACCCATCCGCCGAGCGCGAGGCCGAAGAACGCTTGCGGCGCCGAAAGCAGGGTGACCCGCTCCGGGCGCTGAAGGACGCCGACCTTGGCATCGACGCCGAGCGCTTCCGCGCGGGCGCGGGTGTAGGACGTCATGTACGCGCCGACGAGACCGAGCAGCGTGACGAGCAGCATCACGTGGCTCGAGTAGCGTGGGCTGAAGGCGTAGAAGTACACGAGTCCACCGAGCACCGCGCCGTCGGAGACCCGGTCGAGCGTCGAGTCGTAGAACGCACCGAAGATGCTGCTCCGGCCGGTGCGCCGGGCGACCGTCCCGTCGAGGACGTCGAAGAGGGCCGTCAGCCCGAGAAACCATCCCGCGGTGCGGATGTGTCCCGTTGCATAGATGATCCCGCCGATCACGGTGCACAGCGTACCGATCGTGGTGATCGTGTTCGGGTGGACTCGCCGCCGCACCAGCCAGTCCCCGATGGGACCGATGATTCGGAGGTATCCTCTCTGGATCGAGTCCCAGATTCGCTTCATGCGACGGGGCGCGGGGGTCCGGCTGGTGGGTCGCGATGACCACGCGACGGGATAGATGAACGCAAAACAAAAGGGCCGGAGCGTATCGCTCCGGCCCTTGAAACTATTCGTCGTGGCTAACGCTAGCAACAGCGCCGCAACGATTTGCGTGCCGACGGCCGATTACGGAACCTGCCAGAGATACGTCCCCGAGAGGACGACGCCCGACTTGCTGTAGCTGTACTTGTCGGACATGCGGGTCGCCTTCAGGGTGACCGTCGAACCTGCCGATACTCCCTTCACCGGGAGCGACATCGCGCTGCCACCACCGACCTGCCCGAGGAAAACGTCCTCGCCGCCCGCGTTCACGTAGACGTTCACCGGCTCGCTCAGGTTGTTCGTCACGTTGACCGCGGCATCGGACGCGGGCGCGGGGGCGGACTGCACTTCGACGGTGCGTCCGCCACAGGCTACCACTGACGTCGCCAGCATTACCGCGGCAAGAAGAGCTCTCATGATGATGTCGCCTCCAGGACGAGTTGAGTGTAGTACGGCGCCGCTGCTGCCATCAGGACGTTCGCGACCAGGTTGTTGAACGTACGCCGTGCCGCCCCTGCTGGGTGCAAGACACATGCGCGGGCGGCGCCGAAGCCGGCCGCAATTCCCTGCACCGTGACCGGCCAGTAACTTCCGAAGCGATGCCCTCTACATTGAATCGTACGACGATCCGCGCACTCGCGCTTGGATCCGTCGCCGCCGCTGCCCTGTCCTGCGGCCGGCCTGGCAACCAGGCCGGCGCTCCCTCCCCCCTTCCAGCCGCCGCGACGGCGCCGATAGGCGCCGGGAAGCTGGCGCCCGGACAACCGCTCTCGTCGGCACAACAGCGCTGGGTGGACAGCACGCTGGCGTCGCTCACCCTCCGGCAACGGATCGCGCAGATGGTCAGCATCTGGGTGATGGGCGACTTCGCCAATGAGCGCGACCCGGGATACGCCCAACTGGTGGAATGGATCGAGAAGGATGGCGTCGGGTCGATGACGATGTCGGTTGGCTCGCCGATGGACGTCGCAGTCAAGCTGAACGGACTGCAGCGACACGCGCGGATTCCGCTGCTCGTGCACAGCGACCTCGAACCGGGACTCGGCCGGCTCGAGGGCGGCATCTTCGTGCCGTCGATGCTGTATGGCGGATCGGCGACGGTGTTCCCGACCGCGATGGCGATGGGCGCTGCGGATGACGACTCGCTCACCTACGCCGCGGCGTATGCGATCGGGCGCGAGGCACGCGCGGTCGGGATCCAGGTCGTCTTCGGACCGGTCGCGGACGTGAACAACAACCCGAACAACCCGGTCATCAACACGCGCTCGTTCGGGGAGGATCCGGCCGCGGTCGCCCGCCTGACGGCGGACTTCGTGCGCGGGCTGCAGGACGCGGGTGCGATGGCGACCGCGAAGCATTTCCCGGGGCACGGCGACACCGATACCGATTCGCATCTCGCGCTCCCGATCGTGAAGTCGACGCGGGCGCAGCTCGACACCGTGGAGCTGGTGCCCTTCCGCGCGGCGATCGCCGCCGGGGTCTCGGGGGTGATGAGCGCCCACATCGCGCTCCCGGCGGTCGAGGGCGACAACGTGCCGGCGACGCTGGCGCCCCGGGTGATCACCGGCCTGCTTCGCGACACGCTGCGCTTCCGCGGGATGGCGTACACCGACGCCCTGACCATGGACGCGATCGGCGAGGGATATCCGATCGAGCGCAGCTCGGTGCTCGCGGTGCAGGCCGGGGCGGACGTGCTGCTCAAGCCGAGCGACGTCGCGCGGGCGATCGATGCGGTCGAGCAGGCAGTGGTTGCCGGCACGATCTCGGCCGCGCGCATCGACTCGTCGGCACGCCGGATCCTCGAGGCGAAGGCGCTGCTCGGGCTCAACGTCGAGCGCACCGTCCCGCTCGAGGGGGTGCGTCGCGAGGTCAGCTCGCCCGAGCACTGGGCGATCGCCGACGCGATCGCCGGCCGCGCGATCACGCTGCTCCGCGACAGCGCGTCGCTCGTTCCGGTCGCGAGCACGGCGAAGCGCATCGCGCTCGTCAGCTACGCGCCGGAGACCGAGCTGCGGGCGGGCCAGACCTTCGCCAGCGAGCTGCGGCGGTCGCTGCCTAACGTGCGCGTGTTCCGCCTCTCGCCGCGAAGCACGCCGGGCGAGCTCGACACCCTCGCTACCACCCTCGCCGGCTGGGACGCGATCATCGTCGCGACCAACGTGCGGCGCATCGAGGGCTCGGGCCGCATCGCGATCGCCCCGGCGGTCGCCCAGTGGATCGACACCCTGTCGACGCGGGAGAAGGTGATCGTCGTCGCCAACGGCAATCCATACGTCGTCCGGCAGTTCCCGCGGGTGAAGAGCTACATCGTCACCTACGGGATCGGCGACGCGCTCGAGCGCGCCGCTGCCCGTGCGATCGCCGGTACCGCGCCGATCAGTGCCCGGTCGCCGATTTCCCTTCCCGGCTACTTCGCGCGCGGGGACGGCATCGCCCGTCCGCTCGTCAGCGCCCCTGCGACATCCCGATGAATCATAACGCTCGTCGCTGGCTCGCCCCGTTAGGCATCGCTGCCACCGGGGCCCTCTGGCTCGCCTGCTCCTCGCACACCGCGCCGGTGGTCGCTGCGCCCCCGATCGACGCCGATACGGCGAGCGCGCCCCGCCCCGAGCCGGTCGCCCCGCCGCGCGACACCGTCCCGGTCGCGCTGCCGACGCCGTGGACCGACTCCGTCCTGCCGACGTTGTCGCTTCGCGCAAAGGCGGCACAGCTGGTCGTGCGCTGGGTGCCCGCCGACGCCGCTCCTGAGGCGAAGGCGGCGATCGCCGCGCACGACTGGGTGGCGACCGACTCGATCGGCGGCGTCATCATCGGCCCTGGCACCGCGGCGCAGGTCGCCCGCACGACGAATGCGCTGCAGCAGGCAGCCGCGCTGCCGCTGTTCATCGCCGCCGACCTCGAGTTCGGCGCGGGACAGCGGGTGATCCCCGAGGGCACGTCGTTCCCCTATCCGATGGGGATTGCCGCGACACGCGACACCTCGCTCGCCTGCGCCGCGGGCCGGATCACCGCGCGTGAGGCACGCGCCGTCGGCATCAACTGGACGCTCACCCCCGACGTCGACCTCAACACGCGGCCCGACAACCCGAGCATCGGCGTCCGGTCGTTCGGCCCCGACGCGGCGACGGCGGAGCGCTTCTCGCTGCCGTACATCCGCTGTGCGCAGGCGAACGGCGTGATCGCGACGGTGAAGCACTTCGCCGGTCTCGGCGCCGTCGCCGTCGACACGCACCTCGCGCCGGCGATCCTCGACTCGTCGCGCGCGCGGCTCGATACCGCCGAGCTGCGTCCGTTCAGGTCGGCCGCTGCGATCGGCGTCGGCGCGATCATGAGCGCGCACGTCGCGCTGCCGGCGATCAGCGGCGACTCGGTGCCGGCGAGCCTCAACCCGAAGCTCCTCCAGGGAATCGTCCGCGGTGAATGGAAGTACGACGGGCTGCTCGTCACCGACGCGCTCTGGATGAAGGGGGTCGGCGGTGATACTCCCGGCGCCGCTGCCGTGCGTGCACTCCTCGCCGGCAACGACGTCCTCCTCGATCCCGTCGATCACCGAGCGGTGATCGATGCGATCGTCGCCGCGGTCGGCAATGGCACGCTGACGATGGCGCGACTCGATTCCTCGGTGCGCCGCGTCCTGCGCGCGAAGGAGCGGCTCGGCCTCGACCGCAACCGGAGCGTCGACACGACAGCGGTCGCCGGCGCCTTCGGCCAGCGCGATGCAGACTCCGTCGCGACGCTCGCAGCGCGGCAGTCGATGACCCTCGAGCGCGACCGCGGCAGCGCGATCTGGCGGCTCGCCCGCGCCTCGCGGGTGCTCGCCGTGCTCTACCTCGACGAGGGGAAGGAGCCGTACCCGGGCACCCATCCCGGCGCCGCCTTCACCGACGAGCTTCGCGCGCTGCTCACCGCGCGCGGGCAGAAGCTCGACGTCGTCACGCTGACGAACAAGTCGACGAACACGGCGGTCGCCGCCGCGCGGGACCGGGCGACCGACGCCAGCACCGTGGTCGTCGCCCACTACGCGCGGCCGATACCGGCGAAGGGATATGCCGGGGTCCCACCGCGGATCGCGACGATGACGAAGCGGATCCTCGACGTCAGGCCTAACGCGATCGTCGTCTCCTTCGGCGATCCGTACATGATCCGCCAGTTCCCGGCGGCGAACAGCTACCTCGTCGCCTGGAACCCGCTTTCCCCGTGGAGCGAGCGTGCGGCGGCGCAGGCGGTCGCCGGCCGCCCCGCGCGCGACCCGGCCGTCACGCAGCGCGTCGCCGACACCGTGCGCGCCGTGCTGACCCGCTTCCAGCTCGACAGCGCCTTCCCCGGCGCGTACGCGGTGGTCGGAACCCACGACAAGGTGCTCGCCAGCATCGGCGTCGGCACCGTCGACTGGCGGCCCTCCGCCGCTCCGGCCGACAGCACGCTCTGGGACATGGCGTCGCTGACCAAGGTGGTCGGCATGACGAGCGCGATGAACCAGCTCGTCGCCGCGGGAAAGGTGGACCTCGATGCACCGGCGCAGCGCTACCTTCCCCGCTTCAAGGACCCGAAGCACAAGGGAAAGAAGAAGTGGCGGGGGCCGACGAAGAAGACCGTCACCGTCCGCGACCTGCTGACGCACCGCTCGGGACTCCCCGCATGGCGCCCGTTGTACAAGGAAGGCGTCAACCCTGATTCGGCGCTCACGATCGTGTACAACACGCCGCTCGACACCTTCCCCCGCGTGCGGATGGTGTACAGCGACCTGGGCGCGATCCTCCTCGGCAAGATCGTCGAGCGTGTCTCGCACGAGAAGCTCGACGTCTACCTG
>Ga0308175_100000504_pt1 | contig 26864 bp, 22 predicted proteins | sample PhyCR1_3_FD_203893 | JGI IMG/M metagenome (GOLD analysis project Ga0308175, IMG submission 203893) | Soil microbial communities from UC Gill Tract Community Farm, Albany, California, United States - DLSLS.C.R1 | ecosystem: Environmental > Terrestrial > Soil > Agricultural land | place: USA...
CATTTTTGCGAGTGATCTTTACGTCGCCGCGGTAGTCAAAGGCCTTCTCGAGCGCGGTCCGCACTTCTTCTTCGGTCGCAAGCTCGGGAACCCAACCCTGTAGCTGCTCGTGTACGAAGCCCGGTGCAACTTCCAGTTCATCCGGATTCAGCGCACGATTTGGCTCGTGTTCTGTCAAAGCTGCGTTTCTCCCGGCGACTGAATCTGAACCAGAGGATTGTAGGAGTGCGTGGGCTTGGCCGGTTCGTTCAGGAGCGCTTTGGCGTAGGAATCGCGATAAGTGCCCAAGAGGGTCGCGCGTGTCATTGCCAGGAAGCCGCGAAGCGTGTTGAAGCCGTAGTGAACAGAGGATGCTTCATAGCCGCTGTGCACCATACAGTTCGCGCATTTCGGATTACCCGATTCCGTGCCGTAATTGCTCCACTCGGTCTCGCGTATCAACTCATCAAAGGAATCCGCGTAGCCGTCCTGCAGAAGGTAGCAGGGCTTTTGCCAACCAAAAACGTTATAGGTCGGCATGCCCCACGGCGTGCAGGCGAAGTCGCGCCGCCCCATCAGGAACTCCGCAAACAACGGCGACATGTTGAACTTCCAATTCGGCTTGCGATTCGACAGGATCGCCCGGAATAGCCGGCGGGTTCGCGCCCGGCCCAAAAAGTGTTGTTGATCGGGCGCCTTGTCGTACGAATAGCCGGGCGAGAGCATCATGCCTTCGACACCGATCTCCATCATTTCGTCGAAGAATCGCCGGACGCTGTTGGGATCGGCGCCATCAAAGAGCGTCGTATTCGTGGTGACGCGGAATCCGGCCGCCAGTGCTGCCTTGATACCTTCCACCGCGATGTCATAGCCGCCTTCGCGGCAAACGGAGAAGTCATGGTGCTCGCGCTCGCCGTCCACGTGAATAGAAAAGCTGAGGTACTTGCTGGGCTTAAAGAGGTGCAGCTTTTCCTTCAACAGCAGCGCATTCGTACAGAGATAGATGTACTTCTTGCGCGCGACCAGCCCCTCTACGATCTCCTGGATCTGCGGGTGCATGAGCGGCTCGCCGCCGGGAATCGAAACGGCTGGCGCACCACATTCATCGACCGCACGGAAGCATTCCTCGGGCGTCAGTTGGCGCTTCAAAACGTGGGCCGGGTACTGGATTTTGCCGCATCCGGCGCACGCAAGGTTGCACCGGAAGAGAGGCTCGAGCATAAGCACCAGCGGATATCGCTTCCGTCCAGCCAGTCTTTGCTTGAGGACGTAGGACGCCACCGTCCACATCTGGGATACAGGCACACTCATAGGGTTAGGGCTGAAGCCAAAGGAAACGCAGAACGTCTAATTTGCTCTATCTCAATGATACCGAACAGCTTGACGCCGGTCTATACGCTATTGCTGCTGTTGCTGGATCATCATGAGTTCAGCTTCATTGGTCCTTCTCGAGAAAGCGTGAGCCTCCAACCGGGCGTGTGTTGCTCCTTCGGCTGACCGGTCGCTGTGCCAGGCTCCATGATGCAGATAGCGGCAAGGAGTTCGAGCTCCCCGAACAAGCGCAACCATGATGTGTGCGAAGTCCTGCCGACTCCCTGCCTTTTCTCAAGAGCCTCGTCGATCGGCAGGCGGCGTTGTGCTCTGCTTTACGTAGTCAAACGCACGATACGGCTGAGTATTGAGAGTTTGCAGCAGGATGAGCGGATCCCGGTTTCCTCTTTCCGCTGCGTCGGTTGAGTCGGATAAGAAGGTGAGCGGGTCAAGAAAATCGTCGTCTACGCGCCTGTAGATCACGTCGTTACGCTGCAGTTCTGACGTTATCCGCATGTAGACCACCAGATCGCGAATGTCGCATAGAACATCCTTCGGAATTGCACGCCTGGCGAACTTCTCAGTCGTAACGCATGAAGTTAGCGACGTCCATTCCTAGTGTGCGGCCATCTGACGGGTTTCGTTCGGGCGTGGTCTGCGCATGATGAACGGCAGCGGGACGAGGAAGACGATGACCATCGACATGGTCCAGAAGCTGTTCTTAAAACTGAGCGCTGCCGCCTGACTCTGGACGATGCGGTAGGCCATGGCGGTCGCCTTATGCGTGGCCGTCACGGGGTCGAATCCTTGGGACTGGAACATACCCTTGAATCCCGAGAGCATGGCCTGGAAGTTGAAATCTCCATGGCCGGTATGAGCAACAAAGGTGTTCTGGTGCGTTTGATTCTGCCGCGCGAGGAACGTGCTGAGCAAAGAGGTGCCGATACTTCCACCCAAGTTGCGCGAGAAGTTTGACAGTCCAGACACCTGGTTGTTCTTTTCCCGCGGTACTCCAATGTAATTGAGCGTGCTGATCGGGATGAAGATGAAGGGCATCGGCAGTACCTGGATGACGCGCAGCAGCACAATCGTCTTGAAGTCGATTCCCGGATAGATGACGGTCATGAGGTGGAGCGTGGATGCCATGCCAAGGAACCCTAACGAGACCAGTAGGCGTGGATCTACTCCGGCCTTCGACGTCACCATCCCGGCGATCGGCATCATCACCATAAGCGCCAGTCCGCCCGGTGACAATGCCATGCCAGCGCGCTCCGCCGTGTAGCCCATACTCGTCTGCAGAAACTGCGGGATCAGAACTGTCGTGCCGAACAGAACAAGACCGAGAACAAACGAAAAGAATACGGCCGTTCCGAAGTTCCTATTCTTTAGCAGTCGCACGTCAACGATTGGATTGTCGTGATACCACTCCCACAAAAAGAAGGCGACCAGAACGGGAACGCCGATGCTGAACATGGTCGTTATCAGAGGCGAGCTGAACCAGTCTTCCTGCTGCCCCTTATCCAGCACGAACTGGAAGCATGCAACTCCGATGACGATCAGAGCAAGACCTATGTAGTCGATACGGATACCGGATCGCTTCTCCTCCTTCAGCCAGGGCGGATCCTCGACAACGTTGTGAGTCATGAAAAGAGAAAGGAGGCCAACAGGCAGATTGATGAAAAAGATCCAATGCCAGCTGTAGTTATCGGTGATCCAGCCGCCCAGAGTAGGTCCGATCGCGGGCGCCGCTACTACCGCCATACCGTACATCGCGAACGCCATGCCGCGTTTCTCGACCGAAAACGTGTCGGCGAGGATGGCCTGTTCTGAAGGTTGCAGGCCGCCTCCGCCCACGCCTTGGAGAACCCGGAACAGAATAAGAAGCGGCAGGCTCGGAGCAAGACCACAGAGAACGGAAGACGCTGTGAATAACACGACGCAGAGCATGTAAAAACGCTTCCGTCCAATGACCGTTGAGAGCCAGCCCGAAATTGGCAGAACGATGGCACTCGACACGAGATAGCTGGTCAAGACCCAGGTCGCCTCTTCGTAGCTCGCGCCCAGTGATCCCGCGATGTGTGGGAGGGCCACGTTCGCAATGGAGGAATCGAGCACCTCCATAAAAGTCGCCAGTGTGACCGTAATGGCAACCAGCCAGGGATTATGGGAGGGCTTCCAATCCCGGTGTGAGGGAGGAGGAGGCACGCTACCCTCCTACTCGTACATCCGGTTCAACCGACATGCCAGGCCGTAATAGATCGAGCCCTGCCTGATTCGGCTTGAAGCGGATTCGTACAGGAATCCGCTGGACGACTTTCACATAGTTGCCGGTGGCATTCTCGGGGGGCAGAACGCTTGCGACCGAACCTGTCGATCCGCCGATGGTTTCAACGTACCCCTCCAAGTCTTTCCTCAGGGCGTCCACATGGATCGATGCCGTTTGATTCGGGCGGATGCTGCGGAGCTGCGTTTCCTTGAAATTCGCTGTTACCCAGAGATCGCCGATTTGTGCGATCTGCATCAATTGCTGGCCCGCCGAGATATGGGACCCGACCTCCGCCGAACGCTTTAACACGATGCCAGAAACCGGCGAAGTGATCTTCGCGTAGCTAAGTTTCAGCCGAGCCGCCTCCACCTGTGCTTCCGCGCTCTTCGCGCTCGCCACGTTCGATCGCACGTTCGCGCGCCGGATTGCGAGCTGCGCGGGAGCCGTACGCCGATATTGGTCGAGTTTGGTTTCTGATTGCGCAAGTTGCGCCTTCCGTTGGTCCACGGTTTGAACAGCGGCTTCCAGGCTCGCCTGGGCGGATCGCACACTGGCGGCCTGAGACTTCGCTGCGGCCACAATCTGGTCGTATTCCTGTTGGGAGACTTCCTCTTTCGCGATAAGCAGACGGTAGCGCGCCAGGTCTGCTTGCGCACGGGCGTTGTTGGCGTCCGCTTCGCTCAGCTTGGCGGCCGACGCTTCCCCATCCCGTTCTGCGACGGCGAGCGCTGCTTTTGCGGTGGCAACCTCGGCCTCGGCGCCCGAGATGCTGGTGACATTTGTGACTTCGGTGATCGGGAGGTTCGGGCGTTCGGCAATCACCATGCTTTCGGCTTGGGACAGTTGGGCTAATGCCTGATCGAGGTTGACTTTCAGATCGCGCGCGTCAAGGTCAAGGAGTGGCGCACCTGCCTGGACGAACTGGTTGTCATCCACGTGCACCGCCGTGATTGTGCCCTCGACCCGGGACGTAACCGGATTCAGATGCGCGTCCACTTGGGCGTCATCCGTCGATTCGAACTGCGAGCTATGAAGCCAATACAAGAACCCGGCGACACCCGCTACGAGCAGAACGACAAAGAAAATCGTGAATGCCCGGCGCCGCCCGGCTCTGTTGGAAGTTGCGTTCGACTTCGGAGGGGCCGTATCTGCGGTTCGCGCCTGAGTTTCCGGACTTGTCTGTTTCTCTTCTGTCGTCATGGCGTGTCTCTCTTCAAAAGATCGGGCAAGCTTGTTTCGGCTTGGCCGGTTGCGCGTGCCAGGGTCAGCTTTGCGAGGTTGAGCGAGAATAGACTCGAAACATAGTCGTTTTCGGCGCTTGAGACCTGCTCTTGCGCCTGAACGACTTCCACTGTCGTTGCCACACCAGCGCCAAACCGATCACGCGCTTCCGTTAAGGTTTCATTTGCGTATTCGCGGTTGCTAGCTGCCAGATGCAACTGTCCGGCCGCGGTGTCTAGTTCGATGAGTGCGTTCCTGACCTCACTCTCAATCCTGCTCCGGTATTCCTCCAACTCCGCTCGCCGCTGGCGCAGCGTCGTTTCCGCCTGTTGAATATCCGCTTTGATGCGTCCGCCGTCCCAGAGGTTCATGCTCACTTGGCCCGTCACGGCAAAGACCCCGTGAGTCGATGCCGGATTGGGACCGATCACGCCATAGTTTCCATTGACGGAGGCAGTGGGATAACGCTCGGCTTGTGCCGCGGAGAAAGCCAGTTCGGCCGTTCGGACCTGCGCGGTTAAGGCTTTGAGATCCGCACGATTGTTCATTGCGAGCTGTATGACTGGCGCCGCTTCGGGTGTCTTACTTTCATTACCTCCGAGAGGCTCGGTCAGGTTCAACTCGCGGTCTTGCGGTAATCCAATGATTCGCGCCAGGGCCAGTTTCTGCTTCCGAAGGTCTCCCTGTAACGCCTGCAATCTCTGCTGTTGCGTCTGGAGTTCGACCAGGCTGCGCATCACGTCGATCTTTGCGTTCGTTCCCGCCTCTTTTCTCGTGACCGCTTGCTGATGTACGGCTTGCGCATTCGCGACCTGCGCGTTCTGCGATTGTAGGCGCGCCTCGAGAGCTACCGTCTGCAGGTACGTGCCGGCGACCGCGAGCACCAGCATTTCGCGCGTGTCTTTCACGCTGAACGCGGCCGCCTGTTCGGCAGACTTGCTGCTTTGGTAATTTCGCCGTTGCACCAGGTCGAATACAGACTGTGAAAGAGCGCCCTGCAGCTGCGAGTACGAATACGGCCCGACGATCGTCGGGATCGAAAAATTGCTTCCGGGAGGCGGCTGGATCTTTAATCCATATGCGGCAAGGTTGACCTGCGTCACGGTTTCGCTTGCGTTGACTGAGATGGACGGTAGCAGGTTGCCCAAAGACCGCAAGCGCTCTGCCCGCGCGGCACTCTGAGCGTTGGTGGCAGAGATTGGGCCGAGGTTCGATGCAATTGCTCGCTGGACAGCCTCGGAAATCGTCAGATGAATGGGCCCGGCGGGGACCTCCTTTGCCGGAATACTGCCGGCCAGGTTGCCCGTGACCTGCATGGCACTGTTCACGGTAGAAACTCCGTTGGGCGTGACCGTTTGGGATGCCTGGGCCGAGCCCCACTGCGCGGGACCGCCAGAAAGCGGCAGCGGTGTGGCTACACTATGTCCGCTCGCGCCAGCACCGCCCGGTGCTTGACACAACGCGCTTCGCGTCCCCGCGGCGGCCAGGGTCAACCAAAGCGCTGCTTGTAATGACACCCGCACCTGATCCGTTCTCCTTCCCATGTTCCTGATTACATACATACGTGTATCACATTCCATACGCGAATGTATATAATCGAGAGAGCACAATGTCAGATTTACCAGCGCCCCGTCCGGGGAAGGCAACGCACGCGTCACCGCGACCCGTCGTTCGCACCCGTTCCGTGCGTAAGAGTGCCGAGTCTCTCAACAAGCATCAACTCAGGACAGAGGAGACCCGGCGTCGACTGTTGAACGCGGCCGCGAAGGTCTTCTCCAAGGTTGGCTTCGAGGCTGCGCGTTTAGAAGATATCGCCAAGGAGGCTGGTCACACTCGGGGCGCGTTCTATGCGCATTTCAGCCACAAAGAGGACCTCTTTTTCGCTTTGCTCGAACAAAAGGCTTATCAACACCTGAGAACCATTCAGGCCATTGTTGACGAGCACCCTGACGAAAAGGAGCGAATCCAGAAGTTCCGGGAATATTACGCGAAGTTAGCGGCGAATCCGAATTGGTCGATGTTGATGCTTGAGTTCAAGCTCTTTGCCGCGCGCCACCCGAAGTTGCGCGATAAATTGGCTGCCCGCCATCGTCAGATTCGTAATTCATTCAAGTCGGGCGGCGTGAACTGGCTTCAGCTCTGTAATGTGACCGATGACGGCCAGGGGGAAGGATCGGTGTCGCGAATCGCTCTCGAGGCGCTGCTCCATGGAGTCACCCTTGAAAGCGCATACGATCCGGTCATGCTGCCCAAAGAGCAGGCTGCGAGAATGCTCGGGGATATCTTCGACCTGTTAATCGGCTCAGCTCAGTCGAGCTAAGGGCGGCTACTCTGCCCGTAATACTTTGCTCTTCGAGCGTTGCTATTCACGGCCGCGGCAACCTGCTGGGCAGCTGAACTGATATCCGCGGCGTTGGCCCGGAGGGTAGGGGACCAACTCGTGCGTGAGAGTTTCTGTAAGGTCCGGAGCAGCTTCAGATCTGTCTGAAGATCCAACAAACGGTCGTCTTGATCGTGCGCGGCGCGGGGAGTACGGGGATTTTGCTGGGCCACCCTGAACAGTACCTCTAGTCAGCTTCAGTTATACCAGTATGGTTTATGCTCAAAGCAGCGGGGGATTGAGCTTTGCACTACCGGATTCCATTGTTTCTGGTCTTATTAGCTAGTACGGCTATTCCAGGATTCTCTCAGGATACTATGCGCGCAAATGTGCGCGGCAACAATCGCGGGGATAGTGGCAAATGTACGATCGAGGTTGACGTCGACGATGTCGCAGAGGTTGAAATCCGCGGCGACACCGCTCGTATCCGTACGCTTTCGGGCGGGCCTTCGCGTTTCCGCCGCTTCGAGTGTGACGGGATCATGCCGACCCGGCCGAACGATTTTCGATTCACCGGTGTTGATGGCCGCGGACGGCAAGACCTGGTCCGGGATCCCCGCAACGGGGGCGTGGCGGTCATCCGTATTGAAGACCCTAAGAGTGGACGCGAAGGCTATACCTTCGACCTGGAGTGGAGAGGCGGCGGGAGTTACGGAAACGGGCGCGGCTACAATGACCGCCGCGGCGATGGATACAACAATGACCGCCGGGGAGATGGCTACAACAATGACCGCCGGGGAGACGGCTACAACAACGGCCGCAACGGTGGCTACGACGACCGCAGAGGCTACGGGAATGGCCGGAACGGCACCTACACCTTGAGCTGTTCCTCTGAAAACGGCCGCCGTCAGTATTGCGAAGCCGATGTGCGGGGATCCGTGCGGATGGTTCGGCAGTTCAGCCGCGCCGCTTGCCGTCAGGGCGAAACCTGGGGATATGACAACCGGGGGATCTGGGTTGACCGCGGGTGCGGTGCCGATTTCGAAGTGGGCCGCTAACCGAATTCAATCCTGGCTCGCAACTCAGGCCATTCCCGCGTAATCTTTAGAGAATGGCCACGCTCTGGCGTTATCTCCGGGATTACTGGACGCTTGTCCTCGCCGCCCTGCTCCTGGCTGCGATCAACCAGGTCTTTTCGCTGCTCGATCCCCTCATCTTCCGGCACGTAATCGACAGTTACGCGACTCGTTACAAGGAGTACACCAGCGCACAATTTGTTCGCGGGGTCACCACTTTATTGGGGGCCGCCGTCGGTGTGGCCTTCGTATCGCGAGTTGCTAAGAACTTTCAGGACTATTACGTCAGTCTCATCACCCAGCAGGTCGGCGCACGACTCTACGCGGATGGTGTCCGCCATTCACTGGAACTGCCCTACGCCCTGTTCGAGGATCAGCGAAGCGGTGAGACCCTCGGGAAGCTGCAAAAGGTCCGAACCGATGTCGAAAAGCTGATCACTGTCTCGATTAACCTGCTGTTCACCACCGTTATCGGAGTCGTCTTCGTGATGGTCTACGCGGCCCGTGTCCACTGGTCCATCGGGCCGGCTTACCTTCTCACGATTCCCCTGCTTGGAGGGCTGAGCTCGCTTCTGAGTCGGAAGATCAAGGCTGTACAAAAAGCGATCGTGAAAGAAACGACTGCGCTGGCGGGCTCGACGACCGAATCGCTTCGCAACATCGAACTTGTCAAGAGTCTTGGTTTGGCGCAACAGGAAATTGATCGCCTCAATGGAACGACCGACAAGATTCTGAACCTCGAGCTGAAGAAAGTCAAATATCTGCGAAGCCTGAGCTTCATACAGGGAACGTTCGTCAATTTCATCCGGACGTGCATCCTGTTCCTGATGCTCTATCTGATCTTTACGCAGCGCATCACCGTCGGGCAGTTCTTCTCTCTCTTCATCTACTCGTTCTTCATCTTCGGACCGCTCCAGGAACTTGGAAATGTCGTGAACACGTATCGCGAGACCGAAGCTTCTCTGCAGGTTTTCGAAGCCATCCTGGCGCTGCCGCCGGAGCCCCGGCCCGCCGACCCGATTCCTGTTGCCTCACTCGAGACGCTTGAGTTCGACCGAGTTTCGTTCCAGCACCAGACTGCATCCCGTCCGGCCGTCGATGGCATCACGTTCGAGGTGTCTCGCGGCGAGACCATAGCCTTCGTCGGACCTTCCGGCGCGGGCAAAACAACGCTCGTGAAGCTGCTGGTGGGCTTATATCGTCCCCAGGACGGGCACATTCTGTACAACGGCATTCGTGAAGATCAGATCGCAACCGAAGGACTACGGGAAAAAATCGGTTTCGTCACGCAGGACGCCCAACTGTTCTCAGGATCTATCCGCGAGAATCTGCTTTTCGTGAACCCGGCTGCTACCGACCGCGAATGCCTGGATGTGTTGCGCCAGGCTTCAGTCGACAGCTTGCTTGCTCGTGCTGAGAAAGGCCTCGACACTCTCATCGGAGAAGGAGGCGTGAAGGTTTCGGGAGGCGAGAAGCAGCGTCTCGCAATCGCGAGAGCCTTGCTCCGCAGGCCTCAATTGTTGATTTTTGACGAAGCAACTTCGTCCCTTGACTCCCTCACAGAGGAGGAAATCAGCAAGACGATCCGCGAAGTTGCTGTTTCGCAGGATACGATCACCATCCTCATCGCACATCGGCTTTCGACCGTCTTACACGCAGATCGCATCTACGTGCTCGAACGTGGTCGCATCGTAGAGTTCGGGACTCACCACGATCTGATTGCACGCATGGGCCTCTACTACGCTATGTGGCGGCAGCAGGTGGGTGAGGCCAAGCCCGACCCGTTGTTGGAGAACGGACGAATCCTGAAGCCCGCCTAGGCCTTCACCGTCGCCATCTGTCCCGTAAGGTTCTGCGCCTCGCTTGTGCCTTCGTTTCGATTTGGGACGGCGGTGCCAAGCAGAGCCTTCGCGTCCTGCAACCTTGTAACTACCTGGTCGAAGCATTGGGCGCCCAGACGCTCTCCGATCTTTGTAACGTCGGCGCCAGAGTCCCAGAATCCGAAGATGATTTTCACGCCGGTATGAAGGCGGCGCGTTTTGCGGCAGAGGGCGCGCGCCTGGCTGAGTCCGAATGGCGGCAACGCCGAGACAAATATGGCATCGATTCCGTCGTCCCGAAACGAACCTGCGTGACTCTCGAACTCTCGAGTGGTGATCGTTGCGGCGTTGTGCCCATCTTCTCGCAACAGCTGCGCCAGCATCAGCGCTACCAGTTCGTCTGCTTCATCGCGCGCGCCGACACAGATCACCCTTTGACCCGTAGGCTTGGGAGGTTCGACGGAAGGCTCCCGTTCACCGATCTCTTCAATCAGATCGCGTGTGCTTCGATATACGAAGGCTTCGCGCTCCTCATCCAGGGTGTCTTCATGGCGATCGTCTTCCGCCAGGCGAAGTGCCGGGATGACCACCGTATCGTACAGTTCCACGCTGCTCTTGTCTTTCAGGAAGTTCTCGGCGACTTCCCGAGCTTCATCCTCATCAAGGGCCAGCAATCTCTGGTAGTAGTGTGCTTCGGGCGGGAGCACAGGCTCATCTCCAAGCACCACACCGAGGAATTCAAATTGAGGCACATACCTCCCGATCACGAGCAAACAGACTGTTAGCGGTACCGAAAGCACCAGGCCGATGGGCCCCCACAACACGGTCCAGAACGAAGCAAAGAAAAGTACGGCGAGCGACGAAAGACCTGTTCGAACACCGCAGAACCAGGGCTCTACACCAGCGGAGATGCTCAGCTCAATTGCAAGGAACAGTCCGAAGGTTGCCAGGGGCTTGCTCCAACCATCAAACACGGCAAGGGACAGAATTGTGGGTAGCGCGCCGGCGATCATTGTGCCCAGATAGGGGATGAAACGCAACACTGTGCCAAGCATGCCCCAGAAGGGCGCGTTCGGTACGCCGATGAAGTAGAGACCTGTCCCGAGCAGCAGGCCGAACGTTCCGTTGATCATGCACTGCGCCATCAGGTAATGGCTTACCCGTGTTGCAGCATCATCCAGAGCAGTCGTCAGTACGTTCAGGTGGTCTACACCGAACAACCTCAGCAGCCGGTTCCGCAGATCGCCGCGTTGCACCAGCATAAACAGGGTAAAGATCAGAACCCCGAGAACGGTGGTGAGCAGTCGCGCGAACGACGAACTCAGCGGGCCGAGAGCATCCCGAAAATCTGAACGCGGCCTTACCACTTCCACCGGCAAGGGCTTGGCCGTTCTACGTGCCTGGCGCTTGGTGTCGGGAGGGGAAGAGGCTTGTTCCCGATCGTCAGTTCCGTCAATCGTCCCGGAGAGTTTCGAAGCCGCATCTTTCAGTTCGGCAACAGCACGCACGGTGCGCAGTACTCCGGGCTTCTGGAGGGCGATAATCTTGCGGTTGATGTTCGTCTGGTACACGGGCAGGTTGCCGACAACCTCTGCAAGTTGTGTCAACCCCAACCAGGCCACGGCGCCAAACCCGGATAAGGCCAGGATAAATACGATCAGGACGGATGGAATGCGTCCCAGGTGAAGCCGTTGTAGCCAGCTAACGGGCGGGGTGAGTAAGAAGCTGAAGAGGAGAGCCAGAGCGAACGGGATCAGTACATCTCGACCGAGGTAAAGAGCGGTCACGGCGACGGCGATCGTAATCAGTGGAATGGCGCCAGAGAAGGTGCGGCCACGTAGCCGCGCATCGTTCAGCTTCAAAAATCCTCCGTAATCACTGGGTCAACGAGCGCCTGACAGATTGCTCCGGCCCGGTGCAGCGTACCTAGATGTATGTACGCGAGCGCTAGATGTGCACGTCGGGTGCCGTGCCCAATGTCCCTGCTAGAAGGCTTCAGGATGCGGATGTCCGTTAGCTCCATAACGGACTGGAGCCGGCATTGAGCTTCCGCGCGCTCCAATTCGCTGACTCAGATAATGATGTCTATGCTCTCAGTAGATGAATCCGTTTCTCCCTGCTGTAAGAAGTGCACGTCGTGCTGAAAAGCTTTCCGTCCTCACACCTGCGAACACGCATCCTGAGAGCGCGCACAAGTACTTGAACGGACAGGACTAATTGCCTATTTCATAAAACCGCTAGCCTTCGTTTCTGAGGAACTAACACGGTCGTTCTCATGATCATCCAGAGCTAACAGTTCCCGGACCTGCGGAGAAAGTCGCGCCTGGGTCTCGAGGCGTAACAAGCGCTTTTGATATTGCTGTTGCGGCTTGTCGCTCCTGCAATAGAAGGCATGGAGCGCCCGGCGAGGGTTCGCCGTCCGATTGGCGGTTCCGCCGTGCCAGGCGTGTGTATTCATAACCACAACCGAACCAGCCTTGCCCAGCAGGAGAACCTCGTCGGGGTGCGGCGCCTGAGGGTTGCTGAGGACTTCCTGCGGGAGTTTCGACCAGTGTTGTGAACCCGGGACGACCCTCGTCGCACCATTCTCGGCTGTAAAGTCATCGAGCAGCCAGATGGTGTTGCAGACCCAAAACCCTTGCCCATCCGCAACGGCGCCCGCATCGCAATGCAGCGGCTGAGCGTCCTCGGTGAACGGGTCGGTGGAGCGCGCATTGAAGCTACTCAGCTTCATTTTGGGCCCAAGGACGTGCCGGACGAGCTCGAGGACCCGGGGTGTAGTAATCAGCTGTTCAAAGATCTCGCCCTTATCGACAAGATTGGCCAGCCGACGGGCGCCCGGTTCGGTTCTGAATTCCGAACCGGCATTTTCCCCTTCCTGCTTATAGAGTTGTTCAACCCGGTTACGTACGTTTTCCAGCGTCTTCTGGTCGAGAACATCTTCGACGGTCACGTACCCAAGACGGTCGAGGTCTTCATACGCGGAGAGTGGCACAACGAGAAACTAACATACTCCAGGCCGGAAGAGATAATGCGGAGGAAGCGTGATGAGAAGACCCTCGAGTATGTCCGCCCTGTACCGGTGCTGCTTTGTCTTTTGTCTTGCGACCGCCGGTCTCCTGCGTGGAGAAGCCTCCAAAGAATTCATTTACGAGAAAGCGCCATTCGCGTCGGCCCATGCCTCGACGATTGTTCAACTGAAGAATGGCGATTTCATGTCGGCCTGGTTTGGCGGAACGAAAGAGGGCGCGCCTGACGTGGCCATCTGGGGCGCTCGCCGGCATGAAGGTAAGTGGTCTGTACCCGTCGAACTAGCTCGCGAAAAGGATATCGCGACTTACAACCCGGTTTTGTTCTACACGAAAGACGGGCGGCTCTGGTTGTACTACAAATTCGGTCCCCACCCGACAAGCTGGACAGCGGCTCGGCGCTATAGCACCGATGACGGCGAGAATTGGTCTTCCATTGAGCATCTGCCCGCAGGCCTGTATGGACCTATTCGGGCCAAGCCGCTTGTGCTTCCCGATGGAACGGTCGTCAGCGGAACATCGGTTGAGAGTTACAGGTCGTGGGCTTGCTGGATCGAAAGAAGTACGGACAACGGAAAGACGTTCGCGAAGAGCGGACCCATTGTCGTTTCTTCCACCTATGTCAAGGATCCCGTCGGGGGTGGAGAAGTGAAGGAAGTGCCTGGCTCGTTCGATTGGGGCAAAACGGAGGGCATCATTCAGCCTTCGGTGATCTCGCTCGGCGGAAACAAACTGCGGCTCTACGCACGCTCCACGGCGCGAACGGGGAAGATCTGCGTGGCGGACTCGCAGGACGCCGGGCGCACATGGACCGAGGCGCACCCCATCGATTTGCCCAACCCGAACTCAGGGATCGATGCGCTCGCGTTGCGGGATGGCCGCATCGTGCTGATCTATAACCACACAGAAAATGGCCGCACGCCGCTGAACCTGGCAGTCAGCAGGGACGGAGAGCATTTTCGGATGTTTCAGACCCTCGAATCAGGACCCGGCGAGTACTCCTATCCGGCGCTCATTCAAGGACGGGAAGGCGACCTGCACATGACGTACACCTGGAATCGCAAAACGATCCGCTACGTGTATCTCCCCTTGGCAGAAGTCCCGAAGGAATAAGACCGCTGTTATGAATGCCATCTGCGCCACGTGTGGAACTCAGTTCAGCGACACCGCTGCCAATCCCGTCTCGTGCCCGATCTGCGGGGATGAGCGGCAATACACCGGGTTCGACGGGCAACAGTGGACAACGCTTGAAGATCTTAGCCGCGATTACCGGACGAAGATCCAAGAGGAAGAGCCGGGTCTGACTTCTTTCTCCGTCGACCCGAAGTTTGGCATCGGACAGAGGGCTTTTCTGGTTGAGACCACCACCGGCAATGTTCTTTGGGATTGCATCAGCCTTCTGGACGGACCTGCGGTCGAGGAAATCAAAAGCAGGGGCGTACCGGAAGCGATCGCGATTTCTCATCCGCACTACTACACCTGCATGGTTGAGTGGAGCCGCGTCTTCGGAGATGTGCCGATCTACCTGCACGCAGCTGACGCCCAGTGGGTCATGCGGCCGGACAAAAACATCCGGTTCTGGGACGGCGAGGTGCAAGAGTTGCCCGGTGGGCTTCGGGTCGTTCGCTGCGGCGGGCACTACCAAGGTGCAGCTGTGCTTCACTGGCCCGGAGGAGCGTCGGGAAAGGGTGTGCTCCTGACCGGCGACACCATCCAGGTTGTTCCAGACCGCAGATGGGTCAGCTTCATGTACAGCTACCCCAACTATGTCCCGCTGAACGAGAGTGCGGTGAAGCGAATTGTGGGGGCTGTCGAGCCGTTGGCCTTCGATCGTATCTATGGAGCATTTCCCGGTTTGACGGTGCAGAACGACGCAAAGCAAGCAGTCGAGCGCTCTGCCGAACGTTATCTAAACGCCATCCGCTAGGCCGGGAGGAGCTGCGGAACCGCAACGTCGGCTCTTTTGCGCAGTGCTTTTCCGAAAAGGACAAAAGCCCATCCGGTAATGACACACACAGCTCCTGCTGCCCAGAATGCCGGCGCGTAATCGCCGAAATTTGTGCGTAGCGCGCCTGCCAGGAGCGCGGCGAGAGAAGCACCGAGTTGATGTGACGCCCCGATCCAACCGTAGATGACTCCGGTGTTCTCACGACCGAATGCATCGGCAGTCAGTCGCGCCGTGGGAGGAACGGTGGCGATCCAATCCAGGCCGTAGAACACTGCAAACCAGTTCAGAGTGCTGCCTCCATGCGTAAGCGTGTGAGGCAAAAACAAGAGCGACAAGCCGCGAAGCGAATAGTACACGAAAAGCAGATATCGGCTTGAGAACCGATCCGCCAGCCAGCCGGAGGCCGTCGTCCCTACGATATCGAAAATTCCCATCATCGCGAGCAGGTTGGCGGCCCGTACCTCTGAGATCCCGACATCGTGACAGGCGGGGATGAGATGGGTACCGATCAATCCGTTCGTGCTTGCGCCGCACACGAAGAAGCTGCCGGCCAGCACCCAGAATGCGGGCGACCGGAGTGCGATTCGAAGTGCGGGCAAGGGTTTCAACGCCTGCTGCGCAATGTGATGACCGGATGCCGGGACCCATCCGTACGGCTTCAGGTTCATATCGCCGGGACGATCTCGCATAAACACGAACACCAGGACGAAGACAACAGCCGCAGTTCCGGCGACGATGGCCGCTGCGGTTCTCCAACCCGAGGTTTCGACCACCCGAGCCAGCGGAGGGAGGAAAAGAAGCTGCCCTGTTGCATTGGCGCCGGAAAGCATTCCGAGCACCAGCCCACGCCGCTCGTCAAACCAACGATTGGCTACGATCGCCGCAAGCACCATGGATGTCATGCCCGTGCCCGATCCGACCAGAACGCCCCACAATAACGTCAGTTGCCACTGAGTGCGCATCTGGGTCGTGAGACCTACTGACACCGTGAGAAGACCCAGGGCAGCCAGCACCGTGCGGCGCAGGCCCCAGCGATCCATCAGCGACGCCGCAAACGGTCCGAGCAACCCGAACAGTGCGAGATTGATCGCAATTGCACCGGAGATGGCTGCCGCCGTCCAGTGAAATTCCGCTTCGAGAGGAACCATAAGAACGCCAGGCGTGGCTCGAACGGCTGCCGTAGCAAGCAGGACAAGAAATGTCATCGCCGCTACGACCCAGGCATAGTGAAAGTGAAAGCGGCGCCGGGTATGCGTCATCGGTCGTGAACACAGACTAGCATAAGAGTGTATATGCACGTATGCCAAACGTAGCGCCCGATGAGAACTGGAACCCGTACGGGGAACTGGGACCCTGTGCGTGCTCGCAGGTGCGGAGGACTGCTCGTAAACTGTCCCTCTTATACGATCATGTGCTTGCCAGAGCCGGACTCACGGTGACGCAATTCGCTGTCCTCGTGAACATCGGGCGCGCGGGTGAAATCAGTAGAACCGCACTCGCCGCGCTGATCGGAATGGATCGTACGACGCTGACGCGCAATCTGGGGCCGCTCGAACGCTCGAATCTGGTCATCAAGGCGCAGAGCCAAGACCGCCGGGAACGCCTCCTGTGTCTTTCGCCGGAAGGACGGCGGAAACTCACGGAGAGCCAGGGGATATGGCAAGGCGTTCAGTCGCGCTTTCTTCAGAACATTGGTCCTGGCGTATTCGAAGAGCTGCGGAGAACGCTCGAGATTGCCGAAAGAGCGGCAGAGTCAATTCTCCTCAATCCGGAATCGTAAATCCCCGTTTTCCTGAGCCTTTTCGGTGATTTTTGTCGCGTACTTGCTCGAAGGACGATGTGGGACGTGACTACCTCTGGGGCAGCAAAGACGGTTTTATTCGTGATGGCCGCCAGCACGCTGAGCCTGACAACACTCGCGCTCCCCGCGGCCCGTGTGGTGGCGGCTGCGCTGCCGGTTTCCGCGGGTAGAACGTTCTCTGCGTCATCGTTACGAGCAATGGCTCTGCTGAGTCACGCTGAATTCGGCGACATCGCTGCAGAGATTGCCTGCGGCTACCTGAAGAAGTTCGGGAATGCCCAAGCTTTACCACTCGCCGCGGAAGGCAACATTGAGCAGGGCCGGACTGCCGCGAAACCGGCGGCCGACGGACCTCAGCGTCTGTTGTAGCAGCACGTTTGACTTGGATTCTGGATTGCAAAGGAAATCGACATGAACTCTCGCGATACAAAGACGGAGCGTGCCGACAGGGGCGGGCTGGTGCTCTATGTCTCGCTTTCGGTACTGGTTGCGGTGATCGGTTACGCCATGATGATCCTGCCCCAGCGCGGCTAGGCCCGGCTGGCTGAAAACAACCGGCAGGGCGCTGACTTCACGTGTGTAAGGATCGCAGAGCCAGTCCTCTCGCCACTGATGTAAATTCATCACCCGTGCGAATCTTCTCCGGTCCGAAACGGCACTCGAAGATACGACGCACGGCGGGCACAAACGACGAGCCTCCCGTCAGGAACACGCGATCAACTTTTCCCGGCGCAATCCCGGTTTTTGTAAGCAGCGAGTTCAGAGAATCCTCAATTGCGTAGAGTTCTTCTGCGATCCAGGCTTCGAATTCCGAACGAGTGACTTCAGCGCGGATTGCGACATCGCCGTCATCGAAGCGGAACGTAGCCGTGTGGTTGTGAGACAGGCTGGCTTTCACCTTTTGGATTGCGCGGTGAAGCTGATATCCCAGATCGTGGCGCACGAGGTAAAGCAGTGCTTCAATTTTCTCCGGGTCGAGCGCTTGGCGGGCGACGCTCGTCAGCATGTTGAGCGTCTCCTGGCTCTTCAGAAACGACAGATGATGCCAGCGTTCCAGCTTCAGGTACACCCAATTCGGCACGGGCAGGAGCTTCTCCCCGGATTTTAGACTGGAGCCTGCGCCCAGGGCAGGGGAGACCAAGTGCCGAATCAGCTTGGCATCGAAGGCATCGCCCGCAAGGCCCAAGCCCTGATTTCCAATCACCCTCTCGCACGCTGACCCGCCGGACGAGAAGGACGGCCCTACCCGCAGCAGTGAGAAATCGCTGGTACCGCCCCCGAAGTCTCCGATCAGGATCAGTTCGTCCTTCTGGAGAGTGGACTCGTAATGATAGGCGGCGCCGACGGGCTCGAACTCGAATGACACGCGGGAGAAGCCGGCCTCGTTTAAACTTTCCCGGAGGCGCGAGAGCGCATAATCGTCATCCGCCTCTGATTCGGCGCTGACGAAGCGAACGGGGCGGCCTACAACGACGGGCGGCAAATCTGAACCAAACCGCTTTTCCGCAACCGTCCGGATATCTTTCAGGATTCTCCCGATCAGCGTTTCCAGGCGAAATTGACGGCCGAAGATCTCCGTCGATTGGAGGCTGCGGCTGGCGAGAAAGGACTTGAGCGACTGGATCAATCGTCCTTTCTCGTCCGAATGGAGGTACCGTTCGATCCCCTCGGGTCCGCTCCAGTTCTTGATCGTGGTTCGACCGCCTTCGCGATGGCGTTCCAGGTAGAGCAGAGAACGAAAGGATTCGGTGAGCCCGATCGGCGCCGGAAACTGTACGACCTCGACATCGTCGGTTCCAGCTACACGCGCAATCGAACTGTTCGTTGTCCCGAAATCCAACCCAAGTCCCATATCCCTACTTTCTCGCGAGGGCCCATGCCTCAGAGGTGCGATTCAACAGAGGACTGGGAGAATGGAAGTGTCGAGATGCACAAAGCCTCATTCTTGCCACGTTGGGCCGTTGTGCTGGCTCTTGTCGTTGTCGCTCAGCCTTCTTTTGCACAGCTGATCGTGAAGCTCAGACCGGAGACCGTGAACGAGTTTGAGCGGTACGCGAAGTCGGTGGAAGCTGAACTGGGACGAAGGTGGCAGGGAAAGGCGAACTTCATCTCGGTCGAGGACTCCGCAAGTGATAAGGCGAAGGTCATGGGAGGCGAGTTTCTCGTTCGGCCGGCGCGGCCCGACGGCAATCCTGTAAGCGTGACCGACGGCCTGATACACGATTGGATCGGCACCGTGTTCATACCTGATACGAATCCCGAGCGTGTCATCAGTGTGCTGCGGGATTTCGACAATCACAAAAAGATCTACCCGGAAGTCACGGATTCGAAGACGCTAAGCAGCACCGACACGGAGACGGTGGGCTATTGGCGGGTGCAGCAGCGAAAGGGTTTGGTGCCCGTGGCGCTGGATATCGAACAAGATGCTCACTACAGCAAACTCGCCCCAGGCAAGTGGAATTGCAGGGCTTATGCCCGGAAGATCACCGAGATCGACAAAAGCCCATTCAGTCGGGGCCGCCGTTTCCCGGAAGGCGAAGGACATGGATACATGTGGAAGATGTACGCCTACTGGAGTATTGAGAGCGTGAATGGGGGTGTGCTGGCCGAGTGTCGCACGCTATCCCTGTCACGTTCGATACCACAGGCAGTTGCGTGGGCTGTCGGTCCCTATGTGCAGAAAGCTCCAGAGGAGTCCCTGACCTCGACCCTCAAACAAACCAGGGCCGCCACAATGAACGCAGATCACTGAATGTGGCCGTCTGACGATGCGTCCAGCACGCTCGATCGCATCCAGTGATGAACTTCCGCTTTCTGCTCGCTCACCTGAGAGCCAGCGATGGGCGCCTGATTTGCAGCGGCCCTCATGAGCCGGAACGAATTAGGCGTTTCCTCAACCATCCTCCTCATATTGAAGGCGAGGGAAATGGGATTCGAGCGGACCAGATCAGTCCTGATCGCTTCCAGAATTTGGAGCAGCCGTTCAGGTTGACCGGATTTGGCGGAGACGGTGGGCATGGTCCTGGGGTGGAGACAATCGTTCAGCCGAAGAACGGCCACCCTTCCATCCGTTTGAATTACTTTGCTGTCCGGATAGGGCCGGATAACCCAATCCCGGGAAACCAGTGCGCCCGATTCCAAACACCCGGTGAACGCGAGATCGTTCAACACCTTCGCGCGCTCGTCGTCGATGTGGGGATCGGAGGCGTGCGTCAGGTGACCGCGATGGAACCGATACGAGATGTCTTCGGTCGCTGCGCTAAGCCATGCATCCGTGTTTGGTTGGTGCCAAACCCGGAGATGGTGACGCTTTGAGAAGGTATTAAGACTTTTCTGATAATCCGCATCCGCGAGTAATCCGTTGAGTTTTAATTTCCCCATCGGGGCAGCCGAGTACGACGTGCGTTGAACCATGCAGTGATACATGCGGTAAATGGTCAAGAGGGACCGCTCCTGCGCTCCAGACCACCCTGCGGCACGAAAGGCGCGTGAGAGTTGATCGCTGGTACCCAAAAAGAGAATGTTCAGAAGGTCAGACGGATGGTTTGGGCCTTGATCTGCCTGTTGGCTCGGCAATCGCTCGAGGAGCGCCCGGGCATTGGCCAGGTCGGATGAAGATAACGGTTCAATGTCACGGCTGGTCACGTTTTTGCCCGCAATGAGTTTGAGCGGCTGGACAAGCCGGAGCACCAATTCTGTGCCCGCGGGAAAAAAGATCTCCGAATCGGGCGAGCGCGCAATCAGGGACTTCACAGCGAAGACGGGCACGCCAAAGGCGGGATCGAGACAGAGAATCGGTAGAACGTAATAGGATGCCGTAGACGAGAGATTAGCGGCGGGCCGGATTCCTCCGACTACACCTGATTCGCTGACCTTTTCTTTGGCAGTCTCAACGTATGCCAGACGGGTATGGATCGGCATTTCCGAGCCATCCTGCAGGTGAAGGCTATCGAACTGGAATTCCAACGTAGCCCTTGCCCTCTTTAGTCCGAGCCCGAGGCGGGCTACCGACTGGATACGGCCCGAGAGCGTTGCGCCGAAAGGTACTAAAACCTGACCGTCCTGCGTGACAGGAGCAATCACGACAGCTTCGATGGGATCACCGGCGTGTGAGATTCTCGACCCGACCGGCCGAAGCAATCGCACCTCGAGGCCGCTACCGCTTGGAAGCGTTTCCGCCCACAACGTGGCGGATAGCAGAAAGAGAAGTCCGAGTCGAACCTGACGCATCGTTGAAGTGAGACAAAGGTATCACTACCGTAGTGGGTGTACATAAGGGAGACTCTTAAACGGAAAAAATGTGTACGGGGGAAGTAGATGCACAAGTTTGGCGGCTATGCTACCGTTATCTTGTAACGAATCAAGTAATTCCTTCCTATCACTCGGCGCTCGTCGTTAAAGCAACACCCCACAGGTAGTTCCGCTCTCGATGTACCCAGGTTGATGTTGAGGTTTGACTTGGAATAGAAAGTGAGAACTGATGAAAGAAATCGGGACTGTTAAGTGGTTTAATGCCTCCAAAGGATTTGGCTTTATTGCTCGGGAAAATGGAGAAGATGTGTTCGTCCATTTCTCGGCGATCGAAGCCAGTGGATACCGGACCTTGGACGAAGGGGCACGTGTCTCATTCGTTGTGAAGACCGGACCGAAAGGTTTGCAAGCAGAACAAGTGAACCTGGCATAAACTCCACACCGGAACTCTGTTCCAGGTTGTTGAACCCTCAAGCATCGGGCGTTCTTCTCAGTTGGAAGAGCGCCCCAAACGTGTTCTCGCTCCTCTTTTTACCCCCTCCCGTGTCACCCCTGGTGTAAGCCGCCCCGATGCTAGCCTGAACAGATGCGTGGAATCCTTGTTCTCGTGTCAACGGCGCTGCTTGCTCAAGTGACGCCTGCGACGAAGTCTCAGCCCCGCCCGGCGAAGCAAAGATCAACTCCGGCGACGGCTCCGGCCGCACACAAACCCACGCCGACCGCCGCGAAGCCAGCTTCCGCCGCGAAGGTTCCGCCGCCCCTCACAGCCGCTACTATGACTGACGAACAGAAAACTATCTACGCCCTTGGGCTCTCCATTGCCAGATCTATCTCGCAGTTCGATCTTTCGCCCGCTGAACTCGACATTGTGAAACAGGCCATTACGGACGCCGCCGCCGGAAAGCCAGCCGTGGAGATCGAGACATGGGGTCCGAGAATTCAGAGCTTCGCACAGGCACGAGCCCAACGAGTTTCAGACCGAGAAAAAGAAGCGTCCGCCGCCTATCTTGCGAAAGTGGCGACAGATCCCGGTGTGGTCAAAACAGAATCGGGCCTTCTTTACAAAGAGATTGCGCCCGGGACAGGCCCCTCTCCGAAGCCGAGCGATACCGTCAAGGTAAATTACCGCGGGACTCTGGTGAACGGAAAAGAATTCGACAGCTCTTATTCGCGTAACGCTCCCGCCGAACTTGCCTTGAATCACGTTATTCCTTGCTGGACGGAAGGAGTGCAGAAGATGAAAGTGGGGGGAAAATCGACGCTGGTCTGCCCCGCGCAAATCGCCTATGGCGAACGAGGGCAGCCGGGTATTCCGGGAGGTGCTGCGCTGGTTTTTGAAATTGAATTGCTCGGAATTGTCGGCGGAACCCCGCAGTAAGGCGCTTGCTCAGTGCTGCGGTTCTGACATCTTGCCCGAAGATGCAGATGGGGTACGGACGGTCGGGTACTTGATGCCCAGCTGCTCGAGATAAGTTTTGTACCTGGTCGGGTCGTAATAGAGCTTTTTCATCTGCGGCCGGTACTCGGCCATGATCTTTTCGTTGATCCAGATCGCCGGTTGATCTTGTGGCCGGATCAGCGGCTTGTACTGAACGTTCTTCGTTTGTACGTCGCGGAAGTATCTCCAGGCAGATTGGATCAGTTCCGGTTTGGTCAGCATGTCCAGGATCGTAAGGGCTTCCACCTTTGCGCCCGCGGTGATTCCTTTGTGAGCGATTGGTGTAGCCATCGAGATTGCGTTCGCCCAGTTATGTCCGGGACCGGCCTGAATGTTTGATGGGTACATCAGCACAACGGTAGGCACGTTCCAGGAGACATCGCCAATGTCGTCTGAGCCGCCGCCCATGGGCATTGGCTCTCTCCCTTCGGCATCGTCGGGTTGCGCCTCGTGCTCACGCGGCTCGCGAATCTCAGTCGGAAGCCCACCCTCCTTCACTCCGAGTTCATGTTGTAGAGACTTCGCAAGCAACTGATCATCGGCGCTCCATTGGGGTAAACCGACCTTTTTAATGTTGGTCCACATATCGTCGGCAACCGGCTTGCTGAAGTGACCGGGCCAGGCCTCTCCGAGGACCCGGGACGTGAACGTTGTATCCGTCATCATCGCCGCGGCCGTAGCCATTTTGTCCCCGATATCCCAGAGGCCTTTGATGTGGTCGTAATCGGCTTCGCGGAAGAAATACCACACGGACGCATTCGGCGGAACTACATTAGGCTGGTCTCCCCCATTCGTGATGACATAGTGGGACCGCTGTGTCAGGCGAAGGTGTTCGCGGCGGAAGTTCCAGCCGACATCCATGAGCTCAACCGCATCGAGCGCGCTTTTGCCTCGCCAGGGAGCACCGGCGGCGTGAGCGCTTTCACCTTGAAACCTATACTCCACCGAGATCAACCCGTTGCCCGCTCCCGGACCCGACGACACTGACAAATTCGCTCCGACGTGAGTGAAAATCACTGCGTCAACGTCCTTGAAGATTCCCGCTCGGACGAGAAACGCTTTCGAACCCAGATCTTCCTCCGCTACGCCGGGCCAAAGAACCAGTGTTCCGGACATGTGCTCTCGTCCCATCAGGTCCTTCACCGCCAGTGCAGCGGTGATATTTAGCGCCTGCCCCGAGTTATGGCCTTCGCCGTGACCAGGTGCCCCGGGAATCAGAGGATCGTGATAGGCGACGCCTGGCTTCTGCGAGGCTTGCGGGATGCAGTCAATGTCCGAACCCAGCGCAATCACCGGCTTGCCTGAACCCCATTTGGCAGTCCACGCGGTCGGAATGCCCGCCACTCCGCGCTGAATCGCAAAGCCCTCGTGCTCGAGTGTTTCCGTGAGGTATTTCGAGGTCTCAAATTCCTGAAAGCCCAACTCCGCGAAGCTGAAGATCTGGTCATTCATGATCTGGCTCCGGGTTTTGAGGGATTCGACTTTGCCGAGCAGATCGGCCTTCATCGCATCGATCTTCGCGGCTTCAGGTTGAGCAGCCAGGAGGGAGGCGCCCGCAAATACGATGAGCAAAGGGCAATTGCGATACAAGCTTTGAAGCTCCTTTTCGGGTCACGCTGAAACGGCGGGGTTGTGTTCTCGAAAGCGCTGGGTTCGTGCGACCGGGGCGAAGAACTTGGCGACCTTAGCTTGCGATTATTGCACGACCTCAAGGCCCATCGCAGGGCCTGTTCTGGAGCTTTTCCGGGGACCCCTACGCGTCGCCCGCATTGTAGTGTAGTAGGAAGCGGGTTGTGTGTTACGAAACTAGCTCGTGCGAGGTTTACGAATGGCATATAAGCTGACAGTCAACGGGCGTACCACGGACGTGGACGTGCCTTCCGATACACCCCTCCTCTGGGTGCTTCGGGACGTTCTCCATCTGACCGGAACGAAATATGGCTGCGGAATCGGCCAGTGCGGCGCTTGTACGGTCCACTTAGGCGGCGAGGCCGTTCGGTCATGCCTGACGCCGGTTACCGCAGCGGTGGCTGGACCGATTACCACTATCGAAGGTCTCTCGGCAGACGGATCACACCCGCTACAGAAGGCGTGGCAGGAAGTTGACGTTCCGCAATGCGGCTACTGCCAGACCGGCCAGATTATGTCTGCGGCAGCACTGCTGGCAAAAACTCCCAGGCCCACCGACGCTCAGATTGACGAAGCCATGAGCGGGAATCTCTGCCGTTGCGGAACCTACGTCCGGATTCGGCATGCGATCCACCAGGCCGCCGGAAGTACGAAGAATTCACCCCAGAAAGCAGAACTCGTGAACTTCACTGTTCCAAAGTCGGAAGGGAGCCTCTAAATGAAACTCAATCGCCGCTCGTTTCTGCAGGTAACAACGCTGACCGGAGGCGGAATGCTTCTCGGTGTACAGACGGCGCGTTACGCTTCGGCCCAGGCCGGCGAGCAACCCGCGTTTGATGCCAAAGCATTCATCCGGATTTCGCCGGACGGTACCGTCACTCTCCTTTCTCGCAATCCCGAAATCGGCCAAGGCATCAAGAACATGCTTCCGATGCTGATCGCCGAAGAACTCGATGTCGATTGGAAGAGCGTCAAGGTAGAGCAGGCGGACCTCGACGTCCCTCGGTACGGTCTGCAGACCACTGGCGGAAGCCGAGCCGCTTCCAATAATTGGGTGCCGATGCGGCAGGTCGGCGCTGCCGGACGCCAAATGCTGATCGCTGCCGCGGCGCAGACATGGGGCGTACCGGAGAGCGAGTGTTACACCTCAAACGGCCGCGTTTACCATCGCTCGACCGACCGCTCGCTCGGATACGGCGAACTGGCGAACAAGGCCGCCACAATGCCGCTCCCTGATCTGAAAAACCTGAAGTTCAAGGAAGCGAGTGCCTACAAGGTCATCGGACAGCGAACGATGGGCGTCGACGTGCCCAACATCGCAGCAGGCAAGCAGGTCTACAGCATCGATTTCACGTTGCCGGGCATGTTGACTGCTGTTTATCAGAAGTGTCCCGCCTTCGGCGGCAAGGTGAAATCGGCGAACGTGGATGAGATCAAGAGTCTGCCCGGCGTCAAGCATGCGTTCATTGTGGAAGGGACGGTAAAGGTCGAGCCTCTGACGGCGGGAGATCCTGGATTAGAGCCGGGTGTTGCCATTGTTGCCGACAACTTTTGGGCAGCACAGTCCGCGCGAAAGAAGCTGAAAGTCGAGTGGGACGAGGGCCCGGCGGCGCAGCAGAACACCGAAGACTTCGCCAAACGCGCTACGGAGATGGCCGCAGGCGATCCGCAGCGAGTCCTCAAGAACGACGGGGACGTGGATGCCGCGTTCAAATCGTCGGCCAAGGTACTTGAGGCGGCTTATTCATACCCGTTCATTTCGCACGCCGCTCTCGAACCGCGCAACTGCACAGCGCAATACAAAGACGGCAAGCTTGAAATGTGGTCAAACACCCAGCAGCCATTGCGCGCTCGTACTCTCATTTCCAAGGTACTGGGCATACCTGAGAACGACATCACCATTCACCTGGTGCGAGCCGGTGGTTCCTTCGGCCGCGGTCTGAACAGCGACTACATGCTCGAGGTTGCGAACATCGCGAAGACGATCGGGGCACCGGTGAAATTAATGTGGTCGCGCGAGGACGATATGACCCACGACTACTATCGTCCGGGCGGGTTCCACTTCCTGAAAGCAGCTCTCGACAAGGACGGCCAGATTGCCGCCTGGAGAAATCATTTTGTGAGCTTTGGCGAAGGAAAAAATTACTCCCCTTCTGCCGCGATCACGCCGACAGAGTTCCCATCGGGCTTCGTTGACAACTTCTCGATGCACTCTTCTGTTATGCCCCTGATGCTGAAGACGGGAGCTTTGCGTGCTCCGGGCGCGAACTCACAGTGCTTCGTATTCCAGTCGTTCATCGATGAACTTGCTCACGAGGCCGGAAAGGATCCGATCCAGTTCAGGCTTGATCTTCTGGACGCGGCTGGTAAACGCAAAGTCGCCGAAGCGGCGAAGCCGAAGGTGGAAAATGAACCGAGTCCCACCCCTTCCGGAGCCCGGCCAGTTCCGTATGATTCGGCTCGTATGAAGGCTGTCCTGCAACTCGTTGCGGAAAAATCAGGCTGGGGCAAGCGTGCCCTTCCAAGAGGCACAGCCATGGGCGTCGCGTTCCACTACAGCTTCCAGGGCTACTTCGCGCACGTAGCTGAGGTCACCGTCACTCCCGACAATAAGGTGAAACTCAACAAAGTGTGGGTTTGCGGGGACGTGGGTAGTCAGATCATCAATCCTAGCGGTGCTGAACAGCAGGTGCAAGGTGGCGTGATTGACGGCATCAGTGAATTGATGAGCCAGGAAATCACACTCAAGAATGGTGGCGTGGTTCAACAGAACTA